>Ga0265292_1000168_pt1 | contig 122381 bp, 115 predicted proteins | sample Munlanlewell296A_FD_189080 | JGI IMG/M metagenome (GOLD analysis project Ga0265292, IMG submission 189080) | Leachate microbial communities from a municipal landfill in Southern Ontario, Canada - Leachate well 296A | ecosystem: Engineered > Solid waste > Landfill > Unclassified | place... | reverse complement strand
CCGCGCGGAACTGGTGTCGGATCGGTGCCACATGTGGCACTTACTTCACACCAGAACGGGTCGCGCGCGCGGTTCGGTCGCGACGTTCGACGGCGCACGCGGTTCGGTCGCGCGGCAGCGCGTGTGACCCTCAGAACAGGGCCGCGCACTCCGGGGTTTGATACACGAACTCGCCGTTGCGGATGGTGCCGACGGGATCGCAGCTGGAGTCCACGATCGTTAGGTCGGCCGACGCACCCGGAGCGAACACCCCTGGGTGAGGGTTGCCAAGAACATTGGCGGGGTGTCCGCTCGCGAGGTGCGCGGCTTGAGCATGTGAGAGTCCGTGGGTGTGCACGAGCCTGCAAACGCCGTCGAAGAGGCCGGCCTCGGAGCCGGCCAGTCGTCCGTCGTTGGGGCGCGCGCGCTGCACTCCGGTGGAGGGGGCTGCATCGCTGACCAGGATGGCGCGATCACCCGCGAGGCGCAGGATCAGCTCGACTAGTTCGTCGGCTAGGTGGACGCCGTCGGCGATGAACGTGGGGCGCGCGCCGGGATGCAGGAGGTACACGAGGGCACATCCCGGCGCGCGCTGATGTATCGGAGTCATTGCGTTGAATATGTGCGTCGCCAGCGTGATGCCGCGCGCGATCGCCTCGTTGGCTTGGGCGGCGCTCATGCCGGTGTGGCCGGCCGCAACGGCGATGCCTCGCGCCGTGGCTTCGGCAGCGTAGGCGAGGCCACCTTGAACCTCTGGGGCCAAAGTGACGAGTCGCACGCCGGGCAGATCCAGCAGAGCACGCGCCTGGGCGTCGTCTCCGTTGCGCAAGTGCTCGATCGGGTGCGCCCCGGCATGCGCCGGAGATAGAACCGGGCCTTCCAGGTGCAACCCGGCGCAACCGGTGTCGCCGCCGGCGGTGAACTCCGCTGCCGCGCGCGCCAAGTCGTGCACCGCGGCCGGGTCCGCCGTCGGGGCCGCGACGAGGTACCGCGCGACGCCGCGCGCGGCAAGCAGCGCGTCGAGGTCGGGGAGTCGGGAGGGATCCTCCAGGGGGAAGACATCGTCGATGCCGTTGACCTGAAGGTCGACCAGCCCGGGTGTGAGCTTCCACCCCTCGGGCAGAGTAACGTCCGGCGCACCCGCCGAATGGGTGAACTTGCCGCCGTCCATGGCGACGAGGATGTGACCATCGGCACCATCTGCCGCGGGTGCCGCCAGCGTCAACCTCATTGGTCGTTTCCGTTCACGAAAACCACAACATTTGGGTGTTTGCGGAGCCAGGATACCGGGGCGTCGGCACCTTCCGGTCCCTCCAGCGCGCGCCGGACGGCATCGGTCTTTCCCGGACCGTCCACGACCAACGCGATCGCGTGCGCGCGCAATATCGTTCGCACGCCGAGCGTGATCGCGTGCGTGGCGGGAGCGACATCCCCGAGGCGCTCGAGGTTCTCCGGCGCGATCTCGACGACGCGCGTCGGCGCGTCGTCGGTGCTGCCGGGTTGGTTGAACGCGATGTGTCCGTCCGGTCCGAGTCCGAGCACGCAGACCGCCAATCCGTCGCGCTCAACGGCTGTGCCGAGTTGTGCGGCGGATTGGCCGGCGTCGGGTCCGGGAGTGATCGGGGAGAGCAGTGGGCGAAGCGCCTCGGGCAGGGCGCGCGCCAGGCGGCGCGAAAACGAAAACTCGGGGTCGCGCGGCGCCGGCACTAACTCGTCCAGGGGGATGATGCACTTGCCATTCCATGCCGGGTCGGGCATCGGCAAGCCGGAGTAGAGCGGTAGGGTGCTGTCGCCGACGGCGAGGGCGACGTACGGAGCGAAGGACGACGAAACCGCTTCGTGCAGCCAGGACCGGAAGGCCGAGGCGTGCATCGGGGCGTTTGCGGCTCGTCTGACCAGAATTGCCATCGCGTTCTCAAGGGTTGCTGTTTGTATGAATACGCTACATAATAGCCGAATCGACGTCAACCGTAAACGCTGGCTTGGAGCGGTCGAGGGGTACTACGGCCGCCCTCTGGATCCGCGCGAGCGCATTGATTTGGTTCGCTGGCTCGGCGCCCACGGTTTCAACACCTTTGCGCACGCTCCGAAAGACGACCCCTTGCACCGACGCAACTGGCGCGATCCTTACCCCGCTGAACGGCTTGCGGAGTTCGCCGAACTGGTCGCCGAGGGGGAGCGTGCAGGCGTCGCCGTCGCGATGGTCGTATCGCCCGGGCTGGATTGGACGCCCGGAACCGACGAAGCGCCTCTCGTCGAGAAACTGCGGTCCCTCGCCGCAACCGGCGCTCGGGCGCTCGGCGTCGCTTTCGACGACGTTCCACCCGGCGGAGCCGAACTCGGGTCGGCGCACGCCGCCGCGGTCGCGGCGGCCGTCGACGGATTGGGCGATGGCTTCCGGTGGGTTACGTGTCCCACCGATTACGCCACGGATGTGGCGACTCCATACTTGCGGTCCTTCTTCGCCGGCCTGCCCGAGGGCGTCGACGTGATGTGGACCGGACCGTCGATCGTGAGTCCGACGGTCGATGCCGACTGCGCGGCGCGCCTTGGTCAAGAGCTGGGGCGGCCGCTGCTTTTTGCTGAGAACTACCCCGTGAACGACGGACCGATGGCCGGGGTGCTGCACCTTGGTCCCTATCGCGGGCGCGACCCTCGCTTGCCCGAGGTCACCACCGGGGTGTTCTTCAACTTCATGAGCTTCCCCCTGGCGAGCCGCGTCGGGCTCGCGTGTGGCGCGAGGTTTTGGCAGGACCCGACCGGAGATCCCGAGGCCGTGTGGCGCGAATGCTTAAGGGAGTTCCCCGGGATCGAGCGTCTGGCGCGCGCCTCACGCGCGTGGATCGGTGACCCCGATCCCGACGCCGAGATTGCCGGTTGGGTCGATCAAGTGATCGCCGGTGGAGACCCCCAACCGCTCATCGAGTTTCTTGATGTCGACTTGGTCAAAGCCATAGCCGAGCAGCCGGCGTGCGAATCACTGCGTGCCGAATTGGACCCCGCGCTTGCGGAAGAAGTCGCGGCCTGGGTGGACCAATGGGAAGCCGAGGCCGTCGCGATGCGCGCGGCGATCGAAGTCATTCGCACCGAACCGGCGCGGCGCGCCGACTACGCGTTTGCCACCGCCGAGACTTGGGCGCGCGCGCGCCACGCTCGTCAGCAACTGTTCGGTGTTCGCTGGGCCTACTACCCGGTGACCGAGTGGCGCGACGGTTCGGCGCGCGCGGTTCCCGCGGCGTTGATCGAAGGCGAGAACTTGACCGATCGCCTGTGCCGTTTCGCGCTGGAGGGCAAGCGATGAGCGTTTGCATCGGCGTGCGACCCGGCGGCCGCCTCTGCGCTCGGGCCTGAGCGCGGTCCCGGAAGCGCGCGCGCTATGGGACTTCGGCCGATTCCGGCGCGCGCTGCCAATGGACAAAAGGCGTACGCAGCGCTGCGACCTCGACCGTCGCAGCGTGGTGTCGCGTCCGTTTGCTTGTGGTCGTGTCCCGATTGCAGGTCACAGGATCGACGCAAGGGCGATGGTGATGGACCACGCGAGAGCGTTGAGGCCGAGCACGATGCCGGCGGCTTGGAGCCAGCCGACGCCGGATCTCCGCGCCGCCCGGCGTCGGCGCGCGCTCAGCATCCGTCCGAAGAGACTGATCGCGACCAGCGACAGCCCGTAGCCCGCGAACGCGACGGCCGTCATCGACAGACCGAGAAACGCGCCGATGCACGCGATGCCGGTCGCGACGATCAGTTGCGGTCGGCCGGCCTCCGAAGGCCCAGCGATCTTGTCGGCGGACTCGTGGCGCACTGAGGCGGCGGCGATCAGTAGTAGCGCCGGGACGCCGAATGCCAGCCCTCCGATGGTGTAGCAGCCGACCGTCGCCACCAGGACGCCGCCCGCGGCCACAGCGTCGGCGACGGCCGCGCGCCCGGTCCCGGCGAGCATGCGGGCGAGGGGCCAGATGGAGAAGCCGACGACGGTCCAGGCCGACGCGATGTGCAGGGTCGTCGCGCGTTGATCTTGGGTCAACGCGAAGGCGATCCCGATGGCGGCCACCGCCGATGCGGCCTCGAGCCGGGCGCCGAGTCCCCGATACGCTCGGGCCGATGGGAGCCGTTCGGAGCCGCCCATGCCGCGGCCAGTATAGGAGTCCGGCCGGCTCAGTCGATGCCGGCGAGGCGGAGGAGGCCCCAGGCGGCGGCCGACTTTGCCTGTGCGGGCGCGCGCGAGTCAGCTTGCCTGCGACTTCCGGGATTCCTCGTCGAGACGTTCGGCAAGAAACATCTTGAGCAGAGACTGATACGGGACATCTCGCTTGTTTGCGAGGCGCTTGAGTTCAGCGAGCATCATTTCCGGGAGCCGTAACGAGATCGTCTTTTGGGATGGTTTCAGATTGGAAAGGACAACGCGCTCGGCCTGATCCCATTCCACGTACTCGGAGGAATCGTGCTCGGCCCAGAACTTCCGCTCGGAACCCTCGTCTTTGAACTTGGGGATCTTCTTGGTCATTTGCGAAATCGCTTCCTCTCGGCCGCGGTCATGTCTCGCGCGGAGATCACTCGGACCAGTTGTCTGCGGATCGTGAACACCGCGAATAGCAGGCGACCGGTGTTCGTGGATCCCAGAGCAAAGCCTCGTGGTTCCATCTGGGAGTGGGTTGAGTCCTCGCCGACCACGAGAGGGCTGTTGAAGAAGATCTCCTCACACTCACCATCACTGACCCGATGCTTCTCGAGGCTCTTGCTGGAGTTGCCTTCATCCCACTCGAAGGCGATGCATTCCTGCAGATTCTCAAGGATACCCACCGAGCATGTATATCGCAGCGATATACATGCTGTCAAGGCTCTTCCCTGAAAGGGGAGGTGGGCCCCGGCTCGGCGCTTAGCTCAGGCCGGCGAGGCGGAGGAGGCCCCAGGCGGCGGCCGACTTCGCCTGTGCGGGCGCGCGCGAGGCCTCGACGGCGTGCTCGGGTAGTACGTCGGCGAGCGCGCGCGCGATCTCGGGGTAGCGCCGGGACATGCCGCCGGCAACAACGATCAACTTCGGCGCGCGCGCGGCGCGCAACACGCTCGCGACAGCCTTCGCGACGCGCACAATGTCGGTCGGCTCCAGTCGTTCGGGCAGCGCCCAGCCTGCGGCGACGGTTTCCAAACACCCGGTGCGTCCGCACGGGCAGATTCGGTTTCCAAACTCGCCGTCATGGCCGAACAAGTTCGCCGCGACGACGACTCCGTCGCGCACGATTGCGCCGCCGACTCCGGTTCCCAGTCCGACGTAGGCGAGGTCGGTAGCGCCGCGCAGTACCGCTTCGCCGAGCGCGGCTGCTTCGGCGTCGTTGCGCAAGACGTGCAACGGGCCTTGCAGGCCGAGTTTCTCAACCGGATCGGCGTTCAGCCACCCAAGGTTCGAGGCGGCGAGCACGCGGGTCCCTTCGATCAGGCCGGGAACAGCGATCAGAAGAGGCGCGCCGGGGACCTCGTGGGGTCCGTCGACGAAGCGAGGAGTGCCGTTGTCGAAGACGACGGTCTGGATGCTCCCGCCGCCGATTTCGATGCAGACCGCGCGCGCGCTCATGTTGCGAGGTTGAAGGTCTCGGAAAGCACGAGTCCCGCCGCGCCGAGCAGAGTCGCACGCTGATCCAGTGGGGAAGGCACCAGATCAAGGGACGGGCGCAGGTTCTCCAAGACGCGCGCGCGCGTCTTGTTCACGATGCGTTCGTGGAACTGCGGGCCGCCGCGCGCGGCATCTCCGTGAAGGATCATGCGCTGCGGGTTGATCAAGTTCACCAGGTTCGCCAGCCCGACGGCCAAGTTGTCGGCGTAGCGGTCGAGCAAGTCGCGTGCCTCGCGGGATCCGTCCGCTGCGAGTGTCGCGAGTGACGCCGCGTCTAGGGATGCGGCGCCGGGCAGCTTCAGGCGGCGGGCTTCCTTGCGCAGCCACTGCAGCGTGGCGATCGTTTCCCAGCAACCTCGCAGTCCGCAACTGCAGCGCGCGCCCGCGGGATCGATGCAGGTGTGGCCGATTTCTCCGGTCAAGCCGTCGTCCCCGCGGAAGACGAGTCCCGACAGCACGAGGCCGACGCCGAGTCCGTGTCCGGTCTGGATGGATGCGAAGGTGCCGACTCCGCGTCCTTCCCCGAACCACTTCTCACCCAGGGCCTGCGCGCGTGAGTCGTTGTCGATCAACACGCGCGACTCCAGCCGGCGCTCCAGCACTCCCGCGAGGGAGTGGCCGGTGAGTGAGGGGATCTGACTTGACCCGACGATGTGTCCGCGCGCGGTGTCGCACGCGCCGGGGACGGCGACGCCGGCTCCCAGCAGTTGCGGTTGTCCGGAGAGAACCCCCGACAGCGCTGCGTTGATGTCGCGGTGCACCGCGCGCAGGTCGGCCGGGTCCGACATCGGTACGGAGGTGTGCTCGAGGATCTCGCCGCGCGCGCTGATGAGCGCGGCTTCGCAAGCATCCCGGTGAAGTGCGACGGCGGCAGACAGGCCGGCGCCCGAGCGAAACCACAGCGGACGTCCCGGCTTGCCGACTTTGGTGACGCTGCGGTCGGGAGCGCCTTCTTCGAGCAACGAGCTTTCCAGCAGCGGACGCACGATGCCGCCGATCGTTGCGCGCGGGACGCCGGCCATGCGGGCCAGCTCTGCGCGCGACAGCGGGCCGTTGTCACATAGGGCTTGGAGTACGCGTGAACGGTTGACGTCGCCGATCCGGCTGGGCGATAGCACGGAGCCGTGGCCGTTGCGGCCGTTACCGCGACCGCGCGCGCCGATCGATCTTTGTGAAGGGCGTTCCACGGACGGCATCCTACCGACGTCGCCGTCCCTTCCCGGTTTGCGCGTGGCCATCACGAGCCCTTGGTCATCGCGGCGGAGATCGCGGCCACGGCATCGGGACCGAAGCTCACCATCTCTTCGTAGCCTTCGCCGTACGGCATGGGGAGGTACCCGTTCCACGCCGGGGACAGTCCTGCAATCAGCACGTTGCCGCCGTGCGCTTCGGCGATCGCGTTGCCGAGTGCGTGGAAAGCTTCGCCCGGTGCGGTGACGAGTGGAACGGAACCGATACTCCAATTGACGAATTCCACAGCGATGCGGCCGCCGGGAGAGAGCAACTGGGACAGCGGCGTTCCTCCCGCAGCGACGTCGATGGCGCGCGAGGTGTACGTGAGGGCGCCATCGACCGGGCGCGCCGCGCCGAGTGCGTGGTGGACCGCTTCGGCGAGTGCGCGCCCGATAGCTTCGGCTTCCTCGACCGCTTCGGCGAGGTGGATTTCAACGTCGGTGTGGCGCTCGACGGGGTTCACGTCGCCCAGAGCGCCCGAGAGCATCACGGTGGTTCCACCGGCAGTGCGCTCCAACTCGGTCCGGAAGAACCCAACCCAGTCGGCCGACACCTCGAGCCATCCCGAGCCGAGCACGACCGGATGAACGCCGATGTTGGCGAGGGTGCCGATGCGCGCGCCCGAGGCGTCGCGCACGTCCAGAACCGCGAACCAGGGGTCGTAGGGATGCCCGCGACGGTTATAGGAGACGTCGGCGGGAAGCGGCGCGCGCCCGTAGAACAACTCCGCAGGTGCGACGGAGGCTTCTGCCTTGACCGCTGCCGCCAGACATCCGCGCACGAGGATGTCGACGTATCCCTCGGGTTCGGGCCAACCGAGCGCGGCGGTTCCCGAAAGCGCGCTCGGGCCCGCGTGGGTGTGGGTCGCGGCGGTCAGGACGGCCGCGGAATCGAGGCCGAGCTTGGACGCAATGGCTTTGCGCACCGGTTCGGCGTATTCGGCCGACATGCCCAGAAGGTCGCACACGATCAGGCAGACGGCGCGCGTCCCGTCGGACAAGTACAGCGCGCGCGCCTGAAGTTCGTCGTGAACGCGCTCGGCAGGGTGCTGCCGTTCGGAGAACCCTGCCAGCATTACCGGAACGTCCGGCGTGATGATCCCGCATCCGAACCCGGCCGACCAACTCATATGCCTGCCCCCTGATCCGACGTGGCGCGTTGCGGTGTGGGGCCTTCGTTGTCGACGAAGAACCTACGCATCAGTCTGCTGATCTGCCGGCGACGCGTCAGAAGAAAGACATGACCGGCCCCGGGGAAGATTTCGAGTGTTGAGAACGGAACCATCTTTGCGTGGAAGTGCGCGTGATCGAGTCCGACGACGGCGTCGGCGTCTCCGTGAAGGATCAGCGTCGGCGCGGTGACGGGCTGCGCCGGCGGTCCCTCGGCCTTGGCTCGTTTTACCTGCACGAGGTCGTTGCGCATGCCGGATAGTCCCGATGGAGCGTCCAGGTGCGTGCGCGCGAAGCGAATCAGATCCTCACGGATCCGCGGGTCTCCGGCCATCCATCCGAATTCCTCCGGCGTCAGGGACTTCTGCGCCCAGCGCGTTACGGCGCGCTCGTTCTCCAGCCTGCGCCGGCCGACGGTCCGTCCGATTCCCGAGGTGAACTCACCGACTCCGCGCGGCAAGGTCAGCCAGCGCATGGCGGTCGGAACCTCGATTAGATACGGCGACATCGCACACGCCAGAACCAGTGCGCGCGTGCGCCGCGGGTAGCGTCGCGCGAACGCGAGGGAAGAGGGACCTCCGCCCGAAGCTCCGGCCACCGCGACGGTCTCGATTCCCATCTCGTCGAGAAGTGCGGCGTACGCGTCGGCTTGCTCTTCGGGCGTGCGGCCGGTGGACAGCGGGGTTCGGCCGTACCCGGGACGCGAAGGGATGACGACCGTGAATCGATCGCTCAGGTCCTCGGCGACCATGAATCCCTGTCGCCAACTCCCTGGGATTCCGTGAACCACCAGCACGCCGGGACCTGAACCCGTCCGCGAAACCTCCATGGGGCCGTTGCGCGTGCGGACGATGGAGATGGTTTCGGTCACCCGGCAAACCTCACTTCTTCGAGAGCCGTCAAAATGGAAAGGATGAATACATATTACTCCGAGGAGTCCTCGGACGGAAAGGCCTTCCCGGGGATTTCGGGGCCGCACAGGGGGAACAGGGCCGGCAAGCGCAGTCCGATGCTCCCGTCGCCGCGCGCGCGCAGGTCCCCCCGCAGGATCGCTTCCCACAGATCCAACTCGCCTAGCGTGAACTGCGCGAAGGTCGCCGGATCCATCGCCAGCGTCAGACGTTGGTGGGAGTCCGAACCGCGCGCGGCCGTGCATCGGCCATCGGCGATCCGCAGTTCCCAGGCGTGCTCCCGGTCTGCGCTGATTCGGAACCCGAAGACGATTTCGGCGGTTCCGGCAGCTTCCGGATCGAACGAATCCACCCACGCAGTCACGGCGCCGGCGAGAAACTCGTCGACGTCCGCCGGGACTTCTCCGCCGGCGACCGCGCGCAACCCCTCGGGGCGACGGGCGCCGGGGCGCGCGGCCGAGACTTCGGTTGCGCGGCCGCCCAGCCACTCGCATGCTTGCCGTACTGCCGCCCAGTCTCGGCGGTACGCGCAACGTGCGATGTGTCCGGCGGCCACGGCGAAGCGGCCCAATTCGTCCGGGTTGGTGAGCACTTCGGGGCGCTGCATCGCGGCGGCGAAGACATCTCCGACCTCGGTCGCGGCGGCGTGCCACGAAGCGGGCCAGGGCGGCCGTCGATCCTGGATCGACGGCAACGGCGGCAGAGGCTCTCGGCGGCCGGTCTGGTACCAGTAGGCGACGGAGGAGTAGTCGTCGGTGCGGTCGTTGGCGTGGCCTTGTTCGAGCGACACGCGAATGGACTGCTCGAACATCACCGGGTCGGCCGCATGGAATCGATACACCGACGAGAACCCCGCCCAGTCGTCGCGGTCGGCGAGCGGCTGCCCGTACTGCGGGTGGTGAAACGGCGTCGAGGGTCCCCACGCCGTTCCGAAGTAGTCCTCGGTTCCCGTCCCGTGTATCGCCGGCGGCCACTCCTGCGAGTCGACGAAGATCATCTCGTCGCCTTCGCCGTACCACCCGCCTTCGGGGGAGTGGATCGCAAGCGACGTTCCTACGTAGTGCCCAGGGCCGCGCGCGGCGAGTACCGGGTAGTTGTCGTGATCAGTGAGGTTGATGCCCGGTGCGTATGTTCCCGGACCTTGTGGACGAATCCCCGGTCCGCGGCGCCGGTTCCACCACGCGTGGAAGCGTCCGAGTGTCGGATCCGCGGCCGGCCACGACTCATAGTCGATGTACGCATACAGCCCGAGCACGGGCAATGCGGACTCATTCGTGACGGAAATGCGGAAGCCTTCGGCGAACGGCATCGGGAACCACGAGTGCAGCGACGCGCCGTCGCGAGGCGCGACCTCGAGCAGCGCCGACGTATACGGCGCCGCCAGGCAGTTGCCTGCACCGAAGAAGTCGCCGAGCGGCGCCTCGACCGACGGCGTTGACTCGCCGTCCCACCACGCGCGCAGCACCAGATCGCGACCCCAGTACAGGTTCGGTGTAAGCAGCGTGAACCACAGATGCGTGACGGATCCCGGTCCTTCGTCCCGGGCCACTACGACCTCGGCGCCCGGGGCAACGAAGACGGAGTCCTGATTGCCGCCGGTGCGGTCCCAAGTCGAAGCGCGCCGCCGCCGGATCCCCGGCCGCAGCCGAGCGAGCGAACTAAGGTCGAATCCGGAACCTTCGGTCATGGTGTTCTCCTGCCGGGAAATGAAACGCAACAATCTTACGAACCGAAACCCCTATCGCCGAACCGGGGTCTGCGCGTACGGTGGAGGGTAATGAGTCAGTTCAAAGCGATCATGTGGTTCGTCGGGCGATCGACCAAGCGCGTCGTCGTGACGATCGTCGGCGCCGTGCTCCTCGTCGCCGGGCTGGTCATGATCGTGACGCCGGGGCCGGGAATGCTGCTCGTCGTCGCCGGTCTTGCGGTGTTGGGAACCGAGTACTTGTGGGCACGACGCTTCCTGGCGCGCGCCAAGCAGCAAACCGCGAAGATCGTTCGGCGCGCGCGCAGCGCGCGCAGCGTCGGCTGATTCCTCAGTCCGAAGTACGCAGACGGATGACGGCCTCGATTCCTCCCCCAGGGGCAGCGCGCAGTTCGGCTTCGCCGCCGCTTGCGTTCGCAAGGCGCTGCACGATCGCCAGTCCGAGACCGGACCCGCTTCCGCGCTCGGCTCCCGGCGCGCGCCAGAAGCGGTCGAAGGCTCTTGCTCGGTTCTGATCGCTCATCCCGGGACCTTCGTCGCGGACACCGATTTCAATCCAGTCACCGGCTCGGCGGGTCGTGATCGCCACAGAGGAGTTCTGCGGTGCAGCATCGAGTGCGTTGGACAGATAGTTGTCCAGTATCTGTTCGAGGTGTCCGGGGGCGACGAGCGCCGTCGGTACATCGGCGTATTCGGCGCGCAGAGTGACGCCGCGTTCTTCGGCGAGCGCGCTCCACGCGTCGTGCCGGTCCCGCACGATGGCGCCGACGTCGGCCGGCATTCGCTCGGGATTCGCACTCTCGGCACTGGCGAGCGCGAGCAGTTCGTCCACGATTTGCGACAGGCGCCAAGATTCCCGCACCGCGGCGTCCAGATCTTCGCTCTCGCCGGCCGCGCCGTCGACCGGCTCCAGGCTCTCCAGTCGCAGGCGCAAGGCGGTGAGGGGTGTGCGCAACTGGTGGGACGCATCGGCGATGAACGCTCGCTGGGAGTCCATGAGAACCTGCAGCCGTGCCGCGGTCTCGTTGAACGTGCGCGCCAGCGCGCGCAATTCCGGTGGGCCGGAGTCCTCGGGCGCGCGCGTGCCGAGGTCGCCGCGCGCGAGCGTCGCGGCTGCGTCTTCCAGGTCGCGTACCGGGGACGTGACTGATCGCGCGAGGAGCCAGCCGATCAGTGAGGCGGCTGCCAGCACGATGAGTGCGATCATCCCGAGTGCGATCCAGTTGCGGTTGATGCGTTCCGACAGGGCGGTCGCGGGATAAGTGATGCGGACGGCTCCGAGCACTCGGCCGCCTGAGGCGACGGGCACCGCGGAGTAGACCAGGTCTGTCGCGAGCGTGTCGGAGTGGCGGATTCCAGAGGTGAGCTCGCCGGTGAGTGCCGCGGCGATCTCCGGCCGACTGGAGAAGTCGGCCGGTTTTGCCGCGCGGGGAGCGGAGTCCGCAATCGCGAGTCCCGTCGCGTCCACGACGACGACGCGACCGCTCGTTTGCAGTTGGTAGTCGGCGGCGATTCGCGCGAGATCGAGCTTTATCCCCCCCTCCAGCACTTCTTCCGCGTATGTCGCCAGCACGAGCGCGTCGCGCTGGACGTCGGCAATGATCTGGCGGCGCTCCTGCCGGGCGAAGCTCGCTCCGAGCGGAACCTCCAAGATCAGCAACACGAACGCCGCGAGCGACAGGTACGTGAGCATCAGGCGTCGGGTCATCTCGGTTCCTCTAACCGGAATCCGATCCCGCGCACGGTTTCGATCCATCGCGCGTCGCCCAGCTTCTTTCGAATGGATGCGACGTGAACGTCGATGGTCTTGGGCGTCCCGTACCAGTGTGTGTCCCAAACTTGTTCGAGGATCCGCCGTCGGCTGAGGGCGGCTCCGGCGTCCTCCATGAGCAGCGCCAACAGGTCGAACTCCTTCGGCGTCAGCGCAATCTCGTTTCCTCCGAGCGCCGCGCGGCGCGCGCGCCGGTCCAGCTCGAGTGCACCCACACGCAGCGTCACCGCGGGCTCGGCCCCGCCGGCCGCGGCGCGGCGGGTGACGGCCCGAATGCGTGCGACGAGTTCACGAAAGCCGAACGGCTTGACGACGTAGTCGTCGGCGCCGAGTTCAAGTCCGACGACGCGATCAACTTCTTCCGAGCGTGATGTGACGACGATGATCGGAACGGACGAACGCGCGCGAATCCGGCGGCAAACCTCGTACCCGTCCATGTCCGGCAGCCCGAGGTCCAACAAGACGATGTCGGGCGTCGCGGCGGCCACCGCCTCGGCGCCCGTGCGCGCCTGGGTAACCTCGAATCCCTCTCGTTCGAGGCCGCGTCGCAGGGGCTCGGCGATGGACGCATCGTCTTCGACCAGCAACACCCGCATGACCGCATCGTCGCATGTCGTATGGATGCTTGCCGAGTCTTTGCCAAATCTTTGACATCGCCTGGCGAGGAGTTGGCGATGCTGGCGTTAGCGTCGTGGGTGTTCGTGACGATGGAGAAACGGGAGGTTGTGATGAAGAGAAAGACGGCAGTTGCGGCAGGAACCGCGGTGTCGCTGACGGTGATCGCCGGCGCGCTTGCGATCGGGGCGAATCTCGGGCTCCTCGGGTTTGGGCGGGAACCCGTCGGGCAGTTGAATCCAGCCGACGCGACGCCCTCGCCGAAAGTCGTGACGGTGTTTGTCGATGAGACTCCGGCACCCGTCCCGGTCGCGGAGACAGCCGAGGCGGGGAGCGTCGAACCGACCCCGGTCGAGACTGTGTTTGTGGACGAGACGAGCACGGCGAGTCCGCGCACGGTCGATGATGATGACGATGAGCCCGACGACGAGCGCGAGCATGAGAGCCCGGACGAGCACGAAGATGAGCCGGACGACGATGACTAACCATCACCCGGCCGCCGCCGGACGGATCCTGGCGTTGGGGTTGAGCCTGTCGGCAGGGCTTGCGATGATCGCCGGAATGACGATGACGGTTCCTGCTCCGGCGGCGCCGACCGCCGCTGCGCTTGCCCCACCTGCGCAACAGGTTGTGGTGGTCGTTGTGCGCCGGCGCGCGCCTGCGAGTCCTCCGGCTTTGCGCCGCGCGCCGGCGACGCGTCGGGTCGCGCGCCGGGCTTCACGCCCGGCGCCGAGGCGGGTAGTCGTGCGGCGCGTTCACACGGTGAGCCGTGGCAGTTGAGGTTCGCGTCCGGGCAATGGGCACCCTGGCGCACATAGTGGTCGTCGGTGCAGGGCAGGATGCGCTTGCGCGCGCGCGCCGCCGCTTGGTCGACCTGGAGCACTTGTGGAGCCGCTTCAGTCCGTCGAGTGAGATCACCCGTCTGAACGAGTCGGCCGGGCGCGCCGTGACGGTGTCGGCACCGACGCGCGCGCTGGTGCGTTTGGGCGTTGCCGGATGGCGATCGACCGGCGGGAGGTTCGACCCGACGGTGCTGCATGCTCTGGAGTTGGTTGGATACGACAGGGACTTCGACGAGATCTCGGCCGAGGGAGCGCCGTTTGTTGCTTCCCCGGCACCCGGGTGCGCCGGAATAGAGATTGACGAAGGAGCCGGTACCGTCCACCTGCCTGCCGGCGTCGAGTTCGATCCCGGTGGGATCGCCAAGGGGTACGCCGCGGACCTGATCGCGGGAGAACTGATCGAAGTAGGCGCGCGCGGCGCGTGCGTGAACGTCGGCGGCGACTTGCGGGTGTTCGGCGAGGCGCCGGACGACGATGGATGGATCGTCGGTGTCGAGCACCCGTTCGAGGGCGAGGCGCAGCGCCTGCGAATCACCGAGGGTGCCGTCGCAACGTCGACGCGGGTGCGTCGCTCGTGGGTGCGGGGCGGAATTCGTCGCCATCATTTGATAGATCCCACGGCGGGTGAACCTTCGACATCGGGGCTCGCGTCCGCCACGGTGGTGACGACGCTCGGGTGGCGCGCGGAAGTTCTGGCCAAGGCCGCGTTCTTGTCCGGCGTGCAAAGCGCGCCGAAAGTGTTGACCGATGCCGGTGCCACCGGATTCGTCGTCGACGACGCGGGGGTCGTGCATCACGCGCCGGGGATCGAGGCGGTGCTCGTATGAACTCCCACCTGTGGTGGTACGTGGCGCGTTCGGCGGGGCTCGTTTCCTGGGCGCTGTTGTCGGCCGCGACTGTGTGGGGGCTGGTTCTGTCTACGCGGCTGTTCGCCCGTCGTCCCGCGCCGTCGTGGCTGGCGGATCTGCATCGCTTTCTCGGCGGATTGTCGGTGGTCTTCGTCGGCGTGCATTTGCTCGCTTTGGTCGCCGACACCTACGCGCATTTCGGTCCCGCGGAACTGTTCGTTCCCTTCGCGTCCGGCTGGCGACCGGGGCCGGTCGCGTGGGGGATCGTCGCGCTGTATTTTCTTGTGGTGATCGAGGTCACCTCGCTGGTGATGAGCCGCATGTCCAAGCGATGGTGGCGTCGTGTGCATGCGATGACCGCCGTGTTGTTCGTCGTGTCCAGCGTCCACTTCGTTACGGCGGGATCAGACGCGCGCAACCTTGCCGTTCAGTGGGGCGGCATTACGACTTCTGTGACGATTCTGTTCCTGCTTGTGGTGCGGCTTCTGTCGCCGCGTGCCGCTGTGATGGCGGAACGTCGCGAGGCGCGCGCGGCAGAGCGTGCCGGGTCAGATCTTCCACAGGCGCGCCGAGAGCGCGCGCGTGCCGGGCACCTTGACGAGGGCGCGGTAGGTCCACGCCTTGCAGAGAGCCACAGCTCCTCCGGCTAAGGCGAGCGCCGCTCCCGGCGCCGTCAGAGCGTCAAAGCGTCCGGTCGCGCCGAGTACGAGAAGAAGCAGACCGCCGTTGATCGCGACGAGTTGCAGGCGCGCGCCGTGCTCGACGCCGGCGAGCAGGATCCGCCGGTCTTCGGGCCCTCCGGGGATTCCGGTGGGGAGGATGTAGAGCCACGCTCCGAGCAGCGTCTGCAGTAGCCATCCGCCGACGAATACGACGAGGTATACGGGGCCAAAACTGTGGAATGCAGCCAGTGCCGGGGGAAGGATGTCGAATTCCGTGGACGGTGTGCGCAGCATCGCAACGCCCAGCGCAACCGTTCCGGCGACGAACCACGTCATCGCGCACATCAGGTGCTTGGCCGACACGGCTACGAAGTAGCGCCGGGGGATGCGTGCGGTCTTCACCGCCATAAACGCAACTCCCAGCGCGCCGCTCGCCAACAAGACCGCGCCACCGGCCGCGATGGGGGCGAACTGCAGAGCAAGGCCAAGTGCGAGCAAGCCCACACCCGAGGTCAGCAGGGTCGCCATCTGACCCGCGCGCGCGGCCGGCATGCGAACGCGCAGCACCGTCGGCAACAATGTGATGAGCGTTCCGGCAATAGTGAGCGACGCGAAGCCCAGGACGTTCAGGACCATGTGAGTCTCGCGCAGTGCGAGCCGGGTCACTCCATCGGTCACGATCCCGCCGCCGATCAGAGCGCCCAGAGTTGCGCCCGCAAGGATGGACGCGACTGCGGCCGAATACATCATTACCGGCACCGGATGTCTGCGATTGAGGCCGATTCGCCAAGCGCGCGCCAGGGTGACGGCCAGCAGCACCATTGCCGCGACGAACAACGATCCTCCGGCGATTACCAATCCCGGGTGGTGCGTCGGGTAGCCGACGACGACGAGCGCCGTGCCGGTGTTGACCAGTGTGAACTGCGTGACCGAAAGCGCGCGTGGAGGAGAAGGTGCCGCCGTCAGCGCGGCGGCGAACGTCTGCATCGCGCCGCTGATCGTGACCGCGACGGCTCCCGCGACGGCAAGGTGAATCGGAAGCCACGTTCCCAGGCGCGCGCCGGCGGGCAAAAGGAACGACGCAAGCGCCGCCGTCATCCAGATCCGGCCGGCGAGGTGGTAGTGCCGAGTGAAGCTGCGGGCGCGCATCTCTTTAGTGCGTCCCGCGTATGCGGTCGAACGGCGTGGCCGGGAAATCACGCATCAGGGTTCCTCTTGGCGGAGGTAGAACGCACCGCCGTCGCGGTGTTTGCAAGGAACAAAAGGATAGCCACGACTCCGAGAAGTGCGCCCCACCGCCGCACTTCGCCGCTGGGAAGCAGGTCTCCGGCTACGCGCGCCGCGAGCGATGCGTGCAGCAGCCCGAGGTGCGCATAGAAGCGAGTGCGATACGGAAGCGCGATGCGCAAGACGGCAGGCAAGATGATCGGCGCGTGACCGAACACCATCGAGATGATGAAGCCGAGGAAGATCGCGTGCAGCGACGCGTCGTACAACCGCGCCGTCTTCGTGCCGCCGGCAATCCACAGCGCGCCGGCGAAGCCCAGCCACGCGTAGCCGGCAAGTAGTGCTGCGGCGACATATCTCGTCAGACCCGGCATGCGCACGGTGCGGCGCGCGACGTCGTAGCGAACCATCCAGAGGGCGAGACCGAGCAGGCCGGCGCCGGCGATGCGCGCGCCCGGCCCCGGGGCCGGACCCGTCACTGCGACTCCGGTGAATGTGACCGCGACGGCGGCGAGAAATAGCGTCCGCCCCACCGAGGTTAGACGCACGACGCGCGCCAACTCGACGCGCTCGGCGGCAACGGTGAGCACCAGGAAACCGGTGAGCCACGGAACCATGCGCGAGATGGGCCATCCCCGCATCCACAACAGCGTGGATACCGGCCACGCTGTTGCCGCAAGCGTCATGACCGCGGTGTGCATCGAGGGTTGGATGCGCATGATCTGAGCGAAGATCGCAACCAGCGCGAGGCCCGCGACGGTGAGCAGCGATGCCGCAAGGCGCGCCGGCGCTCCGGCAACCAGGCAGAGGGCTCCGGCGGCAGCCGCGGCCGGAGCGACGTATCCCCACGCCCGGCCGAGGGCAACCGCGCGCTCCAGCGCGATCAGTGTCCCGAGACCGCCGAGCGCCATGAGGAGCCCGTGGACTCCGGGCAGCCACGATCCGGGAGTGAGGGGAACCCATCCGAGGCGCGCGAGTCCAGCCCACATGCCGGCAAGAATCGCGATCGCTGCCAGCGCGACGGCCGGTAGGCGCGCGCGCCGGAGGTCAGCCGTTCCAGCCAAGTTGCGCGCGCGCGGCATCCGACATCATCGATGGGGTCCAAGGCGGGTCCCAGACCACACGGACCTCGGCGGACTCGATTCCGGGCTGGCGAAGCAGCACGCCCTCGACTGTGTCCAACAGGTACGGGCCCATCGGACACGCGGCCGTGGTCAATGTCATGGTGACCACGGCGTGTCCTTTGTCCGCTTCGCATTCGTACACGAGTCCGAGATCCACGATGTTGACGCCGATCTCGGGGTCGATCACCTCGCGGAGTTTGTCAAGCACCGGGCTTCCTCTCGCGTTCGCCGAGATGAACCAGGCATAGCGACGGCTTCACAAACGGTTGCACGTCGGTTACCCAGATCGGTGCGCCGACTTGCTCGAGCAGTCCGCGGAGCAGCCCGAGGTGGATCGAGCAAACGACTTCGGGGTTGCTGTGAGCGACATCGCGGAACGGACAGCGGTGCAGCAGGATCGTCTTGTGGTCGCCGCTTTCCCGGATCTCCGGCTCGAATCCGAGATCGATGAACATCTTTGCGACGCGACCGATCGCCTCGGGCGCGGTCACTTGCTGGAAGGGGGCGGGACGCTCCGTCAGGTAGCCGCCCCACGCGCGTCCGGCTTCCTCGGCTGCGGCTGCGGGGTTGGTCACGATTGAGCGCAGATAGCTTGCGAGGATCTCTGCGAGCAGCCGGTATTCACCGCGGCTGCCAATCGGGATCTCCTCAGGCACCGCCTGGTACACCATGCGCGGCCGCCCGGGAACGTCGCGTTCTTCGGGAGTCTTCTCGACCAGTTCGACGTCGACGAGCACGTCGAGGTGAGCACGCACGGTGTTGTGGTGCAGCCCCACTTCTTCGGCGACTTCTCGCGCATCCATAGGGTGGTCGGCCGTTCGCAGGGCGCGAAGGATTCGCACTCGACTGGCGTGCGCGAGCGCGCGGTGTGCGGCGGTCGTGGGTTCTAGGTACTGCTTCTTCGAGGCCATGGCTTGATTTTACACCCCACAAAGTATAAATACCACATGAGTCGGAAATACGGAGGTACGAGATGTCGGAAGGAATCGTAGGCAGGGGAGCGGACTTGGCGGAGTACCGCTCCGAGGGATTCACGCCGAAGCTGCTGTATGCGACCGAGCACTTCAAGGTCGTGCTCGCGGCGTTCGAACCGGGGCAACAGATCCCGCTGCACGAACCCCGGGTGGACCTTGCGCTGACGGTGCTGGAGGGGACCGGCGACGTGCTTGTCGGAGACAAGATCCACCACGTTCGCGCCGGCGACGTTGTGGTTGCGCCGGCCGGCGTTAAGCGCGGCGTGCGCGCGCGGGAAGGGCGCTTGGTGGTCCTGCACGTCGTATCGCCGCCGCCGACCGAGGCCGACCACGCGCGAGTCGTCGGGGGAGAGCCCTGGCCGTATGTCGCCGAACACAGCGCGGGGCACCGTCTGGGCGAGGCGGTACACGCCGAGCACGAGCACCTCCATGGTGAGATCGAAGCCCTCGGTGCGCTCTCCCGCGACATTCCTTCGCTTGATGACCGCGAACTGGGCGCGCGCCTGAACGCAGCCGTGTCGTTTCTGCGCGGGGGCCTGTTGCCGCACGCTCGCGCGGAAGAGGAACTGCTTTACCCGGCAGTCGAGAAGGTCCTGCGGGCGGTCGGAGGCGCGACACGCACGATGCAGATCGACCATCGCGCGATCACCGAGCGAATCGACCGTCTCGCAGCGCTCGCGGCGGAGGCGCCGTCCCCTGCAGTTCGCGAGGAAGCCGCGCGCGCGCTCATCGGCTTGGAAGCCCTGTTGGGTGTGCATTTCGTCAAGGAGGAAGAGGTCTACGTCCCGCTGCTCGACCGGCTTGGAGACGAGGAAGCCGCGGCGCTCGCGGAGGCGTTGTTGGGTCCCGACGGGAGCGGACATCACGCTCACTGATGTCCGAGTCGCATTGAGGACATAGGGGCATCCGGCCCGCTTCGCGGGGGCCGGTGCCCCCTTGCGCAACTGTGTGCCGTCCCGCATCGTTTGAACACTAGGGCGGGCGTGAACTCCTGAAACACGCCGGTCCGATCGCTTATGGGTAGTGCAACGGTTCTCGTCGTAGATGACGAGCGCAAGATCCGCGACATCGTCCGCTCGTATCTCGAACGAGAGGGTTACGCAGTGCTGCTCGCCGAAACCGGCGCGCGCGCGCTTGAAACGGCGATGCGCTCGATGCCGGATCTCGTCATCCTCGACCTGATGCTGCCGGATCTCTCCGGCGAGGAAATCGCGCGGTCGCTGCGGCAGATGTCGGCGGTGCCCATCATCATGCTGACCGCCAAGGCCGGGGAGGACGACCGAGTCGCGGGGTTGCGGCTCGGCGCCGACGACTACCTGACGAAACCGTTCAGCCCACGAGAGCTTGTGGCCCGCGTCGAGGCGGTGCTCCGCCGCGCAAGCGTGGCCCGTCCTGCCGAGCGTTTGCGATTCGATGAGGGCAAGCTTTCGATCGACTGCGACACGCGCGAGGTGGAAGTGGGCGGCGAGTTGGTGCAGTTGACTCGCAGTGAGTTCGACTTGTTGCTTGCGCTGGCTTCGCGCCCGGGCAGGGTGTTCTCGCGCCATGAGTTGATCGCTCGCGTTCAGGGATACGACCACGACGGCTACGAGCGAACGATCGACGTGCACGTGGGGAACCTGCGCAAGAAGCTGGGGGACAATCCGCGCAGTCCGCGGTACATCGTCACGCTCACCGGGGTCGGCTACAAACTCGGCGTCAAGGCCGATGCGTAACTCCTTCGCGATTCGTTTCGCGGCAACGCTCGCCGGAGTCGGGATCGCGGCCGCTGCGCTGACGGCGTTGCTCGTCAACGTCGCCTTCGGCAAGCGGTTTGATGGATACATCGATGCGCAGCGTCAGTTGCGCCAGGACCAACTCGTCATCGGGCTGGCCGACTCGTTTCGCCGCTACGGGGGCTGGAACCTGGAGGATCTCGAACGCGTGTCACCGGTTCTGTTGGCCGACGGCGGGACGCTTCGTCTGGAGGCTTCGGACGGTACGGTCATCTGGCAGGCGGAAGACAGTCCGCTTGGTGAGAGCATGACCCGAGTGCATCGCGAGATGATGGGTACCGGGCCGCTGGGTATTGAGAAGGAGTTGTTGATCGTCGGACCCGACGGCGCGGTCGTCGGGCGTGCGATCACGCGTCTGCCGGAGGCCGGACTGCTTCCGCAGGACGTTGCTTTTCGCTCGGCGGTTAACCGGCTGCTGTTCGCGGGCGGGGTGGCCGCCGCGCTCGCCGCGCTGGCGCTAGGGGCGTTTTTGTCGTCCCGCGCCACGGCGCCCGCGCGCGCTCTGACGCGCGCCGCGCGTGCGCTTGCGGCCGGCGACCGTTCGGTTCGCATCGGGTTGGAGTCCCGCGATGAGTTCGGCCAGATGGCGCGCGCGTTCGACATGATGGCCGACACCATCGAAGAGGAAGATCAGCTGCGCCGCGGGTTCGCGGCCGACATCGCGCACGAGGTGCGGACGCCGATTGCGATTCTGCGCTCGCAAGTCGAGGCTCTGCAGGACGGCGTCTTGGAAAGCACACCGGAAGCACTCGAGTCGCTTCACGAGGAGATCCTGCGGCTGTCGCGTCTGATCGCTGATCTCGAGACGGTTGCCTCCGCTCGCGGCGCGTGGTTCTCGCTGGAGCGGACGGACCTGGAACTACGTTCGGCGCTGGAAGAGGCGGTGCGCGAGTTCGCCGGTCCGTACGATGCGGCCGGCGTTGTCCTTACAGCCGACCTCGAAGACGTAGAGGTCTGGGCCGATCCGACGCGGCTACATCAGATCGCGGCCAACCTGCTGTCGAACGCGCTGAAGTTCACTCCCGCCGACGGAATGGTCCGCCTGACCTGCGGTGCGGAGGGGCCGTGGGCCGTCATTCGCGTGAGCGACACGGGTCAGGGGATTCCGGCGGATGAGCTTCCGAGGATTTTCGACAGGTTCTTCAGGGGTCGGGACGTTCGGGCCGGGGGATCCGGCATCGGATTGAGCGTCGTGGGAGACCTCGTGCGCGCGCACGGTGGGCATATCCGAGCATCGAGCGAACCGGCGTGCGGGACTTTGTTCAGTGTGTACCTTCCGCGAACTTCATCCGGCGCTGGGGAGTTCTTCACAGAATCCTTACACGCGGGCTCTATGCTTCCGAGCGTAGAAGTACCCCCTGAAACACCCGCCGGTAGCCCACAACCGGCATAGGCCTCCGCAACAAGGCGCCCGGACAGCATCGGCCGAACGGCCGGAACCGTCCGGGCGCCGCCGCATTCAAAGCCGGTGTCGGCGGGTTTCACGCAACATCGTTTCCCAGCGGATTCTTCACTCGTTTCTCACATGCCGGGCGTACCGTGCATCTACCGTCGCACGCAGCGGTGTCCGGCAGAAGGGGATCGTCGTGAAGCAGATCGACAACGCAGAACGCACTTCGGTCGTGCTCCCGTTGCTGGGCCCGCTGCGCGCGTCGGATCGCCGTAGGAAACGCGCACGGTCTGTCCGCTCATGCGCCGACGGGCGCTGCGAGACCTGCGCGTGCACAGGGTGTCAGAACCGACGGCTCTCTGCTGTGGAGCCTCGAGACACCGGGCGGGGTGCGTCCCACCCGCATCCCGCATAGTTTCGGACGGTGCGAGTCCCGACCGCGGGACTCGCACCGTACCCCCCTTTCTTCCTGCCGAATCAGGTAGCGGCGCGCGCCGGGCTATCCTGCGTGCAATGCGCGCGGGGGAGGGCCCGGATGGAGCAGCAGATTGTCTTTGGAGATCGGTTCGTCACTGCGACGCTTCCCGATCACACAACCGTTGTCTCGTCGGGGATCGCGCTTCCCATTGAGCCGGTCGCCGATCTCGGGGCGGAGATTCGCTCGGCACTGGAGTCGCCGCTCGACACGCGTCCGCTACGCGAGATCGCGCGCGGCAAGCGACGAGTGACGATCGCCTTCGACGACCCCACGGTGCCGTGCTACGTGCCGATGTGGGAGCCGGCGCTTACGGCGATCCTGGGCGAGTTGGAGGCCGGAGGCGTGCGCCGGGACGACGTGACGCTCGTGTGTGCAAACGCATTGCACCGCCAGTTCACTCACGATGAGTTGGCGAAGTTGATCGGCGCGGACTTGGTGCGCGAGTTCGCACCGCGGCTGGTGTGTCACGATGCCGAGGACCGCGACGGGATCGAGCGACTCGGCGTAACTCCGAGCGGCTACGACGTGGAGATCTCACGTCGGTTCACGGATGCGGATCTCTCCGTCTATCTGAACTGCTCGACGACGCGCGGGTTCTCGGGTGGGTGGAAGTCGATCTGCGTCGGTCTGTCGACGTTCCGCTCGATCCGCCATCACCACAATCCCGACGACATGTCGATGTCGTTCGACCGTAACCGGATGCACGCGATGCTCGACGAGATGGGCGTCCTGGTCACGGAGCGTTTGGGCGCCGACCGGATCTTCAAGGTCGAAACCGTGCTTGCGAACCCACTGCAGGTCGCGCGGATCTTCGGAGGCAGCGTCGGCGCCGCGCGCGCCGCAGTCCTCGAACTCAATCGCGCGCACCAACCCGCGCGCCGTGACCTGATCGAACGCAAGGCCGACATCGTGATTTACGGAATCCCAGACTGGAGCCCGTATGCCGCGTACTCGGTGATGAACCCGTTGCTGACGCTGGTTTCCACAGGCCTTGGTTACCTGGGAGGCATGATCGAAGCACTCGGCGCACCGGGTTGCACGACGATTCTCGCGACGCCGTGTCCGGATCGTTGGGACGATCGCGCGCACGGGCCTCATCACGAAGTCTGGGACCGAGTGCTGCCCCAGACGCGCGACCCGTACGCGGCGCGCGAGGCCTACGAGGCCGAGTACGCCTCGCACGCGGGGTTCATTCACCGGTATCGCCGGGAGTTCAGCTTCCATCCGGTGCACGCGATCATGGCCTTGTTCCCTCTGAAGCGACTGCGGCACACCTCACGCGTGATTGTGGCCGGCGCCGAGAAGCCCGAACTCGTGCATCGCGTGGGTTTCGAGTCGGCGGCGACCGTCGAGGAGGCCGTGGCGCGCGCGCTCGAGATCCACGGCTCCGACGCCGAGATCGCGTTCGTGCCCTACCCGCCGGCCTTCAGCCGGTTCTAAGAGTTACGACGGTTCGAGTTGCAGCGTTCGTGCCGAGAACGTCGAGGCCGTCACGGTAACCTTGACCGGCCCGGTTGCTGCGAACTCCAGGGTGACGGTTCCCGACGACGGGGCGTAGTTGGGATTGCGCACTGTCGGCAGGTCCCCGATCGGCCGCCCGTCGGTCGCCAGATCTTGCGCGTCGTTTCCGGCGTCCGAAACTCGACGCGGCATCGAAACCGTCTGGTGGCGTTCGCCGTCGGCGGGCGGGGTGGTTTCGCTCGCGAGCAAGTCGCCCGTCTGGTTGCGAACCTCGACCGTTGCGCCGCCGACCGGAAGCCCGGTGTCGTTGTCGGTGACCGTGAAGGTGACCTCGTTCTGCCCTTCGACAAGTTCGGTTGAGGTAACGTCCATTGTGCGCAGGTACAGGAAGTTGTCCGCGGCGACGTATCCGACGCGCAGCGCCGGGTCGGAAAGGATCGCGTCGAAGGCCTTGCCGAAGCCCCCCCCGCCGACCATCTGGCGCTGGTTCTCTTGGCTGTGGTCCCCGGCAATGATGATCAACGTTTCGCCGAGCACACCTGCGTCCGCCATGGCGGCCAGGACGCGCGCCAGACGCGCGTCTGAGTCGTGGTAGGAGGCAAGGGCGCAGGGGGTGTGCGGGCCAAACGTGTGTGCCCCTTCGTCCACGAGGGAGAAGTTCAGGTATGTGAGCGTCGGCAGTGGGTGCGAGGGATCCTCGAAGAGCATGCGTGCCTGGCTTTGTCCGAGGTGGTCGATCGCGCTGCCCTGTCCGTACTGCTCGGGCGCTGCTTGTAGACACTCCTGGTTGGTGTCGGCAAGCAACTCGTCCGGCCGTCCGACGTGGCCGGCGAACAATGGTTCGCCGTTGAGCTTGCGGTCGGGTTCGAGGGACGCGAAGTCGGCGCCGCGTACCGTGGGCTCGTCAACGGCTGCGGTGTAGGCACCCCAAGCGTTCAGGGGATCGATGTTGTCCGGCCCCATCCAGTCTCCGCGCGAACGGTGCGTTGCCTCGTGCAGCGTTTCGACTTTCGTGGAGGTTAGCCGCTCAGTCCAGAAGTAGACGGGGTTTCGCGGATCGGCCGGGTCGATAGGGCTTTCGATTCGTTCGTTGGCCCGGTCGTAGAAGCGGTTGCCGACGAGGTCGTGGTGTCCGGGGTGAACCCCGGTGCCGAGCACCAGGTGGTTCGGGAACGTCACCGTCGGGAAGGAAACGATGCTGCCGTAGCGCGCGAGCGTGCCGCGGTCACGGAGCCACCGAAGCGTGGGAACCGGCGTGCGCGAGGGCGAGAAGAGCGCACTGGTGGCGCCACAGAAGTTGTCCATTGCCTCTTGGCCGTCGTACTGCGACAACAAGCAGTGCACGTCGGTGCTGTTGTTCGCATCGAACGTCACCAACAGCGCGCGCTTCGCCAGTGGTTCGGCGATGTCACCGTCGGTTTGCGCTTGGAACGGGTTCTTGAAGAACGCCTTCTCGTCGAGTGAACGGCTCCACGAACTGCCGGGGAAGGGGGTCGTTCCATCGGTGCCGGTGATGCCGTAGATCCACGCGACGGTAGGCGCGATGCTTCCTGTCGTAACGGTGTCGGTGACGATCCTGTTACGCACGTAGGATCCGCCCGACGCCACGATCAGCGGAACCGGCGCCGCTGCGATCCCTCCGTGTTGTCCGGTCAATGCTGCGGCCGAGTCGGTGCGTGAGGCCAGGAAGACGTGCTGGTCGTCGGCGGTCAGCAGCACTTCCCCGATCCGAGGCGTGTTCAGCTCCCAGTTCGCAGGGATCGGGTCGCATCCGCCCGACGGTTTGCGGCAGTACGCAGCTTCGACGGACCGACCTCCGGTACTGTCGAGAAGCGCGAGTGCGCGCGCGGCGAATGCGGCGGCGGCCGCAACGTCGTTCGGGTCCTTCAAGTACACCGACGCGCTGCCTGAGTGGCTGACTATTGCTTCGACGCTCGCGTCCGACAGTTGATCGAGCGGGACTCGGTGGCCGGTGACCTGGCCGCCGACCGGATTCGAAACGCGCACCGAGCCCGACTTGCTTTCGACTGCGCTGCCGGTGGCGTCGAGGCTGAGGAAAGAGTGGTCGGCCGTCGCAATCAGAATCGAGTGCTCCCACTTGCCGGCCGCGCGAAGCGACTCGACCAGCAGGCCGATCTGAAGATCCGCGTTGCGCACGGCTGCGAGTCCTTGCGCGCTGTGCGAGCCGAACAGGTGCTGGAACGCATCCACCTGACCAAGATTGACGAAAGTGAAGTCGGGGTCTTCCTTCTGCTGCAGTTGGATAACTTGCTTCATCACGAACTGATCGAGCGTGACGCCTGAGCCGCTCGCGGGCTCACCCGGAGCGTGGGAGTCGGGGTCGGCGATTACCTGATCGGGATGCGTTGAAGAGCCGAGCAGGTAGTCGGGTTGCACGTGTGAGACCGACTGTCCTTCGGGGTTGTCGGTGTTGGTTCCGCAAGCCCCCGACGAATTGCGCGTGCAGTCGAACAGCAGGCGCAGCTTCTCTTTTCCGAGCACCGCCGCGGTGCGCAGGTAGGGCTTCTGCGTTTCGATGGCGTCGAAGAGCGTCTTGGTCTGAATGAATCCGGGACGCTCCATCGCTTCCTTTTGCTTCGAGATGCGGTTGTAGAAGTTGTTGGCGACGAGCCCGTCTTCTTCCGGCGAACGTCCGGTCAGCATGGCCGTGTGGTTCGCGTTCGTCTCGGTGATCATGCGGGCCTTTGCGCCCGCGAAGGTCGTCGCCCGCGCGCCACCGTGAGACAGATTCCAGAGGTTCGGTGTGAGGTCGGGTGTCACCAGCTCGGGTTCGAGGCCGTCGATGACGACGACAAATGTGTTGAACGTCGGCGCGAGCAACTCATCGAGCGAGCGCCCGTCTTGGCGACGCAGCAACGCCGATGGGTCGTCCAGGCCGTTGAGTCCGGTTGCTCCGGCGCCGTACGGCGCGAGGCCGAGCGCGCGCGAAATGGTCGGCGCGATGTCGGTGTTTTGGATTCGCAAGTTGAGTTCATCGGTCTCGCCGAGTGGCGCGCGGCGCGCGCCACGTCCGGCGGTGAGCAACGTTGCTCGCGACTGCAGTAGCGACAGGTGCCCGTGGCCGCCCTTGGATCCGTCGGGTCCGCCGGGTGGCTGGAGCACGACCAGATCCGGCGCCTTCGGTGAGTCAAACAGCGCGGAGAGCCGTTCGTACGCCTCGGGGTATGTGACCCCGTCCACGTCGAGCGGCCTGCAGTTCTCGTCGGTCGTCGGAGTGCAACCCGGCGGGTCTGTGGCGCGCGCCTTGAGGAACTCCTCAGGAATCGTCGACAGCGCTGCGCGCGCTTGAGGGGACTGGTCTCCGAGCGGGTTCTCTCCCACGCTGAAGCCGACATCGTAGATGTACCCGGTTCCTTCTTCACTGCGCGTGAACCGGACGGCGTCGCAGCCGCCGAAGGTTGACTCATCGAACAGCGTGGGCGCGCACACCGTCGCGGGGTCCAAGTCGGCGATCACCCAGTAGTCGTCCCCGTGGACCGTCGCAACCATCTGTACATCGCGCAGTCCGTCGTGGTCGGGGTCGGGGTTCGCGAAAAGTCCGTTGACCGCGCGCGTGGCGGCCTCGAGTTCTCCGGCTCCCTGCAAGCCCTGGTCGGCCGGGCGCTCGGGTCCCCGCACGGTCGAACCCAGGCTCGGGCTCATCATCGCGATTACGGTGATGAAAACTGCCGCCGCCGTCGTGCGGCGAACACGGGTGCGACGCATCCGAGCGCTCCTCTCCCTTGTGGCTCCCTGCGCGCGAGTGCGGTGCCTACGTACGCGCGACCAAGGGCCACACTTCGACACCCGGTGGCCGGTTCCTGCCTCGATCGCGGCGCGGCGGCCCTATTGTCACGCCGGCTTCACCGTCAACCCCGCTCCGCCGGTTACCGTCAGCTCGGCCGTTGTCGGGTTCCAGGCCCAAGATCCGCCGTCGATGTCGACTTGCGGCCCATCCGGGTACCACATGTGCGGGACTGCGAACACCGCATCGCCGGACCCGGTCCACGTCGCTTCGAAGACAGCCGTCGCTGCATCGAAATGGAACTCGGTGAGTTCGGGAACCGCGACAGGATACGGGCGCGCGATCTCGATGAGCGTCGCACGAGGATCGCGGTCTCGGTCGATCGGCGAGTAGCTGTTGCCGGGGGAGTACTCCCAGTACGCCGTGCCGGCCCAGGCTTCGTCGGCGAGATCGTAGACGGTGCGCAGGAACCCGGCCGCGCCCGGCGCGTCATGCACGATCCCGAACTCGCCGAGCCACATCGGCAGTCCCATCACGTGCGCCTCGACGACTGAGTATCGGAAGTTGGCCGACGCAAGATCTCCGCGCGCCTGCTCGCCTTGGCCGGGGATCTCGTCCCAGAAACCGTACAGGTGCGGCGCGTACACGGCGTTCGGCGGAGTATCGATTGCCGGAACGGTCGGCATGTGGACGTTCTTGTAGTTCGGCGCTTCGAGGAAGCCGATGGCCTTGGGGTCCAGCTCTCTTGCCGATTTCAGCCAGCGGGATTGCGATGGGTACAGGAACTGCGTCTCGAATACACCCGGCGGGATGAAGCCTTGGTACGGCTCGTTCATCAAGTCGTAGCCGATCACCATGGGGTTGTCGGCCATGCGCGATGCGACCTCGCGCCAAACTTTGGTGTAGTGATCCTGCAATTCCGCGGACGTCCAGAAGTTGGTGAAGGCGCACATCACCGCGGGGGACAAGTAGTTGGTGGCCCAGGCGCCGGTGTAGGACGCGGAATCCACGTGCGGACACGTTTCGTCGGTTGCCCAATCCGGGGCTCCGTTGCCCCACGGGCCCCCCCAAAGGTCTTGGTGCATGTCTACGATCACGTAGAGGCCGGCATCGGTCGCGGCGCGCGCGAAGCCTGCGAGCCGGTCCAAGTATCCGGTGTCGTACTCGCCCTTGGTCGGCTCGATGGCTCGCCAGGAAGTTCCCAACCGAATCGAGTTCATGCCCCACGACCGCACGAGCGCGAAGTCCTGCGCGCCGAAGTTCGGCAGGTAGGGAGATGCCTTGTTGATCATGGCGATGCCGCGCAAGATCACGTCCCTGTCTTCGGCGTCGAGCAGCTTGCCTTTCTGGACACGCAGGGTGGTGGTCGTGGCCGGCGCGGAAACCGGAGCCACCCAGAGCGCCAGCAGACAAACCAGAAGAGCCATGGATCCAACACGGCGGTACGTCATCGCAGTTCTCCTTCCGTCGTGCCGATAGGAGTTCTCACGCCGGCGGCGAATACCTCCCGCCGAGCCTGATTCGGATTTGGGGGAGCCACGGGAGAGCGCGAGGGCGACCGCGTCGTCTTTACTCTTCCAACCGGCGCGCGCACCGTCGCCGACTGGGCCGTTGTGTGGGAATAGTCTGCGCTTTGCCCGATAATGCCGCGGGGGTGCTGCGGATGCCACACCGAGAACTCATGATCATCGACGCGCGCGACGATGTCGCCGTCGCGTTGTGCGACATTTCGGCGGGAGTTGTTGCCGCGGTTGCGGGAGGCGGGTCCTTGACGGCCGTGACCGATGTCGCGGCCGGGCACAAGATCGCGCTCCGCGCGCTGCGCGCGGGAGACCCGGTGGTGAAGTACGGAGAGGTGATCGGGCGCGCGACCGCCGACATCGCGGCCGGCGAGTGGGTACACACACACAACATGGGACCGGACGAGTCGTGAGGTCTTTCTTCGGCTACGAGCGATCCGACGGGCGCGCGGGAGTGCGCAATCACGTCGTGGTGCTGCCGTCGGTGTCGTGCGCCAACGGCGTTGTCTCGGCCATCGCTCGCGCAGTCCCGGGTGTGGTCCCGCTCCTGCACGGTCACGGGTGCGGACGGGGAGGTCGCGATCTGGAGTTGCACGCGCGCACATTGATAGGTATTGCTCGTCACCCCAACGTGGCAGCAGTGCTCGTTATCGGACTCGGGTGCGAGGTGATCAAGGCGGAGTTTCTGGCGCCCGCGATTGCAGAGGGCGGCGCACCCGTCGAGTGCTTGTCGATCCAGGCTGAGGGGGGATCGGTGAGCGCGGCTCGCAAGGGCGCCGCCGTTGCCGAAGCCCTTCTGGCGCGCGCGCGCGCCGACGTCCGAACCGAAATCGACATCAACCGGTTGGTGCTCGGACTGGAGTGCGGAGGTTCCGATGCGTTCTCAGGCGTCACGGCCAACCCTGCGGTCGGTCTCGTCGCGGACAGAGTGGTCGAGAGCGGCGGGACGGTCCTGCTCACAGAGAACACCGAGATGATCGGGACTTCGCACATCCTCGCGCGCCGCGCGGCGTCGCCCGAGGTCGCGGAGAAGGTCGTCGCAATGGTGGACGCCGCCGAGCGGCGCACTCACGAGATCCTCGGCCCGCTCGCGTCGATGGTGATCGCGCCGGGAAACATGGACGGCGGGATGAGTTCGATCCGGGAGAAGGCGCTCGGCTCGGTCGCCAAGGGCGGCGCCTCACCGGTCTCTGCCGTCATCGATTACGCCGAAGCGCCCGGGTGCCGCGGACTCATCCTGATGGATGCGCCCGGTTACGACACCGAGTCGATGACGGGGCTTGTGGCCGCCGGCGCGCAGGCGATCTTGTTTACGACCGGCCGCGGCAACCCCATCGGCTTCCCGACTGTGCCGGTAATCAAGATCGCCACAACGACACGGCTCTACGAGTCGATGCGCGACGACATGGACGTGAACGCGGGCGTCGTGCTTGAGGGTGCAACGCTGGAGGATGTGCGCGACGACATCCTCGGGGTACTCGCGCGCGCCCTTGGAGGCGAGCAAACGAAGGCAGAGCGCAATGCTCAAGACGGTATCGTCTGTATGTTTACGACCGGTCCGTCGTTCTGACCGGCAGCCGTCGGCGCTCGAGTAGGCTTGCCCCGGTATCTGCCGGGTGGGCTGGAGGAGGCAGATCGTGATGATTCGCAAGCTGCTTGCAGGAACCGACGGATCGGACTCGGCTGAGTTGGCTTTGAGGCGGGCGCTGTCGGTCGCGCAGAGCCTCAAGGCAGAACTTCATGTGGCGACCGTGTGCTCGCCCGACCTCGCGCAGGAGAGCCTGCCGCCCGGCGGCGAGACTCCGATGATGATCGCCGAACAGATCGCCTCAGGAGTGCTGCGCCGGCATGCAGGCTCGGGGGTTACGCTCGAAGCGTCGTCGGAGGTTGGGGATCCCGCCGACAAGCTGTGTCAGATCGCCGAGGACCAAGACGTCGACCTGATCGTGGTCGGCAATCAAGGCATGGGTGGAAGTCTGCGATTCCGTTTGGGCAGCGTGCCGAACAAGGTGTCGCACCGCGCTCCTTGCAGCGTCCTGGTCGTCGAGACGACTGCGGGAATTGAGCCAACGCCGTATGCCACGATCGTGGCGGGTACCGACGGGTCGGCGCGCGCCGGGCGCGCGCTGGCGACCGCGGCCGAGATCGCACAAGCGGCGGGCGCTCGGTTGATCCTGGTCTATGCCGGGAAAGCCGAGCGTGGGCGGGAGGTTCTGGCCGAGGCCGAGCGCGCATTCGGTGCGGTGGCGACGATGTCACGCATCGTCGATGCCGAACCGGCCGCGGCACTGATCGACACGGCCGAGGCCGAGGATGCCGGCCTCATCGTCGTGGGCAACAAGGGGATGACGGGCGCCGCGCGCTTCTTCCTCGGCAGCGTTCCCGACAAGATCACGCACCACGCAATGTGCGACGTGCTCGTCGTGGACACTGCGTAGGCAGCCGCCCGGCTCAGTTCACCGCAATCGCAGCCCCGTTGATTTCGCCGTAGGCGTCTATGACCCCGCCGCGCGCAATCGCCGCTGTGTCGCCGGTTTGTAGGTTGGTCTGAGCGATCCACCGGCCGCCCGATAGCGTCGCGGCGACGACGTCGGTACCGCCGCCACCGGCGCGCGCCACCGTGATCTCCGCGCGCGCGACCGCCGCGGTGGATGCCCAGGGCCGGAACGAGCACGTGTAGCAGATCTTGGTTCGACCGTCGTCATGCACGAACCGGAATGGACTCGCGTAGGTCCGCGGGTAAGCCACCGCTACTGCGAACGAGACGGATCCGTCGTCCTCGACGCGCACGTCCTGAACGCTGATGCCTTCCCACGGACCGATGTGGAACGCATTGGACTCGAAGTGATACGGCGTGTTGACTCCCGCAAGACGGATCGCGCCGTCGACGACGAACCGGTAGGTGCCGTTCGGCGTCTGGCCGTCGGGATGCACGGTGCGCGGGAATGCGTCGAAGGCCTCGAAGTTGGCCGTCCAACGCCACTGCTGGTTCCCCGCGTACGTGTCGGCAACCCCGGCTGCGCCCTTGGGGAACTCGACCATCGTCTGCACTTCACCGCTTTGGTCTGCGTAGGGTTTCCAAACGCTGCCGCTGAGTCGCTCGACGCGCGCGCGCGGGTTATCCACCGCGTTGGAGCCGCCTCTCCAAGTGAACGTCGCTGCGGAGAATCGCGCGACGTCGGTCGGCTGCACCAGCGGTTCGGCGGGACCCAGATCGTTGGGCAGCGCTGCGAGCCACGCATCGTAGGCGGCGCTCGAGGCGACTCCGAGTGCCGTCGAAAGCGCTACCTGTCGTGCTTCGTCGGCCTGCGCCATCGCGTCGTGCGGTTCCGGTGCGAGGGCAGGGCCACCCTTGAGCGCGGCGGCCATGCGCACCAGCCGTGTCGCCATGTAGTCGGCGGTGTGCGGACCGTAGGCGGTAAGCGCCTTTCTGTAATGGTCGCGGCTCATGTATTCGCGGTAGCTCACCGTGTAACCGTTGTAGTCGCCTCCGTGCCCGACGCCGACCGGCAACGCGTACCCGAGGTTCGGTGACAACTCCTCCTTGGTGAAGTTGCCCCAGATCTTGGCGGGGTCGTCGGGCTCGGCGTTGGCCGCTACAGCGTTCTCGGGTTTGTCCCACCCCGCTGCGTTGTTGTGGACCTGCGCCTGCATGCGCCGGTAGCGCGCGTCGCTCACCGTCGTCGTCCCGATCTGCGGGTGCGAGCAAGTCCAGGTGGTGTCTTCGTTTTGCTCGCAGGATGAACCCCAGTCGTAGCCGTCGAAGATGTTGCCGACGACGTTGTCCGCGCGGCTCTCGAAGTTCAGGATCAGGTCGACCTGCGCTTCGCAGGCGCAGGAGCCGAGCAGTACCTCACCGATGCGTACGGCTTGCAGCCGCAGGCGCATGTTCTCCTCGACGCCGGTGAAGCCGGGCGCGTCGTAGTGGTCGGGGACGGGCAGACCGTGCGCGCGCAAGTTCTCCCACACCATGCTGTTCGGGTCGGCGTTTTGCGCGCGCTCGCAGTCGGGCAGGCCGACGACCGGCGCCCCGGGATTCCCCTCAACGGTCGTCTCGGTGCGGCAGTTCGAAACGCTTGGATACGGGTGCGACAGCGGTCCGGGAACCCACCCGTCGATGTAGTCCACAGGGAAATCACTTGAGAACGGAACGGTCGCGTTCCCGTCCCCGATGTCTCGCCATGCCTTCACGATCGAGTCGGCGAGATAGCGCGCGCCGCGCTCGGTCTGGGCGTGTCCGACGTGCGCCCATGCCCGGATGACTCCGTCGGGAAGGACGTCGTTGTTCGAGCGGTCGTAAGGGCCCTCCGCGCTGCCGACGTCGCCCTGGCTGAAGATCAGCGGTGCGCCGAGGTCGCGCTCGACGAATCGCTCCAGAGGGCCGAGGAAGTCGGCGCTGATCAGCGCGTAGCTGTCGTTGGACTCGGGGTGTTGCCCGTGGTTGACCCACGCAGCGAGGGGGGTAGGGACCTGTGGGTTGCTGACGTCATCGAAGCGCAGAACGGTAACGTTGAAGTCGCCGTGGGAGTCGGGGTAGCCGCCCGGTGTCCCGTCGTCGGTGATGGTCGCCCCTGCGATGTTGCCCTTGTAGATCGTGTGGCGGATGGTTGTTGCGCCCATTCGCGCCGGCCGCAAGTTCGCGACGGCCTGCTCGATCGACGAGGCCATTGCGCGCGCGTGATATTCGAACGCGCGGATGTCGAACATGTCTTGGAAGAGCCAGACCCCCCACGAAGGGCTGGTGTAGTAAGGGGAGGAGTGGTTGTGGGAGGCGTGCAACAGGATCTGGTCGTAGCTGATCCCTGAGGATCCCTTGGCCAGGATCTGTGCCGCGCGCCTCACGAGGTGGTCCTGCGCCAGGTAGCTGTCGCTCTTGACCAAAGCCACGCGCTTGCCGTTCGAGCCTTCGACGACGAGTGCTCGGTAGGTCAGGCGGGATTGCACTCCGTAGGAGTGCTCCTGGCTCATGCCGTGGTTGTGCGGATCGACCTCATCTCCGGTAACCACGCCGAAGGCGTTGGGGCTCTTGTCCGCGTACTGGCCGCTTCCGGTGCCGACGTGCCAAGTGGCGTCGGCGCTGCCGACTCCCGCTTTGAGCACGGTGTCCGCCGAAGCGAACCGGACTCCCGGGGTAAGCATCAGAAACAACGTCAGCGTACCGGCAACGGCGCGAAGGCTTCGCACGGGGCTCCCTCCCAATGATTACAGACTCTCCCGGGAAGGAATTCGTCTGAGTCAGCGTTGTTCCTGCTCAAGCGCCCCACAGGAATGGGCCGCAGGCTCGGTGGATTTCACAACGAAGTCACGTCCGGGACACCTGGACGTAATACGTAGACGTTACGGTCGTGAACAACGGAGGTGATGGACATGGTTGCACTGTTCGAGATCGCAGAAGAGATGGTCGAGTTCCCGACGGAAGAGTCCGTCGAGGTGAGCTGCGCAGAGCTCGACGAGGCCCTTGAGGCCCGTTGTACTTGCTGGTAGCACTCGACGACCGCAGGAAGGGGGAGACAAGATTGACCGTTGAGGAACTCGCCAAACACGCCACCGAACTCGCCTCCCAGCGCGCCTTCCTCTACGACGACCCCGCCTCGTTCCGCGGCGGAATGGTCGAGACCCTGCGCGCCATCCTCCGCCTTGCGGCCGAGCCGGCCGAGCCTGCCACCGAACGCGCCGGTTAGCGCGGGAACTCCCCCGCTCGCCACCCCGTTCGTGGGAGGAGTTGACGCTTGTCTCGACGAACCTCTCCCCATTGCTGGAGTGAATCGGGTGAGGTGGTTATGCCGAGGCGGAGAGCTTCGAGAACTGGGTTTGCAGTCTTCTTGGCTGCGGCAGCGCTTGTTGCACCGCGCGGGGCACCGACGGCGTCGCCGTCCGAACTCGTTGCTCCACCCCTGCGCCCGGAGGGGCGCTGGCTGGTGGATGCGACCGGGCGGGTCGTCCTCATGCACGGGCTGCAGATTGCTCGAAAGACTGCCCCGTACTTTCCGCCTGTTGCCGATTTCGACGAGCGTGACGCTGATCTGATCAAGTCCTTGGGAATCAATGCCGTTCGTCTGGCGTGGTTCTGGAAGGGCCTAGAACCTAACCGCGGCGAGTTCGACGACTCGTACCTAGAGCATGTGACTCGAGTGGGTGACCTGCTCGCTTCCCGCGGAATCTTCCTGCTGGTGGAATCCCACCAAGACCTGTTCGGTGAACAGGTGCGAGGATCGGGCTTCCCGGACTGGGCAACCCGCACCGATGGTGTCCCTGCGGGCCCCGATGCCGGCTTTCCCTTCAGCTACGTGACATCTCCCGCTCTCAACCGGGCATTCGACAACCTGTATGCAGACACTGATGGGATTGCGGGTGCCTACGCGAAGGCGTGGCAGCACGTCGCTGCGGCCTTTGCGTCCCAGCCCATGGTCTTGGGTTATGACCTGTTCAACGAACCATGGCCGGGAAGCAGCTACCCGACGTGTGCCAACTTTGCAGGATGTCCGGTCTTCGACAGTAATCTGCTCCAGCCGCTGCAAGATCGCCTTGCGTTCGGGGTGAGAGATGCCGATCCGCGCGCAATCGTGTTCTATGAGCCGCATCCGTTTTTCAACTACGGGGCTCGGTCTCATCTGGCTCCGCCGCCCCAAGCTTCCGGCCCGTCGGGCTTGTCCTTCCACGCATACTGTTTGGCGGCTGGGGCGCATTACCGCCCCGACGACGAGTCTGGGTCGGTCGGGTACCCGACGTGTCCCGTCGCCGACGACCTCGTATTCCAGAACGCGCTCGAAACCGGTGAGCAGATGGGCGTCCCACCGCTCTTTTCCGAATTCGGGGATACGCAGGACCTGGCGTTGATCGAGCGATACATCCAACTTGCGGACAAGTACATGACGGGATGGATGTTCTGGGGCTACAAGGACTGGGTGGACGTGCCGGGTGGCGCAGGAGACGGTGCCCTCTTCGACGACAGCTCGGACTTTGGAAGTCTTCGGCAGGAGAAGGCGGACGTCGTTTCGCGGACACATCCGATGGCAGTTGCCGGCATTCCGATCGGCTATCGCTTTGACCCGACGACCGCAGAGTTCTCGATGGAATACCAGCCCCGACCGACGCTCGACGATGCTTCGACCGTGATCTTCGTACCGGTCGATCGTCACTACCCGCAGGGATACCAAGTGAGCGTTGAAGGTGCGCAAGTGACCTCGTCCCCCTGCTCTACGTATCTGACGTTGAAGAACAATCCTGGGGTCGACGCCGTCAGCGTCGCGGTGCGGCCGGGCGGGGAGTGCGAGTGAGGCGCAGGATCCCGTGGATCGTCGGATGTGCGTTGCTGGCGCTTGCGGCTCCACTGGCGGCTGTGCCCGGGCATCACCCGGATCCGCACGCCCTGCCGGTGCCGTTCGACGGTGAGCCCTGGTACATCGAATACGCACGCGGACCGGATGGCGTTCCGAACGGGACTGTAGGTACTCAAGTTTCTGACTTCGGGAGTCATTCGGGGATCAAGGCGACCCTGCTGGATGATCGTCCGCTGCTCGCCGCCAACTACACCGATGGCACGGGGTTCGGAGAGAAGATCGACCGCACATACTTCAATCTAGAGAGTCCGAACGGTGAATCATTTGAGCCGGCGGATCGAAGGGTTAGGTTCTCTCGTTCTTCGTGGGACGAGACCGGGACACTTGCGTCGCCGGCGGGAGAAAGGCTGGATGTCCAGGGCTTTGCCACCGGCATTGCGACAGACGTCTTTCTCATGGATCTGCGAATCCGGAACGCGGGGCCGACCGGCGTCGAGTTCGTTCCCTCCTTCGCGGTTGAGAGCACCGCGAATTCCCGGGAGTTCACGGAGTCGTCCCATCCGTTTCCAAGCGAGGGGACCTCGACCGTGGTTCCCGGATTCGAGGGAGTTCCCAGAGTGGCGATCGCCAAGACGCTTGGAGAGACGACGATCTCGGGAGCGAGAGCTGCGGCTACCGCCTTCCGAGTGATTGCTCCCTCGTTCGGCATTGAAGCAGTAGACGAGGTTCACCGGCTGGACGACTACTCGATCACAATCCGCGGAGAGAACTCGGTGATCGCCCCGGATGCCGAAGTAGATGTGTTTGCGGTGGTTTCCTTCGCGGAGTCGGCGGCCACCGCCGACGACCTTGCCTCTGCGGGTTTCGATTTGGTCGGCGGGCAACCGGCAGTGGCGCGCGCGCGCGTCCTTGCCGACTGGGAGCGCTTCGAGGCTTCGCTTCCAGTGCCCAACGTCACCGGTGACCGCGCGCGCGCCCTCTTCCTGGCATCCCACGCCGGCTTACGGATGAACTTGTACGCCCCCCGTGCCTCAATGCCGTACTGGGGATCGCTCCCGGGGAAGGCCCATTTCAACTTCTTCTGGGCGTGGGACACCGGGATACATGCGCTTGGGCAGACCGCGTGGTCCACGTGGAATCCGTCTTGGCGCGGATTCGATCCAAACTCGGGCACGATGGCAGAACAGCAACTTTCAACGCTCTTCCGGGCGCAACTCGCGGACGGCGCGGTCCCGATGATCGCGGATGAAAACGAGGTCCCGGCGCTACCGGTGTATTCGCAACCTCCGGTGCAGGGCTGGGCCATTCGTGAGGCGTATGAGTCGGATCCGGATCGTGCACGCGCGCGGCAGTGGCTCGAGCGGATGTATGAGGCCAGCCGCCGATACCTCGCGTGGTGGGAGACTCGGCGGGACACGGACCGGGATGGACTCGCGGAGTACTTGTCGGGCGCTGAGACCGGGTGGGATGACACCCCCCGGTACGTGGGATCGGAGGGCTCGGTCGCCGGCACTGCCCCGGTTGCAAACGAGGACGCCGTCGATCTACAGGCGTGGTTGGTTCAGTACTTCGACGTGATGGCCTGGGCGGGAGAGGAACTCCAAAAGGGCCCGGAGATCGAAGCGTGGCGGCAGAAGGCGAATGCGCTGGCGGTCCTTGTGGAAGACCGGATGTGGAACGAGGAGCGAGGGGCGTGGCAGGACATCCTGCTCGGCCCGGGCGGACACGAGTTCGCAGATGTCGCGACACCGGCGATGTGGTGGCCCGCATTTGCAGGGTTGTCTCGGGATGAGTCCCGCGTTCGCCGCGTGATCGAACAAACCCTGTTGGATCCGAACCGGTTCTTTGGGGAGTTCCCAATTCCAACGGTTGCCTACAACGATGGTAACTATGGTGACGGATCAGATGGGTTCTACTGGCGCGGGCAGATATGGATGGTTCCCGCCTATGTCGCACTGCAGACGCTGGCAACCTACGGCTACGAGTCGGAAGCCGAGGCGTTGCGCGCACGCCTCCTGGACATGATGGCTGGGAAGGGCGGACCGTATGAGACCTACGACGCGCGCACGGGACAGGTGGGCTGGGGCTCTGGAGGCGTGGGTGAGCCAAGCGTTCATCTCATCGGCCTGTCTACCGCGCTGACTTCGGAGATGCTGCTCTCTCGGTACGACCGGCAGAGGCTTCTGTTTGCCGGCGCGCGCGGGTTCCGTGGGTACGTGCGAGATGCCTCGTGGTTGTCGGATCGAGCGCCGGCCTTCCAGATCGAGTCCGGCGGTTATGAGGTCCCGCTTGTCGATGTGGAAACGCTTCGGGGAGAGTCCTTGCGTCTTGCGGACGAGATCGCGGTGCGGATCACGGACCCCAGCGGCAACCTGAGCCTGAACGTCTCGCGGGAGATCTCCGTGAGGTTTCCGTCGCTCGACGGCTTTGATGTGTTCGTCGTTGGTCACGGTGGAGAGCGGAGTGACGTGCCTCTTGGGGTCGGTCCGGGAACAGCTTTTCGAGCGGTGTTGACGCAGCCTCCCTCCGATGTTGCTCAGTATCTCCTTGTGCGTCGGAAGTGATTCGCGGGGCCGGTCCTTAGGCCTCCAGCACGAGGGCGATTCCCTGGCCGACGCCGATGCACATTGTCGCCAGGCCGTGTCCACCGCCGCGCCTGCGCAGTTCCCACGCCAGGGTGGTCGTAATGCGCGCGCCGGAACACCCGAGCGGGTGACCGATAGCGATGGCGCCGCCGCTCGGGTTGACGATGCCCGGGTCGAGGTCGGGCCACTCGGCCATGCACGCGAGCGATTGCGCCGCGAAGGCTTCGTTCAGTTCCACGGAAACAAGGTCGCCCCATCCGATCCCCGCGCGCCCCAGCGCGCGCGCGGCCGCCTCGACCGGTCCGATCCCGAACAAGTGCGGCTCAACGCCCGAGACTCCGCGCGCCGCTATGCGCGCCAAAGGCGCGCGCCCACTCGCGCGCACGACCGCTTCGCTCGCGAGCATCAGCGCCGCCGCGCCGTCGTTGAGTGGCGAGGAGTTTCCTGCGGTGACCGTTCCGTCCTCTCGAAATGCCGGGGCGAGTTTCGCCAGTTTCTCGATCGAGGTGTCGGGGCGGATGCACTCGTCGCGTTCCAGCAGCGCGAGTCCCTTCGCAGTAACGGGAACGATCTCATCGTTGAAGCGTCCTGAATCCCAGGCATGCGCCGCGTTGCGGTGGCTCGCCAATGCGAACTCGTCCTGCGACTCCCTTGAGATCCCGTACTTCTCGGCCAGGATCTCGGCTCCTTCGCCGAGGGACACCGTCCATTCGCCCGGCATTCGCGGATTCACCATCCGCCACCCGATCGTCGTGGAGTGCAGCGTTTGTGCTTCCCGGGGAAACCCACGCTCCGGCTTGCACAGAACCCACGGCCCGCGGCTCATCGATTCCACGCCTCCGGCGATGCACACGTCGGCGTCGCCGACGGCGATCTCCCGATAGGCGGCGGTAATCGCCTCCATCCCCGAGCCGCACAGGCGGTTGACGGTCGCTCCGGGAACACTCACCGGCAGACCCGCGAGCAATGACGCCATTCGGGCAACGTTGCGGTTGTCCTCGCCGGCGGCGTTCGCGTCGCCGAAGTAGACGTCGTCGATTCGCGCGGGGTCGACCTCGGGAACGCGAGCGACCAGTCCGGCGATCGCGGTTGCGGCAAGATCGTCGGGGCGTATGCCCGACAGGGCGCCGCCGTAACGGCCGATCGGCGTGCGTACCGCGTCGATGATGAAGACTTCGTTCGTCACCGTGGCTCCTCTCGCACGCCGAGGCGCGCCGCTCGATTCGGAAAGTTCCCTGAGGTTCGAACTAGTCTACGCGGCGGGTGGGCGTGCTCCCGCGGGTATCGTGGAGGCCGATCTTCGTTCGAGCGCAGAGAGGAGTTGACGGTCGGCCGTGCCGAACACAGGTGGACAGCCGCGGCTGCGCGTGCCGTGGTCGCGATCGGACCGGCGGCTGCCGCGTCTGGTTGCCCGTCCTTTGCAGCAGTTCCTCCAGACCGAAGCAGCGGGCGGGATCCTTTTGCTCGCAGCCGCGGCCGTAGCGCTTGTTTGGGCGAACGTGTCGCCGGCGTCCTACGACGCGGTCTGGCACGGCGAGTTGACCTTGCGCATTGGGTCCTGGGGGATTTCCGAGGACATCCGGCACTGGGTCAACGACGCGCTTATGGCGCTCTTCTTCTTCGTCGTCGGGCTCGAGATCAAGCGTGAGTTGGTGTCGGGGGAGTTGCGCGATCCGCGCGCGGCGGCACTTCCGGCATTCTCGGCGCTTGGCGGGATGGTCGTTCCGGGCGTGATTTACGCCGCGGTCAACGCCGGCGGTGCGGGATCCGCCGGATGGGGAATCCCGATGGCGACCGACATCGCCTTCGCTGTTGGAGTGCTGGCGATCGTCGGGCGCGGCCTGCCGTCGGGGCTCAAGCTGTTCTTGCTTACACTTGCCATCGTCGATGACATTGGAGCGATCGTCGTCATCGCGATCTTCTACTCCGGCGGGATTTCGTGGCCGGCGCTGGGGATCGCGTGCGGCCTGCTCATTGCAATCGTGGCTCTTCGGCGCGCGCGCGTGCGGCCCGTGGCCGTCTACGCGGTTTTCGGCGCCGGCGTGTGGCTGGCGGTGTTCGAGTCGGGCATTCACGCGACGATCGCCGGGGTCGTGCTCGGGCTGCTGACGCCGGCCGTGCCGTTTGGGCGGTCGAGTGAATGCGGCGACCTCCCAGAGCCGTCCCGAGAGGAGCTGTCGCCGCTCACTCGACTCGAGGTCGCGCTGCATCCCTGGACGAGCTTTGTCATCATCCCGTTGTTCGCGCTGGCCAACGCCGGCGTTTATCTTGGCGGCGGTGTGCTCAAGAGCGCGTTTTCCAATGCAATCACGGTCGGCGTTGTCGTCGGACTCGTCGTCGGGAAGACGGTCGGGATTTCGCTCGCGGCGTGGGCTGGAACGCGGTCGGGGCTGGCCCGTTTGCCGATTGGTGTGACGTGGTTCCAGCTCGTTGGCGCCGCGGCAGTCGGCGGAATCGGATTCACGGTCTCCTTATTCATCGCGGGGCTGGCGTTTTCGAACGGGTCGGAGCTGGCCTCGGCGAAGGTCGGGATCCTCGCGGGGTCTCTCGTCGCCGGCGTCCTTGGAGGTGCCCTGTTGATGCGCGCGCGTCGCGGAGTGTCGCGCTTGAGTGAGGGGGACTGACGTGGCTTCGAGGTCGAGGATTCCCACCGAAGGCAACCCTCGCTGCCGCGCCGTCGTGCTTGCGTGCATTGACTTCCGTTTCGTCGAGCCGCTGCGGAGGTTCCTCGACGATCAGGGGCTGACCGGGGACGCGGATCTCATCGGGTGGCCCGGCGGTGCAGCGGGGATGACAACCAAGGACGCATCGTCGATCGAGGCCGCCCTCGAGTTGGCGGTCGCCTTGCACGAGCCGAGCGAATTGATCCTTGTCGCGCATCACGACTGCAGGCGAATGGGCGGTTCGGCGGCGTTCCCCGACCAGGAGTCCGAGAACGCCATGCTCCACGCCGCGCTTGAGCGCGCCGCAGAGATTGTTTGCGGCCGCTTCCCTTCGCTCGCGGTACGCCTGATTCGGATCGACGAGTTCGGCGCAGCGATTCCCGTCGCCGACGGGTGCGCGTAGCGTCAAACCGTTCCGATCGGCAGGAACTGCGGGAGGACGCCGCGAATGCTTCCAGTTCGGGGAGCTGCCTGCTCGGGAGGAGACGCACAGTGAGAGCGCCACGCAGAAGGACGATTCCGGTCCTGGTCGCCCAGGCCTTGGTGATAGGAACCCTCGTGACCGGACCTTCGTTCGCGACGGTCGGTCCGTATTCGGGGGGTCCTACCGACTTCGTGGAAACAAGTCAGGGGCAGATCGCCGTCTCCGTCGTTCTTCCCAAGGATTACGATCCTGCCAAGACTTATCCGTCCATCCTCGAGATGGCCGGGTACGAGAACGGCTCCGCGAGCGCCGACGGGCGCACGATGCTCGGCACGACCAGGGACGTCCTGTGTGCGCAGAGCCCCGACCCGCGATACTGCCCGCCCGACCCCCCGCTCGCCGAAGACAGTCAGGCGCTCACGGCCTCGTCACACTTCACCGACGACGGCTATGTGGTCGTCCACGCAAACCTGCCCGGGACCGGATGCTCGTCCGGGGAGTTCGGCCTCTACTCGTTCCAGGCGGCGCTTGCCGGCTACGAGATCATCGAGAACTGGATGCCGACACAGCCTTGGTGGAACGGGGAGGCTGGGATTCTTGGGCACTCGTGGAGCGGCATGACCGGCTTCTTCATCGCGGCGCAGGAAGGACTCGCCGCGAGCGAGGGGCGACCTCACCATCTCGTCGCCATGACGATTTCGGGACTCGTGGACGATGTGTATCGCGGGATTACCTATCCCGGAGGCGTCTTCAATACGCTCTTCCCGCCGTTGTGGTACCTGGGAATCCGCAACGCCTACAGCGTTGCCGGCGGCACCGCGCAGGGCGTAGCGCGCAACGCCGACAACGACAACGGCAAGCAGTGCGCCGTCAACTCCGCAACCCACACGCTGTCTACGGACGACGATCCCATCGTCCAAGGATTGGTTAGCCAGGGACTCGACAACGACTACTGGCGGAGCCATTCCCTCATCTCGTACGCAGACCTGATCGACGTGCCGACTCACATCACCGGCACGTTCAACGACGAGCAGACCGGCGCGCGCGGATTCTCTCACCTGTGGGACGCGATCTCGGTCCCGAAGCGCCTCCTGATGGTGAACGGCGACCACGACACCAACGTTAAGGCGCGCGAGACCTGGGCCGACCGAAAGACCTGGATGGACTACTGGATGCGCGACATTGCCCCGGACTCGTCGTGGGGGTGGAGTCCGACCCAGCCGACGTCGGTGCGTGCGCTGCTCGAGCTGCACAAGGACGACGACGGGAACCTCGTCTCAAACGGCCATATCGACTCGACGAGCTACCCGTTTGATCAGACGACCTGGACCGACTACTACCTCTGCGGCGGCAAGGCGCTGACGACGGATCGCGCGACGTGCGGGGTGGGTTCGGACACCTATCTGTCGGGCACACGCCGCCAGTCGTGGAACTACCAGTTCGGCTACGACCAGAACCCACCGTTGACGACCGCAGACGGACCAGACCAGGTCCGTCTGCAAGGCCCCGTCGTCGAGGAAGGCAATACCTGGGCGATCGCCGGTCCGATCGTCGCCGACCTGTACCTGTCGGCCTCGGGAAACGATACGGATTTGTTCGTCCAGATCGCCGACGAGGACACCGCGAGCAAGTCGATCTCGTTTCTGCAGCGTGGGTGGCTGAAGGCGAGTCACCGAGCGATCGACCCAGCCAAGAGCGACTACACCAGCGTGGATCCGGCGCGCGCGAACTTCCTGTACCGCCCGTGGCGGCCGCACGTGGATCCGGTCGCCATCCAGCCCGGCGTACCCGAGAACTACTTCGTCGAGGTCTGGCCGGTCGCGCACGTGTTCCGGCCCGGGCATCGCTTGGTCGTGATCGTGACCGCGCCTCCGGCCGTGGACAGCGATTACGCGTTCGCGGTGCAGACAAGCCAACCGGTCTCGGTGAACACGCTCATCTACAACGACGAATCCCATCCGTCGCGCGTCACGTTGCCGGTCGTGCCGGCGACCGATGTCACCGGCCTCGGCGCGACGGGGCCCGGGTGCCCCGGATACTGGCAGGTGCGCTGCGCGGGGGAGTGACGGATCCGACGTGGACCTGCTGCGGCAGACGGCGCGCGCCGGGGGTTCGCCGCGCGCGTCGGGTTAGATCTCCTTAGAAGGAGCTTCGGTACCCGCCGACCTGCTTCCAGTGGTCGCCTTCGATCCGGAACTCCAGGACCTTGTTCGAGCCGATGCGCGAACCCGGCGTGAAGCTCTGCGGCGACCAAGTCTTGGGCGTGACCTTTAGTGACTGCAGCGCGGCTCGGAGCGTGTTATGGCCGAGGTTCGGACCCGCCGCGCGCAGCGCCGCCTCCAAGACTTCGCCGATGCCCCAACTCACGAGGCCGATGTCGTCGGCGGTCTCGTTCGGGTACATCGCTTTGTACGCGGCCTTGTACTCGTTGGCCGCGGGGCTCGACAAGGCCACCCACGTGCTGAACGAGCGCGCTCCCTCCATTGCTCCGTTGCTGTTTCCAACCTGAGCGACGGTGTTGTAGCACCACCAACCCGCGGCGCCGACCCAGGTCGGGTGGTAGGCCGCGCCCTGGGATTGCTGGGCGAGCTTGATGAACGGGGTCGGTGCCGAGGCCACGAAGACGACGTCGGCGTCCGCGTTCTTGAGCCTCAGCACGGTCGAGGAGTAATCGTTGCCTTGCCCGTCAATCGTCTCTTCCGTGACGACGTCGGTGCCCCGCTCACGCATCCGACCGCGAAGGGCGGCAGTGAACTCCTCATTCTCCTTGTTGTCCTCATGGACGATCGCGTATCGCTTGCCCGCAAGGTCGCCGGTCATCATGTAGTCGGCCACCAACCGTCCTTGCGCCAACAACCCGATGTTGATCTGGAACGTGTTGGTCTGCGAGGCGCCCTTGCTGGTTTCCAGCACGCCTCCGTTTTGGAATGCCACGTTCGGGAAGCCCTGATCGTGCAAGAACTGAGTGACCGCGCGCGAGACGTCGAGCCGATCGAGAGTGAAGAACGAGAACGCCTTCTCGGCGATGCACTCGCGTGCCGCAGCCAGAGCCGAAGCGACCTGCGACTCGGTGTCCTTGACATTCAACTTCACGTAACGGCCGAAGATGCTTCGTCCCTGCTTTCTCAGGTAGTCCCAGTAGAGGTTCGCGCCCTTGTCCCAGGAGGTCGGGATCGGCGACGCGCCGGTCAGCGGGACGAGCACGCATACGTTGATCTCGGTGGCGGTTACGCCGGGACGGGGGCCGGCGTTTACGGGGATGCTTGGTTGCCGCGTCGACGGTCCACCGGTCGGTTCCCCGGGCCCTACCGTCGGACCCGTCGTCGGGTTCTCGCCGCCGGGCGCAGGTGCATTCGGGTTCAGCGGGTCTTGTCCTTGCGGTCCTCCGGGCAAGGCGGGGTCGTTGAGGCCGTCGCCTCCACCGGCGCGCGCCAGGCTGTCTTGCTCGGCCGGCCAGCGCGCTCCGCACGCAGTGACGACCAGAGACATCGCCGCGATCGCGGCGGCAAAGCGAAGACTAGATCTCTTCATCGATGTTGGAGACACTTCGCCGCGTCCTCCATCTTTCCCTTGTCCGGTGGTGCGACCACTGCGCCGGTACGTGACAGATGTTCCGAACTGTCCGGCGATCGCGCATGAATGCGCGATCTGCACTGGAGAATATGGTAGCCCCCGGGGGGCGGGCCCGCGAAACCGCCGGTCGGGAATGGGGCCGGTCCGGCGAAGTATGCTGCGATCCCGGCGGGCTCGGGCGGTCCGCGTCCGGAGGTGAATCGGGTGTCAAGTCCGTTTGGCGAGATGAGGATCATCGTGAACCCGCGCGCGGGCAGGGGGGCGGTCGGGCGCGCGCTGCCGCCGCTCGAGCGCGCGCTGGAGGCCCGAGGACTGGCCTATCACGTCGCCCGAACGGAAGGCCCTGGGCACGCGATTCGCCTTGCCCGCGAGGCGCTTGAGAGCGGAACCCGGTTCGTTGTGGCCGTCGGAGGCGACGGCACCGTTCACGAAGTCGTCAACGGGATGATGGCGGACGACGGGCCGGTCAACCCCGACGCCGTCCTCGGAGTTGTAGCCGCAGGCTCAGGTTGCGACTTCGCGCGCACATTCGATCTTCCCCGTGATTTCGAGCGGATCGCCGAGTACCTCGGCGGGACGAAGACGCGCCGGATCGATGTCGGACGGGTACGTTTCGTCGACAAAGCCGGGGCGCAGGGCGCGCGGTGGTTTCCGAACATCGCCGATGTCGGCTACGGCTCCGAGTCCACTGCGCTCGCCCAGCGATTGCCTCGCAGCCTCGGCCGCGCCGTCTACTTGATCGCCGCATGGGCAACGCTCGCGCGATTTCGGCCTGAGCGCGTCACGATCACGATGGATTCGGACACCTACGAGGGAAAGATGAATCACCTCGCGGTGGCCAACTGCAAGTTCTTCGGTGGGGGCATGAAGGTTGCTCCGAACGCGATCCCCGACGACGGGCTTCTGGATGTCTCGGTCTTCGACGGACATCGATCGGACATGATCTTCAAGGCGCACAAGATCTTCAAAGGCTCGCACGTTCCGCATCCGAACATCCGCGAGTACCGCTCGGTGCGCGTCGAGATCAAAGCGGCGAGTCCGATGCTCGTTGAAGCCGACGGTGAGATCCTCGGCTACACGCCGGCGGTGTTTGATCTTGTGCCGAACGCACTCACGCTGAAAGTCTGAACGCCGCGCGCGCTACAGCGCGGCTCGCAGGGCCTTTCGATCCACCTTGCCGATAGGCGTGAGTGGAATGGCGGGAACGATACGTACCTCACGCGGGTACTTGTAGCGACCGAGTCGTTCTTTGCTGAAGTCGATCAGATCCTGCGCCGCCGCCGTCGCTTCCGGGCGCAGTGCAACGAAGGCCACGACTTCCTCCCCGAGTTTGGTGTCGGGCCGCCCGATCACGCCGGCCATCACGACGTCTGAATGCTGGAGCAAGACGTCTTCCACGTCGCGTGGGAAGACGTTGAATCCCCCACGAATGATGAGGTCTTTCTTCCGGTCGGCGATCCAGATGTAGCCGTCCTCGTCGACGCGCCCGATGTCGCCGGTGTGAAGCCACCCGTTGCGAAGCGTTTCCTCGGTGGCCTCGGGTGATCCCCAGTACTGCTTCATTACGCCGCGCGCGCTCACGCAGATCTCGCCGAGTTCTCCACCGGGGACTTCGGCGCCGGAGTCGTCGAGGATCTTGACTTGGTAGCCGGGCAAAGGCAGGCCGACGGATCCGAGCTTGCGGCCTCCCGCCGGGTTCACCGATGCGATACCACCCGACTCCGTGCAGCCGTACCCCTCGAGGATCTGTACGTTCGGAACCCTGCGCTCGAACTCGAGCGCGACCTCGGGCGCGAGCGGTGAGGATCCGCACACGAGCGAATGCAGTGAAGAGAGGTCGTAATCCTCGATCGGCATGCCGAGCAAGATCTGCAGCATCGAAGGAACGACCAGTCCGCGCTGGATCCGGTGTTCTTGGGCGAGTTCCAGCCACTGCATCGGATCGAACCACCGCATGAGGACTCCGATTCCTCGTTCCTTGCTGTGGAAGGACACGACGCTTGTTATCAACCCGAACGCGTGCGACAGAGGCAGCGGCGTGAGGGAGCGCGTGATGCCGGGCACGTCGGACGCTTCGTAACTTCCGCGCGCGCACCACCACACGTTCTCGTGCGTGAGCACGACTCCCTTGGCTCTACCGGTTGTGCCGCCCGTGTAGAGCAGCGCCGCAGGATCCGTATCGCCGCGCGCCACGATCGCACCGGGCTCCGCCTGGAGCAGGGAGGCGAGTGACACGATGCCGTCTTCTTCGGGACCAAGGCAGATGATCCAGGCGACGGATGCGACACCGTCGGTGGCCGCGCGCACGGTGGGGAGGAACTCCGGGGTCGTGATGACTGCGCGCGCGCCGCAGTCTTCGAGGATGTGGCGCAATTCCTGCGGCGGCAGAAGGAAGATCGTCGGGGTCACGATCGCTCCGGCGCGCCACAGCGCGGAGTAGGCGATGCCGACCTCCGGGCAGTTCGCCATCATCACCGCGACACGATCCCCTGGGGCGATCCCCAGGCCGGTAAGGCCGGCTGCAAGGCGGGTGGTCTGATCGAACATCTCTCCGGAGCGGTACCAGCGCCCTTCGAAGAAGACGCTTTCGTGGTCGCCGTGCCGTCCGAATGCTTGCTCCGCAAGAAGTGCGATGTTGTGCTCGCCGATCATGCCGGTCCTCCCGTTGCTCACCCGATGCTCGCCGCATGCTACCGATCGGACCTACGTCCATGTTCAGCTTCGGTTCGTAGGCTAGGGGAGTGACGAACTTCCCGGACGGGCATTTGCGTGGCGCAAAGGGTCTCCTGCTTGCAGCCGGTTTGCCGACCGCCGCTCTCGCGGGCTGGGCGCTCGGCGGTATTGCCTCGCATGCCGGCCTCGCGCAGGAACTTGATCTGCCGCTCGCGCAGACGCTCGCGACCCACTCCGCTTCTTGGATGACTCGACTGATGCGCATGGTGACGGTGCTCGGCGGCTGGCCGGTCGCGGCCGTGGCCGCCACCGCAGTCGGGATCGCATGGTTCGCTTTGCGCAAGAACTTCGAAGGGCCGGTTCTGCTCGGCGTTTCGCTTTCCGGCGCGACGGTACTGGAGGTCGTCATCAAGACGGCGGTCGGCAGACCTCGGCCCCCCGTCGCGCACCTGATCGGCGCGCGCGGCTGGAGCTTTCCGTCGGGCCACGCGCTTCGCGCCACCGTTCTGTTCGGAGTCTTTGCGGTTCTGGCCGGCCGTTTGTGGCCGGGGTGGCGCGCGCGCGTTCGGTTGTGGGCCGTCGCGGCGCTCCTGGTGCTTCTAGTCGGAGCGAGCCGGATGATCCTCGGTGTTCATTACCTGACTGATGTCCTCGGCGGCATTGCGCTCGGCGCGGCGTGGCTCGCCATCACGACGACCGCTTTCCCGCCGCGCGCGCCGCGGGCATGACGCCGCGCACATCAACCAATCACGGCGTGGACGACAAGGCCTGTACGTCTCATTGCGCTGAGCGCGCTGCGAACGTGCCGCTATGTCAGGGGAATGCCGTACGGATGGCCTCGGCTACAGCGCGAAAAGCAAGTGCGGCCTCGGAGTGGGGCGCGGTGATCATGACCGGCCAACCGGTCTCGCCCGCGATCGCGACGTTTGGATCGAAGGGGACCTGTGCGAGCCGGCTCACCCCGCGCGACCAGATCGAGCGCTCGGCGGCCACCCGAGGGAGCAGCTCGATCTCCTCTTTGCAGTGGGGGCACTGAAGGAACGTCATGTTCTCGACGCCACCCAGCATCCGCACGCGCGCGCGGCGGAACATCTCGATTGCCTTTCTGCCGTCGAGGTGCGCCACGTCCTCGGGCGTGACGACCACGATGGCGGCGCTGAGAGGGAATCGGGACACCAGGGTCTGATGCAGATCGGCAGTGCCCGGCGGAAGGTCGACGATCAGGTAGTCGAGGTCGTCCCAGGCAACGTCGTGGAAGAACTGCCGCACGATCATGTCGACGAACGAGGATTGAAGTGTGAGCGGGTGATCCTCGCCGATGATGAACGCGCTCGACATGATCTTCATCCCGAACTTCTCCATGGGTTCGATCCTCGTGGCGCCGAGTTCGGGATTCCTGGCCAGCTCCCAGGACGAAACCGACTCCCGCCGCATCAGATTGAGCATGCGGGGGATGTTCGGACCGAACAGGTCCGCGTCGAGGAGGCCGACGCGCGCGCCGGTATCCCCGAGGGCGAGGGCCACATTGAGTGAAACCGTGGACTTTCCGACGCCGCCCTTCCCGCTCCCGACGGCGATGATTGTCCTGGCCGGTGGGCCGGCGTTCACGACCGCTTCCTGCGGGTTGTGCGCCAGTTCACGCCGACGTGGGAATCCCCTCGCCGGAGCACGCGCCAGGCCTCGGGCCGGCCGTCGAACGACACCGTGATCTCGAGGTCGCGGTCGCCGGGACTTCCGAGCGAATCCCATTCTGAAAGCAGTGAATCGAGAATGCGTTCGGCCGACTTGGACCCAAACGACCGGACGTGGGTGCCTCCGTTTCCCCGGCGCACCGCAACCGAGACCCCGTCGAAGTCCGGACTGACGACCCCGACGCCGAAGTGGCGCCCTCCCGCGTACTGAACGGTCGATCTACGCGGGAGTCCAAGCATGAGGAAGGTCTGCAGAGCGTTGCTTTGGCTTTTCGCGGCAACGTCGCGGATGCGTGGTTCCGACAGAAGGAGCCGGACGAGGCGTTCTCGACCGGCCCGGCCGGCACGCCCGAGCGGCGCACCATCCAGGTGTCCATACACATGCGTGGTCGTGCCGGAGAGTTCGAACGCTGTGATTCTGCGCAAGGCATGAACGAGTGGCGCGCTTTCATCCGCGTCGGAGCGAAGCCCCATGAAGCTCCCAGGGTTCGAATCGATCGAACGCAGGCCGTTGTTCGTTCGCTCGAACACCACGATGGATTGCACTGAACCAAAGCCCTCAAGAAGGCGGAAAGGCACCTCGATCACGCCGCGCTCGGCAAGTTGTTGCCACCACGCGCGCGGAATCGAATCGGTGGAAGCCGTCACGATGATCCGGTCGTAGGGAGCAGTCTTGACCCATCCACCTCGTCCATCGCCGGTGACAACTTGGGCCGAGAAACCACCGCGGCGCAGGGCGGTCCGCGCCCTCGCGACGAGTTCCGCGTCGATGTCGATGGCCGTGACACGTCCGGTCGGTCCGACGATCTTCGACAGCAGAGCCGCGTTGTAGCCGGTTCCCGCGCCGATCTCCAGAACGCGCAGCCCCCGACGAAGCCGGAGCGCTTCGAGCATGACGGCCATGATCGCCGGCTGCGACGACGAGGAGATCGCCGCACCCTTGGGATCGGTCTTTGCGACAAGCGGAAGATCCACGTAGGCGGCTTGGAGCCCTCCGCGCCGGACGTGGTCGGCGACGAACAGCTCGCGTGGGACGGCGAGGAAGGCGCTTCGGACCGCCGCGGTCTTTATTCTCCCGGCCTTTTGGAGATCGGCCACCAACTTGCGCCGAAGAACTGCTGATTCCTCAGGCATGCAGTGAGTCTAGGTCGATCTTGTCGGATCCCACAAAAGGGTGATCGAAAGAACCCTCAGCCGGACACAGTGATCGTTACGTCCGTGCCGGTGTTCTTGAAGCAGACGACGTGCAGCCGGGGCGAAGGGCATGGTACTTCCGCCGCGCCTGTGGGACTCACGGTGGGAGTCCCCGAGTAGTCGTCGGGCGCGATGAATATCTCTGTTGGGTACGTCTCCGAATCGATAGCAGGATCGGCGCGGTATTGAAGCTTGAACACCCCGGGCGCGCTCGTCCATGGTGTCGGGGTTCCCGCGACGGCCTGGGGGTAGGTTCGGCTCAGGACGTTCGCCTTCCCGATCTTCAGTGTGTCTCGGTCAAGATCGTCCTTGAACATGCCCTGTTGGGCAGGGTTGCCGGTCGGGTCATCCCAGGCGCCCCACTGCCAGTAGGTCCACGATGCCATGACCCCGTCCGCGCGCACTGCTTTGCGCTCGATGTCCATCAATTCGTCGGACGCTCCGAATTCGCTCAGCAGCAGCGCCGATCCGTTGCGCGCGCCGGCGGCCGCTTGGTTCGAGAACGTGAGGTCGTAGGACACCGGGCACTCGGGATCGGCTTCTCGGGATACGCCGGGGGCCGCGCCGCCGCCGATCAAGCAGTAGGCGTGGAACGACAGCCCATTGTTGCCGTCGGCAATTGGCGTGACGGTGCCGACGTGATTCAGGACGCCGCTGTTCGTCGTGACGTTTGGCTCCCACCAAACGATCGCGCCGGGATCGGCTTCGCGGATGCCGGCGAACACATACTCGTTGAATTGCTGCATTCGGAGGTCAAAAGCCGGGCAGCCGGCGGGCTGCAAGCACGTCGTGATCTGCGACCCCGGCCACGGCTCGTTCAAGATGTCGTAGCCGATGAGGTTCTCGGTTCCGGCGAACCGCGCGGCCACGTGCTTCCACGCCGCGCGATAGGCGGGCCACAGCCCGTCGGTGTTCAGCCACAGATTGTCGAACGCGCGCCCGACGGCGGGCGTGAAGTAGTTGACCGGGAAGCCGCAGCAGTTCGTCTCAGGAACTTCGCTGTGAGTCGCCCAGTCGGGGAAGCCTTCGCCGTCGAAGCGCTCGTTGTACATGTCCTGGTGGAAGTCCAGCAGCGTCATGACGCCGTGATCGCCGAGCATCTTGACGATCTCTTGGATGCGATCGAGGTACTTCTCGTCGTACGTGCCGCGTGTCGGCTCGAGTCCCTTCCAGATGATCCCCAGGCGCACGACGTTGAACCCGCGCTCTCGCATGATCTGGACGTCGCGCTCGTCGAAGTAACTCTTGTCTTCCGAAACGTAATCGACCGAGTAGATGCTGGACGGAGGGTAGTAGTCGTCCGTCTTCCACACGGCATTCATCCCGTGAAGGACCACAACGCGCCCGTGCGCGTCCCGGATGAACGGCGAGTCGGCGTGAAATGCGGTCGTGGATGCGGCCGAAGCCAAGCCAAGTGGAAGCAGCAGGGCGGCAACAGCGACGCACGCCACGGCAACGCGAACCCTCACGGATCCAAACATGGACACCTCCCAAGACGTGAGTTACTGATTCGCCCGATCTGTGCGGATTCCTTCAGAGATCCGAAGAGCGGCATGCCTACGTCAGCAGGTGATCGGGTACATCGAGGGAAGCTGCGGGCCGTCCGGCTCGTCGGCGGTGATGACCGGCGTCGCTGCGACCATCGCTTCGTCCAACGCCGCAAGCCCGCCGCGGATCTCCAGTGAGCCCGGCGTCTCGGCGGTCGCCAGCGTCGCATCCATGCCGGTGTAGGGCAGTGACCCTGCCGTCACGACCTGCTCCAGGCCGCCTGCGCCGAACGCGTGGGCGGTAAGTTCGAGCGAGTAGATGGGGATACGAGTCGCGCCCATCGTTGCCAGCGTGCGCACGTCCTTGATGACCTCTTCGAGCTGATCGTAGGGCGATGTTCCGATCACGCCCATCGTCACTTGGCCGGTCGCGCCCACGTGCTGCGCGGCCGAGCGCATGTACGAGGCAACCAAGCCGCTCCCCGGGTCGACGCGGAACAGGCTGCCGTACACGGTGCGGTACGCCATGAAGTACACAGCGTCCCAATTCTGCGGCGGGATTCCGGCAACGTCGATCGCGTCCTGCAGCGCGAGCAACCCATCGTTGAGGTCGTCCAAGGACAGAGGGTACGCGGCCGCCGTCATCGTCCATCCTGCCGCCTTGGTTTCATCGATGAGTGCTTGGTACTCGCACACCGCGCGCCGGTGGCGCTCCGGGTTCACCGTCTTGTCGGCGAAGTCGGCGAGACCCGCCGGGTTGTTGGAGAACGCATCGTAGAGTTCCCGGGTTTCCTGAATCGAGGGCTCGGAGTCGATCGAGATCCCCTCGAAGTCGAGGTCTTCCTCGCCCGCCCAGTCGATGAACGCGTGCACTGCGTCGGAATGGATGTCGGCGTTGCCTTCCCACGCCCAGTACCCGTCTGTGAACGGAACCGTGATCCACGCCCAGACGGGAATGCCGCGCGCCATCGCGTCGCGCACCAGTCCTTCACCGTCCGGCAGCGGATTGAACTCTGATGGAACGGGGCCGAAATCCCGCTTGTAGCGAAGGTTGATGTAGAGGGGGACGTTGTGTTCGGCGAGCACGTCCCACACGTCTTCGGTGTACACGCTCAGATCGCGCGGCGCCCAGTACGACTCGGGGTCGGGGTTGAAGTCTGCGCCCATTCCGCCGACGAATTCCTCGCCCGCCCAGAACCCCACAACCGAGCCCACCGGCGAATCGGCCGACGCCGGAACTCCGGGGAGTCCGGCCAGCGCCGCCGCTGCCGTCGCCACGATCGCTACCCACAACTTCATCTTCACCGGCTGCCTCCCTCGTCACTCACCCGAGGGCACGGTTCGACGCCGCGCGCGCAAACCCTGCCGGTGGCCGGTTCTTGGCAGGAAGTCAGGGCCCTTCGTCGAAGTCAGGCTTCATGCGCAGGTACCTGATACCCATCTTGCTCGTGCTGATGACTGCCGTTCCGGCCGGTGCCGCGGAACCCGATAACGACGATCCTGCTGGTGCCGTCGTTGTCTCGGAATTCCCCGCCACACTCGAAGTGGACACTTCGGAGGCGACCACCGGGCCCTTCGAGCAAGAGTGTTATGGACTGGTGGTGTATGAGGCGCGCGTTCTGGCGCGCGCCGTGTGGTATCGCCTGGACTTCCCGGCGGAGGCTGAGTATCTGCGAATCACCAACGACGGACATGCCATCGTCGGTCTTTGGGATAGCGTTGGGACGGCGCCCACCGGTGACCCGATCATGCTGGAACGGACTTGTGCCGATGGGAGCATTGACACTTCCCTTTTCGGGTCTCACCGGCTTTACCTGAGTGTGGGCGCGTCGCTCGTCCAAGATGCCGGTCCGTATTCCATCGGCATCGAGGTCTCCGAAACATCCGGGCCACCGCCCATCGACAACGATGCGCCATATCGCCCGACGATGATCGCGTCGCTGCCATACGCGGTGGATCAGGATACGTCGGGCGCCGGTTACGATTCCGATCCGCAGGGCTGCCCCGACGGCGCATACGTCTGGTACTCCTACACGCCCCAGACGGCGGAGTCGATCGAAGTATCCGTCGAATCGCGCGACCGGTTCAACACCATGGCCACCGTCTCGGTTTACGCCCTCGGTGACGATGTGCGCACGCTTGGGTGCGACGCCCCGGAGGATGGGCTCGCCGTCGCCGACGTCTCACTCGCGGGCGGGGTTCCGGTGTTGATCGGGATCGGCGGAGCGGGACCGCTGTCGCTGGAGGTCCACGTGATTGATCACGTGCCGCCGCCGAATCCCGACGCGCGCGCCGACGCGCGCGCGCTGGAGTTCGGCGGCACACTCGACTTCGATACGACCGACAAAACGCTCGAGCCGGGGGAGCCGGAATCGTGCGGTTCCGGCGGCTCGACGTGGTTCGAGCTTCCTGCGCTCCCGCGCGACGCGCGCGCGGTCGTCACCGGCGGCGTCTCCGTCGCCGCAGTTGCGGGCAATGAAGTCGTTGCGTGCTCGGAAACGTCGGGGGAGTTGTCCATCCCCGCGGACTCTCCGGCGACTCACCTGCAGGTTCGCGCGCCTTCCGCCTTGGGTACGATCGGCCTTCGCTTCGATCCCGCTCTCGGCACGCAGGTGACCGACGCTTCACCCTTCACCGCGACGTGTGGGGAGCCGACCGGGGTTCCTCAGATGGATAGCGAAGTCGAGGTGAGTCAGGCCGTCGATCCGCATGATCCGGATCACCTCGTCATGGCCTGGCAGCAGGACCGCTACTCGGACCGCGGCGGCGCGCAGGGCATCGGCGCCGCGGCGAGTTTCGATGGCGGGGCGACATGGAGCACGTCGACGGTCCCCGGTGTCTCGACGTGCAGCGGTGGGATGTTCCAGCGCGCGACGGACCCTTGGGTCGCGATCGGTGCCGACGGCGCAACCTACGTGATGTCGCTGAGCTATGACCCGGGACCATCTGTTGTGGGAGGCACTACCGCAGAGGGTTTCACCAATCTTGCTAATAGCGTGTTGATCAACAGGTCCGGCGACGGCGGGCTGACGTGGGATGCTCCAACCGTTGTGGCGGTGAGCCCGGGCGTCTTGTTCCACGACAAGGAGACGCTTACCGCCGATCCGAACACGCCCGGGTTGCTCTACGCCGTGTGGAACGTGTATCCCACGAGCGTCGGCTTCCCGGTGTTCTCGCGGTCAGAGGACGGAGGTCGCACGTGGACTCCGCCGGTTCCTCTCCCCGTCACCGGGAGCGGCGCGGGGGACCAGATCGCGGTCCTTGACGACGGGACCCTCGTGGACATCGCGGCGCGCGGGTCGATGCAGTCGACGACGTCCCATGATCGTGGGACGTCGTGGTCGCGCGCGAACGCCTTTGCCGACGCCGGATTCCAGGAGGGCCCTCCGGGCGTGCGGGGCGGCGCGAATGTTCCGTCCGTCTCGACCGACGGGCACAGCGTCTTCGTCTCGTGGAGCGACACGCGTGAGACGTTCTTTGCGCGTTCCGACGACGCCGGCGCGACCTGGAGCGTGAGCACGGTCGGAGGCAACTTCTTCGACACGCCGGCGCGCGCGACGACGGCGGTTGCGGGAACCGATGGCGGGCGACTCGCGGTCATGACCTATGTCGTCGATCCTGATCTCCGGACGAGACTCGTCATGGGAACCTCGATCGACGGCGGCCGGACGTGGACCGAGCAGCCGATCACCGACACTTTCGACATGGAGCGCGCGCCCGATTCCAAGGGCCGGGGCCGATTCCTCGGTGACTACTTCGGCCTTTCGGCGTCCGGAGAAGACGTCGTCGTTGCGTTCGCTGCCGTCCCGCCGGGGACCGACGCGGGAGTGTCGAACATCTACTCGCTCCGGCTCATCCCATAGCACGCCGGGTCCGTCGCCGCGCGCGCGCGGGCGGAGGCCTGTCGCCACCAGAATCGCTTGATCACGGCGCGGTTCCGCGCTGACCAGGGTCAAGGGAACCTCCATGCCGAAATGGCGACGGTGGCCTGGCTATCATTCGGGACGTGTTGACGCGTGCCAGACTCGTTGTTGCGATCTCCGTTGTCTTGACGCTCGCGGCCGGCGTCCTGATCGGTCGGGTGGCCGGCGGCGGTGCGCCCTCCGCTGTCGGGTCGCCGCCGGTGGGCGTGTCGTCGGAGTCCGGTTCGCTGCGGCCAACCCGGGCGTCCTCCTCTCCCAGGGAGTTGTCCCCCGACCCGTCACTGCCGCGCGACGGGGCCGTTCACGTATCGCGCGCGCTCACGCTCCACACGTCCGCGCGATCGGTTCAGACGACGATCCCGTTGACAGGTGTGACCCGCTTCGACTTCTCGGGGAAGATCCACATGCAGGTCGTCCTCGCACACGACATCGTGGACGGCGCCGGCCGCAAGTACTCCATGGGGGAATTGCATGCCAGCGGCTCCCGAATCCGCGTCACGGGCTCCGATCTCGACCCAAGTCTCGGAGCGGTAGTCATCAAGCCGTCGGAAGTGCTGGTCACCGCCGGATCGGAAAACAGGATCGATGCGAGGGGCTCGATGCGGCTGAGCGGCGCGACCTTCACCCTCACCGAGGGTGGCTCGACACGAACCCTGCGGGGGCCGGTGACCGTCGGCGGGTTCTCGAGCGCCCTGGATTTGGCCGAACCGACCGACTCGGAGAGCACCCTTCGCTGGACGAACGCGCCGACGTCGCTGAAGCTCGTCTCGACGAGACGGAGTCGGTTCTCGTGGGCTGGGAGCGGCTCGATACGCACGGCCCAGGGAAGAGTCTCGGGGACGTACGGTGGATTCGAAGGAAGGGATGTCGATATCGTCGTCCGGCGGAGATCCGGCCGTGTCGTCGCGGACGGCACCGCGTCGTACTTCCAGGTCTACAAGGATGGTCGTCCCGTGTTCCGCGCGACCGGACGGGTTGACCTGAAGGTCAAGCCGCAGCCGGCGCGACGGGGCGAGTCCGGATCCTTCGCGTGGGCGCCGACTGCTTCAGGCGATGTGGACATGTGCATTATGCGCATCCGTGCGGGGTCGTCGGACGGGCGCTGGGTGAATCTCGCCCTATTGCCGCTTCCGCAGATGTTCGGCGGTGAGCGGCACGCCGATGTCGGTGGTGACACCCGCACGCTTCGTTACGAGGAGCCGTTCTTCTTCGCTCCCGGCACGCAGCCGATCGACTCTGTGATTCAGGGGGGAACCGGCGACGAGCGGACGATCACGTTCGCCGTGCCGGCCGACGCGCGCCGCGGTACGCACACCATCGTGCTCGTGCTCGAGGGGAACTTCCCGACGATCAGGTTTCGCGCGCGCGTCCGCATTACCTGAGACTCGCCGTTTCCGACCCAACCGACGGCCCGGTAAACCTGGGAACAGGCTCACGTCTGTGATTGAGTGGAGGTGAGATGCGCGACGCCGACACATCCGAGTTCGATGATCTCTTCCGACGTGAGTATCCGGGCCTCGTCGGGACAATCCGGATGGTGCTCGGGGAGTCCGCGACTGCCGACGATGTTGTGCAGGACGCGTTCGTACAGTTGCTCGTGCACTGGCGCAAGGTCTCCGGCTACCAGATGCCCGGAGCGTGGGTCCGGCGCGTCGCGTTGCGAATGGCGCTCAGGCGCAGAACTCGCCGGAGCGCGGAGGTCCGAGCCATGCGGCGTGCCGGTGGGGTTTGTGCCGAGGCCGTGGTCGATCCCGACCTCCATGCCGCCTTGCGCGCGCTTCCGGCGATGCAGCGGGCCGCCATCGTCTTGCACTACTTGGAGGACTGCCCCATTGCGGAAGTCGCGGATCTCTTGGGATGCGCGGAGGGAACGGTGAAGTCGCACTTGTTCCGAGGACGGCAACGCCTAAACGCACTTCTTGGAGAGAGTGAGGAGACCGATGTCGCTCGATGAGCGGCTGCGAGCCTTGCGGGCGCGCGCCGAGCGCCCCGACGTTGAACGCGCCCTCGCCGAGGTTCGCCGCGCTGCTCGCCGCGCTCGCCGCGCTCGCCGTCTCGGTGCCGCGGGGTTGGCTGCCGCGGTGGTCGCCGCCGTGGTCTTCGTTCCCCGGCTGTTCTCCCTACGCGACGACCCCGGCGGCTTCATTACCCCGGCGCCGTTGCCGACCGAGTCCGGGTTCAGGCGGTGTGCGAAGTCGCCCGGCGATTCGCGGTTGATCGCGTACTTCCACAAGGGTGATCTTTGGCTCTACGACGTGACCGCCGATGAGGTCAGGCAGCTCACCGACGACGGGAAACAGGAGTTCCAGTGGGGACCCCAGTTCCTGAACGATTCCTGCGTCGTCTACGTGAGCGCGGACTCGACGGCTCTGGAGGTGGCTTCACTGGACGGAAGCCGCACACAAGTGATCCTGCGCGCGCGCGCTCGGATTCTGGGCTTCGACATCAGCCCCGATGGTTCCACGATCGTCTATGTGAACAGCGTCGGCTCGGCCCACCGATTGGAGGAGATCAGCCTTTCGCGCGCGACGCCTACAGTGCTGCGAACTCTCGATCCGATCGGAGAAGGAGGTGCGGGAAGTGAGGGCGAGGTCTCGGTCTCCTGGTCCCCGGATGGCAGCAGACTTCTTGTGACCGACACACACACGGTTGGAGCGGACGGGAAGGATGCGACCGAGTCCATCCACCTCCTCGACGCGCAGGGTCGAGACACCCGTCCGCCGTGGAGTGGCACGCACGCCCGATGGTCGCCCAACGGACGGACGATCTACTACCGGGGGTATGCGGGCACCAGCGGGATTGCGTGGCACTCGCTCGACGTGGCGTCGGGCGAGCGGACCAATCTCGGCATGCGCCCCGGGGCAAACAACCTTGTTGTTTCTCCCGACGGAAACCGCGTTGCCTACGACACCTCGTACTTCGGGGAGACTCCGCGCGAGGCACTTCTCTCGGGCAGCCCGCCCGACGTCTACGTGTACGACTTTCGCAGCGGCGTGGAGACTCTCCTAAAGCGAGGCGCGCTCGGGCCGGTGTGGGTGTCGTCGAGCGAACTCCTGGTGACCGACGCGCGCGCGCCGGATCCTCAGAAGAGCCTGAATTCGTGGGAACCCACCGGCACCGTCGGCAAGTACACCCTGGCGGGAAGGCGAACTGAGGTCGCGATCACCTCAACGCTGTGGGATCCGGCGGTGCTCCTCGAACCACCGCCGGATCCCGGTCGTTAGCACTGCAGCCCTTGATCGTTGTTGATGCCGATCCCCAGTTCGGTAGCGCCGCCGAGGTCGCCGCCCGAGGTTCGGTCCGGGAACTGCGACCGCACCCACGCGTCGGCCGCATTGACGGTCGCTCCGACGGTCGTCACGTTGTAGACGCCGGGATCCAGCCGCTCCGCTCCGGACAACCCGGCGCGGTACGACATCGGCTTCGACAGGTCGCCGGCCGAGAGATTCAGAACCAGGGCGGCGAACTCGCGAGCAGCCATCTTCTCGGCAGTCTGGTTTCCGTTCGCGCTCAGCGCGCTCTTGAGGTCCTTCGTGTTTGCGAAGTACCCGTCGGACAACTCGACCGCGTGCGCGACGATCTGGTCGGCCTCGGTGGAAGTGAAGTACTGCACCTTGCTGCCCGACTTGTACCGGCCCCGCCAGAACTCGGCGTTGCGCGGCGAGCACGACACCTCATTGCTGGTCGGCGTGGGAACAACGACGGTGATATCCGTCGTTGCCTTCACCTCGGTGTTCACGATGAAGCGCGCGGTCAGCGCGTAGATGCCGGCGGTCAGTGTCCCGAAGTCGTAGTCAAGCGTCCACGGAGAGGTGCCGGTCGCCGTCAATTGGCCGGACGAGAACGTCGTGTTGTGCACCTCGAGTGTCACGACTTGCGCGGTCGCAGGATCGTCTGTCGACGTTGTGCCCTGAACCTGGACGGCGGCTCGTGGCACCGTCTCACCCCCGGCGGGGTTCGTGATCGCAACTGAATAGGTGAACGACTGCGTCCGTTGGATTGTGAAGGACACCGTGTGGCTCGTGGCGGGTAGCCCGTTCAGGAACAGCGTTGCCGTCACAGTGTGCGAGCCGTTCGCCAGTGCGGTTCCGTCAATGGCAGTAGACCACGTGTAGCTCGGGCTCGAGCCTGCGAGCGTCGTTGCCCGCGGCAGGCCGTTGTCCACCGAGATCTTCACCTGGGAAGCCGGCGGCACGGTGTTTCCCGGACGAAGGATGGTGTATGCGCGTCCCGATTGCGGGCGCACGATCACGTCGGCACCGGCCGTCTGCGGGTCTTTGGGGCCCGGAGCTGCATCGACGACCGCGTTGATGAACGACGACGCGAACACGTTGTGCGCCGGTGCGCCCGAGGGTGGGTTGCCGAGGTTGGCCATCGGGATGAAGAACGTGATCGTGTTTCCGGACCGGCTGGCAGTTGTCGCGACCGCACCCGGCGGAGTCGCCGAACCCGGCGTGACCGCCGCCGGCGTCGCGTTGATGTTCGTGAAGAAAGGCTGCCCATTGACGTTCTGCGTCACGCGGAGGCTGACCGACGGAACGTTGCCGAAGTCGGTCGCGTCCCGCACTGTCATCCGGTACGTGAGGCCGGGCGTCGGAGCGCCGGCCGGTGTTTCCTGGACCGTCAGCTTCGCGATGTCCGCGGCGCCCGGCCCGCTGAAGTCGCCGGAGTCGCCGTCGAAGATCGTCTCCTCAGCCGGGACAACCGGTGGGAGCACGCCGTCGTCCGCTGTTCCGGAAACGGCGATCTGACCGGCCCCGTTCGAGGTGTCGCCGTCGCCCGGCTGGTTGATGTGAACCGACGCAGGGCCGCTGCCGTCCAGTTTCGTCTGGTGCGCGACGCCGAGCGCGTTCAGCGCCGCGACGACATCGACGAGCCCGGCGCCCTTGTCCACCGACGTCGTCGTGCCGGCGTTCTGCGGATCGGTCACATAGGCGGAGCCGGCCGAGAACTTGTGTGCCGTGTCTTGAAGCAGTGCCTCAGCTTCCGGCGGCGTGAGGCCGGGTCGCGCCTGATACAGGAGCGCCAAGTCGCCCGCGACATTCGGCGTGGCCATAGACGTTCCCGAGATCGTCCCGTAGTACGGCGCCCATCTGACCTCGTCCACGCCGAGGTTGCACACGGGCTGCGTCTCCCGGACGCACGGCGACGTCACCATCGTTCCCGGCGCCGAGACGTCGGGGTAAGTCGTCGGGTTTCCGCTTGCGCCTCTGCTGGAGTCCGACGACAGGACGTTGTCGCGGTTGCCCGAGGCGGCGTCGTCGTAGTTCGCGACGGAGACGACGCCCGGAGTGGGATCCTTGGAGAACGAGGAGGTCTGGTCCGCGGTGCCGTCTCCGCCGTCATTCCCCGCGGCGAAGATGACGCTGACGCCCTTCTCTTGCACGAGCGTCCGGACGAGTTTGGAGAAGACGCTGTTCGGGTCGTAGGCCGTGCCCTTGGTGTCGCCGTAGGAGTTGTTGATCACGCGAATGCGCGGAGTGAACTCGTCGTAGTGGTCGTAGATGTACTGGAACGCTTCCGTCGCGAACAGGACGCTGGCTGCCTCGCCCGTGCCGAAGCCGTAGAGCGTTGCGCCCGGGGCGACGCCGGTGAACGCACCGCGGACGTTCGGCGCTGCGCCCGGGTACGGCCCGGTCGAGGCGGTGCCGTCTCCCGCGACGATTCCCGCGACGTGTGTGCCGTGGCCGCTGGACGTGTCCGTCGAGGCCTGGTTGCCGACGTCGACGAACTCCAGCGGGCCGAAGCACTGCTCGGTGGTCGTGTTGATGAAGCCCGGCGTCGTGCAGACGATCTTGTAGTTGTTCTTCACGCGGTTCGCGAGGTCGGGGTGGGGGGCGTTGATCCCGGAGTCGACGATGGCGACGCCGATCCCCTCGCCGGTCAGCGCGCGGCTGGATGCGTCGAAGTACGGTCCACCCGAAACCGCTTCCTGGGCGACGCGTGAGCGCGTCGCCCACTCCTCGGTGTCGCTCAGGAACTTCAGGGCGCGGTCGCTCTCGAGGTAAGAGATCCCCGGGGCGCGCGTCAGCACGCGGAAGGCTGCGATGTTGCCCAGCGCATAGTCGACCTTGATCTCGGGGTAGCTCTCGGCCACGGTCAGGCCGTAGCCGGCGAGCAAGGCGCGATGCTCGGTCTCCGCACCGCCGGTGAAGTGGACGAAGGCCCCGTACGGCGAGGTTGTGGGAAGGGCTGCGATGTCGGCCGCAAAGCCCGGGCTCATGCTCACGGTTCCGAGCGTAAACAGATCGGTCGGCGAGGCGCTTGCCGGAGAGGTGCTCAACGCGCCGACGACCAGCATGATCGCGACGAACGGAACTGCAACGAGACGGAGACGCGTGAGCTTCACGGGCAACCCCCCAGGCGGGTAGCGGATGGTGTGGGCAGGACCTGGTGAGTCCTGTCGCGGCGCCCTCTTCGCCGCGCGCGCGCCGAGTTCCTTCCGACCGATTTGTCTTTTTGGGGAGATCTCAGGTGACGGGGGTTGCCGGCTCGATCGGCTTCCGTCGGGCCGGCCAGACGAGCGGGTCGAGGAGGTCGTACCCACGTACCCGATGAAGGATGCGACCGGCGGTCCGCGGGTCTTCAGCAGCGCCGTGGTGCATGTTTCCTTTGCTCGCCGCGATATTCGCCCAGCGTCACGCGCCGGGCAAGCGTGATCGAGCAGGAGAGTCACATCGACTTGTCGAACTGCCCGGGCATGGGAACGGTCGGTAAAGTCCTCGTTTCGGTCTTGGCTGCCACTTGCGCTTCCGTGCTCCCCGGACGCGCGAGCCCCAGTCTCGTCGCCGAAGCATCGGGTGAGATCGTCTTTATCGGAAGCTCCAGGGGTCAGGACTTCTGGGAGCGGGTCTCCGGGATCATTGACTTCGGCCCGGCGGCGGTGGTCGACTCGGGCGGTGTGTTGGACGCCTCGACCGGATCAGGTTGCCTGCATGTGGGGACGTCATTCTGGAACACCGTTCGCCTCTGCGCGCCGTTCGAGCCTGGGGAGGTCACGCTCATACTCAACTCGTTTGAGCAGGGCGCCGGACTGTTGGTCGTGAACACACTCGGGCGTGCGTCCGGGCGCGCGTTCGCTATGGTGCCTTTGGCCGACGAGTCACCGCCGTGGATCACTCCGCTGACTCCACTGTTTTGGATTCCCTGGGTCGACGACGAGGTATCCGCTGATGAGGTTCGCGCTTCGGTCCGCGAACACCAGGCGGACTTCTTCGACGTTGAAACCGGCTACGTGAGGGTGGGGGACGAAGAGGCTGTCCTTGTCGATGGCAGCGGGATCGTGGTCACCGACGCACGGATCGCTGGTGCCATCGCCGGTTGATGTTCGCCGCGGAAGGACGCCCTCGCGGCACCGCAGCGCTACAGCGCCGCCGGCGCGTCGGCCGTCTTGTTGAACGTAACGTCGAGGTCGGCGACCTCGTACTGCACGGCGAGGCTGACCTTGAGCGTCACGCTGTCGGCCGAGAGCACCTCCTGGCCGGGGACGGTGACGAACGCCGGCCGCATGTCGATCGCGCGCACGAGCGTGTCGCGCGCGCAGCCGGTGGCGGCCGGGCTCGAGCGCGCACGCGAAGCGGCCGCGCCGGTCCAGCATTCCGCGCTGGAACTCGAAGATCACGACCTTGAGAAACGGGCCGCGATGCGTGCCCGCGCGAGCGAACAGTTGTGCACGTGCCAATGCAATCACTCCTTTCGTGTTGTCGATGGGCGCATCGCCCCGACGGCCACGGTTGCTGCTTCATTTCGGCGTGTTGACGGCGTCGATTCCCGAGGGCTAACGTCCGCTCGGCCGGCGCGCGCTCGTTTTGATCCGGTGGCCGGACGTTCGATTCCGACGAAGGGGGAAGCAGCATGGTGCTCCTCAATCCTTCCAACCATGATCGCGAGTATCCCGGCGATCCCGCCTCGCGCGAGATCATGCGCAAGACGATCGCGTTCTTCGAAGCCAAGGGCCGTGGCAAGATCAAGAGAGACGACCACGAGCGAACCTGGTATCAGGACTTCCTCGACTTCCAGGCGGCCGAAGGTCTCTTCGCCACTCTTCTTACGCCCGCCGGCCTCGGCGAGGGAACGCGCTGGGATACCTGGCGCAACTGCGAGTTCAACGAGATCCTCGGCTTTTACGGCCTTCCGTATTGGTACACCTGGCAGGTCACCATCCTCGGACTCGGGCCGATCTGGATGAGCGACAACGAGGCCGCGAAGCGCAAGACCGCTCAGTTGCTGAAGGAAGGCGGCGTGTTCGCGTTTGGGTTGTCGGAGAAGGAGCACGGCGCCGACCTCTACTCGACCGAGATGTCGCTGCGCGCGCAGCCCGACGGCACGTTCCTCGCCAACGGACGCAAGTACTACATCGGAAACGCAAACGTCGCAGCCTTGGTCTCGACCTTCGGGAAGATGCAGGACACCGGCGACTACGTGTTCTTCACGGTCGGGTCGGGCGAACCCGGCTACGAGTGCGTGCAAAACGTTGTCAATTCACAGAACTTCGTCGCCGAGTACGCCCTCAACGATTACCCGGTCGCCGCAGAAGACATGCTGTCGGTTGGGCGGGACGCGTGGGACGCTGCGCTGAACACGGTGAACGTCGGCAAGTTCAACCTCGGGTGGGCATCGATCGGAATCTGCACGCACGCCTTCTACGAAGCCATCGACCACGCCGCCGGCCGCATTCTTTACGGCAATCCCGTCACCGACTTCCCGCACGTTCGCCAACTGCTGACCGACGCGTACGCGCGCCTGGTCGCGATGAAGCTTTTCGCGCTGCGCGCCTCGGACTACATGCGCGCCGCCTCGCACGAGGATCGCCGGTACTTGCTCTACAACCCGATCGTGAAGATGAAAGTCACGACTCAGGGAGAGGAAGTCATCAACCTGCTGTGGGACGTGATCGCCGCCAAGGGTTTTGAGAAAGACACCTACTTCGAGATGGCTGCCCGGGACATCCGCGCGCTGCCGAAACTCGAGGGCACCGTTCACGTGAACATGGCCTTGATCGTGAAGTTCATGGCCAACTACTTCTTGAACCCCGACACGTTCCCCGAGATCGCGCAGCGAAACGAGGCGACCGAGGACGAGTTCTTGTGGCACCAAGGGCCGACGCGCGGCCTCGGCAAGATCCGCTTCCACGACTACAACCTCGCTTACGCGCAGGTCGATCTGCCGAACGCCGCAGTGTTCCGGGAGCAGATCGCGCTACTCAAGGAGTGGCTGACGACGTCTCCGCCGGACGAGTCGCAGCAGCGCGACATCGACTACCTGCTCACCCTCGGCGAGTTGTTCACTCTTGTGGCCTACGGACAACTCATCATCGAGAACGCCAAGATCTACGGCATCGAGGACGACCTGCTCGATCAGATCTTCGACTTCATGGTGAGGGACTTCTCTAAGTTCGCGCTGCAGTTGTACTCAAAGCCGTCGAGTTCGGCGTCGCAGATGGCGCTGGCGCTGAAGATGATCCGCAAGCCCGTGGTGGACACCGCGCGCTACGAGCGCGTGTGGAAAGACCACGTGTTCGCGCTCAAAGGCGCCTACAAGATGAGCGACTAGGTTCGGCCGTTGGACGTGGTGAGACAGTTCATCCCGCCTTGAACGACACGAGTTCCTCGCGCCCACTGCCTCCCGATACCGCGAGCACCAGCACCGGGCCGATGCCCTTGGCATAGAACTTGTACTCGAGCAGATTTGGTTCGAGCGTGGTGTAGTCCTTGGTGAGCAAAACGTCGGAGAAGGACCCGTGCGGAACCTCGGCAAGTTCGTCGAGACTCAAGACGCTGGCGGCATCTTCTGCTTGGCCCTTGAGGTACTCCTGCCGGTAGGTCATTCCAACTCGCGGTCTTGCGGGAAGGATGATTCCTGCCTGTGCTCCGTTCTGCCCCGCCTCCCACGATCCCGCAGTGCTGACTACCTTTCCGTTCTCGTACTCCTTGGTGTCCTCGCCGAGGTACCACAGGTTCCCGACGCGGTCTTGCGCATACCAATCCAAGGTGTCCTCGATAACCGCGTCTTCTTCGGTGACGACATCGTGAACGACCGTAGCCTTGATCCCAAGGATGTTCTTGGTTTCGCTCATGACGGTGATCTCGACCCGTTGGGCGGTTCCGTCGTCGGCAATCTCGCGGTAGACCCAAGTGCTTCCCGGCTTCATCGGCCAATACGTATGGTTGATCGCGCCCACGAAATCAGCCGGATCCAGTTCGACCGCCTGCGAACCCTGAGGGAGTGTGTTCGCTGCGCTCGACTCTGCCTGTGGCGTCGGCTTTGAACTGCATCCAAACATCAGAGCCAGGAGGAGTCCCGAGACGACCATTAGCCGCGGCATCCGAACCTCCGATCAAGGGGAACTTCGGAAGGAAAAGCCTACTACTCGTGGGGTTCCAGGAATCGGTTTAGCCGGCCTTGGTTGCCGTATATGCAACGAACATGCCCCCGGCGGCGCGCGCGCACCGTCGGCTGGAGTCCGGCGCGCGCGAACGTCTCCATCGTGGTGCGGTCGATCCGGCAACTGCCTGTCATCCGGTGCCACGAGGGCGCCATGATCTTCAGGAGTCGTCCGAGCAGTCCCCGCGCGAGCACATGCTCGGCGCCGCGCACCTCACCGTCGTCCTTGAGCGTGCGTGCGAGTTCGGTAGCCGCGCGATCGGGGTCATCGACGCTGCAGAACACCAGGGTGACGACCGTCGTGTCGAATACGTTGTCGCGGAACGGCAAGGCTTCGGCGCGAGCACACACCACGAACGCACCCTTTGCTTGGTTCCCGGACTGCAGGGCGCGCAACGCTTCGGGATCGGGTTCCACGGCGACCAGTCGCACCCCGGGCCGATAGAAAGCAGCGTTGCGGCCGTTTCCCGCGCCGAGTTCCATCACCAGGCCGCGCGCGCCCGAGGCGATCCTGCGCCGCCAGCGTCGAAAGCCGAGCAAGTCAACCAGATCGATGAGGCGACTCACCGCATCCGCCTTGCCGCGCTCGATCGGAAGGCCGGCCTTCTCCCACGCCTTCACTCCACCGTCGAGCACGTACACCTCGCCGCGCATCCGCCCGGCGGCAATCTGCGCGCGATGTCCGCTGCGGCAAGCCACGACGGTGGGGCCGCGCGCGTTCACTCGCAGCGCGCGCAAGAGCGAGCGGTGCTGAAAACCAGGGATCCGCTCCTGTCGCCACTCTAATGCCGTGCGCACATCGAGCAGCGTGGGCGTCCACCCGGCCGCCAAGCGCGCCGCCAGTTCAGATGGAGTCATAGTCCGACGCACGGCCGGATGAAGCATCCTTCAGACCCCGCTGCGTTTCTCAGGAGGGCACGAACTCGCGGGTTCGTCCGAGAATTCCTCGCTGTTCATGGCTGAGGATTCTACGGGGTGCCCGGGAAGGAATCAGACCGAAGGCATCGAACCGGCTTCTTATGAAGACAAGAGTGCTCGCTCTCGCCGCTTGCCTCGCGGTCGCCTCGACGGGCCTTACCGCGACGGCGCAACCGACGCAGGAAACCGTCAAGATCCTTCGCGATTCGTACGGGGTGCCGCACATCTTTGCCGACGACGACCTCAAGGGCGCTTTCGCGTCCGGGTACGCCCTTGCCGAGGACCGGCTTTTCCAGATGGAGATCTTGCGGCGCGCCGGGAAGGGCCGGCTTGCCGAACTGGTCGGCGATCAGGATGCGATCGGCGGACAGACTGCGGCCGAGTTCGACATCGCCATCCGACGGGAGTTGTACACCGAGCCTGAGCGTCAAGACATGTTCGCCGAGTTGCAAAAGACCGATCCGGCGTCGGCGGACTCATTCATGGCTTTTGTCGATGGAGTGAATCTGCGCATCGCTGAGGATCTTGCCGATCCCGTCAACAAGCTCCCGTCCGAGTACCTCGCGCTCGGAACATTGCCGCAGCCGTGGACGGTGACGGACTCGATCGCATTCGCCGCAGTGGGTCTGAGCATCTTCGGCGCGGAGGGCGGCCACGAGGTGCAGAACGCCTGCATGTTGTCGGACCTGTCTTCGCGACTCAACAGTGAGCAAGAAGCGAAAGGTGTCTTCGACGACCTGTTCTGGATCGACGACCCGGACGCGCCCACGACCATCAACGAAGGCGAGGCCGTGTGGCCGAACAAGGTCGGGCGCTTCAGCGCCGCCCAAATGGCGCTCGTGAACGATCCGCAGATTGGGCCGGCGATATGCAAGGCGGCGGCAGCCCAGCGCGCCGAAGAGGCAGCCATCGACAGCGTCGGGAAGCGGCTCGGCATCGGCGGGCTGTTCTCCCCAGGTCATTCCAACGCTCTGGTCATCGCGGGCAGCCACACCTCGACCGGGCACCCGATGCTTGGAGGTGGGCCGCAAGTCGGCTACTCGACGCCGAGCTTCTTCTGGGAATCCGGCCTGCACACGCCGCACTACGACTCGGTCGGCGTCAATCTGCCGCTCGGGCCCGGCAACATCATGGGCAGAACCAGCACTTTGGCCTTCACGATCACGTCGGGGATCGACGATCAGATCGACACATACGTTGAGAGATTGAACCCCGATAACCTCCGGCAGTACGGCGAGCCGGGTCACTGGCAGGACATGGACTGTCGCACCGAGACCTTCCTCGTGCGCATGAACCCGACCAGTCCTCCCGATTCTCCCGGCGTGTCGCCCGACGATCCGGCGCGCGCGACGCCGCCGGTCCGCCCGGTCGTTCAAGAGTTGTGCCGCACCGTCCACGGTCCGGTCTTCTTCATCGACGCGGAGAACCACGTCGCATTCAGCCACAAGAAAGCGCACTGGATGCAGGATCTGAAGGGTGCGGCGACCTGGCTGAATCTCGGCCGGAAGACGACGCTCACCGGCCCGAACAGCGTCGAGGAGGCTCTTGAGGGCTTTCCTTTCACCTTCAACTTCAACTACGCCTCGACCAGTGGTGACATCGCATACTTCCATCGTGGGCTCACACCGCTGCGTCCCGACAACACCGACCCGCGGTTGCCGCTTCCCGGACTCGGCCACGAGTGGCGCAGAGGACCGGACGGCAAGGACTACGTCGCCAACTCCGCCATCCTGACCACCGACGGCAAGAAGGCGGCAACGATCGTCAACCCCGCACAGGGCTACTTCGCCAACTGGAACAACAAGCCGATCAAGGGGTGGGGCGGAGCCGGTGAAGCGCGCGAGTTGTGGGGGCCGAGGCACCGGATGGAAGGCATCTCCCGCGAGGTCGACCGCCTCATCGCATCCGATACTCCGATCAAGTTGAACGAGGGTGACGCCGACCCCACGACAGTTCCGAGTTGCTTCACGCAAGACGACTACCGGATCGGCACCGACCCGCTCGGCTGCGTGAGTTCGGTCAACGGCATCATTCGCAAGGCGGCCACGAGCGACATCCACGCGCTTACGGTCTTGCCCTTCCTTGCCAAGGCGTTTGCCGTCGAGGGAACGTCCGTAGACTCGGTTGAGTACAAGGCGTACGAGAAGATGAAGCAGTGGAGCGATGACGGCGCGCCGCTGCTGCGGTCGGGCTCGGAGCAGACGTATCGTTCGCCCGGGGTGGCGATCTACCGCGAGTGGCGGCGCCGCTTGCAGGGCGGTCTTCTAGACGGTGCGCTCGGGTCGTACAGCCGCAGCATGGACTTCCCGCTCGTTATCGATAGCAGCAACGAGGACGATCACGGGAGTTATCTCACACCCGACAGCGTGCTCTACCACGTCCTCACGCATGACTCGGAGTTCCAGGTTCCCGGGTTACCGGCGCCGACCACGCTGACGCCTTCGCGCAACTACTGCGCACCGCAATCGTGCGTGGAGTTGATGGTGTCGACCCTGGCCCAAACGGTCGCGGCGTTGAAGACGAGATTCTCGTCGGGTGATCAATCGACCTGGCGTGAACCCGTGATCGTGAGTTCGGTTCCCTCGCTTGGTGGGGCGCCCGACATCACGATGGAGCGCATGAATCGCGGAAGCTTCAACCAATTGCACGACTTCGGGGTTGGGCCGGGATTTCGCACGTACAACGTCGTGCCGCCCGGGCAGAGCGGCATGGTTGACATTCCGACGCTGTTGGCCGGCCAGACTGCCGACGATCCGGCGGCGGCCGTCGGTGCGGGCAACCCGCACGTGTTCGACCAGAAGCCGCTATACGAAGGCTGGCGCTACAAGCCCCTCATTCAAGACCAAGGTGCTCTCGCCGGTGCGACGGAAGAGGCGGTTCCGTACGTGCGCGGCGTCGTGCCGAATCTCAACACGGCAGCCCTGCGGAACCTCGCCCGGACCATCACCCAGGCCGGAGTCCCTCTTCCCGGTGTGGATCTGTTCGGCGAGGTCTCCAACAAATAGCAACTGCGTCATTGCTGGTCAGGGGCCTGGGCAGACGCGAGGTCGTGATCGCAATATGCTGTTCAAAACGCGCTACACTGGCGCATGTGGACACGATATATTCGCTGCCGGAAGTTGCGCGTGAGTTGGGCGTGTCGGTCGATCGCGTTCGCCGGACCGCGGCTGAACTAGGCATGCGGCTGGCGCGCGCCGGCAGCGCCCGGAACGCCACCACGGTCGTGCGCCCGCAGCAGCGCGCCGTCCTGCGCTCAACCATCGGGGCAGTGCCAACCGATCGTGCCGCGCGTTGGTCCCGTGCCGACGTGCAGGTACTGGCAGCGCTCGCTCGCGCGCCCCGCGGGTTGGTGTCGGCGCGCGCGCTCGCGCGTCGCGCCGGAGTGTCCCCCGCAACGGCCCTCAAGAGTCTCTCGATGCTCACGCAATGCGGCCTTGTGCAGCAGGAGCCGGAACGGCTCGCGCTTGGACGGGTGCGCGATACGGCTATCTATCGGATCGGTCGCTCGACTTCGCTTTGGAAGACCCTCGCGCCGCGGATATCGCGCACGCAACTTCCCGTCCGACCGAGCGCGCCATTGCGGCGCGTGCCGAATGAACTTCTCCATCTCTTTTGGAATACGCACTGGAATCAGCTCCGTCTCGACAGCTCGTCGGCGTACATCGCGCGCAGGCTTGTCACCAGCGGCGATCTCGATGGACTCGCGTGGGGCGCGGCGCATCTGGATGAGGCGGCCTGGAGGCATGCTGCACAGACCCGCGGCATCAACGCTCGGCGGCGACGGCTCGCCGAGAACATTGCGCAGGAGTGTGCCCGTGATCCCCGAAGACCTTCGCGGGTTCCTTCCCGCTGACACGGTGCGCACCTGGGAGTCCGTCGGACCCTTGGTGCCGGCACCTGCGTATCTTGCCGGCGGCACGGCGATCACCGTCCACCTCCGGCATCGGATCAGCCGCGACCTGGACTTCTTCTTTGACCACGATATCGATCTCGACGGTCTGGCGAGGGCGCTCGCGGAGGCCGGTCCTTTCGCGGTCACGATGCACACTGAGACGACATTGAGCGGAGTGTTCTCTGCAACCAGGATCCAGTTCCTCGACGCGCGCAGTCATCATGCCGTCGATGACGACAGCACCGTGGGCACGCTCCGCGTGGCGTCGATGCGCGATCTCGTCGCGATGAAGTTGAAGGTCATCGAGGATCGAGGAGAACTTCGCGACTACTTCGACCTCATGGCGATCGAGCAAGCCGAACGTGGCGCCGCCGAGACGGGCCTTGGGGACTTCCTGGACAGATATCGTCCGAAGGACTCAGGATCCGCCCTGTTGCACATCGTGGAAGCGCTCGGTTACCTCGACGACGTAGACGAGGACGATCTCGTGCCGCGCACGAAGAACGAAGTCGCGAGTTACTGGACACGCCGCCAACCAGCGGTGCTCCGTGCGATGGGCCGGATCTCGTAGCGCCACGCCGGATGTTCGACTCATGGGAAGCCGGCTACGCGGAGGCCGTCTTCACGATCGGCGAGAACCTGAACCTGCTTTTCAAACCACGATTCGCATCGGTCTGGCGGGAAGTCGGACATCCGCCGGACCCTTGGGGATCAGCGCCGCGCGCGCGCGTCAGCGCGCGAGGACGAGGGTTGTGATCAGAGCGTAGTGGCACAGGCTGCCGGCGATGACGAGCGAGTGGAAGACTTCGTGGTAGCCGAAGACGCGCGGGTTCGGGTCGGGGCGGCGGCGCGCGTAGACGACGGCTCCGGCGGAATGCAGCACGCCGCCTGCGACCAGGAGCACGATGCCGGCCACGCTCAGGTTCGCGACGATGCGCGGCATGCCGACGATCGCGGTCCATCCGAGCGCGACGTACAAGACGACGCCGAGTCGATCCATGCGCTCGATGCGAGTGATCTTGAGCGTGATCCCGAGCAGCGCGATTGCCCATACGGCAACCATGATTGACGCGCGCCACACGCCGGTGAGAACCAGCACCGTGACCGGCGTGTACGTTCCGGCGATCAGCACGAAGATCGTTGAATGGTCGAGGCGTCGCATGCGCCGGCGCGCGCGCGGCGACCAGGTAAGCCGGTGGTATGAGGCGCTGACGCCGTAGAGGGCGGCCAGGCTCAGCGCGTACACCGCCGCGGAGGCGCGCGCGAGCGGGGTGCGCCCCATCGCGACCAGGGTGATGCCCATCGGGATGGAGCAGATGAACGCGATCTGGTGCAGGCGTCCGCGCATGCTCGGACGCGCGACGCCGGTTTGAGCGAGCGTGCCGACGCTCATCGCGCGCCACCCGCGCGCAGTGCGTTCGCCGAAACGGCGGCAGGCTCGGTGTGCGACAGGAAGTCGCACAGCAGTGCCGCGAAGCGCTCGGGCGCGTCGCGATGCGGATAGTGGCCGGATTCGGGCAGGATCTCCAGACGGCTTCCGGGCATCGCCTCGTGCGCGGCGAGCGCGTGCGCGACGGGGATGAACGGATCGCCGTCGCCCCACACGATCAGGGTCGGCATCTCGGACGTCAGGTAAAGACGGTCGCGCGCGCTCACGCGCTGGCCGCCCAGGTCCACGACGGCGCGGAGCGTGTGGATGAACGCGGCGCGCGCCTCGGGATCGGTCAGCGATGCGTAGCTCCGCCAGATCTCGGCGGCGGCCGGAGCGGGTCGCAGGCCGAGCTTGCCGAGCCATGAGGCGACGGCGGCGCCCGCCTTCAGCACGAAGGGCGCGTAGCCGGCGGCGAGGACGTATTCGGCGCCCGGGACGGACAGTGCCCGCAGCAGCACGCTGACCTCGCGTCCGAGGCCGCCCGAGGACACGAGGGCGAGTCGTTCGCACCTCTCGGGGAACTGGTACGCGAACTGCATTGCGATGCCGCCCCCGAGCGAATGCCCGACGATCGTCGCGCGCTCGTGACCCAGTGCGACGAGCAAGTCGCGAATGCCGGCGGCTTGGGACCCGAGCGAGTAATCCCCGCGGGGCTTGGCGGACGCGCCGTGGCCCAGCAGATCCGGGGCGATGATCGTCCCATGCGCTGCGAGGGCCGGCATGATCGGTTCCCACGTCTCGGAACTGCCTGCCATCCCGTGGATCAGGACGATCGCGGGGCCTTGGCCCGTCGTCCGATAGCCGATGCGGTTCCCGTGGATGGTCGCGTGGGTTGTTTCCACGGCGTTCACCTCGATTCGCGGCGGGCGCGACGGACGGCCCGCCGTGTCGATATTACGCGAGCGTAACTTACGGAGCCGTAGGTTACGCTCGCGTAGTATGCTTGTCAACCGATGCCGGACGACAAGGACAAGCCGAGCCGCCTCAAGGCTTCCGCGCGACGCGCGCAGCTCATCGAGGTCGGCCGCCGCGTGTTCGCCGAGCGCGGCTTCGAGGCGGCGTCCGTCGAGGAGATCGCCGACCGCGCCAAGATCTCCAAGCCGATCGTGTACGAGCACTTCGGAGGCAAGGAAGGTCTCTACGCCGTCATCGTCGACCGCGAGATGGAGCACGTCGTCGCGCGGATCACCGAGGCGATCTCCGAAGGCACTCCAAGAGAACGGCTCGAAAGCGCGGCCCTTGCGTTCCTCACCTACGTCAAGGAGCAGCCCGACGGATTTGCGGTGCTCACTCGCGACGCTCCGGTCGAGACGGCGACCGGCGGCATGTCGGGATTGCTGAACGACGTGGCCGATCGAGTGTCGAAGATCTTCGCAGCCGAGTTGAAGAAGGCCGGCTACGACACCAAGGCCGCCCCGATCTATGCTCACGCGCTCGTCGGCATGGTCACCTTCGTCGGCCAGTGGTGGACCGAGACCCGAAAGCCCTCGGTCGAGGACGTCTCGAGTCACATCGCCGGGCTCGCCTGGATGGGCCTGCGCCATCTCCCCAAACGCCCCGTCCTGGCGTGCAAACGCCGCACCTAGCGCGCGCGAAGACAGCGGAGGCGGAGAGAATCGAACCCACCCACCGGCGTTGGCCGGCGCACCGGTTTTGAAGAGCCCTCACCTTGGCCCTGATGAATGCGATGGTGTGCGCGCGAATTGCGTTTGTGTACGTCAGCAACGGTTTGTATTCCGGCTTCGTTCGGCTCGGTCCGGGCGCGTGCGAGCGATTCCGCGAGAGAGTGGTGCAAGACTTGGCGCAATGGCGGAAGCAGATGCGGGCAGTTATCCATGGTTTCAAGAGAAGGGAGCGAGTCTCCCGCAACATAGAAAACTCAACCGTGAACTGCTTGCTTGAGGAACTCAAAAGAGTAGTACGCGGCCGTTGCGTCGTAGCCGGCATCATGCCAGCGTGGTTGGTCGTAGAACTCGGCGAGTCGTTCCTCGGCGAAGCGCTTCGAAGCGCGTTTCCAACCCCTCCATCCAAGGGTCTGGCCGGCCTTGCCGGTGTCGAGGATCTCCTTCTTCCCGGCAAGGACGAAGCACACGGACGTCAGCTCCACCGACCGGCGAGAGAGCCTCCGCCACGTCTCGGGCAGGGCCTTGCGTACGAAGGGCATGTCGAAGTAGCTCACGCCCCATCCGACGGGGTGAGCTTCGGCGCCTTCGAGGCGCTGTTCGAGCCATGCGAGCAACTGCGCATCCACGAACGCCGCGGACGGTGCGGCCTCAAGGCGGTCTCGCGTGAACCCGTTCACGGCGAGTGCCTTCGGGTCGAAGATGTGTGGTCGACTCGGAAGCACGTCTGAAACGAATGGGTCATGCCCGTTCAGGTAAACGCCGATCTGGCAAACGTCATGCACGTCCAGATTTGTGCCTGTCATCTCACAGTCGAGGCCCGCGTACACGTCGGCCATCTTTCACCTTCTTTCGTTTGGTCGGGAACCACATGCGCGAGCGGGCTGGATCCGAGACTGCTTCTCTCGGACCCAGCCCTCCTCACTCGGCCTCGCGCGGAGGCTCGCGCTCGTTCTTCGGCATGACCGGGAGCGCGCCCGGCACGCCGACCACGAGCGTGCTGCCCGGCTGACCGGCGACGGCCTGGAGCATCCGGAGCTGCAGCAGCGCCGGGTTCTCCTGGACCGCGCGCGCGGCGTTTGCCAGGTTGCGAAGCGCGGCCGTCTCACCACGCGCCTTTTCGAGCGCGGCGAGTCCCTCCTGCTTGGCCTGGACCACCTGCGCGAAGATCTTCTTCAGCTCGCCGGGGAACATGATGTCCTTGATGTCCGCGGCGAGCAGTCGCAGGCCGAGCGCCGCGACCGGCTCGACGGCGATCGTCGTGAGCCGCTCGGCAAACTGCGCGCGGGTCTCGAGCAGCTCGTCGATCTTCGCCTGACCGACGATCTGGCGCAGTGCCATCTGAAGCACGAGATACATCGCCGCCGTCGCGTCGGCCGTCTTGTTGAACGCGACGTCGAGATCGGCGATCTCGTACTGCGCGGCGACGCTGACCTTGAGCGTGATGCCGTCGGCGCTCAGGACCTCCTGACCGGGGATCGTCACGAACGCAGGCCGGATGTCGATCGCGCGCACGATCGTGTCGCGCGCCCGCAGCCAGTACCGGCCCGGCTCGAGCACGCGCACGAAGCGACCGCGCCGGTAGAGCATGCCGCGCTGGAACTCGAAGATCGTGACCTTCAGGAACGGGCCGCGACGCACGCCTGCCTGAGGGCCGAACATCATCATCTGAAACTGCCGCATCGGGAACTGCTGCATGGCCATCACTCCTTTCTTGTTGTCGATTTCGAATTGCGCGACGCTCGAAGGGTCACAGACTCGAGGCGGAGGTTCTAGACCTGCAGAGCCTTGAACCTGCTGCGGCTTGACCCGCCGACCCTTGCGAGCGTGCGCGGACAGGGACTCGAACCCATTCCCAACTAGTGGTTGCCACCAAGTCGGACCGATGCGCAGAACGTCGCCCGTGATGCGGGCGCGCTGCTGGGTTGTCCCGACGAGCCGCGTGCATGACTCGAACCTGCTCCTGCTGTTTACGAGACAGCTGCTCTTCCGTGTGAGCCATCGCGGCATGAAAAGCGTGCATCTCTTGCCGCCAGAGAAGGAATCGCACCTCCGTCTCCCGGGCTTCAACCGGGCGCTCTTCTTCCTGAGCTATCTGGCGATGTTCGCGGTTCCGGCGGGGATCGAACCCGCGCCGCCGGCGTGACGAGCCGGAGTGCTCCCACTGCACCACGGAACCAATTGAGTAGCGGGCACGGGGATCGAACCCGCATCGCGCGCTTATGAGACGCGCCGGGCGCCACGCCCAACCACCCGCATCGAAGCCCCGGGCCAAGGATTCGAACCCCGACCTGCACGTCCAGAGCGTGCCGTGCTGCCAGTTGCACCAGCCCGGGCCGGTGGCTGTCAGGGCGGGATTCGAACCCGCACGGACGCGGAGTAACAATCCGCCGCGCTACCGATTGCGCCACCTGACAATGAGCACGCCCGGAGAGATTCGAACTCCCAACCTCCAGGTTCGAAGCCTGGCGCTCTGCTCCGTTGAGCTACGGGCGTGTGCAGTAGGCGCGGGTGGAGTCGAACCACCTGTCTTCCGCGTATCAGACGGACGCTCTCGCCGTTGAGCTACGCGCCTTCGTCGCGCTGTGCAGTTGTCAAAGTGCTTGCGTTCGTGGACCCGGTCGGATTCGAACCGACAGCCTCCTGGGTGCAAACCAGGCGCTCTTCCGTCCTTGAGCTACAGGCCCATCGTCGAGACGGAGGGACTCGAACCCCCAACCCCCGGATCCCAAATCCGGTGCGCTACCGTTGCGCCACATCTCGTTGGAGCAGGCGGCGGTGCACGGGCGGGAGGGATCGAACCCCCGCCTGCTGGGTTGGAGCCAGCCGCGCTCCCACTACGCCACGCCCGTTCGAAGGCAAACGAAAAGGCCCTCTTCTTCGCGAAGAGAGCCCTCAACGGGAACGAGGACGAACTACCTCTTCGCGAAACCTCCGATCTGCGCGTGCAGCCAACCCGCGCGTTGACCCTTATTTAGGGCGCGCGCGGAGAAGGCAACCTCGATATCGAGGCGCCGCATCTCTTCAGCTAAGCGTGCTCGTCTCATCGTTTCCTCGCTCATAGGTAAGCGCGGCAATGGTAGGTGAAGGCACGGCGCTCTGGCAACGGATTTTCCATGTCGGATTCCGCTCCGCTTGGCGTGGGCCTTGAGAAGCTGGCCCCGTCGCATATCGTTTGAACAGACCCCGACGAAGACCGGTGAGGTTCGCAGACCGCGCCTCCGCAGCACCTGTCCGGGGATCGGGTAGTTGCTATCCGCTTCGTTCTATCGCATCGAGCAGTCCGGTGATCAAGCCGCTCGCGTAACGGCTGAGCTGCTCGAGCCTGGGCGAGTCACCCCCGACGGTCTGCGCGTACGCGACGGGTCCGGGTGCGGTGGGAGAAGCGAACAGGGCTCGCATCGTCGCCAGTGACTCGGTGATGAACGGCTCACCTCGCACGGCAGAGGCTTGGATGACGTGAGCGAGCGCGGCCGCGCCGTGTGGCTCGCCGGCGTCGTGGGGCCATGCGTCGCACAGCCACACGATGTCGTAGGCGTGCTTGGGCTTGTCGATGTCCGCGAGCGCCTGGGCCTTGAGCGCGAGCAGCGTCGTCGGGCCCACTACGCGAAGACCGATCGCGCCGCGTTCGCCGAGCTCTGTCACTTCTTCGTCCAAGGCGACTTCGACGAAGTCGCGGGCGGCCAACTCCACGCCTCGAACCTGCAGCGCCGCGAGTTCGCTGCCGCCATCGACTTCGACCTTCCTGCGGATGCGCCGCTGGATCTCCTCATCCTCCGGGCACAGGATCTCCAGAACGACTTCGATGTCGTCTTGGATGGCGAACCATCGGAAGGAGGGTTCATCGGGTTGTCGTTGGGTGAAGCCGCAGTCCTTCACGGCTCGAACGAGGGAGACATACGCCTCCTCCTCGGCGGCGAACACCCCCACGGCGAGATCGATGTCGGAGGTGCCAACGTGCGCGGCCACGCCCGGTGCCGGCTCGGGAACCAGGAAGGGTGGAACCAGGCCGCCGACCAATACGACGCGTTCGCCCCAGGCTCGTCCAAGCTTCCACCGCAACCGGTACAGGGCGCGACGAACCGCGCGCGTGAGCTCCGGGTCGTAGGTCATGTGATGGACTCCAGCAGCGCCTCGGCGAGCTCGTCGAGCCGAGGACCGGCTCGCGACGCGGTTTCGACGAAGGCCCGTGCCGGGGAGATGATCGGAACGCCGGCATGCGTTCGATGATGCGCGTACCACAGGGGTGCCCGGCCGCCTGCGAGCCGGCGGACGGTCAGGTTCGCGGCGTCGTCATCGACCGGCTCACCCAGCGCGATCGAAGGCTCCCACGCATCATCGTTCACCAATATCTCGACGGGAGGCGTCCGGGTCAGGGTCGGCTTCCACAGTTGCGCGGCAGCCGGACCTGCCACAACCCACTGACCCGGGAGGTCGGCCTTGGCGAGCAGTGACAAGACGGCGTCGGGATCGCGGGCGGTGACGTAGAGCGCCACGCTCCGCGTGACCCCTGGGAGGTACTCCTGCGACCATCGACGCAGAAGCTCGCCGCGCCGGACGTCGAAGTATCGAGTGAATCGCCGCCCGCGCGCGCGATCGACCTTGAGCAGGCCTTCGCCTTCCAGCCGCGCGAGCACTTTCTGGATCTGCGCGATCGACGGGCCGCTCTTGAGCGCTCCCGCGCAGAGTTCCTGCAACTTCTCCAGCGACGGGAGCTGATTCATCGGATGAACAACGAGTGCCTCGGCGACCAGCTCGGAAAGCCCCCGGAGCCTCGGGCCTCGCCGCTGTGGCTGAGGAAGCTCGAGAGGACGCTCGACGTCGACGATGAGGCCTTTGAAGCGAAGCTTCAGCAAGCCCGTGGACGTCGCCAACGCCTTTACGCGCCGAGGAGGATCGCGGAGCGCTTCGGTGAGCCGAGGCCCCGCGTCGACGAAGACATTGAATGCCCCAGGGGAGGCTTGGGATGCAGCGTCGGGCCCTCGGCCGCCGATGACCTTGAGGGGCAGCCGCACCAGGTTGCCCGTGCGAGGACGCACCGCGACATCGCCGTCCATGAGGTGCAGCGTGAGATCGCCGGACGACAGGGTGCTCAGTATTTCTCGCACTCGGCTTATTTCTCGCATGATGCGAGAATAGCATCGGATACGAGAAAAGCAAGGAGTGTGATCTCCGCCGCCCCTGGCATCTGGTATCCGTTCTCAAGAGAAACGGCTGGTCGGATGGCTCAGCGCGAAAACGTTGGCCGCAGTCGTCGGAGCAGCGTGTCCGCGGGGCTGCGGCGGTCGTGCTGCGTGCGGACGTCGGAGTACACGAGCTCGGTGAGGATAAGGGCTTTCTAGAGGCGGAGGCGGAGGCGAAAGCGGAAGCGGAGGCGGAAGGAATCGAACCCACCAAGCGCGGTTAAGCGCTTCACCGGTTTTGAAGACCGGGAGGGACACCAGCCCCCATTCGCCTCCGCGCGCAGTTTACGTGCGGAAACGCGGTACGGGCTTGTCGACGTGTCCCGTGGCTGAAGCCGGGCTTCGAGCCCCCACGACCCGATTGATCGATCACTCGAAGGCGCCGGTGCGGTCTTCTTGAACTATGCGCAGGAGCGGCTCGACGTCGTCGGCGGGCGGAGCGTCGGGCACCTTCAACCACCTGCCGTGCCGGTTCGCCCAGTACAGCGTCCATGTCATCGTGTCCGGGTCGTAAAGGAACCGGGCGATCTCTCGCTTGCTCCATTCCGGCCCGAAGTCCTCGCGCCACGGCGGTCGGTTCTCGTAGATCATGATCGAGCGCCCGCGCGTCTCGACGACCCACACGAGCTGATCGCGAACATGCTCGGGGATCTTCTGATCGCAGAATCGCTTCACCTTTGCGACCGCCAAGTCGGGTAGTGCGCTGCGTTTGGTCGCCATCTCAGCCTTCGCTCGGTTTAGATCGCAGACAGCAGAGCTTCGGTCCAAGCCATCGACACTTCCAACACGCGGGCTTCCGGCATCGCGATCCGAAGGGCGCGCCCAGCCATGATGATGCCCTCGCCTCGGCGCGACCCAAACAAACCGCGAAGATGCTCGAGCCCGTTGCGTGTGGGTGGCCCCGCCGTCTCGTGTTCGAGAAGTCTTCGCATCGTCACGGCGACGTCTTCCGGCTGCATCGACGACATGAGGCGGAACACGTCCGCGGCGTCTTTGTCGATGAGACGATCCGGCCGATCAAGACGGTCGTGAATCTTGTGCGCCTTGGCAACGATCAGCGCCGCCGGGCCCGCGACTTCTGCATCGATCTCGCGCGCGTCCACCGGATCGAGCGCGCGCAAACGCATGGGGGCGTGGTCGACGAGCGCCGCCTCCAGCCCAACGGCGCGTCGCGCGGCCATGTTGCCGTGAGGGCCGAGTCGGGCTCCGCGACGGCCGCCGGGTGGCGCGACGCCTTCGGGGACGATCAAATCAACGGGTATGAGTACTGCGACACCTTCGATGCGCGCAGTTGCCACCCACACACCAGGCTCTGCGGTCCCTGGGTTCGGCTCGGAGAGCGTGAAGCCCGCCGCAGTCATCGCGGCCCCGAGTTTCGGCGTGTCATCGAGCAACGTCGGATCGAGGGCGAGGTCGCCGTCGGTCGTGTACGGCGCGATCGCGATGTCGCCGTCACCTGTGTGCAGATACACGGCTTGAGCGCCGGCGACGATGACGGCGTCACGATGCGGCTGCAGCGCTACGAGCGCGTCGAGCAGCACGCGGCGCGCCTCAACGTATCGGGGATCGACCATCATCACGATGAGACCTCTTGTAGCGAATCTGCGCGCCAAATCGACTCGTTCTCGTTCATCCAGCTCAGGATGGCCTCACCTTCGGAAGGCATTCGACCGACGCCGGTGAGGCAATCGACTGCGATCTGCGAGGGGCTCACGTAGGTGACGTCGTTCTCGCGCACGCCACGATCCCATACGACTGTGTCGAAGGGACGCATCAAGAGGACGTTCGCGCCCTCGCTTGCGGGCAAGAGACGCAGGGTCTTCGCAAGAGAGCCGGGGTCATCTGTGTAGACGGTCAGCAGGGTGGGTGCGGCAACGGGGGAGAGCCGCACAGCCGCGAACGAACCGGTTACAGCCCAACGGGCCCGCGTGGACGATTCGCGTAGTTGGTCGAGCCACGCACCGGCGCCGCCGGCTGCGATGAATCGAAGCGTTTCGTTTGTCTTGAACACGTCGTAGATCTGCGCCCATCGTCGCAGCAACGGAAGGACCGCTACTTCGTCGACGCCACCGCGCGGTGATCGTTTGATCAGCGCTTCGGAGTCGAGCGTTTCGAGGAGCCGCGACACGTACCCGGCATTGAGTTCCGTTGCCGTAGCGATGTCACGGACGCCGTAGGGCGGGCGCACATCGATGAGCATCCGGATCAGCCGCGCTGCTCGCGCTCCGCTGAGTCGAGCGGGCCCTCGCGCCGTCGGCGACGGATCACGTTGCGCGCCGTCTGTCTTGATGAGGATGAACGGATTCTCGATCCGGAGGTAGGCGTTGCCGGTGAGATCCACGTAGTTGATCTCTTCCTTGGCGAGCAACTCGCGCGTCCGAAGACTGAGCCACGGGGCGATCACGAGGATCCCAAGATCCGGAACGAATGACCGGAGGCTGCGCGAGAGTCCCCCCATGAGCCTCTCGACATCACGCGGGCCGAAGGTTCGCTTGGCCTCGATGACCAGCGTCGCGCACACGCCTCCAGGGGGGCGGATTTCGACGGCCGCATCGACGCGGGTCGAATTGATGAGGGTGCCCTCGGTTCCGAGCCTGCTCGAAGGATCGACGGCCCACGTTGGAGGCAGGGTCGCGCGCAGCCAGGCGAAGGCCTTTTGAACGAGGTCTGTTTCCCGAGGCGCACTGTTTGCTTGCATGGCAAACTAGGAGGATACCTGAGATCGTTGCTCGGATGCGGATGTTTGCTGGTCCAGCAAACAGGCCTGTACTTGGCAACATAGGGCGTTTACCAGGGAGTTTGCCCATAAGAGGGACCGGCACATGCTCTGGGGCAAATCAGACAAGATTCGGGGGGGGATGATGGCGAACAGGCAGGCTATCCACCTCGTGTGCGACTGCTGTGGCCACGCCCGGGCATTCCGCGACTCGGAGGAGGCCTTTCACGCGGGGTGGGATGGCCCACCGAACTTCTCCGGCTACATCGCGTGCGATCTCTGTCCGAGCGCGTTCATCGTCCTCGGGCAGACGGAGCGGCACGAGGCTGCGCACCAACGATGGATCGTCGGCGGAAGGCCGAGCGCGTTCTGATCGGCAGTTGCCTTCGAACGTGCATGACACTTTGTATGACAACTACGGAGGCCGGGGGAGGACGGGCGCGGCTCAGCGGATCTCTGCGGGACTCAATGACGTGCAGCAACGCGCGAAACCCCAGGTCCTAGAAACCGCGTGGTCCTCTTTGAAGACCGGGAGGGACACCAGCCCCCATTCGCCTCCGCGCGCAGTTTACGCGCGCGCACGGGGACCGGGTCGAGCAGTTCGTAGCCCCGGGAGGAGGGCGCGCGCGCGGTGTCGAAGAAGCGGCGCACAGGGTGAGGGAGGGCGTTCATGAGGAAGCTGGTCGCTGTTGCCGTTGCGATGGGTTTGGCGCTTGCGGTGAGTGGGGTGGCGCGCGGCGGAACCGTCGAGGAGAGCGGCTATATGACCGCGCGCGACGGCACGCGGCTGCGCTATCACGTGATCCGCCCCGCGGAGGGTACGACCTTCCCCGTTCTTGTGAATTACGAGGGCTATGCGGCGGGAACCTACGCGGGCGACAACGGCGTGGGAACTTACCTCGACAGATTGCTTGAGCGCGGTTTCGCGGTGGTCGGAGTGTCGGCGCGTGGAACCGGCTGCTCGGAGGGCGTGTTCGATCCCTTTTCGCTTGTGATGGGTCGGGACGGCTACGACGCGATCGAGTGGGCGGGAACGCAGTCGTGGTCGGACGGGCGGGTCGGCATGATCGGCGTCAGTTTCGGAGGCATTACTCAGTTGTTGACTGCGGCGCAGCGACCTCCGCACCTGCGGGCGATCGCGCCTTCTTCGGCGCTGAGTGATCTGTATCGCGATGTCGTGTATCCCGGCGGGATCCTCGAATACGACTTCACGTTTGCCTGGACCGGGATTCAGAAGGAGGGCGGGACCCAGGCGCTCGTTCAGCGGGCCTTGCCCGAGGGCGACACCCAGTGTGCGGTCAATTACGGCACGCACGAGGCGGGGAACGCGAACAGGAGTTACTTCATTCCGACGCTCGTCGCGGACAATCCCTACGACGACGACTTCGACGGGCAGTGGAAGGCGCGCTCGCCTGAAGCCGGCATCCCGGAGATCGACGTGCCTGCGTTCCTGTTCAACGCGTGGCAGGACGAGCAACTCCCGGGCCGCATTTGGGAAGACCTTGAGTTGTTCACCCACCCGGACAGACTCTGGGTCAACTTCTCCAACGGAAACCACGGACGCGACTACGCCTCAGCCGAGGCGCAGGATCTCACGCTCGCGTTCCTGGATCACTTTGTGCGCGACGTAGACAACGGCTTCGAAAGCCACGCCCCGGTTTCGATTTGGATGGAGACGCAGATTCAAAACGGCGGGCAGGAGAACGTCAAGACGTGGGCGATCGATCTCCCGTCGATTCCGAACCCGACCCCGCGCGCGTTCTATTTGCGCGCCGGCGGTGGGCTCGACGATGCAGCACCCGTCGCCGACGAGGCGACCGACTCGTACGCCTACCCGCTGCCGTCTCCCGACGTTGGGGAGCCGGGTCAGCAGCAGAGCGGGTACACGATGGGTCAGTTCCTGTGGAAGGCTCCGGTGCCGCCGGGTGGATCCGTTGCGTATACGAGCCCGCCGCTTCAGAGCGACCTGGTTCTCGCGGGACCGGCCAGTCTGGATCTGTGGCTCGCCTCGACGGCGACCGACACCGACGTTCAGGTTACGGTGACCGAGGTTCGTCCCGACGGCCAAGAGATGTACGTCCAGCGTGGGTGGTTGCGCGCCTCGCATCGCGCTTTGGACACCACGCGTTCGACGGAACTGCGGCCTTACCAGACGCACCTGCGAGGGGACGCGCAACCCCTGACCGCCGGCGAGCCGACTCCTCTGCGGATTGAGGTCTTCCCGTTCGCGCACGCGTTTCGTGCGGGCTCACGCTTGCGCGTGTGGATCGACGCACCCACGAGCCACACCGGGTTCTGGGCGTTTGTTCCCACACCCGATCCCGCGATCAACACCATTCTGCACGACGCTGCTCATCCGTCTCGTCTGGTGGTCGGAGTGTTGCCGGGCCAATCCGCGCAGGCTGCGCTGTCGGCGTGTGACACCATCCGCAACCAGCCCTGCCGACCCGATCCTGTCTGATGGTTTGGGCGCGGGGGAATGTCGTTGTCGGCAGCGAACATGACTTGCGGATTCGGGGACACGCACCGAACTCGGGCATGAAAAAAGGGAGGGGGCGGCTATCAATCGCGCTCTGCCTCTCGAACACTTGGCTCGAGTGCGCCTCCCGCGGCTGACCGCGCGTGGGTACCGCGCCCTCCCTTACTAATCCAACACGCTAGCACCAAAAAAGCGCGGAATCCAGGGTCCTTCGCGATGTTTTCGAGCGAGCCGCACGACTCTGCCGCGCGCGCGCCGTTTATGCAGCGTGCGAACCGCCGCGGCGGCGCATGGCGCGCCAACCGATCGCCGCGGCAGCAAATGCCGCGGCTGCGAATGCGGTTGTCGGCGATGGCTTCGAAACGCTTGCCACGATTCGTGACCGCAGCGAAATTGGACGAACGAATTCAAGTATCGGCCACTCGCGTTCAACCGCGATCGCGCGCAATTCCTTGTCCGGGTTCACCACGTTGGGGTGCCCGACGACAGCGAGCATCGGCTCGTCGGTGACTGAATCCGAGTACGCGTACGACCCGGCGAGATCGATGCCGTATCGCTCAGCGGCCTCGCGCATCGCGATGGCCTTGTTCTCGCCATAGCAGTAGAACTCCAACTCACCGGTGTAGCGACCTTCGTCGTCAATGCTTGGACGTGTTGCGATGAAGTGCGGAACACCCAAGTATTCGGCCAATGGGCGCACGATTTCCTCAGCCGACGACGACACGATGTACACGCGGCGGCCGGCCGCGCGGTGCTCGGCGATGAGGTCCAGCGCCTCTTGGTAGATCAGCGGGTCGATGATGTCGGTGATCGTCTCGCGCACGAGTTGCTGGATCTTCTCTTTCTCCCAGCCGCGCGTCAGTTCCAGCAGCGCGACGCGCATCTTCTCCATCTTGGCCTCGTCGGCGCCGACCAGGTGGTAGACGAGCTGCGCGTACAGCGACTTGATGATCAGCGCGCGGCTGATCATTCCTTCCTTCATCAGCGGTTTGCCGAATGCGAGCGTCGATGAGCGCGCGATGACGGTCTTGTCGAGGTCAAAAAAGGCGGCCTGCATTGGGCGAATACTAGCGGCGACGGCTTCGTGTGGACGTCAAATGCGCACTCCTTCGCTAAATGGTCCGTTCTGACAAGACCGGAGCCGCCCTAGGGGCGGCTCCGGGTGTCTCGCAGGCGGGGGACTACGAGACCACACTTACGCAGGACTCCGACGAAACATGTCTGAATTCTTCCCCTAGGTCACCATGAACTCGGCCGTACGTCAAGGGGTACCGAGGGGCAGGGTTCGGATGGGTGATTCAGGCGGGCGCCGGACCGAGGTCGGCCCGGTCCCAGACCTGCGGGAGAACGACTTGCTCGAAGCCATGCATGAACCAACGCGCCGTCAGTTCGACCACGGCGGCGCTCGGCACGGACGGGTCTCGCAGGAGCCAACGGGCAAGTTCCTCGGCGACGGCGATGATTGCTCGGGGAAAGACCCCGGCGGCAGGCGGGTCGGGGGCCCCGGTTGCGGCGATGACCGTTCGGGCGCGCGCCCCCAACTGCTCAACCATGCGGTCCTTCACCTGCCGCGTTCGGCGCGCGATCTCGGGGTCTGCGGTGCCGGCGTCGCCGAAGATGACTCGGAATCCCAGCGGGTCCGCCTCGGCATAGCGCAAGAACGAGGTGAGCCCAACCCGCAGCGATTCCTCGAGAGGGAGGTGGAAGGTCTCGTCGATTGCACGCGTGACGTGTTCGGAGAAGACCTGCTCCTCGCGGTCGAGTAAGGAGTAGTAGATCTCTTGTTTGCCGCCGGGGAAGCAGTCATACAACACGGCCTTGCAGACTCCGGCGTGTTCGGCGATGGCTGCCATGGATGCGTCGGCAAACCCGCCCGCGGCGAAGATCTCTCGCGCCGCATCAAGAACCAACGGGCGTCGTTTCTCCGGTCCTAAGTACTCCGCCCGCTTCCCCATGATGACCTAAGTCTAGCCCGCTGGTGGTCTGCCATTGCCCGATGAAACGGACATAACGACAATTAAACCGTCTAGTGCGGGAAAAACCGTCAGGCGGGCCGGCGGGCGACTCGGCGCAGTAGCACGACCAGCGCCAGGATCGATGCGGTTCCGGCGATTGCGAAGAACCAGATCTCGGGTTCGACGTGGAAGGGGTTCGACGTGAACCCTCGTGCTGCTGTGCCGGCGGCGTACTCGGAGATAGTTCCGAAGTGCTCGAGGCGCGCGCGCGACGCGACTTGCCCCGCCGTCAGTGCGCCGGCAACCAAGACGAATACCGGCGTCATCATTCCGCGGCCGGCGAGAGCGGGAGCAACCGAGAAGCCGGCGAGAAACGCGAGTTCGTACATTGCGAACGACAGGATGACCACGGCGATGGGAAGCTGCGCCGAGGGAACCCAGTACATCCACATCCAGTCCGGGCGCATGAGGTAAAGCGTTACTGCGATCCCGAGAACCCCGACCTGCAGGTACGCAAGGCCAAGCCGGAACGCCCGCGTTGAAAACGCGGATGCGGCAGTGGCGATCTCGCGGCGACCGGCGAAGCCGAACATCAATCCGGCCGCAAGCGATAGACCCCAATCAAGGAAGAATGTTTCGACCACCCCCTTCGTCTCGGCGGTAATTATCACCCCGAACCCGCAATCGTGCGTTGTGGCTGGGTTCTCGCGCTCCTAGGCTGCCGTCCTCCCCGCCTTCCCGTCGGTCACCGCCTGTGGAGGGCCCTTGCGGATGGAAGACATCGGAGTCGTCGTCGCTCACGACGATCCTGCGGTATGCGAGCAGATCGCCGAGGTGCTGGAGGCGGCGCGGGGCTTGTTTGTGACGGCGACTTCGGCCGACGCCGAAACCGGGCACGTGCTCGTTGCCGGGGGCGAACGGCTGGTGATGTTGCGATCGCCGCGACTGCCCCTGGTGGCACTCGCGGACGGTGAGCCGCTGCGCGCGGCGCGCGCGGCGTTGGCGCTCGGTGCGCGCGACATAGTCTGCTGGCCGCAGGAGGCGGCTCGGCTGCCCGGAGCGGTGGTACGCGCCGCATCGGGCGGTGTGCGTCGCGCGGCGTCGGGATGGGTGTGCGCGGTGGGTGGCGCGCGCGGCGGAGTCGGCGCGACGATGCTGGCCGCCGCGCTGGCGCGCGCCTGGGCTCCCGCGGTAATCGTGGATCTCGCCCCGGGGGCGGGACAGCGGACCTTCGCGACGACCGATCCGGTACGAACGCTTCACGATCTTGTGGGTTTGGACGATTGCGCGCCCGAGTCGGTCGAGGGCGCGCTTGAGCCGCACGTTGCCGGCGTCCGCGCGTTGCACGCGCGTGCGTCGGCGGACCTTCCGCCGGTCGCCGCCGTGCACGGGCTGGTCCGGGCATGTCGCGAGACGTCTCCGGTGACGGTGTTGGACTGCGGGGGCGTGACCTCGGAATCGGCGCGCGCGGCCGCGGCCGCGGCGGACGCGAGAGTCGTTGTGCTCGCCAACGACGTCGCCTCGGTCCGCGGCGCGCGCGCCTTGGCTGAACGACTCCCAAGTCCGGTGTTCTTCGTCTTGCGGCGCGAGCGACGCTCGGGAATCGCAACCCGGGATGTCGCGGCGGCGCTCGGTGCTGAGATGCTCGGAGTTGTTCCGCAGGACGGCGGCGTCGCGCGCGCCGCCGACCTCGGAGCACTTCCTCCGGCGCGGGCCCGCGCGTCACGCACGATAACGACGCTGGCGCGCGCCTTGCGAACGGACCACGCATGAACGTCGACGCGGTCACGATGCGCTCGCGCGTGCAAGAGCGGCTTCTGGCGGAGGAGCCGGCGATGATGCATGAGCCGTCGCGATGGGAACGCCGCGTGCGTGTGCGTGCTGCGGTCGCGCGTTACCTGTCCGAAGAGCGCGTCGCCGTTGCGCCCGCTGAGATGGCAACGCTGGTGCGCGAACTGTCGGACGAGATCACGGGTCTCGGTCCGCTGGAGCCGTTGCTGCGCGACCCATCCGTGACCGAAGTGATGGTGAATGGGTGCTCGCGCGTATACGTCGAGCGCAACGGACGCATCGAGCGCGCGCCGGTTACTCTCTCGGGCGACGAAGCCGTGCGTCACGTCATCGACCGGATCGTTGCCCCGCTGGGGCTGCGTATCGACGAGAGTTCGCCGTGGGTGGACGCGCGCTTGCCGGACGGATCCCGCGTGCATGCAATCTTGCCGCCGCTCGCGGTTGGGGGGCCGACGATCACGATCCGCCGGTTTTCGGCGGTCCCGCTCACCGTCGACGACCTTGTGGCGCGCGGGGCGATGCCGGCCGAGTGGGCTGAGTTCCTGGTCGAAGCAGTGCGCGCGCGCCGCAGCCTTATCGTGTGCGGAGGGGCCGGCGCGGGCAAGACGACGTTGCTCGGCGCCCTTGCGGCCCACATCCCCGACCACGAACGGGTGATCACGATTGAAGACGCGGCAGAGCTTCGTCTCCAGCGCGATCACGTAGTCGCGCTCGAGACGCGGCCGGCGAACGTCGAGGGACGCGGCCGGGTGACCGTGCGGGATCTGGTGCGCAATGCCCTGCGGATGCGTCCGGACCGAATCATCGTCGGCGAGGTTCGCGGCGGCGAAGTGCTGGACATGTTGCAAGCGATGAACACGGGCCACGACGGCTCGATGAGCACCGCGCACGCGAATTCGCCGACCGACTTGCTGCCTCGACTGGAGGCGATGGCCGCGCTCGGTGAGGCAGGTCTGTCGCAGGCCGCCGTGCGACCGCAACTGGAAGCTGCGCTTGATCTTGTGGTTCACGTTTCCCGGGTAGCCGACGGCGCGCGCCGCCTGACTGCCGTGTGTGAGGTGGTTGCGCACGACGGTGCGCTCACGCTGGAGTCGAAGTTCCAAACCCGAGGGGGTGCGTCGTGGTCGGCGCGGTGACGCTTGCGGTATGTCTTGGGATCCTGGCGTGGTTCTCCGGGCGCGCGCGACTCGGCGCGCGCGCCCGGAGCCTCGGCGGAGTGCGGCTGCGTGCTGTTGAACGGCTCGCCGTGGCGGTGGATCGCGTGTCCTTGGCCCGAGCGACGGCCGGATTGCTCGCCGGTGCGGCAGCGGGAGGGTTGTCGCTCGCGCTTGCGGGAACGGCAGGCGGGCTTGCTTGGGAACCGCTGTCTCGCGCGCGCCTGCGGCGCGCGCGATCGCAACACGTGGATCGGCAGCTCCCGGACGCCCTACGAGCGACGGCGACGGCGTTGCGCGCAGGGCGTAACCTCGCGCAAGCGATTGAGTGCGCGCGCGACGAGGTCCCTGCACCGTTGCACGTCGCGCTTGATGCAGCGGTGCGACACATGCAAGTGGGAGCCCCTCTCGGCCGCGCACTCGATGTGTTCGCGGAAACCGCCGGATCGACGGAGGCCGCGGCGGCTGCCGAAACGATGCGAATCGGCCGCGCGGCCGGCGCGAACCTGCCGGCGATCTTGGACGCGGCGGTCGAGTCGTTGGTTGATCGCGAACGACTGGCGCGCGACCGTCGCGCGGCTACGGCGCAGGCACGAATGTCTGCGATGGTGGTCGGTTCGATGCCGTTGGCTTTCTTCGTGACGGCGGGGTCCGGTGGCCGCGCACAACTCCGGACGCTGCTTCACGACCCGATCGGATGGGTGCTGCTGGCTGCGGGACTTGGGCTTGAAGCGGTCGGGTTTCTCTGGACGCGTGCTTTGGTGAGGCAGGGGTGAGGCCGACGTCGCGAGCGCAGCGGTTGCGCGTCCGTATGGCGATTGCGCCTCGTGCGCACGGTTCGGGTGTTCTCGCGAAGCTTGGTCGCGTTCTCCAGTGCGTACCGTTGGTGCGGCGCTGGGCGGAGGCGACGGAACCGCGTGCCGTCGAGCTTCGCGCGGTTCTTGTCGGCCGTTGCGCCCTCACGGCCGTCTCGACGGCGTTTCTCGTGGGGAACTTCGCTTCCGGTGCTCGTTCGCTCGCAGCGGTTCCGCTCGGCGCGTGGGTGGGCTGGCGCGTCGGATGTTCGATGCACTTGCGCAGCGACCGCGCTCGCGCGCAAGAGGTTCGGCGCGCTCTCGCGCCGGCGCTTGATCGCCTCGCGACGTGCGTCCTTGCCGGGATGAGCATCGAGCGCGCGTTGCGCATCGTCGCTCCGTCTACTCCGGGACCGCTCGGCGAGGCCTTTTCAAAGGGTGTTCGCGCGCTCGAGGTGGGGTGTCCGCGCGCGCGCGCCTATCGCCACGTGGTCGAGCACGCCGGCGGCGATGAGATCCACAGCGTGATGGCGTCGCTGGCCCGCGCGGAGCGATTCGGTACCTCGGTGTCGAGTGCGCTGCTCTCTCAGGCCGCGGAACTGCGGGCGCGCGCCCGGGCTGCAGCCGAGACCGAGGCGCAAACCGCGCCCCTGAAGATGGTCTTTCCCCTTGTGTTCTGCTTCCTTCCCGCGTTCGTGCTGTTGACGGTTGCGCCGATCGCAGTGTCGGCGATTCGCACTCTGGGGGGAGCCTGAGCGGGGAGAAGCCCTGCCGGGATCGGGCGCGCGGCGTCCGAGGGACGGGTCAAAGCGAGGGAGAGGAGGGAATCGAAGATGGGTCGTTTGTTGTTCGAGAAGGTCTGCGCCGGGTTGCGGAGGCTTGCGGCGCGCGCGCGCATCGCGGGGCAGGCCGGTCAGTCCACGACGGAGTACACGCTCGTCATTCTGGTGGCGGCCAGCATCGCGTTGCTCATGCTGAACTGGGCCAAGGGAGGAGCCGTTGAGGGCTTCTTTCAGTCGATCATGGACAAGGTCACTCTGATGTTTGCCTGATTCGCAGGCCAGTGCCCGAACGACGGCCGGGACCGGCAATAGCCGGTTCCGGCCCCGCGGGCCGCCCTAGCGATCGACGATGCCTTCGCGAACGGCCGTCGCCACCGCTTCCAGCTTCGAGTGCGCCTGCAGCTTGATCAAGATGCTCTGAGTGTGGTTGCGGACCGTGTGGGGGCTGATCACCAGCGCTTCGGCGATCGCTCCGGTGGCGAGCCCGTCGGCGAGCAGGGTCAGGATCTCGCGCTCGCGGGGTGTCAGGTCCGATCCGAGGCCGCGGTAGCTGCGGTGCAAGCGCGGGAGCACGCGCGCAAGCATCGACGGCGAGATCAGCGCCTCGCCCGCGTGAGCCGCGCGCACCGCCGCGAGCACTTCCTCGGTGGCCTTGTGCTTGGTGACGTACCCCGAGCATCCCGCTTCGATTGCCGCGACCAACACCTTCTCGTCGGTGAACGAGGTGAGCATGACAACCTTGGTGGCCGGCAGGTCTTGCTTGATCTGGGTCGTCGCTTCGGCGCCGTTGCCGTCGGGCAGGTCGAAGTCCATAAGGACGACGTCGGGCTTGCCTCGGCGCGCGCCGGCGAGCGCAGCTTCGACGGAGTGGGCCATCCCGACCACCTCGATTCCCGGCTGATCCTCGAGTGCCTTCATCAGGCCTTCGGCGAAGACTTTGTGGTCGTCTACGATGAGAACTTTGATCCGTTTTTGTGAAGTTGTGTCTGTCATGACCTCGACCTCTGGGGTTCCTGCTTCTCCGATAGACTGGATGGACCGGGCTGGCAATGCAAGGAGGCCGGCGTGGAAAACGCCACCGACTCGGACCAACAACGTAGCGGAAACGACGAACAGGGCCGGTTGGCGGCTTTCACCAGCGCGGCCGTCGCTCTGGCTTCCGAGTTGGAGTTGGACGCCCTGCTGCAACGGATCGTAGATGTTGCGCGCGCGCTCATAGGCGCGAAGTACGGGGCGCTCAGCGTTTGGCAGGAGGGCCGGATCGTCCGATTCGTGCATGACGGCCTGACGACTGAGACCGCTGAGCGCATTGGTCATCCTCCCGTCGGCAAGGGCATCCTCGGTGTGGTGCTTCGCGGCGGCAAACCGGTGCGCTCGCAGGACCTTGGGGAGGATCCGCGTGCATCGGGGTTCCCGCCGGATCATCCTCACATGCGGTCGTTTCTCGGGGTCCCGATCCGACACCGAGGCCAGGTGCTCGGGGACCTCTACCTCTCGGAAAAGATCGGCGCGGACGAGTTTTCCGACGAGGACGAGGCGATGGCCGTCAGCTTTGCGGCGCTCGCCGCGGTTTCAATCGACAACGCGGCGATGTTCTCTCGTGACCACGAGACGGTTGAGCGACTGCGCGAACTCGACCGCATGCGCGCGGACTTCGTGGCGATGGTCTCTCACGAGCTTCGCAACCCGATTGCGACCATGCGTGGGTACGCGATTCTTCTGCGCGACCGGCCCGAGAGGTTCTCGGTGAAGGAGCACAGGCGGTTCACCGAAGTCATCGTCGACGAAGCCGACCGGCTCTCGACTCTTGTCGAGGACGTCATGGACGTCGCACGTATGGAAGCAGGGGAGTTCACCTACGCCTTCTATCCCTACGATCCCCGCGCCTTGCTTGAGGAGTCCATCGAGGAGATGCGCAGCGTCGCGCCCGAACGGATGCTGATCTCGGAGGTGCCCGGCGACCTTCCGCCGATCCGCGGGGATCGCGACCGGATGAAGCAGGTCGTCTACAACCTGCTGAGCAATGCGATCCGGTACTCGTCCGACGGCACGAGCGTGACGGTGTCGGCGCGCGCTGAGGCCGACACTCTTGTAGTAAGCATCGAGGACCATGGAATCGGAATCGCGCCTGAGGACCGTCCGCGTTTGTTCCAGCGCTTCGCGCGCGTTCGCAAGCCGGGGATGGAGCACGTCAAGGGCACGGGGCTGGGTCTGTACATCAGCCGCCAAATCGTCGAGGCGCACGGGGGGACGATCTGGGTGGAGAGTCAGCCGCGCCGCGGTTCGACCTTTTCTTTCTCGGTTCCGGCGAGCGGTCCGCGGCCCGAGTGATCGCGCCGGTCGGTCTGCAGCAGGCGTGAAACCGAGTCCAACACCGACGTCGGACTGTTGAACTTGCCGATCAGTTCGATCGGGCCCGTCCCCGGCAAATGCGTGGACCCGGTCACGAAGACCACGAGCAATGGGATGTGGCTGTAGCGCGGGTGGGAGCGATAGGCGCGAATCATGCGCGCGCCCTCAGAGGTCTGGCCTTCCAGCGGGGCGAACAGCCGGCACGAGAACAGGATGACGTCGACCGTCTCTGGGACGGCGCACACGCCGCAGCGGATGAGGTCGCAGCCGCCCTTGGGCGTGCGTGACCCGCCGCACATGACCACACAGTGGCCCGCGTCCTCCAGCAGTTTCGCTTCGTAGACGGCGAGGTCGGGCTCGTCTTCCACGATCAGGACGGTCGCCATTCGGTATCTGCTCCTTGTGCTCCAGCACCATCGCGGGAACGCGTAGATCGTCCCCGCGTGGTTGTTGTTGATGCGGGGTCGGCCGGAGGGCTCCCACATCTCCGATCGCCTCCAAAGCACACTCCCGAGCGGTCGTCGCGAAAAGACCTCTCGGCACCACCATTGGGTAGTGCAGATTCCTTAGTGCACATGCGCGAGGCCGATGCAGGGTGAGTTGGCGGTGCGCACGGGGTGTGCGGGTATCATGCGCGCCATGTCTACGACGGGTGCGATTCGCAGTTCGATCTTCAGCCCCGAGCACGACGCGTTGCGGGTTAGCGTTCGCGCGTTCGTCGAGCGTGAGCTGGCGCCGTACGCCGAGGAGTGGGAGGCAGCGGGGGACTTCCCGGACTGGGTGTTCACCAAGCTCGGGGAGCAGGGCTACCTGGGTCTGGCATTCCCTGAGAAGTACGGCGGTCAAGGTGGGGACTACATCTCCACCCTCGTGCTGAAGGAAGAGATCGCGCGCTGCGGCTCCGGTGGTGTCGGAATGGCCGTCGCCGTGCAAACCGACATGGCGACGCCTCCGGTCTTGGAGTTTGGGACCGAGGCGCAGAAGCAGGAGTACCTGGTGCCTGCGATTCGCGGCACTAAGATCGCGTGTCTGGGCATCACCGAGCCCGAGGCGGGCAGCGATGTCGCCAACATCAAGACGACCGCAGTGCGTGACGGAACCGACTGGGTGATCAACGGCAGCAAGATCTTCATCACAAATGGATGCCGCGCGCATTTCTGCACGCTGGTCGCGCGTACCAACAAGGAAGCCGGTTACGGCGGCTTCAGCTTGTTCATCGTCCCGACCGACACGCCCGGATGGAAAGTGTCCAAGCGGCTGCACAAAGTCGGGATGCTCTCATCGGATACCGCCGAGATCTCTATCGAAGACGTGCGCCTCCCAGCCGAGGCTCTGCTCGGTGTTGAGGGCGAGGGATTCAAGCAGATCATGTGGGAGCTGCAGGGTGAGCGTCTCGTCGGGACGGCCGGCAGCATCGCGGGGTCGCAGTTGCTGCTGGAGCGCTGCATCGCCTACGCGAAGGAGCGCAAGGCGTTCGGAAAGCCGATCGGCAAGTTCCAGGCGATCTCACATCGGCTCGCCGAGATGGCGACCGAGATCGAGGCTGCGCGCGCGCTCGTCTACGACGCGGCCTGGAGGTTCGGCAAGGGCGAGTACCCGGTAAAGGAGATCTCGATGGCCAAGCTCTACGGCGGCCTTGTGGTTAATCGTGTCGCCAATCACGCCATGCAGATCTTCGGCGGGATGGGGTACTCGATGGAGCTGCCGGTGCAACGCGCGTGGCGCGATGCTCGCCTCATCCGCATCGGTGGCGGCGCCGACGAAGTCATGCGTGAAGTCATCGCCAAGACGATGGGTCTGTAGCCATGGAGCCACGGTTCGAGTTATTCACTGAAGAGCACGACGCGTTTCGGGTGTCCGCGCGCGACTTCATTCAGCGCGAGATCGCTCCCAACGTCGAGGCATGGGAAGAAGCCGGGGACTTCCCCCGCTCGCTGTACGAGCGGATGGGTGAGCTTGGTCTGCTCGGTCTGAAGTACGAAGAGGCCTACGGTGGGTCGGGTCCGGACTACCTGGCCGACGCCGTCCTGACGGAAGAGATCGCTCTATGCGGCTCCGGCGGTGTTGCTGCGGGAATCGGCGGCCACAAGGATCTGGGTTCGCTGTACGTCTACAAGTTCGGCGACGAGGAGCAGCGTAAGCGCTGGCTAGTTCCCTCGATTGCCGGGCGCGCTATCGGCGCCTTCGCGGTGACGGAGCCCGACGCCGGCTCCGACGTGGCCGGACTTCGCACGCGCGCGGTGCGCGACGGCGACTCGTACGTGCTGAACGGCCAAAAGATCTTCATCACCAACGGCTCCAAAGCCGACTACGTGGTGGTGGCCGTACGCACCGGCGCAGAGGGCTACGGCGGGATCTCGCTCATCGTCGTGGAGAAGGACACGCCGGGCTTTTCCTCGCGGCGGATCGAAACGGTCGGGTGGCGGACGAGTCACACCGCCGAGTTGTTCTTCGACGAGTGCCGTGTCCCCGCCGAGAATTTGCTCGGCGAGCAAGACAAGGGCTTCGTCTACATCATGCAGAACTTCCAGTGGGAGCGTTTGATCATGGCGCTGGGCGCCGTCGCATCCGCCGAGAAGATTCTCGAGATGGGGATCTCCTACGCGCGCGAGCGCGTGGTCTTTAAGCGTCCGCTTGCGAAGTTCCAGGTCTGGAAGCATCGGTTTGCGGATCTGGCCACCGAGATCACCGCGGCAAAGGCCCTCACCTATCACGCGTTGCGCAAGTTCGTCGCGGGCGAGGACGCAACACGTGAGGTTTCGATGGCGAAATGGCTGGCGACCGAGCTCGACTGGAAGGTTTCCGACGAAGTGCTGCAGGTCCACGGCGGATACGGCTACATGATGGAGTTCCCCGCGCAGCGCGCGTGGCGCGATTCCCGGCTCGGTCCGATCGGCGGCGGCACGACCGAGATCATGAAGGAGATCATCGCCAAGACCTACGGCCTGTAGGCGCAAGGACGTGTCTTCTTCCCGGCAGGAACTCGCGATCCGCCGTCAAATCAACTAGCGGATGAGCACTTTCGGTGGAGGTCCGGCATGCGGCGAATCATCTCGACTCTAATCCTCGCAGTTGCCGTTGTGGCTGCCCCGGCGGCCGGTGTGCCGTCTTCGGGCTGCGGCCCGAACACGGCGTTCGAGAATGAGCAGGTGCGGATCTGGTTCCAGGGATTCAAGGGTCACATCAAGGTGGAGAATGTTTCCGCCGAGGGCTCGTCCTTCGACGTGAAGACGGTCGCGCTGACCGAGCGCGCGGGCGATCAGGTTCTCGGGTTGATGAATCTCGAGCGGGCTTATCCGCAGGACGCCTCGGAATGCACGGTGACCCAGGAGGGCGACGAAATCGTCATTGCGTTCGGCGTGACGGCTGATGTGCGCGCGCCCGGCGAAGGCGCCCAGGGGGGCGACCGTGGCGCCGTGGGCCAGGCCCGGGTTCGGTTCGTATTTCACTTCAACACCGCGGACAACGGCTCGAAGTTCGACCTCAGTGTCGAGGACTGGCCGTGGCAGTCAACCGAGAGCACGCTGGACTTCGACCTGAATCTGATTGTCGAGGATGCGACGATTGAGCCGGCGCAAAACGGGGTCGGTTTCCGTGACTCCGACGGGAATCCGCGCGGGTACTTCGCGTGGGACCCCGAGTTCGTCGCCACCTATAGCGACGAGCACGAGGAGACGGGAACGGTCGAGTCCACGACGACCGCTGAGGGGGGTGTCGCAGGCGTCCACCTGGAGTTCGCGGGGGTTACAGCCGGTTATCGCAGCCTGTTCTACGACCCGTGGATGGGAGTGGGCCCGTATGTCGTCGTGGGGCAGTTGCTGCTGGGGGATCGCCTGCTTGTGTCCCCCCTGGAGGTTCTGCGCGGGGCACCGTCGATCTGAGTTCTCACACGAGGCTGTCGCGCCAGGCGGCGTGAAGGGCGGCGTAGTGACCGCCGGACGCGCGCAGGTCCGCAGGACTTCCGTCTTCGACAATGTGTCCGTCGTCCACGACGAGCACGCGGTCGGCAATGTCCACCGTCGACAGGCGGTGGGCGATGATGATCGCCGTCCGGCCGGCAAGCAGCGTCTTCAGTGCGCGCTGCACCAACCGCTCCGACGGTATGTCCAGCGACGATGTCGCCTCGTCCAGGATCAGGACCCTGGGGTCGGCCAGGAATGCGCGCGCGAAACTGACGAGTTGACGCTGGCCTGAGGACAGCCGCCCACCCCGCTTGCGCACGTCGGTGTCGAAGCCCTGTGGGAGGGACTCGATGAAGCGGCGCGCGCCGATCGCCTCGGCAGCCGCCACCACCTCGTCGCGCGAGGCCTCGGGGCGTCCCAGCGCGATGTTATCGGCGACGGTGCCGGAGAACAGGAAGGACTCCTGGGTGACCATCGCGACATGTCGCCGCAGTACGGCGTCAGGGATCTGCCGAAGGTCGATGTCGTCGAGCAGAACCGCTCCCGTGGTGGGATCCCAGAAGCGCGAAACCAGTCGAGCTACGGTGGTCTTGCCGGCGCCGGTCCTGCCGACCAGGGCGACGACTTGTCCTGCCGGTACGTGCAGCGATACCTGGTGCAACACCGGGTCGTTCCGGTACGCAAACGTGACGTTGTCCAGGCGCACGGCTCCGGTGACCGCAAGGGGAACGACGGGATCGGACGGTTCGGGAATACCCGGAGTCTCCTCCAGAATCCCGGACAGATTCTGCAGCGCCGCCGAGGACGCCTGCAGAAGGTTGTAGACCTGGCTCAGTTCTTGCAGCGGTTCGAAGAACCGCCCCACGTACAGAACGAAGGAAACGAGCACTCCGATCTGGAGATCTCCGTCGAGGACTCGCGTCCCTCCGTAGATAAGAACAACGGCCGTGGCTAGGCGGCCGAACAAGTGCAGTCCCGGTGCCAGGATTGAAAGCAGGCGGATCGACTCGACGTTCGCGTCACAGTAGCGAGCGTTGACGTCGGCCATGATCTCTTCGTTGCGCGCTTCGCGGCGGAAGGCCTGGACCGCGCGGATGCCGCCGAGTGATTCCACAAAGTGCACGATGACCAGTGCGACCGTGCGCCGCGTCGTGCGGTACACCACCCGCGAGCGATCACGGAACCAGCGACTCAGCAGTATCACTGCCGGAAAGACCGCAAGTGTTGCTGCGGCCAACGGACGGTCGAGCAGGACGAGCGCGACTGAGATCCCCGCAATGCTCAGCATGTTGGAGACGAGGTCGGCGATCCCGGTGGAAAGCAGATCGGTAATTGAGTCGATGTCCGACGTTAGGCGCGCGATCACCCGTCCCGACGTGTAGCGCTCGTAGAAGGACAGGCTCAGGCGCTGGAAGTGCGTGAACACGCGCCGGCGCAGATCGCGTAGGACGTCCTGGGTCGTGCGCCCCATCACCCGCAAGAAGACCCAGCTCGTGATGGACTCCACGAGGACCGCCGCAGCGAGGCCGGCGAGAACCGCGAGCAGGGTGGGAGAGGGGTGGCGGTCGGACGGTCGGATCGCGGCGTCGATTCCTGCACCCACGAGGAAGGGAACGGTCAAGTCTGCGGCGGTGTTCAGCACGATCAAGCCCGTCCCCAGCCGGATGCGGCTCCGGTACGGGCGCAGCAGCGAGCCGAGCAGATGCCTGCTGCGCCGCTGCAAGAGAGATGCGGTCTTTCCCTCGAGCGCGTCGGTATCTTCGGCGGCTACGCCCCTCCAGGAGTCGGTTGCGTTCATCGCGCATCCTCCCGGGCGTCGTGGGACAGGACGTCGCGGTACAGCGGAACGCTCTCCAGCAGTTCGGTGTGCGTTCCGGTTGCGACGATGGTCCCGCCGTCCAGCAGGGCGACGCGGTCGGCGAGCGCGAGGGTGGAGGGGCGGTGCGCCGATAGCAGCGCCGTCGTCCCTGAGAGCACGCGCGCCAGTGCCGCTTCAATCTGCGCTTCGGTGTGCACGTCGACGGCCGACAGTGGATCGTCGAGCACCAACACGCGTGGGTTGCCGATGATGGCCCGCGCCAGCGCGAGTCGCTGCCGTTGTCCGCCCGACAGTGAGTGGCCTTGCTCGCCGATGCGGGTGTCCAGTCCCCACGGAAGGTCGTAGACGAAGGTGGCGTCGGCGGTCTCGAGCGCGCGCCGGATATCGTCGTCGGTGGCGCGCGCGCGTCCGAGCAACAGGTTCTCGCGCGCGCTCATCGAGAACAGGATCGGCTCCTCGAACGCCATCCCGATCTGGCCGCGGAGAGAGTGAAGCGTTGCGTCGCGTACATCGGTTCCGTCCAGCAAGACCCGGCCTCCCGACACGTCGTGTAACCGAGGCACCAGCGATGCGACCGTTGTCTTCCCGCATCCGGTCAACCCGACGATCGCCAGCGTTTCGCCGGGACGAACCTCCAGATCCAGCCCGTCGAGCACGCGCGCCAGCGAGCCCGGGTACGCGAACGCGACGTTCTCGAACCGGATGTGTCCCGCTGCCGCGTCGATCTTGACGGCGCGAGGGCGTTCGGAGACAGACGGTTGCGTGTCCAGGACTTCGAAGACGCGCTCGGCCGCAGTTCTGGCCTGCTCGGCGCCGGCAAGAATCCACCCGACGCTTCGAATCGGCCAGGTGAGTTGATTGAGATAGCCGACGAACGCGGCGAGTCCGCCGACCGACATGCGTCCGGTCGACACGGCCCATCCGCCGAATCCCAGGACCGCCATCAAGTTGAGGTTGGGCAGCAAGTGCAGCAGCGTCCAAAACGATGCAGTCAGCCGGACGGCTTCCATGCTCGAGTCGTGGACCACGTCTGTCTGCTTGCCGAATCGATGCGTGACGAACGCGGCGCGTCCGAATGCCTTGATGATCCGGATGCCCGTCGTGCTCTCCTCGATGATCGTCGTCAGATCGCCTTCGTTGTCCTGCACCTTCCGAGATATGTCGTGGTAGCGCAGGTCGAAACGGCGCGTGAAGAGCACGACGGGGATCGCGATTGCTGCCGTGAACACCGCCAGGGGTGCGTTCAGTCGAATCATCAAGTAAAGCGCGGCTCCGAACTGAACCACGTTGATGACCAAGAACACCAGACCGAAGCCTATGAACCGTCGGATGGTCGACAGGTCGCCCATGGCCCGCGAGAGCAACTGACCCGACTGCCACCCGTCGTGGAACGACACCGGCAAGCGTTGCAGGCGCGCGTAGATCGCGTCCCGCATGTCGCGTTCCATGCCGATTGAGGCGCGCGCGGCCGTGGTCCGGCGGACGTAGGCGAGGCCGGCCTCGGCGAGGCCGACGCCGACGACCGCAAGTCCGAGCACCACGACGGTGCGACGTTCGCCGGCGCGCAGCGCATCGATTACGGCACCGACGATCGGCGGAATCGCGAGTCCCGCGCCCATCATCCCGAACCCAACCAAAAGAGAGAACGCCAAGCCGCGCGCGTGCGGGCGCGCGAAGTCGCGGCATCGGAGCAGTGCGTTGTCGGATCTCAAGGGGCTTACCCCCCGTCGGGGTCGGGGCGGAGCGACGAGGGATGTGGGTGAGTCTAGCGGCCGGGGAAGAGCACCTGCCGCGCTTTTCTTGTGTGTTTCGCATGCTGCCGGGTACCGTATTCGGCCATGAACCTAGCCATCCTTGCCGAACGTCACGTCGAGCGATACGGGGAGCGCGTGTCGCTTATCTTCGAAGGCACCAGGCTGACCAATGTCTGGCAGTTGCAGCGCAGTCGGCATTTCGCTACCGCACTCGCCGAGATCGGAGTGGTGCCCGGCGACCGTGTCGGCGTCATGCTCCCGAATTCCCCGGACGTGCTTACGTCTTACGGCGCCATCACGCGCGTCGGCGCCGTCATCATGCCGATGGTGTTCTTGCTCGCGGTGCCGGAGGTGCAGCACATCTTGCACGACTCGGGCGCCAAGGTCGTCATCACCTCGCCGGAGTTCGCGCCGAAGATCGCCGAGTCGATCGCGGGAATGCCGAGTCCCCCGATCGTGATCGTGACCGGTGCGGGTCCGTTCAGCGATGGGACGCTTTCCTTCGAATCATTGCTCGCCGGCGCGACGACCGGACATCCGATCGTCGACAGGGATTCCGACGACCTCGCAGTTGTTTCCTACACGAGCGGGACGACGGGGCGGCCGAAGGGCGTGATGTTGACCCACGGGAACCAGTTGTTCAACGCAGAGACTTCGTCTAGGGCGGTTCCGATTCACGACGGGGATGTCACGGTCATGTGCCTGCCCTTGGCTCACCTGTTCGGAATCAGCGTGATGCTGACGGGGCAGATGGTCGACGCCACCGGAGTGATGCTGCCATGGTTCACTGCCGAGGGGTTCTTTGCAGCAGTGAACGATTACGGCGTGACGTCCAGCGCCATGGTCCCGACGATGCTTACTTACATGCTGCAGCACCCCGACTTCGAGAAGGTGAACTGGTCGACCTTCCGCTGGGTGGTCATGGGAGCCGCGCCTCTGCCGTTGGAGCTGACCGAGGAGTTCGAGAAGCGCACGGGCGCCCGAGTGCTCGAGGGGTACGGGTTGACTGAAACGAGCCCGACGGCGACCGTGATGCGAATCGAAGAACGCCGACAAGGGTCCTGCGGCCGGCCGGTGCCCGGCGTCGGGATCAGGATCCTCGACGACGACGACAAGGAAGTTCCCGTGAACACCCCGGGCGAGGTCTGCATCCAAGGCCCGAACGTCATGAAGGGCTACTACAACATGCCCGAGGAGACCGCTACGGCGCTGCGCGGCGGGTGGTTCCACTCCGGCGACATCGGTCACGTCGACGAAGACGGCTACCTCTACATCACCGACCGCAAGAAGGACATGATCATTCGAGGCGGCTTCAACATCTACCCGCGGGACGTCGAAGAGGTCCTCTACGGGCACCCCGCCGTGGGCGAAGTGGGGGTCGTCGGGATCCCCGACGCGCGGCTGGGAGAAGAGGTCCGGGCCTACGTGGTCTTGAAGCCGGGGGCGGAGGCGACCGAGGAGGAACTCCTTGGGTATTGCCGGTCGATCCTGGCCAAGTACAAGACTCCCAAGTCGGTTGTGTTCACCGATGCACTTCCCAAGAACCCGATCGGCAAGATCCTGAAGAAGGACCTGCGAGAGATAGCCCGGCAGGAGATGGGTCTGTAGGTCTTGGAGGACTCCATGGGTTGCCTCGGTGCGATAGAGTCGGGCCCATGAAGGAAGGAAGGCGCCGGCTGGATCGCGTGCTCGATCCGACATTCCCAAACGATCTGCAAAGCCGCACCACGGACGAGATCCGGGCGATGCGGATGGATTGCTCTGAGGAAGAAGCCTTGCTGTCCTACGAGCGCAGGCTGATTCACGGGCGACTCGCGATTCTGCGCGCCGAGTTGGAACTGCGGGCCGGCGGGGACGAATCCGACTCAATCGTCGATCGACTGCCGCAGATCCTCGCGGGAGAGAGCAGAGGCGCGCGCGGCAGCTTCACCGCCCGAGACCCGAACATCACCTTCCAGCAGGCCAGCCGACGGGTGACCAAGCTCGTATCGGACGACACTTTGATCAACTTGCCGTCGCTTAGCGACGAAGAGATTCGCGCGCACGTTCTGGAGTTGGAGGGTGCGGAACTCGAGGTTTCCGAGACCCGCGTCCAGGTGTTTGCCGTGCTCGACAGGCTCACCGAGGAGATTGCCCGCCGCTACAAGACCGGCGAGGCCAATCCCGGCGATCTGCTCGCGAGTCTGTAGTTCTCGCGGGACTCGTTGCGCCCGATAGGGCTATAGACGGGCGGTCTGCGCTGTCTATAAGATCACTCCTGGATGAGATCGATAGTGCGTGAGGGCAGCCGCGTGCAGGTCCTCGTCGTCGACGATGACCCGCTTGTCCGAGCCCTTTTGTCTGAAGTGCTGCACGAAAGTGAGTTTGACCTCCGACAGGCCGCCGACGGCACCGAGGCGCTGCGCGTTGCCGGTGAGAACGTCCCCGACGTGATCGTGCTTGACGTGATGATGCCGGGTGTCAACGGCTTCGAGGTCTGCCGCCGTCTACGGACGGACCCGCGATTCGAGGATGTCCGCATCGTCATGCTGACCGCGCGCGACACCCCCGAGGACAAGGCGCGCGCGTCCGCCGCCGGTGCAGATGCTTTCTTTTCAAAGCCGTTCAGTCCCTTGGACCTGATCGAGATCGTGGCGGGACCACGCAAGACCACTACGTGAGACCATGATGAGAGACGAGTTCGATTCACTTCAGGAGCGAATTTCCGATATCGGTGAACCGGGAGAGTCCCCGTACCTCAACGAAGCGGCGATCCGAGGGCAGTTGCTGGCGTTTGCGCGCGATCTCAGCCGGATTCATCGCAAGGAGCGCGCGCGCACCCGGGAGCTGGAGCATGCCGTCGCCGAGATCGAGGAGTCCTACATCGCGACGATCCAGGCGATGGCCTTCATCGTCGAGGCGCGCGACGTGCACACCTTCCACCATCTCAACCGCGCGCATGACTACGCCGTCGCTCTGGCCGAGCGTGTCGACACCGTGCTGGCCGACGACAAGGTGTTCAAGTTCGGCTTCCTCCTTCACGACATCGGCAAGGTTGGGATACCCGAGCACATCCTCACGAAGCCGACACCGCTGACGCGCGAGGAGTGGGAGGTCATGCAGACGCACCCGCTGCTCGGGGGGCAGATTCTCGCTCCGATTCGGTTCCTGCGCCGGGCGATTCCTATCGTTGAGTGTCACCACGAGAGGTGGGACGGCGCCGGGTACCCGCGAGGACTCGACGGCGAGGACATCCCCCTCGCTGCGCGGATATTCACCGTCGTCGATTCCTTCGACGCGATGACGTCGGACAGGCCCTATCGGCGCGCGCTTTCGGTTGAGGAGGCGGTCTCCGAGATCGTACGCGTGGCGGGAACGCAATTCGACCCTGAGTTGGCGCACGAGTTCGCCGCGTTGTGCGCGGAGCGGATGGACGCGTGGCCGCTCGATCGCGCGGCTACGGTCGCCGGGATTGGGTAGACGCCTCGGCTAGCATGACCGCAGTGCGAGTGGTCGTGTTGTCGGACATTCATTCCAACCTCGAGGCTCTCGAGGCGGTGTTGGTCGGTTCGCGGAGCGAAGAGGCCGATCTAACGGTGGTGCTCGGCGACATCGTTGGATACGGGGCCGATCCCGAGGCTACGCTGGGTCTGGTTCGGAGCGTATCGCCGCTGGTGATGTTGGCGGGCAACCACGACCTGGCTGCCGCCGGTGGATTCGATCTATCTTGGTTTAACCCTGTGGCTGCTGCGGCCACTCGGTGGACCGCCGAGAATCTGTCGCCGGATTCGCGCGCCTTCTTGCGGGACCTTCCGGTCCGACGCCTGCACGATGATGTCTTGCTGGTGCACGGATCAGTGGTGGATCCGGTCGCCGAGTACGTGGTTCGCCCTTCGGACGCGGCGCGGAGTTTCGGCGCCGCCGACTTCGCGAAGTGCCTCTTCGGTCACACCCACGTGCCGGCGGTGTTCATGCGGGATCTTTCCGGGATCCACCACCTCGTGCCGATCGAGGGCGAGTCGATCGACTTGCCGGCCTCTTCGCGGTGGATGTGCAACCCCGGCAGTGTCGGACAGCCGCGCGACGGGGATGCGAGAGCGGCCTATATGGTTCTCGACGTGTCCCAGTGTCGCGTGACTCTGCGCCGGGTGGCTTATGACGTCCAGAGCGCACAGCGCAAGATCTGCGCGGCCGGCCTGCCCGAGGTTCTGGCCGCGCGCCTGGAGATGGGGCGATGAGCGCAGACCCGCTTGTTGTTGAAGTCGTGCGATCGGGCGTGTGCGAGAGCGTGCATCTGCTGGATGTTGTCGTTGTGGACGGTGCGGGGAATGTGGTCGCGTCGGCGGGGGACCCTTCGTGTCCCGCAGCGTTTCGGTCGTCGGCCAAGCCGATCCAGGCGCGCGCGTCGATCCGAAGCGGATGGGTGCCGGTCGACGATTCCGCGCTCGCTATCGCGTGTGCGTCTCACGGTGGAGAGCCGGCGCATGTTGCTGCGGTGCGTGCGATCCTCACGGCCGCAGGATTGCCTGAGGCGGCGCTCGCCTGTCCGCCCGACGTCCCGGTTGATCCCGCAGCGGCGCTGGCGGTTTCGGCGCGCGCCGCCATTTACCACAACTGCTCCGGAAAGCACGCGGCGATGCTCGCTGCTTCGATTGCGGCCGGCTGGTCGCCGGAGCGGTATCTCGAGCCGGATCACCCCGTCCAGCAGGCGGTGCGGGAGCTGGTCGCCGAGCTCTTCGGGACCCGTCCGCGCGAACTCGTCGATGGTTGCGGTGCTCCGACGGTGGTGGCGGAATTGGCGGTGCTGGCGCGCGCCTTCTTGCGCCTCGATGGGGGACCGGAGGCCGCAGCGATGCGCGCACACCCGTTTCTCATCGGCGGAACCCGGCGTGTGGACACCGACGTGATGACTGCGGTTCCGGCGTTACTCGTGAAGTCGGGGGCTGAGGGTTTGACCTGCGTCGCCGGGCCGGGCATCGGAATTGCTCTCAAAGCCCGAGACGGAGCGGCTCGCCCGCGCGGCCCGGCCCTGCTGTACGTGCTGAACGCTCTCGGACTCATCGACCAATCCCAGACCGAAGCGCTTTTCGAGCATGGAACCGGGCCGGTTCTCGGGGGCGGCCATCCCGTTGGGCGGGCTCGCGTCCGGGGGCGGTTGTCCGGGTCGGGTATTCGCTAACTGGTGTTAAAAGAAACGCTAGCTGCGGGCTTGCACTCGGTGCGCGCTCCTGCTAGCCTCCGTATCAGTCTGCAACGATCACAAGGACGGACAAGTGGCGTTGAGCAAGGTAGGGGAACTCGGCAACTTCATCCGCGATCAGCGGCGCACTGCGCGGCTGTCGTTGCGGAAGATGTCGCAGATGGCCGGGATCTCCAACCCGTACCTCTCGCAGATCGAGCGGGGGTTGCGCCACCCGTCGGCGGAGATCCTCCAGGCGATCGCCAAGGCTTTGCGCATCTCGGCAGAGACGCTCTACGTCAAGGCGGGAATCCTGGAAGAGCGCGAGGGCCAGGACTTAGATCCGGTGACCGCGCTGCTTCGCGACGCGACCCTCTCCGATAAGCAGAAGCAGGTCCTCGTTGAGATTTATCAAAGTTTTCGTCACGAGAACGAACTGGAAGACGGTGGACGCGTCACGAGCGTGGCCGCCGCGAAGGGGCGTAAGAAGGCCGTGAACACGTCTTCCAGTGTCTCCGAGACTACGGTCCCGGTGAAACAAGTGAGTACAAGCGTATGAAACTGGCGGGGGGACGGAGACCGCAGGCTCTCGCAGCCCTCACCCGGCTGGCTCCCCTTCGTCCTCCCGCCGTCAAACCTGAATCCCTGAGAGGGGGTACACGATGAGTACTGCAAAGAAGGCCATCGCAACAGCCGTCGGTGCCGGAACTGCTGCTCTGACGAAAGCTCGCGAGCTGCCGCAGCGTGTAATCACGCTGTCGAGTCCGCTCAAGCCGAACGTCGTCATCGACCTTCGCCAGATCCCCAAGCAGATCCAGTCGCTCGGCGCTTCGGTGCCGTTGCTGGCCACGGAACTGGTCGACGAGGCCAAGAAGATCTCCGACTTGGCGACGACGCGTCTGACCAAGGCTTACGTCGACTTGGCTAAGTTGGCGCAGGGCACAGTCATCAAGCCGAAGGCAGCCAAGCCGAAGGCAGCCAAGCCGAAGGCAGCCAAGCCGAAGGCAGCCAAGCCGAAGGCAGCTTCCGCGCCCAAGGCAGCAGTCAAGCCGAAGGCCGCGTCCAAGCCGAAGCCTGTCGCGAACTCGAGTGTGGAGACCGCGTCGACTCAGGAAGCCGCGCCGGTTGTTCCGGTCGTCACGGAAGTCGCTCCGGCCGAGTAAGACCCGTCATTCTCAAAGAGCCCGGCTTGCCGGGCTCTTTGCGTTAGGCGGGTGTGCGCAATCCCTCGGGGATTGACGGGACGGAGGGTGGGTCCTTGCGTTAGGCGGGTGTGCGCAATCCCTCGGGGATTGACGGGACGGAGGGTGGGTCCTCCTTTACTGCCGAGGTAGTGAAAGGGTTTCCGGGGGCTTGTTGAACTCGTTCGGATACCGCGCTCCCGATAGGTATGCGTACGCGATGCCGACTATGACGCCGCCGACGATGTTCCCCGGTACCGTCCACGCGAGATTGCGGGCCATTTCTCCCACAGTTGCGGATCCCTGGAAGATTCCGAGCGAGAACAGGGTCATGTTCGCCACCGAGTGCTCGAAGCCCGCAGCGATAAAGGCCAGCAGCGCCCACCACAGGACGGCCAGCTTTGCCCCATCGCTCTTGGTCCGCATGGCCATCCACAGGCCGAGACATACGAGCATGTTGCATAGTGCGGCGCGCCAGAAGAGCTGCCCGCCGGTCGCCGCGTTCTTGGCCTCGATGAGTTTGTGAACGAGTGCAATGCCCGGCGCCGGTTTGCCGGCGGTCGCGCCGGCTGCGAGTGTGCCCGCTGCGTGAACGAGCGCTGCGAACGCGACCGAGCCCACGAGGTTGCCTATGAGTGACGCGACCCAAACCCCGGCCAACTCGCGGGCTTTCACGGCCCGGGTGCAGAGCCCTTGGATCATGTACATGTTGTTCCCGGTGAATAGATCCGCACCGGCGAACACCACGAGCGTGAGAGCGATGCCAAACACAGCCGCCCCGACCAAGGCGCTGAACGGCGATCCAGCCGCGACGAGAGGGGCCTTCACGCTCAGCAGAAGAACAACCGCGATTCCAACAAACGCACCGGCGAGTGCGGTGCTTGTGAGATAGCGCCCAAAGTTCTGCGAGTGACGCGCCTTCAGGGTCGCTGCATTGCCGGCCTCGGCCATCGCTTCCACAATCGAAATGGGCATGGTCGAACCCTCTGTCCGGCGTGGGACGAGGCGTGCCGTTGGGCGAGCCCCGTGGGTGCGGCGAGCACTCTATCACCTACGGTCTAAGTAGGAAATCTTGGCACAAGCGATTGCCGGACCCCTGTCGCCTCTTTTCGAGGTGGGAAATCGCCCCCCAGCCGATGCTACCCTTCGGGGTCCATGGACTCCGTCGTGCGTTTCGGCCTCGAATCCCTGACGGATGTCGCGGGGGCGTGGGCGTTGCTGTGGGAGTCCGATCCGTCCTCGACGCTGTTCCACCATCCCCAGTTTGCCCGGGCGTGGATCCCGGCGTCCGATCCAAGCGCGCGCCCGGCGCTGATCGAGGTTAGCGACGGTACGGATCTGGTGGGGCTTGCACCTGTGAGCGTCGGCCCCGATGGCGTTTTGCGCTTCTTCCTCGATCCCGAAGTTACCGACTACCTTGGTCCGATCTCGCGCCCGGAACTCCGCGACGTGGTGGCCGAGTGTGCGTTCGAGGCCATGGCGACGATTCCCGGGTGGACCGAAGCCGACTTCGCCGGGCTCGACGCCGACTCCGGGTGGGTAGAGGCGCTCGCGCGCGCGGCTAAGGCCGCAGGGCTCGAGGTGCAGGAAGAACCGATGGATGTCGCGCCCCGAGTGGGACTGCTCGGCGACTTCGAAGCGTATCTCGCGGGGTTGAACAGCAAACTTCGCCATGAGATCCGACGCAAGGAGCGGCGGCTTGCGCGGGAGCACGAGTACGCGATTCGGCTGTCCGACGTCGCAACGCTGGACGACGATCTCGAAGCTTTCTTCCGGATGCACCGCGCGTCGGACGGTCCGAAGGGGCATTTCATGCACGAAGGCGCGGCGAGCCTTTTCACACGTATCGCTTCGGCGTTTCTGCGACACGGGTGGCTGCGGCTTGCATGGCTCGAATCGGCCGGTGTTCCGCTTGCCGCGGTGTTCTCCTTCAGCGCGCGGGGCACTTGGAGTGTCTACAACTCGGCGTACGACCACCGTCACCGCGAACTTGCTCCGGGCATGGTGCTGATGGCGGAGACAATGCGTCTTGCGGCAGAAGAAGGATGCCATACCTTCGATTTCCTGAGGGGATCCGAGCCGTACAAGTACCGCTTTGGGGCTATCGATGCGTCGGTCCGGCGGTTGCGGGCGCGGCGAACGTGATGCGGTCGCGGACGGAGCGCCGGACTGAGAGCGGGGGAGATCGCGCCGTCGCTCGCGTAGCGCTTCTCTCGGTGCATACGTGTCCGCTGGACCAGCCCGGGACCGGCGACTCCGGGGGGATGAACGTCTACGTGCGCGCGGTTGCGCATCGTCTTGCCGAGATGGGTGTGTCCGTCGACGCGTTCAGTCGCTGGTCGGGAAACTCCGAGCGGGTTCGTGAGGTCGAGCCGGGGGTTCGGGTCATCCACCTCGCGGCGGGGCCGCCGTCTCCGGTACCCAAGCAAGACCTGGGGAACCACTTGTCGGAGTTCTTGTACTCCCTGCTGAACTTCGATGCGACCGAAGCGACGCGTCTTGGTACCGAGGGGCCTGTCTACGACATCGTGCACAGCAATTACTGGCTATCCGGGCGCGTCGGGCGACTCGCGGCCGAGCGGTGGGAGCGACCGCTCGTGCACTCATTCCACACGATTGGGCGGGTGAAGAACCAGAACCTCGGTTCGGGTGACACTCCCGAGCCGGCCGCGCGCATCGCGGCTGAGGATCGAATTGTTCAGACTGCCGACTGTCTTCTGGCACCGACCGCGGACGAGGCCGCCGACCTCATCGCCCACGGAGCCCGTCCTGATCGAGTGCGCGTGGTCCCTCCGGGGGTCGATACCGATGTGTTCAAACCTGGTTCGCGATCGGCTGCACGCCGCCGGTTGGGACTGGACGATCGGCGACCGGTGGTGTTGTTCGTAGGGCGTTTGCAGCCCTTGAAGTCCCCCGACATTGCAGTGCGCGCGCTCGCTGAGGTCGTCGCCGCCGACCCCGAACTCGATCCCGTCTTGGTCATGATCGGCGGCCCCTCCGGCGCCACGGGGATCGGTCCCGAGGGGATGCGCGCGCTCGCCGGGTCTTGTGGAGCCGCTGATCGCCTCATGCTTCGCGCTCCCGTGCCGCATGCCGAGCTGGCCGACTACTACCGAGCTGCGGATGTCGTCATCGTGCCGTCGCGAAGCGAGTCCTTCGGCTTGGTGGCGCTCGAAGCGGCGGCGTGCGGAACTCCGGTCGTAGCAACAGACGTCGGCGGACTCCGCACGACCGTGAGGCACGGCGCGACTGGGCTGCTTGTGCCGGGAGCTGATCCGGCCGCGTTCGCGCGCGCGCTTGCCGACATCCTGTCCGACCCGGCGCGCGCGGGGGCGATGGGTGATGCCGCGACGCGGTTCGCGCGCCGGTTCGACTGGCGGTGCGCCGCGGCGGGACTGCTCGAGGTCTATGAGGATCTCACGGGAGAACGAAGCTCCGCGCGTTCGGCCGAACACCGCGACGACCTCGTGTCGTCGTGACGGTCGCGGACGCCGGGAGCGCGGAGGTTCGGCGCGCGCTCATCGTTGGGGCACATCCTGATGATCCCGAGCTGTTTGCCGGAGGAACGGCCGCCCGGTGGGCGCGCGCGGGCGCCGCGGTCCGGTTCCTGCTGCTCACCGACGGCCGGATGGGGACACAAGATCCAGACGCCGATCTCGGGGATGTCGCAAGGAGTCGGATCGATGAGGCCGTCGCCGCAGCCGCTGTGATCGGGGCTGAGGCGCCGGTCTTCGCGGGTTTCCCCGACGGGGAGTTGGTCGCGCATAGGGCGGCGGCAACCGAGGTGGTCGCGCGCGCGATTCGGGAGTTCCGACCCGACGTCGTCGTTGGGCACGATCCGTGGCGCCCCTACGAGCCTCATCCGGATCATCGCGCAGCGGGATTCGCGACGTGCGACGGGGTTGTGGCCGCGCGCGAGTGGCACGCTCTCCCGGCGCTGCGTGCCGCAGGGCTTGACCCTCATCGTCCAAGGGAGGTCTGGCTGATGGGAACCGGCGCGCCCGACCGCTTCGTCGACATCACCGCGACTTTCGAGTCAAAGGTTGCCGCGCTCGCCGCGCACGCCGGCCAGTTCGCGTCGGTAAAGGGCTGGCGCCGTCGTGTCGAAGACTGGAACGCCAGGATTGGGGCCGAGGTGGGCTGCGGGTTCGCCGAGGCCTTCCACGATTTCGCCGTTTCCTGAAACCGGCGATACGTCCTTCCCGCTACACTTTGAGCATGTTCACGGGTAAATGGGTTGTTCTGCGGCGCGTGGAGCCGCGGGACTACGCCGATATTCAGCGCTGGCAGAACGACCCGGAGGTCTTTCGCTGGATGGACTACACCAGTCCGTTTAGCCTGGAGGACATCCGCGCATCTGAAGAGCGCGCCTGCGCGGAGGGTTATCCGTTCGTCATCACCATCGAGGGCAAGGCCGTCGGGCGCATTGGGTTGAACAACATCCGTCCGCGGGATCGGATGGCGTCGCTATACGTGTTCGTCGGCGAGGAGTCGGCGCGCGGCCGAGGGTACGGGCTGGACGCACTTGTGACATTGCTTGGGTTCGCCTTCGAGGAACTTGATCTGCGCAGGGTCGAGTTGTGGATGCTCGACGGGAACGATCGCGCCCTTGCCGTGTACAAGTCGGCAGGGTTTGAGGAAGACGCCCGCCTTCCCGAGCGCTCCTTCAAGGATGGGGAGTACGTGGCGCACGTAGTCATGAGCGTTGATCGCGACGGCTACGCCCAGGCGCGCGCGGCGCTAGAGGTGTGATGTCGGCCGCCGAGGTAGTGCAATGCTTCTTTGACGCTTCGGGGATCCAGCACCGGCGCGTGGACGATACCCACTGGATTGCTGAGTTGGCCGGCGAGCACAAGTCGTCGATCCCAATCGCGATTTCGCTTACGGGGCAATGCGTTGAGGTCGAGGCGTTCTTCATGCGGAGGCCTCAGGAGAACCAGGAGCGCTTCTACGAGTTGCTGCTTCGACGGAACACGCGCGCCTACGCCGTTTCGTTCGCGCTCGACGAAGCCGGTGACGTGTACCTGGTAGGCAGGCGCGCGATTGCCGGACTCGACGAGGACGAGATGGACCGCATCGTGGGCTCGGTTCTGGTCGAAGCCGATGGGTTGTTCGACGCCGCCGTTTCCATCGGTTTTGCGAGCTACCTCGAGGCGGACCTTAGATGGCGCGCGACCCGCGATGCGGAAGCCAATATCCACCGCGCATAGTGCTTGCAAAGATTCGCAAACTGGGTTTCGCCCTATGCGCACCCGCTGACCTGCGGAAATGCATCGCGACCAGGGGTTTTCCCCGTCTTGATTGACTGAATTGGCGTGATATCTTTTGCATGCCCCGAGCGGCCGGGAACGGCCGGAAGGGGGAACCGACCGGAAACGCGACGGACGGGCCGAGGCGACGAGCCGAGCCCACGCGGATCCGCAGGCAGACGGGAAGGACTTGTCCGGACCGATCGTGCGGCGGTAGACGCGAGGCGAGGTACGAGCCGAGTGACCGAACGGCGCCGACACCGGGAGGAGCCCTCTGAAAAGCCGGGAAAGTCGGTCGGGGCGCTAAGGGTCCGGGGAGTCTGAGGGCGAAGGAAAGCGAGGCGTTCGCGCCGAGCGGACCGAGCCGGTAGGACACCTCGGACCCTTTGCCTTGCCTTCGCAGCGAGGCATGGCCCCCTAGAATCAGGCCGTGTTGCGCTCCCTGGTGCTGGCCGTTGCGAATCGCCGGGTCGTTCGCCGCGCGGTCACCGGAGGCCTGGGACGCCGGGTCGCCTTGCGCTTTGTGGCCGGAGAAAGCGTTGACGATGCAGAAGTCGCCGCCCGCTCGCTGAACGAGGCCGGCGTCGACGTCTCGCTGGATTTCCTCGGAGAAAACATCGTTGACGTCTCGCAGGCGGACGCCGCGCGCGAGGTCTACATCGCGGCGATCGAGCGGATCGTGGATGCGGGCCTGCGCGCGAACGTGAGCATTAAGTTGACGCAACTCGGGCTGGATTTGGATACGGAGACGGCGATCTCCAACGCCGTCTCGATCGCCGCGCGCGCCGCCGTCGCTGGGACTTCTCTCACTCTGGACATGGAAGACCATCGATACACCGACCGCACGATAGACGGATGTGTTCGCGCAGCCGGTGAATTCCCGGGCAGTGTCGGAGTTGCGTTGCAGGCTCACCTCCGGAGAACGCCGGCGGACCTCGAACGCGTGAGCGCGATTCCCGTGCCCGTGCGGCTGTGCAAGGGCGCGTACCGCGAGCCCCATGCGATCGCGCTTACGCGTCGCCGGGACGTCGACTGTGCGTTTGCCCAACTCGCGACTCGGTTGATGGCCTCACAGGCTTACGCGATGATCGCCACTCACGACGAGCGGCTGATCGAGCATGCGGCACGTGCGGCGGCGCGCGCCGGGCGCGCGCGGGATTCGTTCGAGTTCCAGATGCTCTACGGCGTGCGCCGGGAGTTGCAGAGGGATCTGGTGGCCCGAGGCTTCCGCGTTCGGGTGTATGTGCCGTTCGGCAGCGAGTGGTACCCGTACTTGATGCGTCGGATCGCCGAACGTCCGGCAAACGTGCGCTTTTTTGCCGAGGCGATGCTGCGCGGATGACTCGAGCGCCCTGACGGGGGTTCGTCTCGGGTAGCATTCTCGCAAGCGCGGCAGTGGAGGCGACCAATGCACAGGCTTGCGATCATCGGCGGCGGCAAGATGGGAGAGGCGCTTGCGGGCGGACTCCTGCATGCCGACTGGGTGCCGTCGGACATCATCGTTGCGGAAATCCACGAGGAGCGGCGCGCATTGCTCGCGCGGACTCTCGGCGTGGACGTCACCGCCGATATCGCGCATGCCGCCGAGGATGCTGAGACGATCGTTCTCGCGATCAAGCCGCAGGACATGGAAGCCTTGCTGGAAGAGATGTCCGGGTTCGTGCGCGGGAATCAGTTGGTCATCTCGATTGCGGCGGGGATCCCTATCGAGATGATCGAGCGTCGTTTCGGCAAGGACGTTCCCGTCGTGCGCGCGATGCCGAACATGGCGGCAATCGTGCGGGAAGGGGCCGCCGCGATCGCTGCCGGTAGTCATGCTACGCCCGAGCACATGGCGCGCGCCGACGCCATCTTGTCGGCAGTGTGCCGCATCGTCCACCTGCCCGAGCGCTACCTGGACGCCGTCACCGGCGTTTCAGGGACCGGTCCCGCTTACCTCTTCTTCTTGGCGGAGTCCCTGATCGAGGCGGCGGTCGGCGTAGGCCTGCCGCGCGAGGTCGCCACTGAGCTGACCGTGCAGACCCTCGTCGGTGCCGCGCGAATGCTGCGAGAGACTGGGCGTCATCCCGTGGAGCTGCGCGAGGAAGTCACGTCTCCCGGCGGGACGACGGTGGCCGCGATGCGGGTGCTGGAGCGCGCCGGAGTTCGTTCGGCGTTCCTGGACGCGGTGCGGGCGGCGACCGATCGCTCCCGCGAACTCGCCGAGGGCCATTCCTAGTCCGGTGACTCGTTCTTTCCCCTTCCGCGCCCGAGACGGCCGGAATGGGGTTGTGCGCGTAGCCCGCTGGAGAGACGCGCGCGCCTGCCTGGCGATCACGTGGGAAGCGATGCATGAGCGGCCGCGGACGTTGTCGGTTACCGAGGGGGAGTTCTGGGACCGGCGTGAGTGGCGACGCAATCGCCTCGGGTGGGGTGACCGTGGGACGACGCTGGCTGCGGAAATCGACGGCAAGGTGATCGGGACTCTTTCGTGTGCGCGCGGCTCGCGCGCGGCCAACCGTCACGCCGCGGAGTTTGGAATCATCGTTGGGCGAGCCGCGCGGGGGCTGGGTGCCGGGCGCGCGCTGATCACCGCGGCCGAGGTCTGGGGAGTCGAACATGGGGTTCTCCGGATGACCTTGGGGGTCTTCCCCTACAACGAGCGCGCGCTGCGGCTCTACGAGTCGCTTGGGTATGTGCGCGAGGGCGTGGAACGCGACGGAGTGATGTTCCCGGAGGGCGGTATCGACGTGATCCGCATGTTCAAGCGAATCGGACCCCCTCGGGTGCGCGCGCGCGGCTACGATGAGGTTCCGGCAACCGGCGCGACGGAAGGTGAGGGCGATGGTTGAACAGCATCGGTCCATCTATGTCGGAGGGAAGTGGGTTCCAGGCCATTCCGGCGAAGTCTTCGAGGTCCGCAATCCTGCGAATCGTGACGACGTTTTAGCGGAGTTCGCGCGCGGTGATGCTGCCGACATCGATGCCGCCGTAGGGGCCGCGAATGCGGCCTTTGGATCTTGGATGCGCACGCCTGCCCCTAAACGTGCCGATTACGTTCTGCGCGTCGGCTTGATGCTCGAGCAGCGCAAAGAGGAACTGTCCCAACTGATGGCGCGCGAGATGGGAAAGACACTCAGGGAGTGTCGCGCCGACGTGCAGGAAGGCATCGACTTCGCTATCTACATGGCCGGAGAAGGCCGGCGGATGTTCGGAGTTACGACCAAGAGCGAACTGCCCGACAAGTTCTCGATGACCGTGCGGCATCCGATCGGCGTCGCGGCGCTCATCACGCCGTGGAACTTCCCGATCGCGATCCCGACGTGGAAGCTGTTCCCCGCGCTGGTTTCGGGGTGCACGGTTGTCTTCAAGCCGGCGGAGGACACGCCGCTGCTCGCGATGCACTTGGTGCGCATGTTCGAGGAAGCAGGACTCCCGGCCGGAGTGTTGAACTTCGTTCCCGGCATCGGCGAGGAGGCGGGGGCGGCTCTGGTCGATCACGCCGATGCCCGCTGCATCTCGTTCACCGGATCGCTCGATGTCGGTCGGCAGATCAGCGTCAAGGCGGCCGGACAGATGAAGCGGGTGTCGCTCGAACTCGGTTCGAAGAACATCTTGATCGTAATGCCCGACGCGGACCTCGACGTCGCCGTTGAGGCCGGCGCGTGGGGTGCCTTCGCGACGAGCGGTCAACGGTGTACGGCGACGAGCCGAATCGCGGTTCACGGTTCTGTGATAGATGAGTACCGGGAGCGTCTTCTGGCGCGCGTCGGCGGCATGAAGGTCGGCGCCGGAACGGACCCCGCCACCGATCTTGCTGCCGTCATCAACGACAAGCAGAAAGCGCGCATTCTCGAGTACATCGACATCGGACGCGGTGAGGGTGCGCGAGTGCTGACGGGCGGCTACCCGCTCGAAGACGGTGAGTTCGCCAAGGGGAACTTCATTGCACCGACGGTGTTCGATGGGATGACTCCAGACATGCGCATCGCGCAGGAAGAGATCTTTGGTCCGGTAACCGGTTTGATCGAGATCGGGTCCCTCGACGAAGCGATCTCGGTGGCGAATTCCACGCAGTACGGCTTGTCGTGTTCGATCTACACCCGCGACATCACCAACACTTTCAAGGCTATCGAGGGGCTGGAGTTCGGGATCGTCTACATCAATGCACCCACCATTGGAGCGGAAGTCCAACTTCCGTTCGGCGGCATGAAGTCCACGGGCAACGGTCACCGCGAAGCGGGGCCGGTGGCGCTCGACGAGTTCACCGAGTGGAAGTCGGTGTCCGTCGACTACTCCGGGCGCGTGCAGAAGGCTCAAGGGATCGATTGAGCGAGCGCGTCGCCGTCGTCTGGGACGATGATTACCTCGCGTACGACTTCGGGATGAAGCATCCCCTGAAACCGATTCGCGTGAAGCTCGCCGTCGAGCTGTCGCGCGCGTGCGGGCTGCTCGATCTGCCCAACGTGACGATTGTCCGGCCGCGCGCGGCCGCGCGCGCCGAACTTCTCACAGTTCACCTTCCTGAATACGTCGATGCCGTTGAGTCGATCTCGACCTTGGATCCGTCGCCTTACGCGGACTACGGGTGGGGGATCGGGGTGTCGGATAACCCCGCGTTCGCGCACATGCACGACGCGAGCGCGCTGATTGCGGGCGGATCGATCGTGGCGGCAGAGGCTGTGTGGAGCGGATCGGCCGAGCACGCGTTCAATCCCGCCGGGGGACTTCACCACGCGATGGCCGATCATGCGTGGGGATTCTGCGTTTACAACGATCCCGCGATCGCAATCCGGTGGCTCCTGGACAACGGCGCGTCGCGCGTTGCCTACGTAGACGTGGACGTCCACCACGGCGATGGGGTTCAGGCTGCGTTCTTCGGGGACCCGCGGGTTCTGACGATCTCACTGCACGAGACCGGTGAGTATCTATTTCCGGGCACTGGGTTCGTGGGTGAGATGGGACGCGGCGACGCGGAAGGAACGAAGGTCAACGTCCCGCTCCCTCCCTTTACTTCGGACGATCCCTATCGCGCCGCTTTCGAGCGCGTCGTGCCGCCGCTGCTGGAAGCGTTCCGTCCGGAAGTGCTCGTCACGCAACTCGGGTGCGACACGCACGCGACCGACCCCCTGGCCGACCTCGCCCTCACCACGCGTTCGTACCGCTACCTCGCGGAAGCGTTTCACCGCCTGGCTCACGATGTGTGCGGCGGGCGCTGGGTGGCCGTCGGCGGCGGCGGATACCAGATCTACGAAGTCGTTCCGCGCGCGTGGACGATCTACCTCGCCGAGATCGTCGGTGGGTCCGTGCCCGAGATGATCCCCGCCGAATGGGTGGATCTCGCACGGTCCAAAGGGGCGCAGGTATTGCCGACGCGCTTCGACGATCCGAGGGTTGTGCTGCCGGCCGGTCGACGTGAAGAGGCGGCCGAGCGCGCGCGCCGCTCCGCCGACGAAACCGCCGCGCGCATCTTCCCCTTCTTCGGGATCGGCTCTGGCTAGGATCGAGGGATGATCTGTCCCATCTGCCGTGAATCGTCGGTTGACCTCAAGGCGACGCCGAAGCCCTACACGTTTTACCGCTGCAGAGCATGTGGCGTGTACTTCGCCGATCCGCGTCCCAAGCCTGAGCAGACCGGGGAGTTGCACACCGACGCGTACTACGCGGGGGGGGCGCGTCCAGACGAAGACGTCCACGAGGCAGCCTCGAATGAGGTCGCTGCCTACCGGAGTCGGGAGCTTCTCGAATTGCTGGGCCGGCCGGGCCGGTTGCTCGATGTTGGATGTGGGACCGGATTCTTCTTGGCTGCTGCACGCGACGTCGGGTGGCAGGTTCAGGGCGTCGAGCCAAGTGCGGCTGCCGCAAACCACGCGTCCGCGGTTTTTGGTGTGCCTGTGTGGGAAGGGTTTCTGGAAGAAGCGCAATTCCCTGATGGCAGCTTTGACGTCATCACGCTTATCCACGTCCTCGAGCATTTGCCCGATCCGCGCTCCCTTATCAAGGAGTCGCGCCGGTTGCTGGCCCCTGGAGGAATTCTGCGCATCGCTGTGCCCAATGCCCGTGGGTTGCTGTATGCCGCCTACAACATTGTTCACAGGTTGCGTGGGCGCTACGGCCGGACCAAGTTCTCGTGCAGCCTTTTCCCGCCGTTTCATGTCTTCGCGTGGGATGCCGGCTCATTGCGCACGCTGCTTGAGATGGAGGGATTCGCGATCCAACGTATGTTCACGGTCGGCAAAGGAGATGCGCGCTACTACGCCGTGGCCGATTGGCGAGCGACCGGCCGGCATTGGCGGATGACCGCAGGCATTGAGCGTGTTGGAGCGGTGCTCGGACGCGGAACACTGTTAGAGGCGAGCGCAAAGAAGGCGCTTGGCGAGTAGTGCGCAGGCAGGACCTAGAACCGGTCGGGTCCGCGCGGGGTGCGAGAGTTCCCTTGCCATGAGTTCTTGCGGCCGCCGGCAAGGGCGCGCGCAAGTAGCAGCACGCCGACCACGACGAGCGCGCCGGCGAAGATCGGGACGTTGCGGTCGCGGCCGAGCAGGTCGTTGACCCCCGACAGTAAGAAGCCGAGACCACCCGCCCACAAGATCAGTCCGGCGCTGTGCCCGGCGGCCTTCTGTGCGATTGCGGACAGCAGCAGGATTCCCCCGGCTACCGTCGCGGGGATTCCCGTGGAGAGGTCCGCCGTGATGACGATGCCGGCCCAGATCAGCAGGAGGCCCCAGGTCGCGGTCTCAATGCGGCGTTCGCCGGCGGACTTTAGGAACCACATGCGTCCGATGCTACACCGGCGCCGTCGGCGAACGCTCGATAGACTCGCTGCTCATATGACCCCCGAACTTCGAACCAGGCTGCGCGCGCACCTGTTGGCATCACGCATCTCCGGCGACACCGGAACCTTGCGCGGGCACTGCGTATACAACGCCGAGGCTCTGGCCGACGGCGACCCGGACAAGTTCTTGGGTGTCGGCGCGCGCGGGCGTGACGCGGCCGGCATCATGCGCGCAGTTGCTGCGTTGTGCGGCTGTTCGGAATCGCTGGAGGAGCGTGATGGGCCCGGCGTTATCGACCCCGACCGAACGCTCGCGGGACTCGAGGCACTGGGAGATCGGCTGGGGGACGCCGCAGCGGCGGGGGAACGCTTGCTTATCGTTACGGGCCACCCTTCGGGCCTGTTGCCCCTTTATCAAGCACTGGCGCGCGCCCTGAGCGACAAGGGGGCCCGACTGCTCACGCCGATGGAGGATGTCGACTTGCGGCCGCCCGACGGACGCTCGAACCGCTGGTGGTTCCGCTACTTCGACGGCGTCGCGGTGCTGCTTGGCGGCGTCGATTTGGTGCATACCCACGAGAGTTGGCCGATGGATGCCCTGCTGGATTCGCCGGAGGTTCCCGACCTCGTTCTGGCGGACCACGGCTTCGCCGGGGCCGCCGCGACGCGCGGGTTCGACACTGCGTGTCTAACCGACGTCAACGACCCTGCGATCGCCGTTGCCTGGGAAGACGGGCTGATCGGTTGTGCCGTTCCGCTCGACGACAACCTTCCGCCCCGTGCGTACGCTCCGCTTCAGGAGTACCTCGTCGGCCGGATCGCAGGGGCTGGAAGAAACGGCTGAAACAGAAGACTCATTTATCACCAGACGTGTACAGGTGTATCCTAGGGGTCTCAGCGGAAGGAGCTCGGTTGGCGAGTGAGTCCTCGTCCAGCGGCCCCCGATTTCTTACTGCTTCGGAGGCCGCTGAGCGTATGCGCGTTTCTAAGATGACCGTGTACCGGCTGATTCGGGCGGGCAGCATTCGTGCGGTCCAGATCGGCAAGGCTTATCGCGTTCGTGAAGACGATCTTGAACGGTACCTGGATTCGAGCTACGTGAACTCGGCCGACTGATCCGCCGAGGTTGACGCACGGTATCTCGCTACCGCCTCTGCTGTGGGGCCGTTACGACGTGGGGCGGATTGCATGGATCAGTACGACAGGCTGCTTGCTCGGATCGTCGAGCGCGGGGGGATGGTCGTCGCGCTCGGGGGGTTGGATTCGGGCAAGACGAGTTTCTGCCGCATGTGCGCGGCGGTCGCAGTGCGCTTGGGGAAGACGGTTGCCTACATCGACGCCGACGTAGGGCAAACCACCGTCGGGCCGCCGGCTACCATCGGGCTGAAGTACTTGTCGACCGACGAGGATCTGGAGCCGGATCGCCTGGCGCGCGCCGACGCGCTGTACTTCGTGGGCTCGACTTCGCCGCAGGGGCACCTGTTGCCGATGGTCGTTGGGTCGATGAAGCTCGCCGAACAAGCGCGCGCGACCGGCGCGCATCTGATCGTGGTTGACACCACGGGCTTCATCGGCGGGACCGTCGGTCAGGTGCTGAAGATGTACAAGGTCGAGGCGCTGGGTCCGGATTGGGTCGTTGGGTTTCAGCGCGGTGAGGAACTTGAGCCGATCCTCGGCGCCATCCGTCGAGCGCTTCCGCCGGAGGTTGAGTCCCTTCCAGTGCATCCGCAAGTGGTTCCTTCCGGGGTTGAGCAGCGGTCCGAGCGACGCCGCAAGCGCCTTGAGGGGGTTTTCGAACCGCCGCTTCAGCGGTGGAAGGTCAAGGCCGGCGTGTTCGTGCCGGCGATTCCGCCCGAACTCGACCCCGCAATGCTCGAAGGCCTGCTGGTCGGTATGGAGGACGGCAAGGGCAATTGCATCGGGTTGGGCATCCTGGAATACACCGCCGAGGGCTTGCACATGGTCTCCGCCGTCTCGGAGGGCGCTAAGGCCCTTCGGTTGGGAACTTTGCGCGTGTCATCCGACTATCACACCACCCCGGTGGACCTGCGGGAGATCTTCATTTCCGACTAGCGCGGTTTCCCGGTAGACTTCCCGGTCTCACGCACAGGAGACTTGATGGGTTCGATCGTAAAGAAGCGACGCAAGAAGATGCGCAAGCATAAGCACAAGAAGCTGCTGAAGAAGACGCGCTGGCAGCGTCGCCAGAAGGGCTGATCCCCCCGGCGCCGCGCGCCGGTCTATCTCCACACTCCGCGTGCACCGCACCGGCCGTGCCGGGTCCGCTAGCATCGGGCCTGTAGGGCCGTGTGCCGGTGTGCGCCCGAGGAGGTGGAAAGATGAGCCTTGCCTTCCGGTTTCTGACGTTTCTGTCGGACTACGGCCTGGAGGACGAGTTCGTCGGCGTCTGCCGCGGCGTAATAAAGCGTTTCGCGCCTGAGGTTGAGGTGCTCGACATCTCTCACGGGATTCCGCCGCAGGACATCTCCGCGGGCGCCGCGGTGCTGGCGCAGGCGGTTCCGTACATGCCGTCGGCGGTGCATCTTGCCGTGGTCGATCCCGGTGTCGGAACGGACCGGCGGGC
>Ga0265292_1000167_pt1 | contig 122390 bp, 123 predicted proteins | sample Munlanlewell296A_FD_189080 | JGI IMG/M metagenome (GOLD analysis project Ga0265292, IMG submission 189080) | Leachate microbial communities from a municipal landfill in Southern Ontario, Canada - Leachate well 296A | ecosystem: Engineered > Solid waste > Landfill > Unclassified | place... | reverse complement strand
TCTTAAAAGCTTTGCCACGGCCCATCAATACACCGACAGCGTGAAGAGTATAAAACCACCCACGAGTCTGGTCAATTGCTTCGGAAATAAAGTCCGCGGGAAAACCTTTCCCATCTACCCATTTTTTATTTTCAAACGGATAATGGTCTTGCGCAAATGGCATAGCCCCGGAATCAAACCAAACATCCATAACTTCTTTTGTACGCATTAAATTACCACCACATTTGCAGACAAGATTTATTTCATCAACATAAGGCCTATGCAAATCGAGTTCATAATTTTCGTTATGAGGAAGCGGAATAAAATTAAATTCTCTAATTTCAGCATTTTCAAGGGGAATAAATGGATTATTTTCACTTGATAAATCATTTAACAATAATCCTTTTGTCACAAAATTTAAAGCATTACTTGCTCCTTCATGACCAACAATTAAAATATTCTTATCAGAATATTTCGTTTCCAATTCATAAATAAATTGGCCAACCCTTTTAATTACATCTGTAAAACTCTCGCCATCAGGCAAAATTTCATTTGGTTTATCCAAATAATCTTCATCATAATATTTGTCATAAATAGCTCTGCTTTTACCTTCAAAAAAAGAACTTGTTTTCCACTCCTGAACCCGTTTATCATAAATAATTTTTTCTAACGGAAAACCTATAAATCCACAAATTATTTTAGAGGTTTTTTTTGCTCTCTCAAGCGGTGAAGAAATGACAATATCTATTTTTTCTTTAAAATTTTTAGAACTTTTTAATATTTGTTCTTCGCCTTTTTTTGTTAATTCAGCGCTATAATTTATATCTTTATAATAAGTACTATTATCAGTGTTATTTTCCGCTTGGCCATGTCTCATTACAAAATATTTATTTCCGGACTTTTTTGTTTTTTCTTTTAATTCTTCCACGCTTCCAATAACATCGATTTTTTTGCAAGACCCACAAATCCAAACTGGAAGCGGACTTCCCCAGTATCTTTCGCGAGATATTGCCCAATCTTTTATATCTTTTAACCATTCGCCAAAACGTCCATCGCGAATATGCGTTGGTTCCCAATTTATTTCTTGATTTTCTTCAATCATTTTATTCTTAATTTTCGGGTCAGACATTTTTATATACCAAGAATCTCGGGCATAATAAATAAGCGCAGTTTTACAGCGCCAACAATGCGGATAGGAGTGCTCATACTTTTCTTTTTTTAACAACAATCCCCTATGCGCTAAATCTTTAATAATATCAACTGCAACTTCTTCATCCCGAACAAACCTGCCTTCAAATATACCGGTTCCTGGCAAAAATTTTCCATCCAAACCAACAAGATGATGTTTTGGTAATCCAATCTGTGTCCCTAACACAAAGTCATCCTGACCATACATTACTGCCGTGTGCACCACCCCTGTTCCATCTTCAATCGTTACAAAATCTGCACTATAAATTTTATATGCTTTTTCTAACTTAGGTTTTTCACTTTTAGAAATATTATTTTTAAGAAAAGGATAAAGAGGCTCGTATTCTAAACCAATCAAATTTTTGCTTTTTATTTCTTTTATTATTTTATATTCCCCGTCTATTACAGAAAGTTTTTCTTTCGCTAAAATTAAAAATTCATTATTTTTTTCAATTTTCACATAATCAATATTTTTTCCAATAGCCAGCGCAACATTTCCTGGCAAAGTCCAAGGAGTTGTCGTCCAAGCAAGAATATAAGTGCTGGTGGCAATGTGCTTTTGTCGGGGTGTCTCGCAGGCTGACGAGCCGAGAGGCAGCGCTCCATCAGTAGATGGAGATAGCGACCCCGCAAAAGTATCATTGCCACCAGCAATACGAAACTTCACATAAACCGACAAATCTTTTATATCTTCATATCCTTGAGCAAGCTCGTGTGAAGAAAGCACTGTGCCACATCGTGGGCACCATGGCACGACTTTATAATCTTTATAAAGCAAATTTTGAGCATTTACTTTTTTTAAAATATTCCAAACAGATTCAATATAAGTATTATGATAAGTAACATATGGATTTTCTTGATCCACGAAATAACCGACACGTTCCGTAAATTTATCCCAATTATCGACATACTCCCAGACGCTTTCCTTGCATTGTTGATTGAATTTCGCAATACCGTATTTTTCAATGGCAATTTTTGAGTCTAAATTAAGCTTTTTTTCCACTTGAAGCTCTACCGGTAATCCGTGTGTATCCCAACCGCCTTTGCGGCGAACATGATATCCGCGCATTGTTTTATACCTTGGGATGGCATCTTTAAAAGCCCGGGCTTCCAAATGATGGATTCCCGGCTTGCCGTTAGCCGTCGGAGGTCCTTCATAAAAAGTAAACTCTTTTTTGCCTTGTGATTGACTTAGAGTTTTTGAAAAAATATTGTTTTCTTTCCAAAATTTTAAGATTGCTTCTTCCCGAAAAGCAGATTCCGATTTACTGTTATTAGTATCCATAAATAGATATTAACAGAAAAAATGTTTTTTTTCTACATTCTCTCTGGAGCTTTTATGCCTAAAAGATTTAGCCCATTTTTCATAACAAATGAAAAAGCTAAAGTAAGAGCTATTTTATAAGGTGACATTGGGTCGTCTTTATCTATAATTTTCGTATTGCCATAATAATTATTATAGGCGCGGGCAATATCTATCAAATAATTTGCGATATAATGAGGTTCAAATTCTTCAGCGGACCTAAACACGATTTCGGGAAATCTGTATAATAATTTTTCCAGCTCAGAAATTTCTGAAAGGTCGGACCTCTTTGAATTCTTAAGGTCCGACCTTAAAAATGCAAAACCGGGCAATATATTTTCCATTTTCGCTTTTTCTATAATAGAATTCGCTCTGGCATATGAATACTGCAAATACGGCCCTGAATCTCCTTCAAATGAAATGGATTTTTCAAAATCATAAATAATATTTCCCCCGATGTTTTGTTTTAAAATTGAATATTTTAATGCTGAAACCCCGACATCCTTACTTACTTGTTTTTTTTCTTCTTCTGTAAAATCCCGATCTTTTATTTTTTCCGAAATTTCCGCGCAAGATTCCAAAATCAAAGATTCTCCGGTAATAACATTGCCTTTTCGGGAAGACATTTTTATAGAGGAAGCGAGACCCTCGGCCGTAGCCCTATGGGCGAGGCGCATCATACCGTGAACAATATGTTTCATTTTAGAAGCAATTTCAGGATTCATTACCTCAAGCGCTTTGCTGACCACTTTCATATATTCTTCCTGTTCATGAGCCGTTATTACTACTGACATATCCGGATTTTCTTTTTCAAACTTTGTTTTGGTAAGCCCCAATTCTTTAGTCTCATATGTAGGCAAACCCTGCGAAGTAATAAAAACTCTGGTATGAAGTTTTGGGTCATATTTTTCGGCACGGAATATAATAGCTCCTTCGTCACCTTTTTCAAAAATCTTACCCAAATTTTCATTCACGAGTTTTTGCCCTATCGGCGCCATAACACTTTCAAAAAAATAATAATTAAAACTTGTGCCGAGTATCTTATAAATTTCTTCAAAAGCGTCAAGTGTCATTCTCTTTCCCCAATCATAAATATCATTTATACTTTTATCACTTCTGTCATATATTTTTTTATTTATTAAATCTATTTCTTTTTTAACTTTAGAATTATTATCATATGCATCACTGCCTTTCACATAGGAGTTTCCTATGTAATTGGCTTTTTCAGTCAATGACACACTTTCTGCCATAGCAGAGTTTGTGTCATTCTTACTTTTTAACATTTCGTAAATAGCTTTCGCAACATGCGGGCCCACATCGCCTTGATAATTGGCGCGAATTATTTTCGCTCCGGAAAATTCAATAATTCGGGAGATAGATTCTCCTATGGTATTGCTCATCAAATGCCCAATGTGAAAAGGCTTGAAAGGATTCGGATCGGTGTATTCCACCATTATTTTCTTTCCTACAAAAAGATTATTCTGCCCAAAATTTTTATTTTCCAGAATTTCTTTTATAGAATTAACAAAAAACTCCTGTGTTAAATAAAAATTTATAAAACCAGTGCCTGCGACTTCAATTTTTAAAATTTCTTTCAAAAGGTCGGACCTTTTTGAATTCTTAAGGTCCGACCTTAATACAGAAACAATTTTTTCTGCAAGTTCTTTCGGGTTAGTCTTAAGATTTTTTGCGAGAGACATAGCCACATTTGTGGAATAATCTCCCATTTTCAAATCCGCAGGATGTTCAAGAATAACACTATCAAATTCTATGTTGAGATTTTTAAGAGCTTCCTTTATTAAATTTTCTATTTTTTCCTGCATAAAACAATTATCTATGTCCCGTACTTCCCTCCCGTCCGTGTCCTCGCACAGTTTCTGAAAGCTTATCAACTTCTACAATATTACAATGCTCAAATTTTTGAATTATCATTTGAGCTATTTTATGACCTTTTTCCATTATAACTCCTTTATTAGAAGTATTTAAAAGACACATTATAATTTCTCCTCTATAACCAGAGTCTATAACGCCACCAAAGACTTTTAAGCCAAGATTGAAAGAAACACTTGATTTGTCCCATATCAGCCCAACGTGACCTTCGGGAATCTCAATAGCAACTCCGGTATGCACTCTCTCTTGCGCTCCAGGCGCAAAAGTCACGGTTTCTATAGCATAAAAATCCATTCCTGCATCACCAGGATGTCCATGTGTCGGCAATTTCGCATCTTCTCTTAACTTTTTAACTTTGATTTTCATAAATTATAATTTGAAATGTTTTTTAATAATTTGCGCAACTTTTTTGGGCGAAAGATTAGTATTGTCAATTATAATCTGATTTTTCAATTTTGCTGGTGTAATCCAATCTTTTTCTCTCAAAACTTTTTTCATTATTTTAATGTCCGTGAGTTTTTTATATTTTTTCCTTTCTGGATGAACCACTCTCTTAAGAATAATACGAGGATCAGCAGTTAGTTGAACATATAACATACTACCACCTTGTTTCTTAATTATTTTTTCAATTTTCTTATAGAATCCCACATTTGTCAGTCCTGTAGATGAAACAAAATTTGCCGAGTGAGTATTAGTTAAAATTGTATTTAAATGATTGTTTGCTATTTGTTTGAAAAGTAAAAATGGAATTTCTTCCACAAGAATATTCGCAGGATGTGTCCCTCTCTCAAAAAATCCCCAAGCAAAATCTTTAACACTATGATTGTGAAAAACTTTAAAATCAATCAGTTTTTTAAGCTCCTTTGCAACAGTAAACTTACCTACGGCTGGAGCTCCATAAATAACAATAACTTTAAACTTTTTTTTATTTGATAATTTTTTTAACTTTTTCATAAATTATCTTGTGAATATTTAGAGGTACGTCTAACTTTCCATTTTTCACACAGTCTATTTTAACCCAACCTTTTTGCGTTTTTGAGAGCCAAAGCGCAGTTTTATTGGAATTAGTAAGATAAGGAATATTTCCTTCTACAATATCTTTTCTCTTACCCGTATAAGAACGAAGAGATTTTTTATTGCGTTCTTTTATAAGTTTCAAAATAATATTCATCGGAACACTCAAATAAAATACCCTGTCTGGTCTGGGAATTTTAAAAACTTTATATTCCATTTTCTCAAGCCATTTTATAAACGCAGCTCGTTTGGTTGTATTTTTTATTTTTCCGCCTTGATGAATTTGATTCGCGCTCACATATCTGTTTGCCAAAATAATATAGCCTTTTTTAAGCCAATTTTTTATTTTTTCCGAGGATTCCCATCTGTCTGCAGCATATAATACTGAAGCTATCTTAGGATGAATATTTATAAATTTATAATATTGCTCGCTCAAACAATGACCGATGAAAGCCCCAAAAAAATTATTATAATATTCCGGAAAATCAACTACTTTAACTTTTTTGCCTTCACTTATCAGCTTTTTTGCCAATAGAGCGATTTGCGTAGATTTCCCGCTGCCATCCGTACCGTCTATAACTATTAGTTTTCCCTGGTAGTGAATTTTTGCCATATAGAAAATATAGCAGAAAAAACCTTAAATTGAAAATTATATCTCTAAAATTTTTAACCCTCTTTTAATTACCACGAATCCATAGCCCCAGAGAAATGGAAGCCATAAGGGCATTAGACCAAAGAGAGTATTTCTTATAAATGTTTCAACTCCTGTACTGACAAAAACAACTTCAGATAGTATCATTATGAAAAAGCCCAAAAAGAATATCAAAATTTCTCCTTTTTCTTTTTTGATTAAAAATGAAACTAAAATAATTCCGACATACACAATTGTGAGAAAATAATCATTTTGAATAATGGGAATTAACCCAATCATTATAGGAATTGGAATTGCATTTAAAAAAATATTTAATATTTTGTTTTTTAAATTCATTATTTATTTCCCCGAGATTGAATATCCACCATCGACTAAAATTGTTTGGCCAGTAATAAAACTTGCCTTATCGCTTGCCAAGAACAAAATCACTTCGGCAATTTCTTCCGGTCGTCCAACTCTTTCTACTAGTGAAGTTTTCGCTTTTTCCATTGCCTTGCCACTAGTCCTGGTTAGAGACATCGGAGTATCCGTATATCCCGGAGCAACGGCATTAACTGCAATATAAGGCGCAAACTGCTTGGCTAATGATGCTGTTATAGTTATGATGGACGCCTTGGAAGCGGAATAAGCTGCCCCACCAGAAGTAACTGGATATCCTTTAATCGAGGAAATATTAACTATTCGGCCATATTTATTTTTCTGCATTTGCGGAATAACTGCCTGACAAAAATGTGTTGTACCTAAAACATTAGTTTTAAAAACATCAAGCCATACTTCGTCTGTTGATTCTAGAAATTCCTCCGAAAGAGCAATCCCTGCTGAATTAACAAGGATATCAATTTTCTTAACTTTCTTAAGAATTCTTTGCACTTCTGACTCCACGGTAATTTTATCAACAACATCACAAAAAATATATTCGCAATTTAATTCTTTGGCTAAATTTTTTAATTCTTTACTTTCAGTTTTCCCATGCAAAATAGGCGTGGCACCATATTTTTTCGCCAACCTTGCGGTTGCCGCGCCAATTCCAGATGATGAACCTGTTATTAAAATAATTTTATCTTTTAACATAAATTATTTCTATTACTTTTAATTTTTATACAAATTTTTTTGGTATTGGAAATTTTTTTGCCAATTTTTTAATTTCTTTATGAATAGATTCTTTTAATTTTTTGTCGTCCTTGTTTTTCAAAACTTTTATCATAAGCTCGGCAACATACTTGCATTCTTTTTCTTTAAATCCTCGTGTTGTAATGGCCGGAGTACCAAATCTTATTCCTGACGGATCAAGAGGCTTTCTGGTATCCCCGGCAATAGCATTCATATTAAGCGTAATACCTACTTCGTCAAGTACAGTTTGCGCTTCTTTGCCGGTCACCCCCAAAGAACCAAAAACGTCGGCTAAAATAAGGTGATTATCGGTACCACCGCCAATCATGCGAATTTTATTTTTACGAAAAATTTCTTCCATCGCTTTGGCGTTTTTTAGAATTTGTTTAGCGTATTTTTTGAATGCTGGTGTCATTGCCTCACTAAAAGCAACCGCTTTCGCAGCTATGGTATGCATATGAGGACCACCTTGTATTCCGGGGAAAATGGCTTTATCAATTTTTTTCGCAACTTCTTCGTTTTCACGAGTGAGAATTATTCCTCCACGAGGACCGCGAAGCGTTTTGTGAGTAGTAGACGTGATAATATCAAAACCATCATCAAAAGGGTTACGAAGTACGCCAGCAGCGATTAATCCGGCAATATGAGCCATATCTGCCACGGTAATAGCTCCGACTTCATGTGCAATCTCTACGAATTTTTTATAATCTAGTGTGCGAGAATAAGCAGAGAATCCGGCAAGAATTATTTTCGGTTTTTTTTCTAATGCTATGCGACGTAAATCTTCATAATCAATTTCTCCCGTATCAGGATTTTTCATTTTATATGTGACAAAATTATAAATCTTTGCGGGAAGCGTCATTGGATGTCCGTGAGTCAAATGTCCTCCATGGGAAAGATCCATACCTAAAACTGTGTCTCCAGGATTTAAAAGCGCGGCATAGACGGCTAAATTTGCCGGAGCGCCGGAATGAGGTTGAACATTCGCAAATTTGCATTTAAACAATTTACATACACGCTCTATTGCCAAACGTTCCACTTGATCGGTAAAATCTTGTCCTCCATAATAGCGACGTCCTGGATACCCTTCAGAATATTTATTAGTAAAAACTGAACCATTTGCTTTTAAAACATCTTCAGAAACATAATTTTCCGATGGAATAAGTTCTAATCCTTCTGCCTGTCTTTTTTCCTCGCCTTTTATCAACTTTTCTATCAGTTTATCGCGCATATATTTATTCTAGCACATTTCATAATTATTGCCCCCAGTAAATCAGTTCTGAAAATTTTTGCGCCAAATAAAGAGAGAGTATCTAATGTTTCTTTATGCGGATGACCATATTTATTGTTTTTACCGTCCGAAATGAGCGCATACGTGGGAGAAACAGATTTTACAAACTCCGGAGAAGTAGAGGTACGTGAACCATGATGCCCTACTTTTAAAATAGTACTGTGTAATTGTGCTATCGAATTTTCTTTGAGAATTATTTTTTCCGTTTTAATTGTTGCATCTCCCATAAGCATAACAGAAGTACTACCATAAGAAAGTCTGGCCACAATTGAACCATCATTTGTTGTCCAAGATGACACATCACGGTCTGGAAATAAAATATCAATCACTGCTCCACCACCAATATTTAGTCTCATCCCTCTTTTTGCAAGAATATCTATAATATTATCTTTTTTTATTTTATCTTTTAAGTTTTGGTATATTTTTGAATCAGTCAAAGTTCCTGGTTCAAATATTTTATCTACTTTGTAAATCTTTAAAACATTTAAAAATCCACTAATATGGTCCGCATCTGGATTGGTAATGATAAATGCATCTATATTTCTATCAAAAGGAGACATTATGCGAGAAAGCTGATTTAAAATTTTTCTTGGCGGACCTCCATCAATTAATATTTGCGTGCCAGTTGGAGATTCAATAAAAAGAGCATCCCCTTGTCCGACATCCAGCATTGCAAAGGTAAGACCTCTGTGAGAATTTTGCCAGTCAAGGTAAAAAACAAAAATATTTGCTATTAAAAGCAAAAATACAAAGAGAAACAACCAATATTTCTTGCAGTTTTCAAACATGATATAATACTACCATTATCAAAAGATTTTCGACAAAAAATTTCTGAGCCTTCGCCCTCGGAGTCATAAGGACAGGGAACCCACGACTCTTAAAATTCTTTGTCAAAAATCTTAACAATAAAAAAATATGAAAAAATTTGAAGAAATGAAATTTAATATTGGAGCATTAAAAGGAATATCAGCAAAAAATATTGAAGAACATTTAAAACTCTATGCTGGGTATGTAAATCAAGCTAATCTTGTGCTTTCTAAAATCAGTGAATTATCTACTGACCCAGAAAATAATATGGGTATTTTAAGTGGCTTACAAAAAAGATTCGGTTTTGAATACAATGGTATGCGAAATCATGAGATTTATTTCGGTTCACTGTCAGAAAAGTCAAATACACTAAAAGAAGATAGTGAATTAAAAAAAGCTATTACTTTAGAGTGGGGATCATTTGAAAAATGGCTTAGTTTATTTAAAGCAATTGCGACAACCAGAGGAATCGGTTGGGCAATGCTTTATTTTGATAGAAAAGAAAACAGATTATTGAACGCTTGGGTTGATGAACAACATTTGGGCCAACTTCAAGACTGTACTCTTATTCTAGCTTTAGATATGTGGGAACATGCTTTTGTCACAGACTATCAACCAAGTGGCAAAAAACAATATATTGAAGATTTTTTTGTTAATTTAAACTGGGAAATCATGGAAGAAAATTTTAAAAAGGCTCTGTAAAAAAACTTTTTATACTCCTTCCAAAAAGTCTATAAATAAAATAGATGTAAATCAGTAATGTTAAAATAAATGGGAAATTAGGTATAGATAATGCCGCAAATGGAATGTTTGAGAAAAAACTTATAATAGTAAGTTCATAATTAAGAAAAAAATGTGAAATATAACCCAGTGGAATGGAAAGTGTATACCAAATAATCCCAGCAAAACCGGTTAAAAAACCAAAAATCATAGTAAGTGGAATAAAAGGCAGAATTAAAACATTCGCAGGTAACGCCACAAGAGAAAGATTCCCCATTTTATAAAGAATAAAAGGCATAACAAAAATATAAGCAGCACAAGTAACTGAGGCAATATCTCGTAATCCTAAACGAGGTGTAATCCACAAAAAATATCTTTCAATTTTAGGCGCAAAAAATATAACGGCAATTGTTGCGATAAAAGAAAGTTGAAAAGAAACATCAAAAACAAGAATAAAAGGATTTATTAAAACCATAATAACCGCAGTAATTATTAGGGCCCGTGTTACATCATAATTTCTACCTATAACACGAGAAAACAATGCAAGACTTGCCATTATTCCTGCCCGCACTGCTGTGGAAGATCCGCCAGTCATCAAAACAAAAAGTAAAATAGCAAATATTCCAGCTCCAATTCCTATATTTTTAGGAAAAGAAGAAAAAATTTTCATAATCCATTCAGCAACTATCGTTACGTTGTATCCAGAAAGCGCAACGATATGTATCGTGCCTGTATCCACAAAATTCTGTCTTAAAGATTCATTAAAGGAAGATTTTTCACCTAAAATGAGACCACTCATAAGTAATGATTCTGGTTCTCTGATTACCAAATTCATTTTATCTAAAAACTTTTCTTTGGCGTAAAATAACGCGTTTTTTATAAAATTTCCATTTCCATGTGATATGACTTCAATTTTTGGATAATTCATCACATAAAAAATTCCATCCTTCCGTAAATAATTCACATAATCAAATTCTTTGCCTTGATCTGTTATAAAATTTTCTGGCTTTTTTAAAATACCTTCAAAATTTATTTTGTCTCCGTATTTATAATCTTCGTCTAAATTGGCTGACATTAAAATCTCTGTTTTGGTGGAAAAAGGTCTTGCCTTAAGAGAGTCCAAGGCAAGTTCTTGAGGAGCTAAAACTTCGACAATTAATTTCTGATCATTTTCCGCAATACTTGGTTCATCTATAATTTCCCCGGATAAAGAAACTTTTTGGCCCAAGTGAGATTCAAAAATATTGGGAGCAAGAACATCAACCATATGAAAACGAAAAATTCCAAAGGAAAACGCCAAAATAAAAATGGAAATTAACACCCCCTGCCTACCGGCAGGCAGGCATTTATTTCCAGAAACAAAAATAAAAAATATAATAAATGCGAAAGCAATTACTCCAAATAAAACAGCAAGATATAAATTTACAAAAACAAAAGAACGCAAAAGCACTCCGATTATAAAACCAAAACAAGATGCATAAAAAATTCTATCTTGCATTTAAAAAATTAAAAATGAAAAAATTATTTTTTGTTTTTAAGTTCTATCATATTGCCGTCCGCAAAATTCGTGGCTATTTCGTCTGCACGATCGTTATATTTGTCATCATTATGTCCTTCCACATAAATCCACTCAATTTTAAATTGTTGAGAAAGTTTATAAAGCTCTTCCCAAAGCTCTTTATTCAGAATCGGTTTTTTTGTAGCGTTTTTCCAACTATTTTTCTGCCAATTAAAAATCCACTCTGTAATTCCTAAAATCACATATTTTGAATCGGAAAAAATCTCTAACGGCATTTTAGCCTTATTTTTCAATAGATATTTCAATGCCTCAATCGGCGCAATAAGTTCCATTTGATTATTCGTCGCATACTTAAAAAATCCGCCAATTTCAAAAACTTTTTTCTTATTAATGATGATAGCACCCCATCCGGCTGGCCCGGGATTTCCTCTTGCTGCCCCATCGGTATAAATAATAATTTTATCTTTTTTCATATTTTTAAAGTATATCAATTATTCTCAATCTTAGCTCTTCCCTGCCTCTAAATCTGGATAAATCAAAAGTGGCCAGAAGATTCACTTTCATATTTTCAGATAAATGAACTTTAAAAGAATCATTGTTTGAGAAAAAAGAAATTGCTTTTACTTTATTTTTACTTATATCAGAAAAAGTGATTTCCAAGTGTTCTCCAGATCCATTTTTACCGAATTTTTTTATATTTTCTATCTTCACGTTTTCAAAAAGAAAAACGGGTTTGGGATTAGCTAATCCAAAAGGAGCAAGTTTTTCTATTTCCCGCCAGTTTTTCATATTTACTATACTTAAATCAGATTTAATATCATAAATTATCTCATTTTCTTTTTTATCACGCTTTATTCTACCATATGAGACAGACAAAGCCTCTTCTAAAAAATGAATCTTCTCATCGTGAACCGTAAATCCGCCGGCAAATTCGTGTCCGCCAAATTCCACAAAAAATTCACGAGTTTCGGTCATAAGTTCAACAAGAGATACCGAACCATCTGACCGACAAGAACCTTTTATAATGTCATTTTCATCTTTACCCCAAACAAAAACGGGTTTTTTATGCTCATTTGATATCTTGCCGGCTACAAGTCCTAAGACACCCACGCGCCACTTGGGATTACCTATCACAATAACTTTTTTAACTTCCCGTTTTTCAAATTTTTTATTCACTTCACGCATAATACCGGTAACCATTGTTTTTCTATCATCATTTATTTTCGATAAATGGTCTGCAATTGTGCCTGCTTTTACTTCGTCTTCCGTAGAAAGAAGCTCATATGCCATCATCGGATCATCCATTCTCGAGGCTGCATTGAGTCTGGGCGTTACCATAAAACCTATATCATCTTCTGTTAAATGTTTCTGATCAATGTTCATTTTAGACAGAAGTTTTTGCACACCGGGACGAGGAGATTTTTTCAAAACTTTCATTCCAAAATACGCTATAGCCCTATTTTCGCCTATAAGAGGAACAAGGTCTGAAAGCGTAGCTAAACCTGCCATATCTAACAGCCATTTTTCCCAATCAGTATTTATTTTGTAAAATTCTCCGTACTTTTTTATAAATCCTTGCACTAGTTTGAACACTACTCCGGCACCACACAACATTCTTTCTGGATAATCATCCACTTTTGGATTTAAAATAGCGTAAGCACGAGGAAGGATTGCATGAGGCAAGTGATGATCTGTAATAATCACATCAATTTCATTTATCTCCGCCTGCGCAATTTCAGAAACTGCCGTGATGCCAAGATCAACAGTTATTAAGAGTTTCACTTTTTTTTCGGCAAATTGTTTGATAGCGGAGAGATTAAGTCCATAACCTTCAGAGTTTCTTCCCGGAATATAAACTTCGTAATTTGTATAATTTATCTTTTTAAACAAATCTTGTAAAACGACTGCCCCCGGTATACCGTCACAATCATAATCAGCATAGATGACCATCTTTTCTTTATTTTCTATTACTTCAAAAAGTTTAACACAAGCTTTTTCCATATCTTTCATTTTAAATGGATCATATAAATCCCGTTTGTAATCCGGATTCAAAAAAATCTCAGCCTCAGCTAAAGTTTTTATTCCTCTTTTTTCTAGAATTGTTCTTAACAGTTCGGAATATTGGTACATAGAGCAAATTTTAACATAGTTTGTTATAATATCCTTATGGAAAACTGTATTTTCTGTAAAATTTCAAAGGGAGAGATTCCGTGCAATAAAATTTATGAAGACAAATTAACTTTGGCTTTTTTAGATATTAATCCAGTTAATATCGGTCATACTTTAATTATTCCTAAAAAACATTTTGAAAACATTTATGATGTACCCGAAGACACAGTTACCCATATTATGAAAGTCGCAAAAAAAATAAGTATTGCCATAAAAAAACTTGGTTCAGATGGAATTAATATAGGTATAAATAATGGCAAGGCCGCAGGACAAATAGTTTTCCACTTTCATATACATATAATACCCCGATTCCTGGGAGACAATTTACCCCCTTGGCCAGCAAGAACACCTAAAAAAGGAGAAATAAAAGAAATAGCAAAAAAAATTATTTCAATGCTTTAATCCCCGGCAATGTGCCATTGGCAAGAAAATCTAGCGTCGCTCCGCCACCAGTGGAAATAAAAGTAAATTTATTTTCTAATTTCATCATAGATATAAGATAAACAATATCACCCCCACCAATAATACTTTCAGCTTTTGATTCCGAAACTATTTTCAATATTTTTCTGGTAGCTTTTCCTGCACCATCTTCATATTTACCTAATGGACCGTTCCAAAGAATAAGCTTTGATTTCTTGATTAATTTTGTTAAATTCTTCACCGTCTCGTTTCCAATATCTAAAATAATTTCATTTTTTTTAACTTTATTTGCTTTTTTGTTAATAAATTTATTACCTGATTTCACGATTACATCTTCTGGTAAAATTATTTTCCTATTTTCAATAATTTTTTTAATGCCATAATCTCCATCATCAATTAAAGATTGTCCTATCTCGTATCCTTTAGCTTTCAAAAAATTATTTAATAGTGAACCACCGATAAAAACATAGTCAGCTAATTTTAAATATTTTCTTATTAAAGGTATTTTTGTGGAAAACTTTACTCCACCGGCGATAAAAAGAAATGGATGTTTTATATTTTTCGTTGCTTTTGATAAATTTTTTATTTCTTCTTCAAATTGAAATCCAGCATAACTAGGTAAATACTTTGGCAACCCGACGATTGAGGCATGTGCGCGATGGGAAACTGAAAATGCATCATTAACATAAATATCACCGAGTTTTGAAAGTTTTTTTGAGAAATTCAAATCATTTTTCATTTCACCGTTGAATTTTCTTATATTACCTAAAAAACTAACTTGTGATTTTAAAGATTTTGAAATTTTAAAGAAGCGCTTAATTATAGGTTTTAAACTTTCACTGCCATTTTTTCCTAAATGCGTAATTAGGATTAATTTTGCGCCCTTTTTTTGTAAAAATTTTATCGTTGGTAATGCTTTTCTAATTCTAAAATCATCCAGAATTCGTCCATTTTTCATAGGTACATTAAAGTCTACTCGTACTAATACTTTTTTGCTTTTCAGATTTTTTATTTGCTTGATGCTTCGCATATTTTTACGATTTTAGAAAACTTTTTTGGATTTAAACTCGCCCTACCTACAAGAAAACCGTCAGCTTTGCCATCTTTGATAAATCCTTCGGTATTTTTCTCATCAACTGAACCACCGTAAATTATTTTTATATTCTCAACCATTTTTACACCAAATTTGTCACTTAAAATCTTCCTGATAAAAATATTCATTTCGCGAAATTCTTCCGGCGTTGCAGGATATGCTCCTTTACCTATAGCCCAAATTGGTTCATAGGCAATTATGATTTTTGAAACATAATTTTTAGAAACTCCATTCAAACATTCTTCTATCTGCGTTTTTATAAAATTCAAATATCCATGATTTCTATCCCTTATGCTCTCTCCCACGCAGAGTATAGGAGCAAGTCCGGCTCTAATTGATGCTTTTACTTTTTTGTTCACATTATTATTATTTTCTCCTATCCTGCGTCGTTCAGAATGACCTACTATTACATACCTCGCTCCGATATTATAAAGCATATCTCCTGATATTTCCCCTGTATAAGCGCCAGTATCTTCCCAAAAAGTATCTTGCGCGCCTAAAGATATTTTTCTAGTCCGCCAGCTGGCGGATTTCAACTTTTCTAAATATAAAAATGGCGGACAAATTATAATTCCTGTTTTTTTAATATTAGAGACAGATTTCACTATATTGGCAAGTAATTTTTCTGCTTCTAGTAAAGACAGCGGATTCATCTTCCAATTACCAACAATAATTTTCTTTGCTATTTTTTTAGACATCCCGAATGAAAAATTTAAAAAATTATAATAAGACCTTTAAACTTATCTCGTAGATTTTCATACGGGACAAGTAAATCTAATTATAACATATATTTCATTTCTCTCCCCAACTCCCTATTATCCATGAACCAGAAGGTCCGCTAGTGAAACCAACATTTATTACTCCACTACCATAATTAATACCAACATTATTTTTTAAAAAAATTGTATTACCTACTGCTTCTTTTACAGTAGCATTATTGCTAAAATAAACCGTGCCTTTCTGCGCATTTACAATTGAAATATTTGAATTATTACTAACTTGAATCGCATTGTTTCCATTACATGGACTACTGAATATACTTGCATCGCATGTGCTTTTAGATAAAACCAATATATAACTACCAGAAGTTCCCGAATCTTGAAACACAACACCGTTATTTATAATAATATAGCCATCAGACATTATAATGCCTGATGTTGCTCCATAAGAAGAATTTAATTTTATCGTTCCATTAATTATAATATTGCCTGTTACATATATAGTGCCTGCAATAGTAAGAATGCTATTTACAGTCAAGTTACCCGCTATTTTCCTTGGGCCAATTGTAGTAGGCGTGGAGATTATTACACTACTATTCGTCGTTCCTCCATTAGTTGCATCATTTTCCCATTTAGCAATATCAAGATCAGATATTGGCAAATCTTGAACTAAAGGATCAGCTTGCGATGTATTGCAGGAGTCATTGTTGCCAGAACCAGTCTGGCAGTAAATAGTACCCGTAACAGTAGAGTCTGTGACAGTGTGAGCACGCGCATCACCAGTACCGTTATAGCCAACACGCATATTTGAAATTAATCCAGTGCTACCAGCTACGAAAGCATCACCAGTAATATACGCGCCATTTGAACCAACGATGTTACCGTTTGAATATAAGCTACCATTTACGTGAGAATTATTTTGAAAAATAAACCCGCCTTGACCCGCTTGTGTTCCATATTTAAATACAATGCCACCTCCGGTTTTAAGTGTTAAGCCAGTTTTTCGTTGATAATTAGATACATTTCCAAGTGAAATAATTTGTTTAACATTACTCAAAAGAGTCGTAATGGTCGTAATTACTGAATTAGAATCAAGAGTAATTGTTTCATTTTCTGAAATTGATTTACTCTTAAGTATTCGATATGAAGCATCTTCACTTCCTGACTCGGATAAAAAAAATGATCTTTTTGAATTTAAGTTCATATTAGCATTTTTAAATTCACGGATTGATGGTGAAACAAGACCAGAGATTATGGCAAGAGAAATAAAAAGAAAAAAAATAACAGATATCAACATCGCCGCACCACTATTTCTTCTTATTATTATTTTTTCGACTTTTTTTAAATCTTTTTTCATTTTTTAAGGACGGTCCTTGGGGAAACTCTTTTAAGGACCGTCCTTTTTGTGACTAATAATCTCCACGAAGTACAACCGTATCATAAAAATTTTCATTACGACTTAGTGAATCATGATTAGACTTTACCGTTAAAGTTATTTTAACTGCTGCTCCTTTTGTTGTATTTATCCGCGTAAAAGTAATACCTATAACTGCTATATTTTGTGTATTTAAATTTCCTGTAAATATATTATTTTCTAAAAACCTAATATCTGAACCAGAAAATGAAAATTCTTCAGTCTTATTTACACCAGCCTCGTCCATAATATCAAGTTTTAAACTATTTGTACTTATTGAATTTATATTATACGCCTGTCTGATTTCCCGAGATATTTTTTCCATTATGTTTCCACCTTGCATTAATTCTGCTTGTATTGTTGTTTCTTTAAAAGCTTTTGTCATTGTAATCATCGCGTCAATTACTGCGATAGAAAGAATCGCAAAAAGAGCAACATAAAAAATAGTTTCTAAAAGTGCGTAACCTAAATTATTTTTTCCTATCCCATTAGAAGTTTTCATAAATAATTTTTATTCTATTTTCTCCCATTAGTGAACTTCTAACGGGACACGTATTTTCAATCATGAAAAAATATCCATTATATAAAAAGATAAAGTTTTATTTACAATAATCCCACCTTCGGTCCAAGACACAGTTATGGTAATTAATTTTGTTCCGGCATCATTTATTCCAGAACTTGTAATATCTTCAGTAGATACATCACGATTAACACTCGCTATATTTACTGTGCGTGTAAAAATTCCTAAAGTAGAAGGAGTAGTAGACAAAGTCCAGGCATTGTTAATAAAAAATGGATAATAATTCGTACCAACATTTAAAGAAGAAATATTACTCCATGAATTATCTCGATAAATACGCACTACTTCAGCTCCTTCTTCCAATAAAAAAGACGCTTCTAAAACATGAAGTGATTGACGAGACACATAAACAGCTTTTTGAGTGACAGACATTGCAGCTAAGATTGAAACTGTAATGATAGATGCCACTATCACTACCTCAATCATCATAAACCCGCACACTAACTTTTTTTTATTAAAAGTTAGTGTGCGGGTAAAGCCTCCGGTTTTTAGAATTTTTTTCATTTGAATTTAATTAACACTAACTACGCCAGTAGCAGAAATCGTAATAATTTTTGAATAAGAAAATGTTGAAACAGTTATAGTACCAGTCTTACTGGGAACACCAGAAAGACGTTGGAAATAAACATCTCCAACAGTAGAGCTACCTCCATCAAGTGAAACATTAGAAATATTAGCTGGTGAAATTATATTTATTGTATTATTATCTACTGATTCCGATAAAAAAGTTTTACCCTTAAAAATTACAATCAGGTTAGGTTGAAAATGCACACCATATTCTGAAAAATTTGTCGAAGCTAAACTTTGGGACTGCGCATTATGAAGCGCTGATATGATATCCTCTACTGTGTTTTTAAATACTTGATTTTCTTTTATCTTTGAAAATTGCGGAAGCGCAATTGTAACAATAATTCCGATAAGAGCAACAACTATTAACATTTCCATCACAGTTATTCCCCGCCTGCCATAGCTACGCTGTAAGCATTGCGGGCAGGCTTTTTGATTTTTAAAGAAATTTTTCATTATTTTATATTATCCATTACTGAATACAAAGGTGAAATCATTGAGATGGCAAAAAATCCGACAGCTGCTCCAATAAATACCATAAGCACAGGTTCAATAATCACAGAAAGGTTTTTGGTTTTATTTTCTATCTCTCCTTCGTAAAAAGAAGCAACCTGAAGCAACATATCTGATAATTTTCCAGTCTCTTCTCCAACTTGAATCATTTCTGTCATCATTATCGGATAAAGACTTTGGTTTTCTTCAAAAGCTTTAGAAAACGGAGCCCCTTTTTCTATTTCTTCTTTTGCTTTATTCAGAACTTTTTTATAATAAACATTTTGTACCACATCTTCTGTTATTTCTATAGCTCGAGTTATAGAAACCCCTGACAGCAAAAGTGAAGACATAGTACGCGTGGTACGAGCAGTATTTAATTCTTTAGATAATTCACCAATAATAGGAAGTATTATAATTATAAAATCAACGTATTTTTTCATAAAAGAAGCTCGTAAAAAAGAAATTATTCCAAGAACAGATCCGATTATTAAAACAAAAGATAAAATTAAATATTGATAAAAAAAGTTACCTAATAAAATTATAAATCTCGTCGAAGCTGGCAACTGCACTCCCAGTTCTTTAAATGTACTGGCAAGTGTCGGTACAACGAAAGCAAACATTAAAACACCTATTAAAACCATAGCGGAAAGAATTATTCCAGGATACATAAGCGCTCCCTTTATTTTTTTGGTTAAAGAATACGCTTTTTCTAAATTCATACCGATTTCAGAAAGAGCGTCATCAAGATTACCAGACTCCTCGCCAGCGCGTGTCATTGATATGAAAAGTTTTGAAAAAACATTTGGAAATTTCATAAGTCCTGAAGAAAGTGTCCCACCAGCATTTATTTCGTTGCTTAATGATGTCAAAATTTTATTAAGTGTGGCATTTTTCGTTTGTTTTTTTAAAACTGATAATGCTCTGTAAAGCGAAAGTCCAGCCTGAAGCATTCCACTTAAATTTTTAGTAAAAATAATTTGTTCTTCAGTCTTTACTCTTGAAAACATGCGTTGAAATATAGACAAAAGACCAAAAGAGTTGTCTTTTTTCTCTTTTATAGATCTAGGAATGTTTCCACGAGACTTTAACTCACGAGAAAGAGAAAAACGATCTGTCGCATCCATCGTACCTTCAAAGATTTCTCCATTTTTTAATTTTGCTTTGTATGAAAAAAGCATATTATTCGGATACAACACGAAACACTTCTTCTAAACTCGTCTGCCCTAAAACTGCTTTAAAAACTCCATCTTCTAAAACCGTCATCATTCCCTCTTTTTTCGCTTGCGCTTCTATTTCATCTTGAGAACTCCCGCGAATAATCATTTCTTTTATAGAAGATGTAACTTTTAACACTTCATGTATCCCGATACGATTTGAATATCCATCCGGAGACTCATTGTTTTTTACCGGTTTATAAAAAGGAACTGTCTCCCATGTATCTTTCGGTCCTATAATTTTTTCATTTTTTAACATTAAAAGCATACGATCTAAGTCAATAAGTTTTGCTAAGTTTTTTATTTCATCTTCTGACAAAAAATATTTTTCTTTGCTTGACACAAGCCTTCGCACCAATCTCTGCGCAATAATTGTTTTAACTGTTGAAATTATTAAAAACGGCAAGACACCCATATCTATCAATCTCGGTATTGCCCCTGATGCGGAACTGGTATGGATAGTAGATAAAACAAGGTGTCCAGTCAGTGAAGCATTTATCGCTAATCCTGCTGTTTCACCATCACGAATCTCCCCAACCATTATTATGTCAGGATCTTGACGAAGAAGAGAACGAAGTCCATTTGCAAAAGTAAGACCAATCTCCGGTTTTACCTGAGTTTGATTCACTCTGGGCATTTGATATTCAATTGGATCTTCCACTGTAGAAATATTAACTTCTGGTCTGTTTAAAATCTCAAGCATTGTGTAAAGAGTCGTTGTTTTTCCACTTCCTGTAGGTCCTGTAGCGAGCACCATACCAATCCTCTGTTTTAAAGAATCGTGAATTCTTTCTAAACCCTCACCATGAAAACCTAGAGAATCAAGGGAAAAACCATGTGAATCTTCTTTCAAGATTCTGACTACCGCTTTTTCGCCATAAAAAGTAGGTAAGGTAGAAACACGAAAAGAAACTTTCTCCCCATTTTGTTCTATCTTAAATCTGCCGTCTTGAGGCAGTCTTTTTTCATCAAGTTTCAAATTAGATAATACTTTTATACGAGTAATTATGCCTGGCGCAGTGTTTTTGTCTAATACCATCGCATCATGCAATATACCATCTATTCTGTATCTCACGGTCAGCTCATTTTCTCCGGGTTCAATATGAATATCAGAAGCATTTTGCAAGATAGCGTGGGAAATTAAAGAGTCAACAATTCTAATCACTGGCAAATCTTCAGCTAAAGCTTTTAATTCTTCTTCGTTTTTTTCGGGCTCATTTTTAGAAATAGTTTTAAGCGAAATAGATTCTTTTTGAATAATATTATCAAAATCAGCTTGTAAACTTTTCCTATACTGCACAAGCGCGGATTTAATTGAATCAGTATCGGTCAGACGAGGTAAAATTTTTTCTCCTGAACGTTTTTTAATAAAACCAATCATCGGCAAATCGTCAACATCTAACATTGCTACTTCCAAGCCCGTTTTACTTTTTTTATAGGCAATTATGTTATGGTTCCTAGCAATTGGTTCAGGAATAAGAGAGAGGATAGAAAAATCAATTTTTTTATTAACTAAATTAACAAAAGGTATTTCCAGAACAAAAGCTTCCATTTGTTTTAAATCAGTTTCAGATATTTTTCCATCTGATAACAAAATATTACCAAGCTTTTGATTTTTTGTTTCAGCTTTTTTAACCAACACATCAAGTTCAGAACGTGAAACAAGTCCTGATTTCAAAATAACTTTTTTTAATTGCTCTTCATTGATTTGCATATTTATATTATATCACGCTATTAAGGTTCCGCCTTGTTTTATCAAGGCGGAACCTTGCTAATTAAAATTCATCCATTCATCAATCAAACTTACGCAAGGACGGTCCTTGCGAATTAAAATATAACTTACGCAAGGACGGTCCTTGCGAATTATGAGAATGATACCTTTCCAATAAAATAATCTTCAATAAATTCTTTAAAAAATTGAGTCCCTTCAAAATAATCTGGAAAATTTTCTGGTTTTATTATATTTTTTTCTATCCTATTCTCTCTGATAAAGTCAAGATAACTTGAATATCTATATGATTCTAAAAAGTCTTTCATTTCTTGTTCTTGCGATGGTTTCTTAATTTCTTTTTCCCAATCAGGAAATTCTATATCAAGTGGATTAAGATGAATATATGCAAATAACTGTCGCATATAATTATCATCAACGCCAATTAATTTTGATTTAAATAATCCTCCAAACAAAGCTCCCTTTCTTTGATATTTAATATTAAAAAACATAGAATATCCTGTACCAAGTTTTTTCATGAATTTAGTAATTCCTCCATCAATTTCTTGTCTAATAAGCATATGAAAATGATTCGTCATCAGACACCACGCTCCGATAGAAACAAGAGGTTCGCCTTTATCTAAAATTAGAATCTCACTAAATGTTTTATGTTGTTTATTTAAAAGATCATCTAAACGAAAAGATTCATCAGAATTTGCAAGATATAAAAGCATCATAAATCTTTCATAATCTCTTTTTAACTTAAAAATAACTCGCTTATCTATTCCACGATTATAGATATGATAATATTCACCAGTAACAAATGGATCTTCACGTAACATTTCTAAATTATACCAAAACCTTAATTCATTCGCAAGGACGGTCCTTGCGAATAGTCCTTGCGAATAAAGAAAAACCGCCTGCAGAAACACGCAAAGCGGTTTTTCTACAGGCGGTATATTACATTCGCAAGGACGGTCCTTGCGCATACTCTTATTTCAAAAGAACTAATCTTTTCGTCTCTACAAAATTACTTGCTTGTAGTCTGTAAAAATAGACTCCGCTAGCAAGATTGCTGCCATTGAATGTGGCAGTATAATTACCTGCTTGCAAGAATCCGGAGGAAAGTGTTGCAACCTCTTCTCCAATGAGGTTGTAAACTTTCAACGACACTTCTCCACTCTGTGGAACAGAGTATTTAATTGTCGTTGAAGGATTGAATGGATTGGGATAGTTCTGTTCAAGGATAAATTTAGAAGGGATTTGTTTTGGTTCAGAGATTCCAGTGGTAGGACCGAAATCGATAATATATGATGTACCTAATGTAGTATCAATTCCTTTCAAATTTTTAACTAGAACACTACTTCCTACATAACGGGAACTGTCTGTTGTCTGTATTTTAAAACCTAAAGAAACTTTGGAAAAAACTTTTAGTATAGATTTTATAAAACTCAAGTCAAATTCTACACTATACCAATTTGAATCGATTTTTTTGTTCCCAGAAGCATACAAATAGAAATTATGCAGTGAATCTGCAAGACTGATTTTAACATTAACGGAGTCAAAATTAACTCCTTGCTTTAAGCGGAAATCTGCTGAAATTTTATCCGGTATTGTCCTTCTTGAAAAAGTTTTATCCCAAAATATTAGGATATCCCATTTCTTCGAAGACCATACCAATTTGGACATTCCGTAATTTTTGAAAAGCTGTTCACCAGAAGTTCCATTATATTCGTTTCCAGTTGCAGATGAATCAAGGGAATTTGCATAAACGGGTCCTAGATTCCACCCGTTCTCAACATGTATCTGAGAAAGGGCAGAGAAAGAAAAAACAACAAAAAGAACCAATGTAAGTAGCTTTTTCATAAAGCCTCCTTTTAGTTTGAATTGCGCTTCGTGTGGACAAAATCCACCAAAGCATTAAATTAACGAACAACTATATGCATATCATAATACACCCAATAAACGAAAAAGTCAAATTTTTGTAGATTTATTTTCCTTCCAGTTTATTCAATCGCGCCTTTATTCCATCAATCTCAAATTGCTGAGCTTTAATAATATCCTGTTGTTCCTGGATAGCTTTAACTAGATACGGTACCACAATGTAAGAGTCCATGGACAAAATACGTTCTCCATTAGATAAGGTATCACTCCCAAACGCAACCTCGGTTGGGAAAACTTGTTGGAATTCTTGGGCAATAAAGCTGTAGTAGTATTTATCGGTAATACTAGGATGTTGCGTCTTATACTCATCTCTATATTTGAACTTGACAGGTCGCAATAAACCTAAAGTATTAACAGCATTATTTATAGTAGAAATATCTATTTTAATCCGTCGGTCAGAGTTTGCCTGCCAAGACCCCGATGAGGTTTTTGAAACTTGACCTTCTACTTCTAATTTAAAAGAGCCGTTCGGTGCTATAAGTCTCCCGATTCCGACTCCACCCTGATTTTGTTGCAATGCCAACGATCGAACCGTTGTTCCATCAGCATCATATGAATCAATAATTCCTCCCGCTGTTTCACCAGAATTATGCCAACTGCTAAACACTAAACCTGTTGGTAATCCATTAGCAGTCGGCATAACAGACATTGTGCCCTTAACATAAAGCATAGAGGTACCTGGAGCTGTCGTTCCAATACCGACTTTGCCACTGAATGAAGTATCACCGTTTTTTAATACAGTTAATGCATTAGCTTTTAAAGTAGCACTTGTTCCTATTCCTACTTCAAATATTGGGTCTGTATCTATCCAAGTCGAAATATCTGTTCCTCCTAGACCAAGATTATATTGACCTACTACAAATGATGCAACAGTTTTTGCTGTTGTACGATATCCTATTGTAGTTGAATAAGAACCACTTGCTGTTGTCGAAGCCCCCATTGCAAGTGAACCAAAACCACTTGCTGTTGATGAATTTCCTAAAGCAAATGAGTTACCACCACTTGCCATTGTATAATATCCTATTGCAGTTGAATTGCCGCCATGTGCTGTCGTGCCTTGTCCTATTGCAGTTGAATAACCAGCACCACTTGCTGTTGTATTGTATCCCATTGCAGTTGAACCTACACCACTTGCTGTTGTGTTAAGTCCTATTGCGGTTGAATTTGCACCACTTGCTGTTGTATTTTGTCCCATTGCAACTGAATTAGAACCAGTTGCTGAAGCACCAACTCCTATAACAACAGGATTACCCTGCGAATTAATATAAAGCGGTTTAGAATTCCAACTTTGTATATATGCGTAAGTGGCATCAGCGCCGAGTGTAAGCTGTCGTGATTCAGCAATACTGACTGCTAGACCATAAGTGTTCCCTGTAGCAGCTATGGTATTGCCTGATTGATTTACTGTTAGTAAACTTGCTGGACTTGTTGTCCCAATACCGACATTTGCGCCACTGTTGTTGTATATATTTTCACTAGCAAGCGTCCAGTAATTTGTTCCGGAAGTTGCCGCAACTGTTTGCACTGTTCCATTTGGAAATGTAATTCCTGACGGAGTAATAACAACTCCTCCCGTACCTGCGCAGTTTCCATTGCTATTCCCGGCACAGATTGATCCATACGAATAGATGCTGTCATTGGCAGCGATACTCTGCGCGCCTAAGGCATAGGCCACATTGTTTGCTCCGGAAATTGCATTATACGAACCTCCTGCGACAAATAGTTTGCTTGCTGGCGCTGCTATTCCAATACCGACATTGCCACCTGAAGTTATATTAAAAAGAGATGCACCAGAACCAGTTGCAATAGCAAAATTTCCTCCTGCTGTCTGACCGATTATCCATTTTCTTGTAGCGGTATCATAAAAAGTCATATAACTTGCAGAATTTGAACCAGTGTCAGTAAGACGAAATTTTTCAGAAGTACCGGATATTTCAAGATCTGCGGCCGGTCCAGTCGTCCCTATGCCTACATTGCCTAAATTATAATAAACATTAGAACCACTCGTCGTCCATTGACCAATGTTTGTACCATTTATTTTAAAATTACCGGTAACATTTACGTCTCCTACAACATCTAATTTATAACCTGGCGCTGCTATTCCAATACCGACATTGCCACCTGAAGTTATATTAAAAAGAGATGCACCAGAACCAGTTGCAATAGCAAAATTTCCTCCTGCTGTCTGACCGATTATCCATTTTCTTGTAGCGGTATCATAAAAAGTCATATAACTTGCAGAATTTGAACCAGTGTCAGTGAGACGAAATTTTTCAGAGGTGCCATAAATTTCAAGATCTGTGGCTGGTGTCGTTGTCCCGATTCCTACACTGCCTGAATTATAATAAATATTAGTACCATTTTGATTCCAATAACCACCTGTAGTGGTAATCGATCCACTAGCAAGTGACTTCCATACCCCAGCATTAGAATCATAATATTTATAAGCATGCACACTTGTATCATATACAAATTCACCATCCACCGGAGTAATGTTGGAAGAACCAGAAAATCTGACCGAACCGTCGACATCAAGTTTGGTACCAGGTGTTAGTGTTCCAATACCGACGTTGCCGTTTGAAGCAATAGTCATACGATCAGTTGGATTATTGGTGCCAGCCGCTGTGCCAAACACAAGCGAGCCATTCCATCCTTCCGTTTGTAAACCAATAGCGTCACGGATATAAGCCATTACACGCCCATCTGTAGAATGTCGGAATTTAATATAAGTGCTGTCACCAGTATTTCCACTAGTATTTTCAAGATTTAACATATTGTTGGCGATTACATCAGCACCAGAAAGAACTAACTTACCCCATTGAGGATTTGTCGTCCCGATGCCGACGTTGCCAGTATTATAGTAAATATTTGAACCAGATGTTGTCCATTGGCTACTAACAGATGGTGTAACCCATGAAGCAATTCCAGTCGCATCAGAGGTTAGAACTTTTCCAGCGCCTGGCGTCCCACTAGTAATTTTTATTTGTCCATTGAAAGTCGCCACTGAAGCCAAATCAGTTATTAAACTAAGAGCTGCTCTAAGACCATCTGCAACAATACTTCCCGCTTTATATTGAAGTATTGATCCGACATTAATCGGGGGTTGAGCATTACCTAGTGTCGGCGCTGCAGTCGGATCTTGCCATTGAGCAAAAACCGAAAGCGATAAAGCAAATAATGCCAACACAAAAACTGATTTTAAAACTATCTTGATTTTTTGGTTCATCATACTTTTTTATTTTTTATCTAATAATAATTTTTAACAAGATTTAATTTTAATTATACCACATCTAACGTTCTATATATTTAGGCTGTTTTTTACTGGTATTCGGAGGGGTATCTTTATTTAAACAAAGGGTGTTTGATGAAATTGAACTTGTAGTATTAAAACCTGTGCAAGTAAGATAATAACTTGAGCCAGTAGCACCAGAGGTGGTAATACACGTAGGAGAATTAGGAGGATTAGGTACATTTACATTTAATTCAGACCCACTACCATTCTGTGATCCACTTGGTGTCGTTGTTTTAAGACCACTCCATCCGCCACTACCGAAAGCATTACAAGAATTAGGAACAATATTAATCGTGGTCCAAGATAAATCAGTTTTATTTCCTACAACTTGTGTATTTGAAAGAGCCACGCTTTCTATTCGTGAAACATAAACAGGGTTCGCAACAACTGGTGTTGCTCCATCTCTACATGTCAATTTGTATTGCACAGGTATAGGATTACCAGGAACATCAACTAATTTATTAGCAGAAGAAGATGGGTCTGGTACTATTCCTGTCCAAGAAGAAGTTGCTGGAACACTTTCTGCCACGCAATTAGTTAATGGAATAGTTGAATTCCAACGAAGCTTAGTCTGATAAAGCGGCGGATAAACAACAGTGGCGTCTGCGGACAAAATGAGTTGAGAAGTAGCAGTGACTCCTTTAATAACTTGACTAAAATCAATCCAACCAAGAACATTCGAACCACCCCAAGCATAGCCGGAAAAAACGCCAGTTGACTGGTTGACTGTGACGCCATAACCCGTGCCACTTAAACTAATCCATCCATCCCAACCGCCAAGATATGAATTTGCAACAGGAGTGGTTGCGGGAGGAGTTGGTGGTAAAAGATTATTATTAACTGCACCCGTGCCATGATAATAATCACCTGAACAACCGGATTGAAAAACAGCGCAAGCTCTTGCCCAACCTGTAATATTATTACCGGCTAATTTAGCATTAAGTGATATTGTTCCAGGGCCCGAAGGAAAGCCAGAAAGTCCGCCAAATTTTATCCAACCGAAACCATTTATATTTGAATCAATAGAATTACCAGCCCATGCATAACCTAAAATATTTCCAGCACTATCTATATTGACGCCATAGTTTGAAGTGCCACAATTTCCACCCGAAGTACAATTAAAAGAAAGCCAACCCATACCACCCGGAGGAATCATATATTCACCTAAGTCTTTTATACCATTACTATTTAAATCAATCCAACCATCATCACCATTCCAAGCATAGCCAGAAACATTGTCTGCAACGCTTGAACTTACTGGATTGTTGAAACCAAAATAAAAGACAAAAACTAGTATTGCCACACTTCCAATTAAAAATTGTTTTAAATTAGTTTTCATTTTATGGATTTTTAGGAGGAATTTTAAATGATTCTAATTCTTTAGTTACACTTTCTGCAGTTTTAGGTTTTTCAGTAGTGGTACTAGTAATACTTGGAGTTGTTGTAATGTTAGTTTTAGGAGTTACAATAGTTGTAATAGGTATTTTGAATGATTCTAATTCTTTAGTTATCTCAGCTGCAGTTTTAGAAGAATCAGGTAATTTAAAATTATTAAGTTCAGTCATTACTGCCTCTTGGCGTATCTGCTCGGCGCTTTTGGTAAGATTTTGATTTTGTACGTATAGATAGAAAGCAATAGATAAAGAAATGAGCACCAAAAGCAAAACTAGTAAAATAATATTTCTTCTAGACATATGTATGTATTATACATACTAAAGTATTTTAAAGAAAGTAAATATCCCCTGTGGATAAGTATCCTTTAAAATGTGCAAGGTGTGCAAAGTTGATATATCAAGGAGAGTCCTTGCTACAGCTTAACAAAAAGAAAAACCGCCTGCAGAAACACGCAAAGCGGTTTCTACAAGCGGTATTAGATTATCTATGTTACTTCAAAAGAACTAACCTTTTAATTCGCAAGGACGGTCCTTGCGCACAACAAAGAAAAACCGCCTGTAGAGAAAGACGCAAAGCGGTTTTTCTACAGGCGGTGATGAATTATTACTTACACGCCTTATTACTTCAAAAGAACTGGCTATTTCAACAAAACCATCTTTCTTGTTTCCACAAGAGCTCCTGTTTGGAGTCTGTAGAAATAAAAACCACTAGGAAGGTTAGAAGCGTTGAAATTTACCTCATAATTTCCCCGTTCTTTTTCCTCTTTAACAAGAGTTTCAATTTCTTGCCCAAGAGAATTAAAAACAACCAAACTTACCTGTTCTTTTTGAAAAACAGAAAATCTGATAGTGGTCGAAGGATTGAATGGATTGGGATAATTTTGACAGAGAACAAATCCCGATGGAATTTGTTTTTGTTCTGGCACCTTAGTGGTACCATCGAAAGCGTCATACATAACGATACCCAATGTATCGTCTATTCCTCTAAGGTTGTCAACTTTAAAATCACCACCGACATAAGCAGAATCTCTGGAAGAAACTAAAAAGAACATTAAAAATATTCTATCAAATTTTTTGAATATTTTTTTTGTCTCCAACATATCCCAATATCTTGGGTACCAAAATGTTGCATCCAAAAACAACCATTTCAAAGCATAAAAATAATGACTTGAATCCTCTATACCAAGCCCAATCCAAACACCTTTTAAAGATGTATCTGGCGAGTTAAAATAAACATCAATAGCAATTGTGTCCGGTATTGTTTGAGCACTCAAGTGCTTATTCCAATTAAATTGGACAAAATTCCTACCCTCGCTTATCCTTCCATAGTTACTAAAGACTTGATAGCTGTCTTTCACTATGGAATATGTCTTGGTTGAGTCTACCAGCATAGATGGATCATTATTAAATTCCCATCCGTTTTCACTCTTAATCCCCTGCGCTAAAACAACAGGAGAAAGGAAAACAAGCAAAGCTAATAGTGTTTTCATAAATCCTCCTAGATAATTCGTTTATTTAATATTATTTTATACAGTTAATAAAATACATGAAATTATAAGCATGGACTTTATAAACTGTACAAAATACATTTTTTGACAAATAACTATATATGTAGTATAATATGCCTATCAAACAAAAATGTCAAGCTTTTTAGACAAAGTTATCCACAGCCCTAGTTCTAAACAGAGAAAATAATCCTTAATATATGGCTTAAAAAGTCTATTTGTTCTTTTAATATACCCTGTGGATAAGTATACGAATACTAGCAAGGACTGTCCTTGCTAGGGGGATTTAGGTAAAGAAAAACCGCCTGCAGAAACACGCAAAGCGGTTTCTCCAGGCGGTATATATATTACTCACACCTGATTACTTACTTCAAAAGAACTAATCTCTTCGTTTCTACAAGGTTGCCTGTTTGCAATCTGTAGAAGTATATTCCGCTGGCGAGATTGCCGCCGTTGAACGTGGCAACATGATTTCCTGCCTGTAAAAATCCGGAGTAAAGTGTTACAACTTCTTCTCCAAGAAGGTTATAAACTTTCAATGATGTTTCTCCACTCTGCGGAACAGAGTAGTTGATTGTCGTTGAAGGATTGAATGGATTGGGATAGTTTTGATACAAAGTAAGTTCTTTTGGGTTTTGTACTGGTTTAGGAATTCCAGTAACATTACCAAAATCAATGATATGCTCTATACCAGAACTATCAACCACTTTCAAATTTTTTACTTGAACATTCCCACCCAAATAGTGGAAACTTCCAGCCCAAAACTGAAATTTTAGATAAATTTTTGAATCTCCAAAATCAATAGAGGACTGAACAGAATCAAGGTTGACTCCTTGTTCAAATTTGAACCCCGCCGAAACAGATTTTGGGACCCCTAAATTAGGAAAGGTTTTTTCCCAAGTTATAGAAAAATTCCATAATCTTAGGGCTCCAACGGGAAGCGGGTATCCAAAAGAAGAAAAAGTTTGTCCGCTTGAATCAAAAGTGGATTTTGTTTTAGAATAATCTATCCAAAGGGAATACCCTCCAGATAGATTCCAACCATTTACTGTTTTTATCTTCTGCTGTGATAAAACAACAGAAGAATAAACTAAAACAATCAGCATAAACAAAACAAGCGTTTTCATAAAACACTCCTTTCTTTTAATTTAGATTATTAACAAAGAATTATTTATTTAATATAATACATTTAATAAATGAGTATGTCAAGTTATTGCATTTAAATATAGCCTATGATATCCTATAGATTGTATAAGTCCTGTCGCAACAGGGCTTTTATTTTTAATAATAGTATAAATTATTAAAATTCAAAAAATTTTGGCGCCTTCGCCCTCGGAGACAAAAGGGCAGGGAACCCACGACGCTTTAAATTTTTTAATTTTCATAATTTTAAAATACATGTTAGACATAAAAACATTTAAATCGGCATTGGAACAACTAGAGGAAGAGAAAAAAATTCCAAAAGAAAAAATATTGGACGCAATAGAGCAAGCAATGGCTGCCGCTTACAAAAAAGATTACGGCAAAAAAGGACAAATCATTCGATCTAAATTTGATTTGGAAACCGGTAAAACAGATTTTTTTCAGATAAAAATAGTGGTTGACGATACTGTCGTAAGGATAGAAGAAGAAACACCCCTACCTAACCTCCCCCTTAGTAAGGGGGAGGAAAAAGGAGGGGGTGAGTATTCTTTTAAAGACGCCAATGGCGATGAGCGAGTACGCTTTAATGGAGAGCATCACATAATGCTGGAAGATGCAAAAAAAATAAAAAAGGATGTGGAGCTGAATGATGAAGTTGTTTTTCCGCTTGAAGCAAAAGAAGATTACGGACGCATCGCGGCTCAAACTGCCAAACAAGTTATAATTCAGAGAATCCGCGAAGCCGAAAGAACTTCTATTATAGACGAATATGGAACAAAAGAAGGAGAAATAGTCGGAGGCATAGTGCAAAAAATAGAAAGAGGAAATGTTTATGTTGATTTCAATCGCGCAACAGGAATACTGCCTGCCGAAGAACAGATTCCGGGAGAATTTTTTCAAAGGGGACAACGCGTAAGAGCTTATCTATATTCAGTTGAAGATACACAAAGAGGAATAAACCTCCGTCTTTCCCGCACACATCCCAAATTTATAGAAAAACTTTTCGCCATTGAAGCGCCGGAAGTGGAAAATGGAACTGTGGAAATAAAATCCATTGCCCGAGAAGCGGGCGCTCGTTCTAAAATAGCGGTCTATTCAAATGACGAGCATATTGACCCAGTTGGTTCATGCGTCGGACAAAAAGGCACACGAGTAAACACTATTACTCAAGAGCTCTTGGGCGAAAAAATTGATATAATTCCGTGGTCGGAAGACCCAAAACAATTTGTTTCAAATTCCCTTTCTCCGGCGAAAGTCATTTCAATAGAAATGGATGAGAAGGAACATAAAGCCATAATAGAAGTCGCCAATGATCAATTATCTCTTGCTATTGGCAAAGGTGGACAAAATGTGCGTCTTGCCGCCAAGCTTACCGGCTGGAGAATAGATATAAAAGGAGACGACAAAGAGGTAACTTCTACTGACGAAGAGAAAGTCAAAGTAGAAGAAAAAAAATAAATTATTAATTAATAATAAAAAATAAAATTATGAATCAATTTTTATTGTTTGCAATTATTAGTTCTGTTGTGGCAATAGTTTATGGTTTACTGCTTGCTAAAATAATATTAAAAAAGAGCGAGGGTAATGAAAAAATGAAGTCTATTGCATCTGCAATAGCTGAAGGAGCAAAAGCGTATTTAAACAGGCAATACAAAACAATTGGAATTATCGCAGTTGCGCTTTTCTTCATTCTTTGGATTGGATTAGGACTAACTTCGGCCAGCGGATTTATTTTAGGAGCGGTACTTTCAGCTTTAGCCGGATATGTCGGTATGAATGTTTCTGTTCGCGCAAATGTGCGCACAGCTGAAGCCGCAAAAAGCGGATTAAAGGAAGCATTATCTATTGCTTTTAATGGAGGCACAGTCACAGGTCTGCTTGTTGTCGGACTTGCTCTTTTGGGAGTGTCCGTTTTCTTTTTGATAACAAATGATGTCAAAGCTCTCATCAGTTTTGGTTTTGGAGGATCTTTAATATCAATATTTGCTCGTTTGGGTGGAGGAATTTTCACTAAAGCTGCTGATGTTGGAGCCGATCTTGTAGGAAAACTGGAAGCTGGTATTCCTGAAGACGACCCAAGAAATCCGGCTGTTATTGCCGACAATGTTGGAGACAATGTCGGGGACTGCGCTGGAATGGCAGCTGATCTTTTTGAAACTTATGCCGTTACTTCCATTGCTGTAATGCTTTTGGGTTCTCTCACTTTCCCTGGACTAAAAAACGCTCTTATCTACCCTCTCGCATTAGGAGGTGCTGCAGCACTGGCTTCAATCATAGGAACTTATTTCGTACGTTTAGGAAAGTCTCAAAAAATTATGAAAGCTCTTTACAAGGGACTTATTGGAACAGGAATTATTTCAGCGATTCTTTTTTATCCAATCACAAAAATACTTATGGGAGAAAACGGAGTATATAGCACTTCAAATCTTTTTTTCGCTTCCCTTGTAGGACTTGTCATCACCGCAATGCTTGTAATAATTACCGAATATTTTACTTCTTCAAAGTATTCTCCAGTTAAATCAATCGCCCAAGCTTCTCTTTCAGGCCATGGAACGAACATCATTCAAGGATTAGCAGTTTCGATGAAATCAACCGCTTGGCCTCTTATTGTTATTGTCGCTGGAATTTTGTTCTCATATAATTTTGCCGGACTTTACGGCATAGCCATTGCTGTTATGAGTATGCTTTCAATGGCAGGTATTATCGTAGCAATTGATTCTTACGGACCTATTACAGATAATGCTGGAGGAATAGCTGAAATGTCAGGAATGGACAAAGAGGTACGTAATGTTACGGACGCTCTTGACTCAGTAGGCAATACAACTAAAGCCGTTACTAAAGGTTATGCTATTGGTTCAGCTGGTCTGGCCGCTTTGGTTTTGTTTGCTTCTTATACTCAAGAATTTTCAAATGCCGGAATACATTTAAATTTCACTATTGAAGATCCTAAGCTCATAGCCGGACTTTTCTTAGGCGGACTCTTGCCTTATTACTTTGGCGCCTTATGTATGGAAGCGGTAGGCAAAACAGCCGGAAAAGTCGTGGAAGAGGTGCGCCGACAATTTAGAGAAATAAAAGGAATTATGGAAGGCACTGCAAAACCAGAATATGGAAAATGCGTTGATATCGTGACCAGAAGCGCCATTAAACAAATGATTATCCCTGCGCTCATTCCCGTTCTTGCCCCTATCTTAGTAGGTTTCTTGCTTGGACCTGTCGCATTAGGCGGACTTCTCGTCGGCTCAATTATCACAGGACTTTTTGTCGCAATTTCAATGACATCCGGTGGAGGCGCTTGGGATAATGCAAAAAAATATATTGAAGAAGGAAATTTGGGAGGTAAAGGAAGCGATGCTCATAAAGCAGCTATCACTGGCGATACCGTCGGTGATCCATATAAAGACACAGCTGGTCCGGCTATCAATCCTATGATCAAAATACTAAATATCGTTGCATTGCTATTGGTGGCTTTTTTGATATAATTTAGCTAAGTCTGATTATTAGTTTAATATAATAAAATTATGAAAAAATATATAAATCTGTTTTTTATTGGTGCATTAATATTTTCACTCTTTGGATCATTTGGAATAGTGCAAGCAGTTGAAAATTCCGATACTCCTGATAAAAATCTGAAACAGGAAGAAAAAGGAATGAGAGAAAATTTAAATGAAAAAGAAAAATTTGAGAAAGAAAAAATTAAGACCGAAATGAAATTATTGAGAGAAGCTGCGAAACAGAAAATGGAAAATTTAAAAAATAAATTAAAAGACACAAAAGATAGAGTAAAAGCAAAAGTTGCAGAATCAAGAATTACAGGTAGAGAAAAAGCGCTAGAAAGATTTGATGATGCAGTACAAAAAATTAATGATTTAAAAGATAGAGTTAATTCTCAAATAACTAAACTTGAAGCAAAGGGAGTTGATACTATAAATGCAAAAAGTTTCGTAGTTATAGCTGAAACAAAATTAAATGAAGCTAAAACAAAAATTACAGAAGCAAACATATTATTTTCTGCTTCAATTAATGAACTCTCTAAAGAAAATAAAACAACATTAAGAACACTGGCAAAGGACACACAAACTCTTATAAAAGAAGCGCATCAAGCACTCAAGGATGCGATTAAATCATTAAAAGATGCTGTCAAAGCCAAGAGAGAAGCTACAGTAAATACTACACCAACAGATACAAATGCAACTGGAACAACAAGTAATTAATAAATTATTAATTTAATTATATAAAAATTTTATGGAACCAGAAGAAAAAAAATCAAACGGAGCGCTTATAGGATCAATAATTATTATCATCATCCTTATAGTTGGTGGAATATACATCTGGCAGTCGAAAGTAAAAAATGTTTTAGAAGAAAAAAGTGTCCAATCAGAAAATGTGACACCAATGGATGCTAGTGCTTTAAATGCCTTAGAACAAGACCTTAATACAACAGATGCTGATGTTGATGTTGATGTAAGTGGTGTAAATTAAGACTATGCAAGTGATAGTCAAAAAACTACAAAAAAGCGAGATAGAAATTGAGGGAGAATTAGAAAGTGATGTTTTTGAATCTTATTTTAATAAGGCATTAAAAAAGCTTGGCGAAAAAATAAAGTTAGATGGTTTCAGAAAAGGAAAGATTCCAGAAAATGTTTTGCTCTCCAATATTCCAGAAATACAAATATTGGAGGAAATGGCGGAAATGGCGCTCAGCGAGCATTATCCAAAAATACTGGAAAATGAAAAAATTGATGCCATCAGTCGTCCCGAAATTTCTATTACGAAACTTGCTCGTAAAAATCCTCTGGGATTTAAAATAAAAACCGCTACTATGCCGGAAATGAAACTTCCTGACTATAAACAAATCGCCAAAAAAATACTTTCTGAAATAAAAAGGGAAGAAAAAAACATTAACGTGACAGAGAAAGAAGTCGAAGATACCATCATGGATATTAGAAAATCCCGCGCTCCTAAGAAACATATGACAGATGCAGCAAAGACGTCGGACATCAAAAATTCCCCGATGTCCGACGTCAAAGAAGAACCCGCCCGAACGACTGAAGACGTTCAGTCGGGCGGGTTGCCGGAATTTAACGATAATTTCGTTCAAGCACTAGGCCCTTTTAAAGATGTAAAAGATTTTAAAGAAAAACTAAAAGAAAATATAAAACTGGAAAAAGAAAATCAGGCAAAAGAAAAAACAAGACTGAAAATCATTGAAAAAATAATTGACGATTTGAAAGTTGAGATGCCGGAGATTTTGATTGAAATAGAATTAAATAAAATTTTATATAAAATGGAATCTGATATCACTCAGATGGGATTAAAGTTTGAAGATTATCTAAAACACTTGAACAAAACAGTTGAAGACTTAAGAAAAGAATTCAGAGTTGATGCGGAAAAGAAAGCAAAACTAGGCATTGTTTTAAATAAAATTTCTGAAGTTGAAAAAATAGTTGCAGATCAAGAACAAGTGGCCCGCGAAGTAACGCAAATATTAGAACATTACAAAGATGCAGACCCAGAACGCGCCAAGCTCCATGTAGAAAATATTTTAGTCAACGAAAAAGTTTTTCAGTTTTTAGAAAATCAATAAAAAATAAAGAACAATGTTTTGAGGGGTCCAGCGAACAACTAATATGATATAAGGTTTAAATAATTAACAAAATCTAAAATAATTTTTCTCCTAAAAAATTAGCCTTAAGAAGATAAATATCATTATCTTTTTTTACAACTTTAACTTTAGAATTACCAGAATAAAGAATACTATTCCAATCCGGGTCGTTAGTACCAACTTGAATATAACAACCAACCTCATGATTTTTATTATCAAAACATTTAGATAAATCAGTAATAATTATAGATTCTTCATGATTAGAATTGTCTGGTAAGAAATATAATTCAATAACATCTTTCCCTTTTGTTGATCGAACTGGCGCTCTAGTAAAACGGCCAGAAATAGTTTCTGTCGTATTCTTATCTAATTTCTGCCACAACCAATTTTTATCAATTGATTGATTACCTATCTTGAGGTCACCTTCAATGAGTCTATACTCCTTACCCTTCTCAAGTAATGCATCTTTACCATCAGCAGTGAACATAATAGTGTACGGTCTGCTACCTGTAGAAAGAATTAATAGTTGCTGTTTTTCAATAATCTCTTTTTTAAAAACATTAGCAAACCCGTATAATGTAATAAAATTACTATCCAATTTTGTAAGTCGAACTAAAATATTATCCGGTAACAGTACGTCATTATTTTCATCCAGTCCTATAGGTATGAAAGCTTTAGTATTAAGTTCTGTTACTTTTTGAGCTGTATCTTCTTCATATTTATCACTTAGTATCGGAGCACCTACTTCTAAAAAAAGAAGCATAAATATTATAGGTAAAAATATAAGCGATGCTACTATGCCAGAAATGATCTTTAGAGTTTTTTGGGGCCAAATTAAAAGAATAATAACAAATGGCAATGCTGAAAAAATAGCATAAATATTTAAAAGTACCGGAATGCCTGCCATCTCTAATTTATCGAATTGCAAAAAAGCTGGAATCAAAAAAGCAACATTTATAAGTACTAGAACCAAGGGATAATAAGCCCAAAAATTTCTATTTTTCATATTATTTTATGATTATGCTGAAGACTGCGCCATCTTTGGATTAGGTCCATATTCATTATCTCCAGGGTTACTATCTGTAGCCATTAAAACTATATACCAAATAGTACCAACCAAGGGAATAAGGTTTATTAATATCATCCAACCGCTTTTTCCGACATCATGTAATCTCCTTATTGAAACTGCTAATCCAGGTATTAATACCGCTAAAGCATATATAAGACCAATAATACTTTTAGTATCACTAATTAGACCACTAACAATACCTAAAACTATACCAGTAATAAGATTAAACAAGAAAAAATACCAATATTCCGCTCTTTGCGCACGCCCACTAAATACTGCATATTTTTTTAAAACTTTTAAATAGTAATTCATAGTTTTTTAATTAAAAATTAATAATAATATTGATTATACTACAAATTAGGCATATAATAAAGTCATGTTAATACCCACAGTCATAGAAAAATCACAATTCGGAGAAAGAGCTTATGATATATATTCCCGTCTTTTAAGAGAAAGAATAGTGTTTTTGGCAGGACCTATTGACGACAATGTGGCAAATATTGTTATTGCCCAGCTTCTTTTTCTTGAATCTGAAGACTCAAAAAAAGATGTATCTCTATATATAAATTCCCCCGGAGGATCCGTTACTTCAACTTTAGCAATAGTAGATACTATGAATCATGTTCGTCCCGATATTTCCACTTTCTGCGTAGGGGTTGCGGCATCTGGTGCGGCTATTATTTTATCGGCAGGCAAAAAAGGGAAAAGGTTTATTCTGCCGAATGCTGAAGTTATGATTCATCAACCGCTGGGCGGAGTAGAAGGTCAGGCAACGGATATTGCAATTACCGCAAAACACATTTTAAAAACAAAAGATAATTTAAATAAAATTTTGGCTAAAAATACAGGCAAACCTCTAGTTCAAATAGAAAAAGATGTTGAAAGAGATTTCTTTATGGATGCGGAGGAAGCAAAAAAATACGGGGTTATTGATGAAATAGTAACCAAATCAAAAGCACCTGCTTCAAAATTTTAATTTATATTTAAATAAAAAAACCATACTAATAAATAAAATCATTCATTAGTATGGTTTTTAAAATTTCTTAAAAACTTTATTTGTTTATTTGTGACGATGGTGGAAACTACCACCATCAACTGGGCGGGAACCGCTTTTCCCACTACGAGTGGGAAAATCACCCATTCTCGTTCTAGCATAAACAGGAGTCTGCTTTATCCTCTTGTTTAATTCATCGAAGTCCTCTACAGAAAGTACGCCAGCATTGTTCGCTAACTTTGCCGCGGCTGAAGAAATTTTTCCTCCAGCTATTAGATTCAGGATCTCTTGTTTCATCTAGAACTCCTATAAAATAAGTTATAAAATATGAATTAAGAACCGCTCATTAATATTATTACACACAATGGAAATAAATGCAACATATAGACAAAATATATACAATTTGTTATATTGTATGTGTTAGATTTTACAAATTTATTTTCAATTGGTTTATAGGAATATCCCATATATGTTGTTGTTAAAGAAAAATTTTCATATCTTTTGTACAAAAACAAAAACGCAAGTATAGTGGCTTGTTTTTATAAGTCAACACAAGGCTTATGAGCTCATTAATGATAATTTTAATCGGAGTCGGAGTACTCCTTTTGGGTGTGGGGATCGGATACTATCTGCGAGTAATTGTCGCGTTAGGGAAAAGAAAATCCATAGAAATAGATATAAAACAAATGATGGTCGGCGCTAAAGAAGAAGCGCAAAAGATTACAGATGAAGCTAAAAACAAAGTAGAAAAAAGACTTGCCGAGTTAAAAGAGGAAGAAAAAAAGAAAGAACAAGAATCTAAGGAAACAGAAAAAAGGCTCATTAAAAAAGATGAGTTTTTAGATGTTCGACAAGTTGAAATAAACAAAGAAGCTGAAAATATTAAACTCAAAGTTGAAGAAGTGAAAAAGATTCAAGATAGAGTATTGGGAATAGAGACAGAGAAAAGAATCGAACTTGAAAGAGTGTCAAAATTAACAGAGGAAGAAGCAAAGGAGATATTAATAAGAGACATTGAAAAGAAATATGAGGAAGATATCTTAATCAGAATTCAAAAACTTGAAAATAGCAATGAAGAAAAATTAGACAGAAGAGCAAAAGATATCTTAGCCACTTCTATTCAGCGTCTTGCATCAAGTACTGCGTCTGAACTAATGACGACCATAGTAAACATTCCAAACAACGAAATTAAGGGCAAGGTTATTGGAAAAGAAGGCCGAAATATAAGGGCTTTTGAACGAGTTTCAGGAGTTGAACTTATTGTGGATGATACTCCTGGTTCAATAATTATCTCTTCATTTGATCCTATTAGAAGACAAGTTGCCCGTCTTGCGCTTGAAAATTTGATTCTAGACGGACGTATTCAACCGGCCAAGATTGAAGAATTAGTGGAAAAAGCCAAAGAAGAAATAAATAAAATCATCAAAGAAAAAGGCGAGCAAGCGGTATATGAATGCGGAATATTCAATTTTGATCCGCGTATCGTCGCCATTATCGGACGATTATATTTCCGTACAAGTTATGGACAAAATGTTCTTCAGCATTCAATTGAAATGTCACATATTGCCGGTATGATTGCCGAAGAATTAGGCGCAGATGTTGCAATAGCAAAGGCCGGAGCACTGGTACATGATATCGGCAAGGCGCTTGACCACGAAGTACAAGGTACGCATATTGAAATAGGTATGCGAATTTTGCAAAAATTCGGTGCAGATGAACGTATTATCACAGCAATGAAATCTCATCATGAAGATTATCCATACGAGACAATAGAAGCAGTAATCGTTCAGACAGCCGATGCAATTTCTGGTGGCAGACCTGGAGCACGTCGCGATTCGGTAGAAAATTACTTAAAGAGATTGCAGGAACTTGAAGCATTAGTGAATGCTTTTCCGGGAGTTGAAAAATCATATGCTCTTCAAGCCGGACGTGAAATTCGCATATTCGTCACTCCGGAAAAAGTGTCTGACTCCGAAGCCAAAATAATGGCTCATGACATTGCCGTAAAAATAGAACAAGAACTTAAATACCCTGGTGAAATAAAGGTAACAATGATAAGAGAGACCAGAATTATAGAATACGCAAGATAGAAAATCTTAAAAAGTTGATATTTTGCAAAGATTATTACCTACTTGCCTTAAAAAACCCTTGATATATAATGTATAGGTAGTAATTATATAAGTAAACGGTCGAAAGTATTATAAAAATAACCTTAAAAACATATGAATAAACAAGCATTAGCTGAGTTGGTACATGGAAAGCTTGGCGGTACAAAGGTACAAGCTGAAGAAATCGTTGACAGTTTGTTTGACGCTATCATCGGCACCATGAAGAAAGGTGGTGAAGTATCAATCGCCGGTTTCGGAATCTTTTCCGTAAAGGCACGTGCTGCTAGAATGGCTCGTAATCCAAAGACTGGAGAGCAAGTCAAAGTAGCTGCAAAGAAAGTTCCAAAATTCCGAGCTGCAAAAGCTTTGAAAGATTCAGTTGCATAATCCCTGCCTGCCGGCAGGCAGGTTTTTCTCGAGAGAAATCAGATAAAAGAATCAAAAAACCTGCCGAGTGGCGGGTTTTTTTAGTTTAGTAATATTAGAAGCGTTTCTCCAGCCAATTTTTTAGTTCACTCAACCTCATCGCAAAGACATTTTTATTGTTAACCATATTTTTTAATCTTTCCATCCTTGATGTATTTGTTATTGTATCTTTTTTATCATAAAAATTACCATCACAAATTGCTAGAAAATATGTATTTTTTAGCGTAGAAGGTATGGCTTGTTTTATAAAAATCTGAATGTCTTTGTATTGATTACCTTGTCCGCCACCTTCCCCTTTAGTGTATTTATGAGAAGCAAAAAAACGATTTTCTTTATATGACCACTCAAAATCTATTGTCTTCGCTTCATCTACCCCTCCCATTTGTCTTAATTGTGATCTTCCCATTACTGCACCATTTAAGATAACTTTTTGATTATTTCCAAGATTTATAAAATTACTAACCCTCTTTATTCCTTTAATGTATTGAGCAGCAAGTTTTTCATAAATATTTTGTCTTCCTGGGTCTTTAGCAAAATGAGCTCGAAACATCTTATCCTTTTTAATTTTAGATTTAACTTTTTTATCCCCAAAATCAAAATTGCTTGAAAAGGTGGCTACTTTTTTAGTCATACCTTCCTCTTTTTCTTTAAGCAAAGAAACCACCTCGTCAAGATTTTTCTTTATCTTCTTTTTAAATTCTTTATCATAATTTGGAATTTTAATCATAAATTTATTTATATTCTAATAAAGTAATCTCTTACTGTCTAACCTGTTAAGCCTATTAAAATAGATATAATTAAGCAACTTATAAGTAAAATCAAAACTTATTCTCTTTCTATTATTATCTCTAAAATTAGTCAAAAACAGTGAAAGATGTTTACTTCTTGCTTCATTTAATTCTTCATTAAACAATTTAATAATCTTTTGCTGTTCATTAATCGATAATGGCTTCTTAAACATAAGATAAGCCATATTTCTAGAAGTTTCTTTGCCGACTAATCCATAAACTTTATATTTTCTTATGTCTTCTAATTGAATTTTTTTACCATTTTTACTATCAATAGCCCTAAGAAAAATTATATTTTTCTTCATAGCTTCTTTAAGGACATTATCTAACTTATGTTCTTCTATATCTTTTATGTTATTAAATGCTAAACGAACACTATGTGGTCCTTTTTTTAGATCTTTCACAGTAAGTCTGTAAACTCCCAAAGTATTGGTTGCCGAATTAATCTTTGAAATAAATTCACCTCCTAGTTGCCATCCATAATTCATATTTAACTCTATTTTTGTTTTGTGATTATTTGGGAAGATATGAGCATTAAAAACCATTTTAATTGAATTTTCTTTTTTTCTTCTATAATAAAAAGAGACTACATTATAAGTCGTATCATCAAAAACTTGTTCAGTAAAAATATTAAGTCTTGTTATTTCAAACTTATCAAAGAAAATCTCTCTTATTTTTTTAGAATTTTCAGCAGATAAAAAGTTAAGTGGCACGATAACAATTCCTTCACTACTTTTAGTTATTGCTTTTAAAGAAATTTGATAAAGATCTTCAAAAATTGAATTGCTGCCAGAAAAACATAGTTCTTTTGTTTTTGCATCCGCCTTATTTTTGTGCAAATAAGGCGGATTAGTAATTACAAAATCATAATCTTTTTGATTATTCAAACTGTCATTATAAAAAACTTCTTTATTATCGACTAAGTTTCTATCAATATCAAAACCTACAATAGATTCTGCTCCATATTTCTTTGCCCATTTCATTAAATCTTTTGAACCAGCAAAAGGGTCAGTAATTTTTTTACCTTTTATTTCTTTTTCAAACCCTTGAAATATGTAATCAACATTAGTGGTAAAAAACTGACCTAGACTTTGTTTTTTGACTACTGCGTTCATGTTTATATTATAGCTTAATTTTGATAAAATGTTCATTTTAATGAGGCATGTTACGGCGTGATTTTATATAAGCCCCAAGAAGTATTGTTATAGTTGAATTCATTATAATAATTGTTTCCCTAATTCCTTGTCTATACTTCTCTGCAGAAATATCTCCTGTACTATTTTTTTTAAATTTTTTTCCGGCAGCTATATACAATGATTCTTCTGCAGCTGCATCCGAAAAACAGAAACGAGTTGATTCAATATCTTTACCTATAGAATAATATGCATATTCGTTTTTAAAATCTTTCTTTTCTTCACTAAAAAAGAAACTAATGAATCCTCTTCTAAGTATTTTACCAGAATGATCATAATGAGAAACTATATTACTTCTAATAAAAAGAATCGCTTTTAATAAACTCTCTGCACTTGGTAATTTACCATGGGCAGCGGCAACTATAGTATCCCAAGACTGTTTATCAGATTTAGGTATTTTATTTAAAATATTTATAAATTCATTACTAGAAATGACATCATCACTTTCTTTTAGAAAAGAAAAAAATTCATTAATTGTACTCGCCATTAATCTTTGTAATTGAACTAACATACCACCGTAATTACCTGTATGGATTGTGGCCTTAGAATCAGGTTTTTCATAATTTTCTATCAGTAATTTTTCAAATAAAATAAGTCCTTTTAAATCGTTAAAAACAAGCCCTAATCCAATAAAAAAACTTTCTATTCTATTAACATTATTTTCAGTAACTAAAAAATTTGGATTAATCCACTTAAGTTCTCCACCAAATTTTTTTAAGTTATTTTTTTGTAAACTTTCTACCATATATTTAATATTTTCTAATTACTGCTTTTAATACTGCTATTACATTCAGATTTTGAGTCGGATAAATCGGTTTATAATTTTTATTTGCCGGTTCAAGCCAAGTTTTGTTTCCATCTTTTCTAAAATATTTCATCGTAAATTCTCCGTCCACTTCTGCTATAACAATTTCCATATTTTTAGCTTGATTTGTTTTTTCTACGAGAACCATATCCCCTTTTTCTATGTGCGCGTCAATCATAGAATCACCGTCAACCTCCAACATATAAGTTGATGCTTTATTTTTAACAAGCAAATCATCCAGATTAACAGTGTCAGCTAATTCTTCTTCTACGGTAGCTGGAAATCCAGCGGTAACGAAACCAAGCATTGGAACTTCACCAAAAGATTTAGTCGGCACCAACCTTCCCAAATGGTCTTTGGCTACAATTCCCGCTTCAATCAGTTTATTCACAATTTTAAAAACAGCATTCTTGGATTTGAAACTGAAAAGTTCCATCATTTCGGAATATGTGGGCATTCTTTTATTTTTTCCGTAAAAAGTTTCTAATTTTGTTTGGTACTGATTCGTCATAAAATCTAGAACGAAAGAATGCTGGGGAACAGACGCCTAAAAAAATTCTGTCTGTTATTAAAACGAATTTTCTTTAGAAGAAGCTTATGATCTCTAGCTTCTTTAAAGTAAGCTTCCCCACGAAGTATCTTTAAATCAATTATCCTATTAATTCTCTGTATCTCTTTTTCTACAGTTTTAATATATTGTTTTTGTGACATATTATATAAAGGTTACTTGCTAATAAATGACCCCCGCCTGAATGAAATTCATTTCGGGCAGGTATATATAGTATAAGTGAACGAGCGTTCACTGTCAACAACCCCCCTGTGGATAACCCCGAACCAAAGCAGAGCTTGGTACGGGGCAGGCTAAAAAAACAAAATCTCCTAAAATTTTTTGCTTCCCGAGGGTCCCGCTTTGTTCCCTTTAATGCGCCCAAAGAAGGGCGCAGGGACAGAAAATTTTAGGAGATTTTGTTTTAAGCATTAACTTTTGGCCTATATTGTATAGCTTCTAGAATATGATTTGAATTTACTTCCTCTGAATTTTCTAAGTCGGCTATTGTGCGGGCGATTTTGATGACTCGATGATATGCTCTTGCAGAAAGAGCTAAGCGTTCGGCGCTGTCATCTAAAAGATTTCTAACTTTTTCATCCAGCTTTACCATATTAGACAAATCTTTTACATTCATCTCGCTATTTGTTGTTATATTTCTTTTAAATTTTTCAAATCTTTTCTTCTGAACCTCGCGGGCTTTCATTACCCTATATTTTATATTTTCACTTTTTTCTCCATTCCCCTCTTCGCCTAACTTTTTATAATCAACATTACCGACAGAAACCCAAAGATCAATACGATCTATTATCGGTCCTGATAATTTTCTTTTATACCTATCCAAGTCAGAAGGTCTGCAAATACAAGCTTTTTGTTTTGAACCGGCATTTCCGCATGGACAAGGATTCATCGCCGCAACCAATATAAAATTTGATGGAAAAATAGCCGAACCTTTTGCTCTGGAAATAGAAACAACATTATCTTCAAGCGGTTGTCGCAGTGATTCTATGACTCTCTTCTCAAACTCCGGAAATTCATCCAAAAATAAAACACCTTTATGGGCAAGTGTCACTTCTCCGGGTTTTGGATAAGTTCCTCCTCCTATGATTGATACATAAGAAGAAGTATGGTGCGGAGAACGAAATGGAGGAGAAGAAATTAATTCTCCTCGCGTTGCTCCGGCAACAGAATGTATGCCGGTAATCTCCAACACTTCTTCAAGATTTAAATCCGGCAATAATTGAGAAAAAGCCCGCGCAAGCATTGTCTTGCCTGTGCCTGGCGGACCATACATAGCGATGTTATGTCCGCCAGCAGCTGCTATTTCAAGTCCTCTTTTCGCGCCTTCTTGTCCTTTAATATCAGAAAAGTTAGAATTTTTTCTCTCTTTTTTATATTCTACTTCTGTTCTTGATTGAACTTTTATTTTCCCGCCTGTATTGCTATGCGAAACATTGCGGGCAGGTTTATTTTCATTTACATGTTCCACTACTTCTTTTAAATCATTTGCGCCAAAAATTTTTATCCCTTCAACTAATGCAGCTTCAATTGCGTTTTCTTTTGGCAAATAAACTTCTTCATACCCAGCACGTTTAGCTTCCATTACAAGCGGCAGTGCGCCTCTAATACGCCTTAACGTCCCGTCAAGTCCAAGTTCTCCCAGAAAAATCTTTTTTTCTGAATCAAATTTCAAATCTTCCGACGCAAGCAAATATGACAGCGCAATAGCAAGATCAAAAAACGGCCCTTCTTTTTTAAGATCGGCCGGTGAAAGTGAAACAATTATTTTTTGATTTTTAGCTTTAGGAGATTTGAAACCAGAGTTTTTTATAGCTGAACTTACTCTATCTTTTGATTCATTCACGGCATTATCGGGAAGACCTACCACGTTAAAAGTATGCAACCCACGCGACAAATCAACCTCAATCGTTACGATTTGCCCAGAAAGGAGGTTTACTTGTGCCGAATAAACTCTTGCGAAACTCATAATTTTTAAAAATTGTGAAAATTAAAAAATTTTAAGAGTCGTGGGTTCCCTGTCCTTATGATTCCGAGGGCGAAGGCTCAGAAATTTTTTGAATTTTTACAATTTAATTTACCCTTCTAAATGTTTCTTACAGGTTCGGGCTGCAGGATTTACTTCCATGCGATCCATTTCAATATCTTTTTTGCATATTTCACATTTGCCAAAAGATTCTTTGTTTAACCCTTTGAGTGCGCTTAAAACATTATTCAATCTTGATTCTAAGGCTTTAATCATAATGCTCCTCGCCTCAAAGTCTTCAAATCTATCAGCCATATCATTTTGATCTGATTCTCTGGAATCTCTCTCTTCTGGCGTTGCTTCCCACTCATTTGTTTCCGGATTTAACTTTCCAATATCACGAATTTGTTCAAGCAGAATATCTCTTTCTTTTTCTAATTTTTCTTTAATTTTTTTCTTATCTAACATAAATAAAGAGTATCACTTTAATTTTAAAAAGCAAATATATAAGAAATAATAAAATATAAGATTTTATTATTTCTTAATCTGACTAGAAGCAAGGCGAAGGATTACTTCATGAGTAGCTACTTCGGAGTTAGTGATAATAATAGATGAATCATTAATAAAAACATACATTAAAACAATTTTCCCATCATTGTTTTTAAGAACTCTTGCATTCTTGTTTTCAACAATATCATCCTGAAAATCTTTAGTAAATAAATAATTAGTAAGAGAACTGATATTTACTCCAAAAAATCCGCTTAAATCATACAACATTTTATTTTCCCAACTAAGTATCATAGGAAATACGTCGGTAAAAGAGCGAACCTTAAGTAGTATAAAAAAGTCCCCGCCTACCGGACGGGCAGGCCCAGCTGTTGGTGAAGTAGATTTTAAACCGGTATTTAAGGCACCAAGTAAAAAATTATCACTAATAAAATTATCCTGATCTAAAACAAGATTGCTTTTTATTAGCGTAATAAATCTTTTAAACCCCACAACCTTTTTATTTTCTGTTAAATAAATTCCTTCTACTCCCCCTGTTTTTATTTTGGTATTTTTAACTTGATTTAAAATAGTTTTTATTATTTGGTCCTTGTTAAACCCATCAATTGGCTTAAAATCGGTCTGATCGGTAAAGATAATTGAAGTAGTTTGTGGTGCAACTGAAATAACATTAATACTTTTATTAAAAAACGCTAAAAAAAACAAAACAGCCAAAGCTAAAGATATGAGCACAATACTTATAAACATAAATAATCTATTTTTCCTTGATTTAGGAGATAAATTTATTTTCTCAGCCTCATATTTTTCTTCTTCATGAATTATTTTTTTTATTAATCCTCCCTTATCACCTTCAATAGCCTTCACCATATCTCTGGTATAAGTTTTTACATTCTTATTTTTTAATTTATTGTCGTTTTCCATCTAAAATTTTTTAAAGCTTTTTGAAAAAATCTTTATTTGCTTCTTTGATAGACAGACTAATTTTACCTCTTTCTTCGTCAATTTTTATAACTTTCACTGGCACTATTGTTCCTTCCTTTATTATATCGCTAACTCGTTCTACGCGAAACGGAGCCATTTCAGAAATATGAACCATTCCATCGGTAAAAGTATTAAGTCTGACAAAAACTCCAAAATCTGCAAGTTTAACAACTTCACCTTTGAGTATTTCCCCGACTTTAAACTCATGCGTCATTTCTTCTATTATAGCTTTAGCTTTTTCAGCTTTATCATCTTTACCGGTCAAATATACTGTTCCATCATCTTCAATAGTTATTTCAGCTCCTGTTTTTTCTTTTATATCTTTAATAGTTTTCCCTCCTCCACCTATCACCATTCCGATTTGATCTGGTTTAATTTTTATAATCAAAATTTTCGGCGCATTTGGAGAAATTTGGACTCTTGGTTTTGGAATTTCTTTTTCAATTTTGTCCAAAATAGCAGTGCGAGCTTTCTTGGATTGTTTCATAGCCTCGCCCAGTATTTTTATCGGTACTCCTTCAACTTTCACGTCAAGTTGGATAGCGGTGATACCTTCTCTTGTACCTGCAACTTTAAAATCCATATCACCATGGTGATCCTCTGGTCCTTGTATGTCAGTCAAAATTTTATATTTATTATCATTTTCATACATAAGCCCCATAGCAATACCGGCGACTGGCGCTTTAATCGGAACTCCCCCGTCCATCAGCGCAATCGTAGAAGCGCAGATAGAAGCTTGTGAAGTGGAACCATTTGATGCCATTGATTCAGAAACTAAACGCATCGTATAAGGAAATTCCGATACAGTCGGTAATACCATTGCCAGCGCCTTTTCAGCCAGAGCGCCATGACCGATTTCTCTGCGATTGGTAGTACCGATGCGGCCAACTTCACCGTTTGAATAAGGTGGAAAATTATAATGATGCATGAATCTTTTTTCTTCCTTTGATTCCATGCCGTCAACCAGCAGTTTTTCTTCTGGACCGGCAAGCGTAAGCACAGAAAGCACATGCGTACCTCCGCGATAAAAAATTCCAGAACCATGTAAAATCGAAGAAATTCCCCCAGCCTGAACATAAAGATCACGAAGCTCATCCATAGCTCTGCCATCAGCGCGTCGATTATCATTTATCGCTTTTTTATGCAATATATCGTTTTCAGTATCATCAAAAAGATTATCCTCTAAAGTAAAATCGTCCCTATTGGCAAATTTTTCTTTTACCATTTTATTCCAGGCACTATGCAATTCGTCTATTTTCTTTTTTCCAGATCCGGCAAAAATAGCATCCTCCATTTTTGGTAAAATATCTTTATTAAATAATTTTACTGACTCATCTCCGATTTTTTCCTTCTCTATTACTTTTTTAGGAATACCAATTTCAGAAATTATTTTCTTTTGAAAATTTTCCAGTTTGGTTATTTCTTCACTTGCTTTCTTAAATGCCTCTTCCAGTTCTTCTTCTTTTATTTGGTGAGCTGATGCTTCAATCATATTTATGTTGCCATCTTTTCCACAGATAGTCAGGTCAAATTTATATTTTGTATCATCCTGTCGTAAATTTTGCACAGGATTTATTTTTAAATTATTATCGTCATATTTGCCAATACGCACTGCCCCAATTGGACCTGCCCAAGGAATATCAGACACAGCAAGAGCAAGTGAGGCAGCATTAACGGCTAATACAGTAGGGTCTTCCTGATCCAAAGATATGACAGTAGTTATTACTTGTACCGCATGACGAATTGATTGATCAAATAGCGGACGAAGAGTTCTATCAATAACCCGACAAGCAAGTATGCTATCTTCAGAGGGTCTACCTTCTCTTCGATTGAAGCGCGATCCTAAAATTTTCCCCACGGCATAAAATTTTTCCAGATAATCCACTGTCAAATTAAAAAACCCCAGACCTTCTTGTTTGTCTTTAGACATGCAGACAGTCGCCAGCACAATTGTCTCGCCATATTTTAAAATTACCGATCCATGCGCTTGTTCTGTTAAATCTGAGAAAATAGCAGTTAATGTTTTGCCGCCAATCTCAACCGAATACTCTTTTTTCTTCATATCATCAAAATTTTTATTTCATTCCTATTAAATATTTCTTCGGATTCAAAGAAAGGTCAATAAAATCATCAACGGCATCGCGAAGTTTGCCGGATGTTGATTTACCGAAAGAAATAGCTTCCACTTGCGTGCCTATATTCTGGATATATTCAACCATAGGCACATAATCGCCATCACCGGCAACAAGTACAACCGCATCCAATTTAGGCGCAAATTTAATGGCATCGACAGCAAGACCGACATCCCAGTCACCTTTCTTAAAACCGCCGTAAATTTGTAAATCTTTTGTTTTTGTTTCAATGCCTAATTTTTCAAGCGCTTCAAAAAAACTTTTTTCATCGCCATTTTCAGATGTGATAACATACGCCACCGCGCGAACAAGTTTTCTGCCTGCAACCGCTTCTTTTAAAACTGCGCCAAAATTCACTCGCGCTTTATATAAATTGCGAGCTGAATGATATAGATTTTGTGTATCAATAAAAACTCCAACTCTTTGTTCTTTATTTTTTATAACAGTCATAAGATTAAGTATAGCAAAAAACTAGACGAGATTCATTTTCTTCATAAGCGCATTATAACGAGGCTTGCTTTTACGCTCCAAATATTTTAAATGGTTGCGTCTATCAGCAACCATCTTGATGAGACCTCGACGAGAATTATTGTCTTTTTTATGTTTCTTCAGGTGTTTTGCCAATTCTTCTATTTGAGTAGATAAAACAGCCACCTGCACTTCGGAAGAGCCCGTATCTTTCTCGTGAACTTGATTTTTCTTTATAACTAACTGCTTTTTTTTTGTAGTTAACATTGTTTTATCTTAGCATAAAGATTAAGAATTTGCAAGGTTATTCTTTAAAAATATTGCGCGACGTGGTAAAATAAAGATATAATAATATGACAGAAAATATTCAACAATTAAAAAGAGAATTTCTAGAGCATCTAGAGATTGAAAAAGGTTCTAGTTTAAAGACTGTTGAGAATTACGACAGATATCTAACCCGTTTTTTAAAATTTGGAAAAATAGAAAAACCAAAAGATATTAATGACGAAAAAGTCAGGGAATTCAGGCTTTTCTTAAACAGACAATCCGGAATGAAAATAAGAGGACAAAATCAGGCAACGATGAAAAAAAATACTCAGAATTACTATCTTATTGCGCTCCGTGTTTTTTTAAAATACTTAATTAAACGTGAGATTCCTACCCTTTCTCCTGACCGGATAGAACTTGCGAAAATAAAAGAAAGAAGTTTGGATTTGATAACTGTAGAAGAATTAAACAGACTTCTTTCCGAGCCAAACGGACCTGACCTGAAAAATCTCCGGGATAAAGCAATACTTGAGTTATTTTTCTCTACGGGGCTTCGTGTATCGGAACTTGCATCGCTTAATAGAGATTTAGATATGTCAAAAGGCGAATTTTCTATCAGAGGAAAAGGAGAAAAAGTCCGAGTGGTATTTTTATCTGATAGCGCAAAAAAAACAATCAAGGAATATTTATCAAAAAGAAAGGATATGGAGGAAGCTATGTTTATACAAATTTCCATTATTAATAAAAAAGGACCTTCAAGATTAACTCCCCGCTCTATAGAGCGCATAGTAAAATACTATGCAATCAAAGCGGGTATATCAAAAAAAGTAACACCGCACACTATTCGCCATTCTTTTGCTACCGATTTATTACAAAATGGAGCGGATATCAGAAGCGTTCAAATGATGCTCGGACATTCCAATATTTCCACCACTCAAATTTATACGCACATTACAGATAAACAATTACAAGAAGTGCATAAGAAGTTCCACAGCAGAAAATAATATGAAAATCATCTCGTGGAACACAAATGGATTAAGAGCAACGGTTAAACAAGGATTTTTTACGCCCCTATTTCAGAAAGAGAAGCCAGATATTTTATGTTTACAAGAAACAAAAGCGGAGCCGGAACAGCTGACAGAAGAAACACGCAACGTTCCCGGATATTTTTCTTATTTTTCTCATTCTAAAGTTAAAAAAGGATATAGTGGCGTAGCGATTTATTCTAAAGAAAAACCAAAGGAAATTTTTTATGGTATGGGTATTAAAAAATTCGACGATGAGGGCAGATTGGTTGGTATAAAATTAAAAAATCTCATAGTTATAACAGGATATTTTCCAAACGGTGGACAAGGTCCTCATCGATTAAAATATAAACTTGAATTTTATGATGCTTTCTTAAAATTTATTTCAAGACTCCGAAAAAACGGAGAGCATATTATTTTTTGCGGAGATATAAACACCGCTCATGAAGCAATTGACCTTGCACATCCGAAAGAAAATGAGGAAAATACCGGATTTTTGCCTATAGAACGGGCTTGGATTAATAAAGTAATCAAAAATAATTTTATAGATATTTTCAGAAAATTTTATCCGAATAAAACCGGTGCTTATACTTACTGGGATCAAAAAATGCGTTGCCGCGACCGCAATGTCGGTTGGCGACTTGATTATTTTTTTGCCAGTTCTGAAATTGTTCCAAAAATAAAAAAAACAGGAATATTATCCGATTACTACGGCTCTGATCACTGTCCTATCTGGCTAGAGATTAATTAGTTTCGGCTTCGTGTTTTTGCCAAACCATTTTTTGGATAACTTTACTATATTAGGGGTTATATCTGTCACTAAGATTTTTGCTCTTGCCCCGTACCGAGCTTTGCTCTGGTTCGGGGTTTTATTTTTTGTAAGTTTTTTTTCAATCTCCGGATGTCGGGCAAGATAATCTTTGAATTTTTTAGGAATTATTTCATCTTGAGAAATTACTTTAATTTTGGAACCAAGAATTTTTCTGATTTCATTCTTATAAAATGGATAATGGGTACAGCCTAAAGCAACTGCATCCAGTTTTTTATTCAAAAATGGTTTTAAATATTTTAAAATAAATTGTTTTGCCAAAATTTTTTCTCCTTCTTCAATTAAAGGCACGAGCATCGGCGCGGAATTTTGGGAAATTTTTGTTTTCCTGCTAATTTTTTTTATTTCTTTCGGAAAAGCATTCGAGTTTATCGTACCTACAGTCCCTAATATCCCTATTCTCTCATATTTAGCGCATTCTTCCGCTGTTGGAATCAGAACCCCCAATATTTTTCTTTCGGACTCTCCCATTAATCTACGCGTATTATTGTAATCAACTAAATATTCTTGCTGGATTTTTCTTAACGCTCTGGCTGAAGATGTGTTGCAAGCAATAATAATAATCGCGCAATTTTGTTTTTTAAATAAATAATCCATTGCTTCCTTAGTGAATTCAAATACGGCATCATGAGAACGGTTGCCATAAGGCACTCTTTTTGTGTCTCCTAAATAAACATAATCATATTCCGGCATTGTTTTTCGTATTGCTTTAGCAATAATAAGTCCTCCCAATCCCGAATCAAAAATTCCAATACGCATTTTTCTATTCTAGCATATTTTTTTATAAGTGTTATTATTTATATACCTGTCCCGTACTAAATTTTTGATTACGAGACATAAAGATTAAAGATTATTAATAAAATTTTAGTACTGGGATGCAAAAGGTTTGTAAAACATGCAATAAAAGTTTTGAAATAACGAAAGAAGATTTAAACTTTTACGAAAAAATGAAGGCTCCTGCTCCAAACTATTGTCCGGAATGCCGATTGGCGCGAAGACTATGTTTCCGCAACGAGAGAACTCTATATAAAAGAACTTGCAGTAAAAGTGGAAAATCGATAATTTCTATTTATCCGGAAAATACTCCCTTCCCTGTCTATGACCAGCATATCTGGTGGGGAGATGATTGGGACGCAATGGATTACGGACAAGATTATGATCCAAACCGACCTTTTTTTGAACAATTCGCAGAGTTAAAAAACAAAGTACCCAGAATTTCTTTGCTTAATATCACTTCAGTGAATAGCGACTATGGAAATAATGTTGAAGACAGTAAAAATTGCTATTTAATATTTGCAGCGCAAAAAAATGAGGATTGTATGTACGGCAGGCTTTTATACAGAAGTCGTTTTGTCGTTGATTCCGATTTTGTTCAGGATTCGGAACTTTGCTACTACTGCATAGATTGTCGAAAGTGTTATCAATGTCTTTTTTCAGAGAATTGCGAAACAAGTACGGATCTTTATTTCTGTTTTAACTTGCGTGATTGCCAAAATTGCATATTTTCCACGAATTTAAGGCACCAAAATTATTGTATTTTTAATAAACCGGTTTCCAAAGAAGAATACGAAAACAAAAAGAAAGAAATTTTCTCCTCTTACTCGGCACTGAACAAAGCAAAGAAAGAATTCGAAGAATTTAAAAAAGAAGCTATCGTAAAATTCGCGCATCAAGTGAAATGCAATAAAGCTATCGGAGATTATATGTATAACTGCCATAATACTTTGTATGCTTTTGATTCGGAACATTCTAAGAACTGCAAATATATTTATGACGCTGAAAGTCCAATTGATTCTTATGATTTAAACAATACATATTACAATCCGGAACTTAATTTGGATATGATGGGAACGTTAAAAACATATAATGCAAAATATTCTGTTTACGCCATATATTGTAGTGATATAGAGTATTGCGATAGTATAAACAACTCCGACAGTTGTTTCGGTTGTGTTGGATTAAAAAAGAAAAAATATTGTATTTTAAATAAGCAATATACAAAAGAAGAATATGAAAAATTAAAAGAAAAGATAATAGAAAATATGAAAAAAGAAGGGGTGTATGGAGATTTCTTTCCTCCTTCTCTTTCCCCTTTCGGCTATAATGAAACCTTAGCGCAGGAATATATGCCAATGACTGAAAGTGAAGCAAAGAAAAAAGGTTTTAACTGGCAAAACCAAACGACAGGCACTTATGGAAAAGAAACAATAAAAGAAAAAGACATACCGGAAACAATCGGCGAAGTGACGGAAGATATTTTGAAGGAAATTTTGGTGTGTGAAGACTGCAAAAAGAATTTCAGAATAACAAAATCGGAATTTGATTTTTACAAAAGAATGAATCTTCCCCTACCGCACAAAGATTTCGAATGTCGGCACAAAGAAAAAATGTCAAAACGCAATCCGCGCAAACTTTGGCACAGAAAATGTATGAAAGAAGGCTGTCAGAATGAATTCGAAACTTCATACTCCCCCGACCGTCCTGAAATAGTCTATTGCGAAACCTGCTACCAGCAAGAAGTGTATTAAAGCGCTAAAAAACTTGACATTTGTTATAAAATCATATATACTATCAGTATATTAATACTATTTACCAGCCTCGACTAGTGCGAGTCTAGGCGGGTCTAAAAAATTTTTATGCTTAAATGTATAGAAAGTACGGTGTCCGGTAGAAATTTAAATTATGAGGATCTCTTGTGGATTAATCGTCATGCAATCCGACTCGGACTCAAAGGTATCACATTTTTTAAAAGCGATGGAAGTATAAGAGTAATAGCAGAAGGAGAAGAAAAAAATCTCCTTTTTTTTATAAAAAAATTAAAACGCGGACGTCATTTTTTCTCGCTTTTTTCTCCCGTAGAAAATTTTTCCATAGCGTGGCACGAGTCCAGAAATGAATTTGAAGATTTTTCTATCAGCGAGACTACCTAACCCCATGTTTAATATGCAGTTTTTCTATTTCTTTTTCCTCTAATTCTTCTTTCTTTTCCTTTCCTCTTTCACCTAATGTCCTTAATTCGGCATCACCAAGAATATTCAGTGATTTAACCAATTCTGAAAGATGTTCTCTCGTGTTTTTTGTCGGATCATCTAAAACCTCTTCAAGAAGTGCATGCAAAATCCATCCCATTCGAGGACCCGGTTTTATATTAAGTTCTTTTATCATAAATTCCCCGTCAATTTTCAGCTGACCGACAGATATCGGGTCATGCAGAGCCTCCTCTATCATTGCAAAGTATTTTCGTAAACGATAGGGTGCTTCTTTTTTCTTCATTCCGACTCTATCGCATTCACGAACATTCATCAGAGACCAAATATTTTCCACGCCAACTTTTGTAATGATTCTACGCACAGCTGAAAGCGTTATTAATTCCGTATCGGAAAAAAACATATGACTGCGAATTAATTTTTCAACAAGTTCAATTTCTTTTTTGGAAAATTTCAATCGTTCCATTATCTTTTTTGTCATTCGCGCACCAATTACTTCATGACCGTAGAAAGTATATTTTTTCTTGCTGGCTGGGCTGGCGAATAATTTAGCATGGTCTGGCTGGGATAGGGACCCAGAGATCCGAGGACCTGATAAATTATTTGACAGTCCAGCCAGGATAATATTCGAGCGACGGAGAGCATCCCCGCTTGCTTCTGCTAATCTTCTAGCTTTTGGTTTCCCAATATCATGAAAAAGCGCGGCCAGTCTTACTTCCAAAGACCAATTTTTATCGGCAGAATGCTGTAAAGCATGAAGCAAATGATCCCAAACATCGTAAATATGTTCGCCTAATTGCTCGCATCCGATTCCCTCCTCTAACTCCGGAATTATGTTCTTCAATAATCCAAATCTTTGAAGCATTACAATCCCGACTGACGGATTTGGAGACATAATTATTCTTGAAAATTCATCACGGATTCTTTCGGGTGATATTTTTTTTATTAAATTCGCATTTTTTGAAATACTTTCACCACTTTCATAGGACACAGAAAAACCAAGTTGTAAAGCTATGCGCACAGCTCTCAGCATTCTAAGCGCATCCTCTTTAAAACGGTCATCAGGTTCTCCTACTGCTTTTAATATTTTATCTTTGATGTCCTTTAAACCACCAAACATGTCCGTTAAATGCCCATTCCTATAAGCCATAGCATTTATGGTAAAATCACGTCTTTTAAGATCATCCTCTAAATTATCACTAAATTTTATCTCATCTGGATGTCTAAAATCACTATATTTTGCCTCAATTCTATATGGGGTAACCTCTATTTGGAAAAAAGTTTCTTTCGCCGACACTAAAGCCCCGCCTACCAGTTGGCGGGCAGGTTTGGCGGACAGGTGTGAAACATCAGGATTAAGTGTTTCACATGGAACACAAACAATGACTGTACCGAAATCGTTCTCATATATAGTTTTTTCAAATAAGCTAATTATTTGCTCTGGTTTAGCATTTGTTGCCACATCCCAATCTTTTGGTTCCCTGTCCATTAGAAGATCTCTAACACAACCACCAACTAGATACGCCTCAAAACCCGCTTTTTCAAGCGTGTCCGTTATGTTTGAAACTTCTTTAGGAATTTTAGATATTAAATTTTTTTCTCCTAATAAATTCACTTTTTATGTGCACCCGGCAAGAGTCGAACTTGCAATGACCGCTTCGAAGGCGGGTATGATATCCATTTCACTACGGGTGCAAAATTAATTTGTTAATCTTAATATTTTACACTATTTTAAAAAATTAACAAATAATACTTAAAATACAAGCTAATTTTTGAATTGCATTACTTTGATTAAAATACTATAATAAAATATATTTTGATCTGCGGTTATGGTTTAGTGGTAGAACACGTCCTTGCCAAGGATGAGACGGGAGTTCGATTCTCCCTAGCCGCACAAAAATATAATGTCCTTTACTTATAACTTATTTTATAAGGATTTTATGAAAAACTGTGGATAACTATGTTGGTAATGTTTATAAAGGACATATCAAAATTTTGTCTTTTATATCCATTTTCTTAAAAATATGTTGTAAAATAAGGATATTTTAATAAAAGACATAAAATTAAGCAAAATCAAGCAAATTGTTTCACGTGAAACATGTTTCCCATGAAACCATAGAAACTATAACCTAAAATCTAATAATTATATGCCAAAGATTTTTACTTCGGAAACACAAAAAATAGGAGAAATCGGTGAAAACATAGCTATTAAGTTTCTCATGAAACATGATTTTTCAGTATTAGATCGTAATTATACTAAAAAATGGGGTGAAATAGATATTATAGCTGAAAAAGACAATAAATTGCACTTTATTGAAGTAAAAAGCGTTTCACGAGAAACATTGAATACTTTTATACCAAAATCTTATAATGATTCTGATGAAAGGTATCAACACAGACCTGAAGACAACATGCATCCATGGAAATTAAAAAGACTGTCACGAACTGTTCAAACTTATCTTTTGGACAAAAAAATATCGGATGAAAAAGAGTGGCAAGTTGATTTACTTGTTGTGTATCTATGTCAAAAAGAGAAAAAAGCAAAGGTAAAAGTAGTAAGTGATATTATTTTGTGATATACTCAAAAAGTTTTCGGGCTGTAGTATACCGGTAGTACAAGTGCCTAATAGTGAGAGCATTTAGACTATAGTCGGTAAAGATTTTTATAATTTAATAAGTTCAACGGGCTGTAGTATACCGGTAGTACAAGTGCTTTGGGAGCATTTAGACTGGGTTCAATTCCCAGCAGCCCGACTAATCAAAAAATTATGACTTCATTTGCTTTACTTTTTACCCTTGCATCAATAGGAATTAGCGAAACCGTTTATCTTATTCGTAAGAGAATCGCTTCTGAAAAACCAATTTGTCCGATTGGAGACGGTTGTGAAACGGTATTGACCAGCAAATATAATAAAATCTTCAATATTCCTAACGATATTTTGGGATTGTCGGCTTACATAACGATTTCAATCTTTGCCGCATTTCTGGTGATTGGAGTCGCACCAACGTTTCTTTGGAGTTTCGTGATAAAAATTCTCATAGGCATCGCTTCAATCATGTCCTTTATCTTTACCTATCTTCAATGGCGGGTTATTCGCGCTTGGTGCTTTTGGTGTTTGATGTCGGCATTTACAATTTGGCTGATGGGAATTATAATATTAATAAGCGGATTAATTTAAAATGAATAAAACTTCGTTCCATATTTTAAGAGTCGGACTGGCTATAACTTTTTTGTGGATTGGTATTTTAATTTTTAAACAACCTGAAGCTTGGGGAGGATATCTGCAACCGTGGGCCGCTGGATTATTACCTATACCTATTAAGGAAGCAATGATAGGAACAGCAGTCTTGGATATTTTAATTGGCGCCTTTCTGTTATTTGATTTTTTTGTGTGGTTCGTGGCTTTGTTGGGAGCGATTCATTTAATTATTATTCTCACAGTAAGCGGTATTACCGATATAACAGTCAGAGACATAGGAATTTTGGCGGCAATTATAGCTCTTGTGATAGATTCTTTTCCTAAACAGCAAAATGAGTCATCATAAAAAATTAGTTCCTTTTTATTATTAATTTAATTTCAAAAAAAATATGAATAAAACATTTGTCACCATTTTAATTTTAGTCGTTGTCATTTTAGGGGGTTATTTTTTGCTAAAAAGTTCAGAAGTTCAAGCGCCAACTATGGAAACGCCAGTCGTCCCAATAGGAACTGCAAATGAATCTACATCGGTTGGTCAAAATGCAGTTACTTATAGTGATACGGGCTATCTACCCGGCACGCTAAATATAAAAGTTGGCACGACTGTCACTTTCAAAAATAATAGTTCAGTATCTATGTGGACAGCTTCGGCCTTTCACCCTACACACGCAGCTTACCCCACAACTGGTGGCTGTCTCGGCAGTACCTTTGATGCTTGTAAGGGAATACAGCCCGGCGATTTCTGGTCATTTAAGTTTGATATAGTCGGCAGTTGGAAGTATCATGATCATTTAAAACCCAGCTATTTTGGAACGATTGTTGTCAAATAATTTTAAAATTATATACAATAAACCAATAATAAAAAAGCATTGTTTTTAATGCTCTTTTAGGGTATAAATTTATCTAAGTTCAATTATCAACGGTTCGATATGAATAAAATTAATAAAAATTTATGAACGTTGCTATATTGTACTGCATAGTATATACTAAGGTTCGATATGGTAAAATTATTACTGCACAAAAAAGCTGTAGAAATGAGAAAAGCTGGTTATTCTTATAATTACATTAAGGATAAACTAAATGTATCAAAAAGTACTTTAAGCGGTTGGTTATCAAATATCTCCTATATTCCCAATGAAAGAATTATCAGGAGAATTGAACAAGCTAGAAGTTCTTCTATAAAAACTCAAAAAGCGAAAAAAACAAAATCAATTGAAGATGCTAGAAATCTTGCTGTAAAAGATATTGGAAAATTCAAAAAGAGAGACTTGTTCATGCTAGGTATAGGAATTTATATAGGTGAAGGTTCAAAAACTGGTAATAATTCTTCTATTCGTGTAGTCAATTCTGATCCTAAAATAATTAAAACTACTATACTTTGGTTTAAAAAAATATGTGATTTGCAAAATATCAATTTCTCTATTAGAATCCATTTGTATCCTGATAATAATCAAGAAGAAGCCATGTCTTTTTGGATGAAAGAAACAAGATTATCTAGAGATTCTTTTTTGAAAACATGGGTAGATGTGAGAACTAATAAGAAAAGAAAAAATTTCGGCAAATTACCGTATGGAACAGCACATTTAACAATAAAGAGTGCTGGTAATAATAATGCTGGAGCATTTCTTCTTAGGAGAATATTATCCTGGATAGAGATAGTTCACGAAAAAGCGGGTATGGTTTAGTGGTAGAATGACACACTTCCAATGTGTAGACTCGGGTTCGATTCCCGGTACCCGCACATGATAACAATATATATTTACGCATTAGTTAGTGTCATTATAGTAAGCCTTGTTTCTTTAATTGGAGTATTTTCACTGTCACTTAAAGAAAAAATGATAAAAAAATATATCAGTCTGTTTATAAGTTTGGCTGTCGGCGCGCTTTTAGGAGATGCATTTATACATTTGATACCAGAAGCTTTTGAAAATTCTTCTAATTCTGTTTTAGTAAGTTTATTAATTATAACTGGAATACTTTTATTCTTTATAATAGAAAAATTTCTTCATTGGCATCACCATGAAGATGATACAGAAATAAATCACATACATCCAGTAGGGAAATTGCTGCTTTTTACCGATGGTTTCCATAATTTTATAGATGGAATAATTATCGGCGTAAGTTTTTTGGTAAGTGTCCCAATTGGAATAGCGACAACGTTAGCGGTGGTTTTACATGAAATTCCGCAAGAGATAGGGGACTTCGCAGTTCTCATTCATTCTGGCTACGATAAAAAAAAAGCCCTATTTTTAAACTTCATTTCAGCGCTTATGGCTATTGTTGGAGTTCTCATTGCTTTAATTTTTGGCAGTATTGCGGAAACTTTTTCTCTATGGATCTTACCAATCGCCGCCGGTGGCTTTATTTATATCGCAGTTGCCGATTTAATTCCCGAACTTCAAAAAACAAAAGAATCGAAGCATTCAATATCACAAATAGCAACAGTCATAATCGGGATTTTGACTATGGTTGCTTTACTTTTATTCGAGTAAAAATTAATTATTCGCCCAAGACCCATTTATTCCCGAATTAAACGCGCCTTCAACCACGAAGTGAACATGCGGACCGGTGGAGCGTCCCGTAGAACCGACATTACCGATGATGTCGTCTTGAGCAACCGGGTCGCCAGCACGAACAATAATCTTAGACATATGGCCATACATGGTTTTAATACCGCCTGAGTGAACGATAATAACTAAACCGCCAAAACCGCCATTGTAGCCCATTTTGGCAAAAATAACTCTTCCGGAAGCGGCAGCGTGTATCGGAGTGCCTTTGGCGATAGCCAAGTCCACCGCACATCCATCATGAAAGCCTTGGCTTAGGCGATAACCGGGAACAGGATTGATGAAAGCAAAAACAGGGAGACTTTCACAATATTCTATGTCCTCGGTAGTTGTGGTGCTTCTAATGACCGGCTTAGCATTTTCTTCAATCCTCTTTCCGCCGGGAATCGTAAATTCGTCGCCCACTGCAAGCTTGGCGTCCGATGTAATGCCATTACAAAAAGCGATGTCATTTACATTCACTTTATAAAGTTTTGCTATCTTCTGCAGTGTTTGTCCTTTAGCAACAGTATGTTTGACACTAGAGACAGAAGAAATGAAGAGCACATCGTCTTCTACAAGATTCTTCTTCCCATTATTCGCCGCCAGAACATTATTTTCAGAAACATTAAGTAGTTTAGCTACTTTAGAAATAGAGACTCCTTTTTCCACTACATAAACAATTGTCTCTCCACAAAAGGAATCTATATCGTCCCTCCCATCAAAAACACCTGCAGACTTTAGCGCTTTATCATCAAAAATATTATTTGTATTTATATCATCGGTTGTATTATCTTTTACGCTATCTTTACTATTTTTATCTTGAAAAATTGAAGCGGGAGAAACCCTGGCTTGAAGAGAAAGTTCAGGATTTTGAACGTTACTGCCAAATTGAGGGGGTTTTATTATGTTTGTATCGGCATCCGCATAAACCTGATCACCTGGACCAAAAATTGAAGATAAAAAGCCGGCTTCCGCTCTAAAAGGCATAAAAAACGCCCCGGACAACAGGGAAAAGGCCAGAATAGAGCTGTATATTTTAAGTAAATTTCTCATGATGGTACCATCGTCTCTGAATTCAGCCATTTTCCTGTCATAACCACTTCAAAAGGTACTTCAATAGGGTAGCCAAAAATGAGGCAAAAGTCAATCCTGTTGTGGAAAACTAGTTGACAAATTGATATTTATACTATATAATATAGATACATTCTAAGTAGTTTTCAATAGAAAATTAGGTATTAGAAGACGAAAGTTTTATAATAAAAATATTATGGAACAAGAAAAAGATCTAAACCTGAGTGATTCTTACGAAAAAATTAAGCAAGATACTATAAAAATAACAGGCAATCATCCTGATTTTGAAAATTTGCGAAATTCTAAATATCCGCAAGACGTACTTATGTTAATTACCAGAGCAATTAACTTAGCAGATAAAGAACCTAAAGGTTTTTTCGGGAAAAGGAAATCAGAACTTTTGGCGTTAGAAAAGAGAGCCCAAGAGGTTACAAATCAACAAGTTCAACAACAAATAGATGAAAAAAATGAATCAACTCAATTAGAAGATCAGAAATTAGACGTCAAAGAAAACACTAAAGAAGAAGTAATACAAGGAATAGCAGAAATTCTAGGATCTAAGGAAGCAATAAATTTTTATAAAGACAAAGAACAGAAAGAAAATGAAAAAGAAACTAAGATAAAAGAACTCCGAGAAGCAATAGAGAATTCCCAAAAAGTAATTGGAGAAAATGGGAAGGTAATTAGAGAAAATGATGTTCAAAAGAAAGCTATACTCGAAAAATTAGCAAAACTTGATGGGAAACCTAAAAAAATTGAAAATAAAGAAGATATTGAATCATTTGATAGAAAATACATAGAAGATAAAATATATGAACTTTTAAAACCAATAAAATCAATAAAAAATATTAGAATAATAAAAATTACTAAAGATTTCCTTTTATATGCAAACATGACAGCAGAGAAGTTTTTCGTTACGACAGATATATCATTAGAAGGTATTTCTATAGTAAATCAAGGGAATAGTGTTGGATTTGAAAAAAATTATTTATCTAAAGTTAAAGCTACGAAAAGAGAAGAAGATGTGAAAAATATACTTGCTGAGTACACAGATTCAATTGGTGTGAGATTAATAGAATTTATTGAAAAAGAAAAAAATAAAATAGTTGAAAAAATTTGGATTGAAGACGGTCAATTAAAGGCGTTATATAAAAAAGATAAATAAACATGATAGACCAGCCACCAAAAATAAATATAGAAGAAGAGAAGGAACGCGAAAAACTCCTGGAAGACCTCAAGATAAATGAAGAAAGTACCAGACGTGCTAAAGAAAACACTATACGTGAAGAAGAAACCATAAAACAAGCATTGTTAGCCTTGTCAGTATTAGAAAAAGGAGATACAAAAAGAGGAACAGAAGCCGAAACCGAAGAATGGACAGAAGAAGAAGAAAAAGTACATGAAATTTTTTGGGGTGCAAATAAAAATGTTGAAACTGAAAAGTTGACAGATAAAGGGGAAAAATTAAAATCAGATCAAATCACTGATAATAAACAAATACAAAATGCAAAACTAGAAATTGAAGAGATTTTTGTACAAAAAGAATACTCTAAGTTATCACAAGAAGACAAAGAAAAAATAGAACTTGGTTTTAAAACGATGGGCTTCCTTATAGAACAAAAGAAAAATAATTTTTTTGCAAGTGTATTTAATAAAATATTAGAAAAACTACCAGAAGGAAAAACAGCATCTCGTTTCTGTAAAGAACTGCGAGATTCTTTTGTACGTGATTCTAAAAAGGTTTATAAAACAGCCGAGAGTGTCACAAGCGGTAAGGAAAAACATAAAATAGCAAACACAGCTTTATTGTTTGGAAATATTTTAAGATATGGAAGAATAGTTACTGATTTAACAGGAGCTTCACTAGCTTCACCATTGCGTTATGTAATGATGGGAAGTATGGTTTTTACACGCGCATCTGAAGCGGCAAAAGAAACGCGTTTAACAAATGAAGATGTTATAGAAAAAACCAGAATCCAAGATGCAGACCTTGCGGCAGAAGAAGCTTGGGGTATATATGAACGCGCGCAAGCGCAAGGAAGGACAAAAAATGTTTCAGCCGAAGCTCTGAAAAATGCATATATGATGGAAATGCCTACAGATCTTTTAAAAAGACTTGAAAACCCAAGTACTGCAAATAACTTTGTTCAAATAATTTTGAGAAAACACCTTGAGTTTGATATAAATCGTATTAATAATTCTTTAGAAAAAATTCACAGTGATCCAAAACTTTCTTTGGCTGAAAAAGAAGAAAAAGAAAGGAAACTTATAAAAAAACAGGAGAAAAAATTAGTGGATTATGACCGCATTTTGACCCAATACGGTATAGTAGATGAATTGGCAATAGCTGGACGTTATGCTCAGACTGTTGGCAAGGCTGTAGTCACGGTAATGACAGTAGAAACATTAGTTTTATCAGTAGAAAGAATGTGGGGTATATTATCACATGCTTTTTCTGAACTAGACATATCTCTACCTACGCATAGTACGGAAATTAGCGCAGAAAAAACTTTTATTGAAGAAACAATAAAAGCAAAAACTGAAAATCAAGGTGGTTTAAAAACCATAATTGAACATAAAGATTCGATTGGAATAAAAATACAACCTGAAACAAAAATTGAACTTCATGTTAATCCAGACGCGATAGTTCATCAAGGACAAGGCATAACGCAGGCTTTTGCCGCACAAATGAGAGCCGATCATAATCTGGCTGAAAAATTAGGATTCCACGGAGATTTAAATAACAAAAATGATATGGCGCATTTCACTCGTCAACTTGCCATAAAAATGGGATATATGGATGAGTCAGGACACGAAGTGAGAGTAGCAGAAGCGGACAAAGTGGCTTATGAAATTAAAATAGAGAATGGACATATCCTTGTTGAAGAAAAAACTGTCGGAGGAGAGGCGATTGAAACTCATCAAGAAGGAGATAAATTCGAAGAAAAAGCGGATAAATATGAATACAATGATGAGAGGGACCACAGACCAGAATATCAACCTAAACATGATACTGAAACAAATACACAGACCATTAAACAACCAGTCCAAGAACAAAAAACTGAGACTATAGACACTTCAAAATCCAGAGAAATAAAGTCGGAAGGGATAAAAACAGAACAAGCAATAACAGAATCTTCAGTTGCCAATCCATTTAATCTGACAAACGAAACATTGACACAAGTTAAAGAGACACATACAAACAACATAAACCATTTTATAAATTCGGGTTCCTTGAATGATTTGGATAAAGAAAATATACAAGACACAATAAAAGAAGGCTCTGCCTTAGTAATGGTACAAGAAGCTGAAGTAAAAGAAATCTATAGTCCTTTGCATAGTTATATACATAAACTTCATGAAATAACAGGACTTAAACCAAGAGGTGAGAGCCTAGTGCAAAAAGCGGAAACAAACGAGGAATACATCTACAGAGCTGAAATGAAAGCTGCCTCAATGCATAAATTAGAAGAAATAAAAATAAACCAACCACTAATTACACCACTCAAACATGAATTTACTCAGGAAGAATTAAAACATCAATTTGAACATGACGGTAAAATTAAAGATCTAAAACACAACGTGACTGTAGAAAAAACCGTTGGCGGTACTGTTACACGCGAATCAATGTCTGGTACGTTTAGAATGACACCAGAAATCCAAGAACAGGTTGGTACTTTAGCCAGACGTTTGGAAATAAAAAGTATTGATGCTCAGACTTTCCATGAAGAATTAGTGAAAATTAAGGGTGGACCACTTAGTGTAGGCGACGAGCTATCAGCTAAAGGTATTATCGGAAATCCCAGTTCGCCTTTACTAAGAGGTAAGCTTGATATGCTAATTCGACATATGATGTTGGAAAAACAAGCCAGCTATGGAAGTGAACATGTAGATACATCAAAAGAACAACCAACAATAGATAAACATGATGAGGTAATCAAACAATCAGAAGAAAAAGAAAAAGCTCTTTTGAAAGAGATAGAAGATAAGAAAGCAGAAGTAAAAGCCAAACTGGAAGAACAAAAACACTTAAAAGAAGAAATGAAAAAAATAAAAGGAGAAAGAAAAGATCTCCTAAAAAAGGGAGAAGAGCTTAAAAAAGAAATACGGGCTTATGAAAAAGGAGAAAATATAGAAAAAACTGATACAAATGAAATAGAAGATAACAAAGGAAAAATAAAAGATAATTCAGATGCGATAGAAAAAACAAAAGGTAAAATAAGTTCTCTCTCAAAAGAGATAGAAGATGAAAAAGCAAAGATGCAAGAAAGATTAAAAAAGGCAGAGGAAGATTTTAAAGCTACAATGGAAAAAATAGAAAGAGACAACCTGGCCAGACATGCCAATCCAAATATAAAAGTTGATACTGAAAATTAAAATTTTATAATTAACTCCCGCCTAAGGCGGAAGTGTTAAAACAAATAAAATAAATTTTGTGTTATATTTGATGAATGATGGATCACCTATCAGGGCTCAATAGTAGACAAATAGAAGCGGCAATTCATATGGATGGGCCGCTTCTTATTGTTGCCGGAGCAGGCGCGGGAAAAACTAAAACAATAACACACAGAATACTAAATCTAATAAAAAATGGGGTTGCGCCAGAGAAAATTTTGGCTGTCACTTTTACCAATAAAGCGGCTAAAGAAATGCGCGAACGAATTATTTCAGAAATACAAAAGTCACTGTCAAGGTTCAACCTTGACAGTGAGGAAATACCTTTTGTTAGCACTTTTCATTCTTTGGGAGTTTATATAATAAAGGAAAACGCAAGGGTTTTAGGACTAACCAGACATTTTACTATTTTAGACGAATCAGATTCTACAACATTGATAAAAGAAGCGATAAAAGAATTGGGTTATGACCCAAAACAATATTCTCCCGGTAAAATAAGAGTGATAGTAAGCATTGAAAAAGGAAATTTTATAACTTTGGAAAAATACCGAGAAAAAACACAAAATTCCTTTCAAGAATTAGTGGCAAATGTTTGGCAAATTTACGAAAGAAAAAAAACAAAAGAAAATTCATTGGATTTTGATGATTTACTTTTAAAAGCAACCAAATTATTAAAAGAAAATGAAAAAATCAGAAAAATTTATCAAGAAAAATGGGAATATATCCACATTGATGAATATCAGGACACAAACGAGGTTCAATATTTAATGTCGCGTTTGCTTTCCGAAAACAATAAAAATATCTGCGTGGTAGGGGACGCGGATCAAAATATTTATTCCTGGCGCGGAGCAAATCTAAAAAATATTTTAAGTTTTGAAAAAGATTATCCAAATGCAAAAATAATTTTACTGGAAGAAAATTACAGATCCACTCAAAATATATTGGAAGCAGCAAACGAAGTGATAAAGAAAAATAAATACAGACCGGATAAAAATTTATTTACCAAAAATCCAATCGGCGAGAAAATTGGCTTCTATGAAGCGCTAGATGAAAATGATGAAGCGGATTTTGTGGCGACAAAAATTTTGGAAATTATCAATCAGGAAAATCCTTCCAATTTTTCGTCCCTGCGCCCTTCTCGGAGTACCGAGTGGGACCCTCGGGAGGCTCAAAATCGAAAGGGTTCTCCTGATCTAGAAAATAGTACAGGTTTTTCTTTGCGGGGTGTCTCGCAGGGCGACGGCCCGAGAGGCAGCGCTCCGCGAGCACGCGGAGACAGCGACCCCGCAAAGGAAATATCTGCACTATTTTCTGACATCGCAATTTTGTATCGCGCAAATTTTCAATCTAGAGCGCTGGAAGAAACAATGCTCCGATATAATATTCCATATCAAGTTTTAGGTGTCAAATTTTTTGAAAGAAAAGAAATTAAAGACACTCTTGCGTATCTTCGAGCAGCGCTTAATCCGGAAAGTTTATCTGACATAAAAAGAATAATAAATTTCCCCGCAAGAGGAATAGGAAAAGTAACACTTGTCAAAATTTTTGCAAAAGACACAGAAAACCTACCAATAAAGATAAAAATAAAAATCAATAATTTTTACAAGATTCTAGAAGAAATAAAAGAAAAAATAGAAACTTCAAAAACGTCTGAAGTTATAAGATTCACAGTAAAAAAATCAGGTATCGAAACAGAACTTTCTACTGGTACTGAAGAAGACACAGAAAGGCTAGAAAATATAAAGGAATTAGTTACTTTGGTATTAAAATATGATAATTTAAAGGATGGAATGGGAATAGAGAAACTTCTGGAAGACGCTTCTTTGGCTTCAGATCAAGACTCTATGATGATTACTAATGATAAAAATGTCCCGACCTTTGTCGGGATCCCGACAAAGGTCGGGACAATAAAATTAATGACCGTACATGCATCAAAAGGACTTGAATTTAAATATGTTTTTATAACAGGATTAGAAGACGGACTTTTCCCCCATCAAAGAGATGGTGAAATAAAAAATGCCGAAGACAAAGAAGAAGAACGAAGACTTTTTTATGTTGCGCTTACTCGCGCTAAAGAAAAATTATTTTTATCGTTTGCAAACTTTCGCACTATTTTCGGCTCACGTCAAATAAATGCTCCATCTGAATTTATTTTCGATATCCCAAGTGATATTATAGAAAGAGAAAGTGAAAAAGGCGGAATAAAAACAATTTACATATGATACACAAAGCAAAAAAATCATTAGGGCAAAATTTTTTAATAAATCCAAAAGTAGCGGAGAGAATAGCTCTTGATGCGGATATTTCTAAAAAAGATATTGTGCTTGAGATAGGTCCTGGTACGGGTTATCTTACAAAATATTTGCTCGCTCGAGTAAAAAAAGTAGTTGCAATAGAAAAGGATCATGAACTTTTTAAATTTTTACAAAATAAATTTTCTGACCAAATAAAATTAGGTTCTTTTGTACTAGTACATGATAACGTATTAGATTTTGATATGTCAAAGACTCCCTTTGACATTAATCAATATAAAATAATTGCAAACATTCCTTACAATATCACCGGCGCCATATTAAAAAAATTTCTTTCTGAAAAAAATAAACCTGAATCAATGACTTTAATGATACAAAAGGAAGTTGCAGAAAGAATAATCGCGAAAGATGGAAAGGAAAGTCTGCTTTCAATCTCTGTAAAAACGTACGGCGAACCTAAAATTTTATTTAAGGTCAGTAGAGGAAATTTTTACCCTTCTCCAAACGTAGATTCAGCGGTAATTGCAATAAAAAATATTTCCAGAAAAATTTTCGTTGAAAATGAGGTGAACGAAGAGCAATTTTGGGGAATAGTCCGTGCTGGTTTTGCCCATAAGAGAAAAAAACTCTCTTCAAATTTAAAAGTATTGCAAAATAAATCTAAAATGGACGGAAGCCTTGCTTCCGTCCATTTGGGAAACAGTAGAGCAGAGGAGTTAAAGCTTGCAGATTGGATAAATCTTGTTAAAAGCATGGATATCAACAAAAAAGAGTAGCACCAATCTTTTAATATTGTTATAATGTATGGGTGAAAAAAGGCATCATCTTTATTTTGCTAATTATTTTTCTAGTATTTGCTAGTGTCAAGGTAGTTTTTGCTTTTTCTTCTTTTGGAAGTGTCTTTGGCGGAAGAATAATTGACACAAAAGCTGTAGCAGTAAGAACCCTAGAAAACATTGGTTATATTTGTGGGATGGAATATTTTGGCACTTCACTAGAAATTTTACCACTTGGTTCTCCTCCAGGCACTCCAACTAGTTATTATATATATAATTATACACATTCAAAAACTAGAACTATTCCTATGTCAGGTAAATTAATAATGGGTAAATATTTCGGTAAAATGACACAAATCTGTAGAAAACCTTGTCCTCCTGGAGAATGTTTACAGACAGTAACCTTGGACGTGATAACTCTTTTTGGAACAAGCAGATGAAAGATAGGCGCTAGGCTTTAAGCACTAGGCGCTAGTAAAAAGAAATTCAAAATTATAAAAAACAAAATGATATCAGAAAAATATTTAAAATATCTACCGAGTAAAAAATTCATAATAATAACAAGTTTTGGTCTTGTTTTAGCATTAGTTATTTTTATGATTTTTTTTATGTCGTCTAGAGGAGAAAATTTTTCTATTACCGAAAATAAAAAAAATACAGCATTAAAAGTAGAAAATCAGACTATCACGGAGTTAATCCAGAATGATACAGACGGAGACGGAGTCCCCGACTGGGAAGAAGCTCTTTGGGGTACGGATAAAAACAAAAAAATAACTTTTAATGATATGCCTGATGCAACTTATATAGAAAATAAAAAGAAAGCATTAAAAATAGAACAAAGGGTAAGTGTAAATGAAAAAAACTTAACAGAAACTGAAAAATTCGCCAGAGAATTTTTTACCAGTTATACCGCGATGAAATCTTCCGGCCAAGTTGATAATGATACTATAAATAGTTTCTCCAATGCTCTTGGACAAAAAATAGTAAACCCTAACTTGATTGATCGTTATTTAGAAACAGATGTAAAAATAAATAGTAGCAACGACCCTGCTATAAAACAAAAATATTACGTAGATGTACAAAAATTGTTCAAAAGCTATCAAACAGCTGGGATAGGAAATGAATTAGATATCGTCAGCCAGGGACTCGCTTCAAATTCCGCGAATGGAGTGACAAACAATGCCGACCAATACAGTAAATTGTCCGTAATAGCCAATGCATATCAGAATTTTGCCAAGAAAATAATAGAAATGAGCGTTCCACAAAGTCTCTTGCAATATCATTTACAAATAGCAAATAGTTCTAACAATACCGGCATAAGTGTATCAAATATGGGAAAAATTATAAATGATCCTATCGTCGGACTCTCAGGACTTTCCCAATACCAAAAATACAGTGATGATTTAGTAAAAGCAGTGGCAGATTTGGAGACTTTTTTGTTAAAACAATGATAGAATTAAGCTTAATAAAGTAAAATGCAGAAAAAATATTTTAAAAACTCAATAATCTCATTTATATTGATTGTCAGCACAATATTAATGCCTTTGAGTTTTATACCTAAAAAAGTTGAAGCGCAAAGTATAGCCGGATATACCAGTGGGCTTGGTTCAGCCATTCTGACATTGCCACAATGCAATATAATAGGAGGAACAATGGGTGGAATAAAAAAATTATTCAGTGGAATTGGAAGTTTGTTTAGTAGCAGTTCAGGTTCAGAAGACCCATTGGCTGCTGCTAACGATGAGATAAAAAACGCCATGAGTGCTAAAGCTTTAGGAGATATAGCAAGTTCAATAGCAACTGATTTTAATGCTATTGCAGTTACTATTAAAGGAACGCAAGCGGCAGAAGAAATAAGTGATATTAAAGCAAATACTAAAGCAACCAGAGCAGCTACTGAATCTCTTAACGAAAATTCCACTTGCATACAAAGCATAGGAAGATTAATTATCAAAATGCTTTTACAAAAATTAACTGTTAGTACTATCGCTTGGATCAATAGCGGTTTTGATGGCAGTCCGGCTTTTATACAAGATCCAGGAAAATTTTTTAATGACATAGCCAAAAATGAAATACTGCAATTTGGTTTAGAAATAAGGGACCCAGCATTATTTCCATTCGGTAAAATTTGGATGCGAAACACGGCTCTAGCTTTTAATAACAAATTCCAAGACAATGCGCGATATTCTTTAGACAAACTTATTAAAGACACTAACCCGGAATATTCCGCTATAACTTTTCAACAAGATTTCAGTCAAGGCGGATGGAATGCTTGGACGGCTATGACACAATCACCAGCTAATAATCCTCTCGGTTTTCAATTAATGGCTGATAATGAAATACAGAGAAGGCTAGCGGGAACAACACAATCTACGGCACAATATGTTCACGATGCTCTTTCGCAAGCAAATGGTTTTTTAGGCGATCAACGTTGTGTCGACCCAGTAGGCACTACAAAACAACAAGACTATGACGCCAGAGTAAAAGGAAACACAGCAGGCATATGTAAAGAATGGCAATATGTTACACCAGGGTCATTGGTAGCCAGTGCTGCAACAACTGCGATGGGTTACCAAAACAATGCCTATTTAAATGTACAAGATTTAAATGACGCCGTCGCGGCTATTTTGGATGCTCTCTTGGGTCAATTTTCTTCTAACATTATGGAAAAGGGGTTTGCTAATTTTGGAGATCAAGGAGCTGATGGGACATTGGTTTTTGATACAAGTGGCGCGAGTGACCCATTTAGAAGCCAAACGGAAAAAGATTTTATGCCAACTCAGCTCACAAGCTCATGGCTTTCCGCAAATCCAAATTTCAATATTCGCACAGACCTCACTCAAGCTCTAATAGATGAACAAAGAACTTATTCTGACAAACTTAAACTGCAAAATAAAGAACTATTATCTACAACTGATGGTAATGCTTATAATCTTGATGAAGTTTCTGGAGAGTCTAACTCTTACGGACTTATACCAACTATTTATCAATTAGATTATTGTATTCCAGGACCACATCCAGGTTGGGAAGATGATTCTAGAAGAGCATTAGCCGCAGCAACAAATACAATTTTGCCGGAGACAGAAGAAAGTCTTGCAGATTTAGAAATAGAACAAGTTGTTGGGATAGCTCAAACTGTCCTTCCGCTGGCTGGCGCAGCGGTCGGCGCAGTAGTGATGGGTGGAATACTTGCTGGTACAGCATTAGGAGCAACTATAGGCACAGCGGCATTTCCTGTTGTCGGCACAATAGTCGGCGCAATAGTTGGAACACTGTTAGCTTTTGCAATTAGTAGTTTTAGTAGTGATGATGGTATTAATGTGAGAGCATATTACGGTGTAATAATTCAAGCTTTTACGGGTTATCTTCCTGATTTTGGAAATAAAAGTGACGCTAGGGCACTCAATTTATCAAGTAAAGCGGGAGCTGTTGGAGTCCTAAATACTATTCTAGATAGGTATGCTGTCATTATTAATAAAATATATTATTCAGACCCGGAAATCTTACCTACAGTTGCTAAAGAAGCAGCTGTAAACTACAACCAATTAACGGGTTATGGCGCAATGATGAAAAATAATGAAGATAAGATAGCTTCGTTGAAAAGTACTGTAAATATATTGGGAGAAATAAAAGACAAAGTTAGTAACTTAAATAAAACATTTCCAGATGGAGGAGATGAATACGAAAATCAATTAAAAACTCAAATAAACGCATTCGGAAGATTGTCCGCCAGTATGGTTAATGGTGATGATATAGCTGGCGCCGATAATTTATTAAAACAGATTATTGATAAAAAAGATTATATATATAAAAATCTTTTAAAAGGACCTTATGGTTGTGAAGCGGATCTTGTAAAGACACAAACAAAATTCCCTGCAGATTGGTCAGGCTACGACGTTAACTCTGTCAAAAGAATGACTTACCCATTTCCAATACTTTATGATTATACCAGTACCTCAACTATTGGCCCAGGATTCTTAAGCTTTGTTTATTTTACAGACGAGAATCAGGATACGCGAGGATCAGAGCGATTACATTTAGATGATTTACTTCCTTCACATTATAATTACTTTAATACGGCATTGGGACTAAGAGCAACACAAGACGACAACACATTACATGCCATAGGTGGACCGTTTGAAACCATAATCGGAGTTTATTAAAAATGAAAAAAAATATTATAAAAATTTTAGTAACATTTATTCTTATAGTTGGAGCGTTGTTTACGCACGATGCTTTAGCGACAACTCCAACAAAGCAGTCTTTCACATTTACTGGTGCACTACAGACATTTACTGTGCCTGCAGACGTGAAAGCGGTTTGGGTTGCTATGAGTGGTGGCGGTGGCGGTGGCGGTGGATGCGCTAACGGTTGTAATACAGGTGGCGGAAATGGAGGTGGGGGAGGTACTAATATAAAACTCTTATTTGTTAATCCCGGAGATACTCTAAATGTTATTGTTGGAAAAGGTGGCGGTGGCGGTGGCGCAAATTCACACAACGAGGGAACCGGAGCAGGTGGCGGTGGCGGTGGCGCTTCGGCAGTTCATCTTAATAATAAATTTAAGATAATTGCCGGTGGTGGAGGCGGAGGTGGAGGGGCTCATAACAAAGATGATGATTCGGATAATACATATGGGTATGGAGGTAACGGAGGTACTAATGGTGGTGGTGGTGGTGGTGGAGGAGGAGGGGTAGATTGGGGATTGGAAGATGAGGATGTAGGTGGTAATGGTGGTTCCGGAGGATTTGGAGGAGGAGGAGGAGGAGGAGGAGGAATAAAATCGGGCACAGGTGGAAGTGGTGGTCTAGGATCAGGTATTATTTATGCAGGAAAACCTGGTATCGCACCAGTTGGTCTTTATATTGGAAAAAGCGGTGGCAATGGTAGCGGGGGTGCTTTAGGAGGAAATAATTTGGGTAATCCTAACACGCGTCATGGAGGAAATGGTGGAATATCAAGTACTGGTTCGGGTTTCCAGCAGGATAACAGTGTAGTAGTTCCAAGCAGCCGTGGCGGTGCAGGAGGTATTCATGATGATAATGGTTATCGTTATAATAATGGAAGTGGTTGCGGTTATAAGTCTAGTTGTAGTGGTGATAATGGTTTCGTAGATATTTATTACTCACTATCTGACCCTTGTCCAGATAATAAACAAATCCGTGATTTTAGTGGCAGTTGTTTTACTCCAGCACCCTCGTCCTCCTGTGCGTCTTTAAAATTAGTTTGGAGTTTACTCACTAATAGTTGTGTTAACCCGCTTTCTGTCCAAACTGACGATGCCGACAATATCACTCAAACGACTGCGATTCTACGAGGCTGGGGAGGTTTAAATAATAGCACTTATCCACCAGGATGCACCTCATTAATAGGATATAGCACAACAACTGGTCAAGTGTGTAATAGTGAAAACAGCATAACTCCTGCTGGTTCGCCATCTAAAATGACTGCATACTTTAGATATTCAAAAGTTACTATTCCACCTATTTTTTGTAATGATATTTACGGCATAAATATGGTTTCAACAAAAGATATAAATCTGGGAACTGCAAATTCATCATCTTTTTATCAATATATATCCAATTTAAGTCCAGACACAATATATTATTATTGCGCAATAATTTCAAACAAGGACAACATAGCTTACGGAGGAAGCAGTATAGTCAGAAAATTTCATACTAGTCCTCTTGATACCACAATTAAGACAAACAATGCGACACGTATAACTTCAACATCAGCTGTTTTAAATGGCTCTTATAGTTCTGTTAAGAACGTCAAAACTTATTTTAAATATAAAGAAGATACAATTGTATTATCTTCTAACCCTGTAAAAGAGTCTATCCTAAAAACATTAATAAATACGGCGCTGGCTTTTGATGATGCACCGCAACCTTGGAAAAAAGTCGGAGAACAAAACCATACTATTGGTAATCGCAGTAATCTTTACGGAAATATAAATTTTTCTTTGACGGGATTAAAACCATCCACAAGATATCTATTTATGGCTGTGGCAGATGATTCTAAAATATTCAATGGCTCTACTTTTAATTTTACAACAAGTCCTAGTGGCGAAGATGGAGGAAGAGATGAAGGAGATGGAAGAGATGGAAGAGGAAGTTGCCCGACTGGTTGGACTGGAACATATCCTGATTATTGTATTCCTCCTGGAGGAGGAAGTTGCCCGACTGGTTGGACTGGAACGTATCCTAACTGTATTGCTCCTGGAGGGGGAACTTGTCCGATAGGTTGGACTGGAACGTATCCTAACTGTATTAACCCGGTATCTTGTACACTTCCAGAAGTTTATTCTCCATCTACTAATAGTTGTGTAACACCCCCAGTGTGTACACCTCCTAAAGTTTTAGAAGAAGATAAAAATAAATGTATCACTCCACCCACACCTAGCTTCTGTGAACAAAATCTTAACGATGCTTCTTGTTTACCTGGACCTGGTTGGACATGGAATCCTAATAATGGCACATGGAATGGAGGAAACTGGAACGGAGGTACTTGGACGGGAGGAAATTGGAATGGAGGGGTATGGAGTGGAGGGGTATGGAGTGGAGGGGTATGGAGTGGAAGTGGAGGTATTTGGAGTGGAGGTACTTGGAGTAATGGTGTCTGGACCGGAGGCTCTTGGACTGGAAAGTTGATAATAGGACAAATAGCTACTCCGCCAGTAGATGCTGTCGTCCATTGGCAAGAGGGCATTGAGCATGTATTTGTAAGACAAATAGTGGCAAATAATGACTTCGCAAAATTGTATGGTTACGAAGCAGGAACTGATTTGCAGACATTCGCTTGGAATTTAGCAGACCAATTTGCAAGAGCATTCGGTTATATTAGTAATAGTGGCAGAGAAATACGTGTCAGCCAGCCGGACGTGGCAGCATATCAGCTTCAGCTTATTGGAAACAAATTGACTGTCTATGAATATTATTATAACAAAATAGTAGACATTCGAAACGTAACGACCGTTTTCAAAAATGCTTCCGGTTACGAATATTATTTCAAAAAACCGTGAATAAGTTATAAAGTAGAAAGTTTATAAAGTTATAAAGATGCTTAAATCAAAAATAAAATCAAATAAAAAACAGAATCTGGCTAGGCAAGGTTTAGTATCTAATGAGCTTATTTTTGTGCCAATGGAAAAAGTCATTAATAAAATACTTTTGATAAGAAAGAAAAAAGTAATGATAGACAGGGATCTGGCCGAACTCTACGGGGTAGAAACTAAAATACTTAATCAAGCAGTAAAAAGAAACATAAAAAGATTTCCTATAGATTTTATGTTTCAGCTGAACAAAAATGAAAAAACAAGGGTGGTCACAAATTGTGACCACCTACGAGTCCTTAAGTTTTCGTCACAAATGCCTTATGTGTTTACAGAGCAAGGGGTAGCTATGTTATCCAGTGTTTTAAATAGTGAACGCGCAATTTTAGTTAATATACAAATAATAAGAACATTTACAAAACTGAGAGAATTAATAGCGACAAATATAAAACTAAGGCAAAAAATAGAAGCAATAGAACAAAAATATGACATTAAATTCAAAAAGGTATTCGATGTTTTAAAACAATTACTTATGCAAAAAGATAAATCAAGAAAAAGTATTGGATTTTAAGTTTTACATAAAAGAATGAAAAATTTATCCAAAAAAATTTTAATATCGGTGATTATAGTAGCTATTTTCTTAGCGCCTATTTCAGCTGGTATAAAAATAAATGATAAACAACAACTAGCAGTAAGGGTGGAAGTGAATGAAGTTAGGGCACAAACAGAACCCTTAGGAACTTGTACTACTTCTAGTGGTAAAAGTTATAATAATTATACAAAAAATCAGTGTAAATTTACGGGGAGTGATTCGATTTGGACTCAAAATGGTAGTCCATCTGGATCAGGAAAGCAAGTTGGTAATATTACTTTTGATAATCCAAGTCCAAGTTATTTTGACTGTAGCGGTATCCTTCCTTGGAATGATATTGCTTGTAAAACTGCTTCTTTTTTATATTCCGTTCTTTTCGTACCAATGGCTGCTTTTACTTGGCTAGCAGCAAAAATTCTTGATTTTTTTGTTTATTACTCTACAAATAGTAGCTCTTACACTAGCGAGTTTGTTAATAAAGCATGGAGTGCTGTGCGAGATATTGCAAATATATTTTTTATTATTGCCCTTCTCTATGTAGCAATTAAAACAATACTTGGTTTGAATGTCACAGACAACAAAAAATTAATCAGCGCGGTTATTTTAGTCGCTCTGATTATAAACTTCAGCTTATTTACCACAAAATTAATTATTGATGGTTCAAATATACTGGCAAAAGTATTTTATAATAATATACCTTCATCAGAAGCTGGTACTGGGGGGCAAAAATCTGTTTCAGTAGGATTAGTTAAACAATTTGATCCTCAAACAATATTTGGTGATAACTTTAAAGGACATGAGGGATTATTTATTTTTGTAACTTTGTTATCAATATTGCTAATGGGATTTATCATTTATATTTTCTTATCTGTAGCTCTTCTTTTTGTTGCAAGAGTTGTTTCACTTTGGCTTTCTATGATTTTCTCACCTATTTCTTTCGCATCTTATACTGTGCCCTTTGATATACCTGGATTTGGTCATAAGGAATGGTGGAGTGATTTAATAAAAAACGCGCTTCTTGCTCCAATATTTATATTTTTTCTTTATATAATAATTCTATTCGGAGATGCTATAAAAAATATACCATATGATATAAGTGACACTGCTAACGATATAGGTGGTTATCTTAACGCAACTATGAAAACTATAATTCCTTTTGCTATTATTTTTATTCTCTTAAAGAAAGCTAAAGATCTAGCAGTAAAATATTCCGGTGAAATTGGTGCAGCAATAAATAAATATGGCGCAATGGCTGGCGGATTAGCATTGGGCGCAGCAACTGGAGGAGCTGCAATGTTAGGCCGAACAGCTATTGGTGGAGGCGGAGGATATCTTGCTGGCCAAGCAGCAAAGGGTGCAGAATTTTTGGGACTGAAGCGTACTGCTGGTGTATTTAAGGATGTTGGTAAATTTGCCCAAAAGAGTAGCTTTGATGTACGTGGAGTAAAATTTGCTGGTCAAAGTTTGGGATCAATAACTGGTATGAAGGTAGGTGAAGCACAAAAGGGCGGATGGACAGAAATGAAGAAGAAGCAGCAAGAAAAGAGACAAAAGAGAGCAGATGAATTAGAAAAGGGAGGTACGGGAGAAGAAAAGAAAAAAGTAGAAAATGCAGAAATAAAACTAAAAGAAGCCACGCTTCCAGTAAAATTAGAATTAGAAAATGCCGACAGACTAATAGATAAAGCAAGAAATGACCTAAATGATGCCGCCCCATCTGGTAAAGATGCGGCCGCACTTGTTCTAAAGGCAGCAAAAGATGCTAAGGAGACCATAAGGGCTGGGGCAAATGGTGGTGCAGGTCTAAAAATTCTTGAAGAAGGGGTACACAAGGCAAAATATGAATTAACTAAAAAAGGAGAGGGAATTACAAAAGAGTATGCGGAAAAAATATCAGGTAGTTGGAGCAAAGGAGTAAATCAGGTATTCAGACTGGGAGCATACAGCCGAGCCGGAGCAGATGAGGCCGCTAGGAAAATAAGAACAGGGACAAAATTGGACAGTGGGGAGAAGCCGCATTAATATAAAAATTTATGACAGAAAAATTAAAACAGACAATTAAAGAAGAATTGATAAAACTACCTAAAGAAACACGGGACACGGTTAATGCTTTTGATTGGGGAAAAGTATCGGAAGAAATTGGCAAAAAATATCTACTCAATGAAAGCGAGGTAAATGATCTTCAGGTTGAAACAGTTTTGGTCTTAGTTGGACTAGCCTATGCAGATGAGTATGCGTTAAATATTGAAAATAATGTCGGTACAAGCAAAGAGGAAGCGGAAAAAATTACAGAAGAAATCAGTCAAAAGATTTTTAGCCCAATAAGTGAAACTATAAGAAAAACCATTGAAGACAATTTAAAAAACAAAAGTCCAAACATGGAACAAACACTCAATTTTATAATTTCTGGTGGAGACTATTCTGCTTTTACAAAAAAGGATAAGAATCCAGATGTTGTTCTTCAAATTCCTAAAATAAATACATTGGACAATAGTTCAAGAATTACAAATATTAAAAATAAGTTTGTTATATAATAAACATTATGGATACAACAGTAGATTTATTACAAATAAAAATAGACAAAGCAAAAGCAGAGTTGTCAGAAGAAAGCCGACGTGCTATTGATACTGTTGATTGGAAAACAGTAATTTTAGCAATGAGAGCAGAGAAAGGATACAGCTACGCGCAACTGGAAGATCTTGAACTTGAAACAGAATTGTTGCTTTGTGGACTTCTTAGTCCAGAAAATTATCCAAAGGAATTGGAGAGTAGAATGAACATACCAAAAGCTCAAATAGATATATTAATAAATGAAATGAATGAAAAAGTATTCAAAAAAATCCGCGAAGAACTCGTAAAAAATATCGAAAGAAAAAAAATATCTGAAGAACAAAAAGGACAGTCCTTAAAAAATTCCCCAAGGACTGTCCTTGCAGGAGAAACCCCTAGTGTGTCAAAGGCGGGTTTTGACAATAGTGAAAAACCAATAGAAAGCAGAGAAGAATTATTAAAGATAATAGAAAACCCACCTGTCCGCAATGCCACGCAAAGTGTTACAGGCGGGGAACTTTTGACTCAAAAAGAACTCCCTGCAGGAAATTCAGAACTAGAAGAGCAATCTTTGGAAGTTCCCTCAAAGACTGCTTCTGAAAACAAAGAAAAAACACCCTCAATATTGGCGCAAAAACTTTCCGGATCTTTCCAAATTCCAATGGTGCAGACAGAACATACTTTAAATAACATTTCGAAAGATGCAGATAGTTTGGCAAAACCAAAAACTGGAATACCAAATGTAGATCCATATAGAGAAATACCACAATAAAATTATGCAATTCAAAGTCCCACAATTTTTAGAAATAGAAGACAAAATTTTTGGCCCATTCACCTTTAAGGAGTTTGTTTATTTGGTAGGCGGGGCAGGTTTATGTTATATATTATTTAAATTATTAGGGCTTTTCTTAGGCGCCATACCGATCTTAGTTGTAGCAGGATTATCAGCAGCGCTTACTTTCTATCATCCAAATGGCAAACCTTTTATAAATATGATTGAAGCTGGAATAAAATATGCTCTGCAGGACAAACTTTATATTTGGAAAAGGCACGTAAATAAAGTAAGTGACAAACTACAGAAAGAAATCAAAGCAACGACAGAGTTGAAAAAAGAAACAATGAATCAAAGTGGAGTAAGACTGAGTGGAAGCAAGCTTCGAGATTTAGCTTGGAGTTTGGATGTACTTGATTTGAAAAAGGAAAATATAGGCAATTAAAATTATATGGCAATAAAAGCAAAAGCAACTCAAGAGTTCGTACCAATCAAGGAAGTCCGTGATGGTATTGTCGTTTTAAAAGACGGAGGGCTTCGAGCAATTGTGCTTGCTAATTCAGTTAATTTATCTTTAAAATCAAGTGATGAACAACAAGCCACAATACTTCAATTTCAAAATTTCTTAAATACCCTGGATTTCTCCGTACAAATATCAATACAATCAAGAAAACTGGACATCAGACCCTATCTTTTGCTTTTGGAAGATAGAATGAAAGTACAAAATGAACCATTGCTTAAATTACAAACAAAAGAATATATAGAATTTATTAGAAGCTTTACTGAATCAGTAAGTATAATGACAAAAAACTTTTTTGTCGTGGTTCCTTATACACACGTAAATCTAGGACCAAAATCCGGAATATTTGGAAAGTTTTTCTCAAGAAAAAATAAAAAAGAAGAAGGAATAAAAAATCAATTGGATTTTGAAGAAAAAAGATCTCAATTAGAACAAAGAGTCAGTGTAATACAACAAGGACTTTCACGTTGTGGTATAAAATCAGCCCAACTAGGAACAGAGGAAGTTGTCGAAGTATTTTTTAAAGTTTTTAATCCGGGAGAATTAGAAGGAAAAATAGAAATAGAAAAATGATATTATCAATATAAATAAAATTATGGGAATTTTTGATAAACTGTTTGGAAAAAATAAAATAGACAAGACTAAGGGGGCAAGTGCTTCTGTTTTGGCAGTGTTACCGGAAGAAATATATGAAGCGGCTAAATTAGAACTCCAAGACATCGTTGCTCCATCCGCCTTAAAGATTGAATCAAAATCTATAAACTTAGGTGATAAAATTGCCCGCACTTTTTTCATTATATCTTATCCTAGGTTCTTAAGCGACAATTGGTTTTCTCCGATAATTAACTTGGATAAAGTTTTTGATGTTTCAATTTTTATTCATCCCATAGACACATCGCTTGCTTTGAGACAGTTCCAGAAAAAAGTCGCCGAAGTTCAAAGTCAGATAAATGTACGTGAAAAAAAAGGAATGGTTCGTGATCCAATGCTTGATACCGCCTATCAAGATCTGGAAGGACTTCGTGATAACCTGATTCAAGCGCAACAAAAAATGTTTGACGTCAGTATTTATATTACTGTGTATGCCGATAATGAGCTAGAACTTTATAAGGTTGAAAATGAAATAAAATCAATACTTGAATCAAAAATGATATATATTAAACCAGCGCTTTTCCAACAAGAGGAAGGATTTAAAAGTGTTATGCCATTGGGTAATGACTTGTTAAACATTCATCAAAAATTAAATTCTGAACCACTTTCCAGTGTTTTCCCTTTTGTTTCTTTTGACCTAACTTCTGATAAGGGAATACTCTACGGTGTCAACAGACACAATTCAAGTCTAGTAATTTTTGATAGGTTTTCATTAGAAAACTACAACTCTGTGACATTTGCTAAGTCCGGTTCAGGAAAAAGTTATGCGACAAAATTAGAAATTCTAAGATCCTTAATGTTTGATGTAGATATCATAGTAATAGACCCAGAACGAGAATACGAGTATTTGGCTGAAGCTGTGGGAGGACGATATTTTAATATTTCTCTTTCTTCAGACCATCATATCAATCCTTTTGACCTACCAATTCCACGTGAAGATGAATCATCCGAAGATGTTCTCCGATCAAATATTATTAATCTAGTCGGACTTTTTAGATTGATGTTAGGTGGCCTTACTCCAGAGGAAGATTCTATGGTTGACCGCGCTATTTCAGAAACTTACGCTATGAAAGATATAACTCCTAACTCAGATTTTTCAAACATTGAACCGCCACTTCTCTCAGATTTTGAAATGGTGCTAGGGGGTATGGAGGGAAGTGATTCGGTGATGAATAGATTGGTTAAATATACAAAAGGTTCTTGGTCTACTTTTCTTAACAGACCATCAAACGTAGATATTAATAAAAAATTTGTGGTATTTTCTGTTCGTGATATGGAAGATGAATTAAAACCAGTCGCAATGTACATAGTAATGCATTATATTTGGATAACGATACGCAAAAACTTAAAAAAACGCCTTTTGGTTGTTGATGAAGCATGGTGGATGATGAAATCCGAAGATACAGCATCCTTTCTATACTCTATCGCAAAAAGAGGCAGAAAATACTATTTAGGTCTTTCTACTATTACTCAAGATGCATCAGATTTTATGAAATCTCCATATGGTATTCCTATAGTTACCAACTCTTCCATCCAACTTCTCTTAAAACAATCACCAACCACTATCGATGTCTTACAAAAAACTTTTAATCTTACTGACGAAGAAAAATATTTACTTCTAGAATCCGGGGTAGGAGAAGGTATATTTTTTGCAGGATTAAAACATGTTGCTATAAAAATCATTTCCTCTTATACAGAAGATCAAATTATTACCTCTGATCCATCTCAAATACTGTCAATCAAAAAAGCAAAACAGGATTTAGAAAGGTTAGAAGCGGAAAGTAAGGGTTAGTTTCTAGGTTCCAGTTGCTAGCTGATATATAATTAAGAAAATGCCAAAAAAATATTTAATTTTAATTTTAATACTTATTGTCGCTTCTGCAGGACTTTTTGCCAATGCCCAAGTACGTAATGCCGACATTGTTCTTAATTTCTCACCTCAATATCCTAATCCAAATCAAGATGTAAACGCTATACTAAGTAGTCACGCTATAAATCTTGATAAAGCGAATATTTCTTGGTCAGTAAATAATCAAGAAGCAAGTGTAGGAATTGGAAAAAAATCTTTTTCTTTCAAAATGGGGAACCTGGGGTCACCTACCACTTTATCCGCAACAATAGAAACAATTGATGGACAAAGCATATTAAAAACAATGACAATAACGCCGGCAAATGTAGATATGCTCTGGGAAGCTTACGATTCTTATACCCCACCCTTCTATAAAGGAAAAGCATCAGTTCCCAGTCAAGGAACATTTAAAGTGGTAGCAATACCAAGCCTGATAAATCAGAGTGGGAAAGTGAATATAAATAATTTATCTTATGTTTGGGTTAAAGACGGTAAAACTCAATCTGACTCTTCCGGATGGGGAAAAAATTATTTAATTTTTCAAAACAGCTATCTGGACAAAGAAAATGTTGCCGAAGTGAAAGTATCTGATATTTCCGGAGGTACCAATGCTTCCGGAAAAATAACTCTAAAAACAATAAATCCTAAAATACTTTTTTATGAAAATGATCCATCACTTGGTATAAAATGGGAAACAGTTTTAAATAATGGATTTGTAATAAACTCAGATGGAAAAACTCTTACCGTAGAACCTTATTTCTTTTCACCTAAAAATATAAATTTACCGGATCTTGCTTTTGACTGGTTTTTAAGTGGAGAAAAAATACAAACACCAAATCCTAAAAATATATTATCAATCAAACCGGAAGCCGGACAATCTGGAAGTGCAACAATTAAAGTTGTCATCAATAATATTAATACACTTTTCCAAAGTATGGAAAAACAAATTCAGGTTAGTTTTTAAAGTTATAAAGTTCATAAAATAGAAAGTAAAATACAGAATGAAATTAAATATATTCAAAAAAATAATAGCTCTAACATATTTGATAATATTTTTATTTGGTTTATTTATTCCTTTTAATCAAAGTTCCGCCCAAACGACATCTACGGATACAACCTATACTCCACTTGCTCCATTACCTGGGTTAGGAACAATTGATACTGCACCATCTACTAGCAATCCATGCCCATTTGGAAATTATTTAAATATAATGATTAAAATAATCATCGGTGTCGCTGCAGTATTGGCTATGGTAATGATTGTAATGGGTGGAATAGAATATATGACCAGCGACCTCGTTTCTTCCAAAGAAGCCGGTAAGGAAACAATTAGAAATGCAATATTGGGACTTCTCATAGCTTTAGGCGCTTACCTTATTTTAAACACTATAAATCCCCAATTACTTAGTGTGTGCCTGGATAAGTTAAAATAAATAATATGTCAAAAAGAAATTTAATTTTATTAGTAATAATTCTTATAGTCATAGTGGCTGTTATTTTTGGATTTTTTTATTTCTACCAACCTACAAATCAAACTGGAGACACTATAGAAGGCACAAACTTTTTTGCAAATTTCCTCCCATTCGGTGGCAGTAAAAACACAACACCTACAAATACAACTCCTCCTGTGGATATTTCGGGATACGAACAGCCTACAACTGGAGCAGAAATATCTAACGCAGTATTAAAAAAAGTTTCAAGCTTTCCCATAGCTGGTTTTGGAGTATTTATGAAAGAAAGATTCAAGGATATACCAGCAGTATTACCCACACAACCTGTAGAACAAAACACAACAAATGGAACGCAGACAAATAAATCTGCTGTCAAACCAATCCCACCACCAACTGAATTTATGCCAGCGCTGAGGTATGTAAACAAATCCACAGGAAATATTTATCAAACTTTTGCGGATAAAATAGATGAACGAAAATTTTCTTCAACAGTAATACCGAAGGTATATGAAGCGTACTTCGGAAATAAAGGAGGGTCTGTGATTATGAGATATTTAAAAACAGACCTGCCTACCGGACAGGCAGGCAATAAAACTATAGAAACTTTTGTCGGCACTCTTCAAAAAGAATATCTGGGGGCCGATTCAGTCGGAGTAAACGAAGTTACGGGATCTTTCTTACCGGAAAATATTTCTGATATGAGTCTTTCCTCTGATTCTTCAAAAATATTTTATTTATTTAAAGTAGGGGATAATGCGACAGGTGTGACATATTCACTACAAGCCAACACAAAGGTTCAAATATTTGATTCTTCTTTTACAGAATGGCTATCTTCTTGGCCTAATAATAAAATAATCACAATTACGACTAAACCTTCCGCTAATATCCCTGGCTATATGTATTCAATCAATCCAGACAGTAAAGATTTTAATAAAATTTTAGGTGATATAAATGGATTAACAACACTTACAAGCCCTAATGGAAAAATGGTTCTTTATAGTGACAATAATTTATCACTAAGTATTTTTAACACAGATACAAAAAATTCTAATTTACTTGGTGTAAAAACCCTGCCGGAGAAATGTGTCTGGGAAACGACAAGTGATGTTATTTACTGCGCTGTACCAAAACTTATAGATCAAGCTCAGTATCCTGATTCTTGGTACCAAGGGGAAGTTTCTTTCTCGGACAAAATATGGAAGATAGATGTTAAAAGCGGAAATACAACAATGATATCAGACCCAACTTTAATAGAAGGTGGTGAAAATATAGATGGTATAAAACTTACTTTAGATGAAAATCAAAATTACTTATTTTTTGTGAACAAAAAAGATTCTTATCTTTGGGAATTAAATCTAAAATAAAAACAAAGAAATATAAAATTTCATATTTTTTAAATAGTCCCAATATATTTAATAACCACCCTACGAGAAAGCCCTTCGCCTTGTGATTCAGTCTTTAAATCGGTTGCATCAGATAAAAATTCATGTACTATTCTGCGTTCAAAAGCCGGCATCGGATCAACTTCTATGTTTGATTTAAAATATCTGGCTCGTTCAGCCATCATATATGCTATCGCGTGAATACTTTCTATGCGTTTTTTCTGAAAACCATTAATATCAATTAAAATTCCCAAACCTTCTTGTTTTCCACTTACGCCTAGTTTAGGGGAATTTCCTAAATCCGATATCGGGGTTACTTTTGGATTTTTGGCCTCAATCATTCTGCGAGCAAGGTAATTTATAGCGGAAAGTGCTTCACCTCCGCGTTCCCAAAAAAAATGCGGTTGACTTACTTCTACTGAAAACCATGTAGTTTTATCTCCATTTGAATGAAGTGAAGCAGGTCTGTCTTCATCGGCAGAAATTTTACTCACAGATATTGTAGTCTTTTCAATAAGTTCTTTTATCAAATTTTGCATTTCAGTTTTATTCATAGTATTTAAGGACAGTCCTTAAGAGAGTTTCCCCAAGGACTGTCCTTGGCCTACTGCTTCAAGCGCCAGTTGTTTCTTCTTATTTGCATAAATTTGCTGACCTATGGCAAATATATTACTAGTAATCCAGTACAATGCAACTGCGCCAGAAACACTATAAGCAATAAAAGCAACCACAAAAGGAAAAACATATTTCATCTGCGTATGCATGCTCTTGGTAAAATTCTCTTGGAAAGAGCCAGTGGATTTTTCCGGGATAATCGGTTTGGGCATAAGAAGCGCTTGAAAATATTGAGACACACCTGCAAGTATCGCCAAAACTAGGCTTTTTTGACCAATATCAAGAATACCTAAGAAAATCATATTTATATGTTCTGGAGCATGAACGAAAGGATAAAGCAATCCACTATCCAAATTTATTCCTTTCCAAAAAACATAATATAATGCAAAAATGATAGGGATTTGAATTAAAACCAAGAGACATCCGGAAAAAGGATTAGTTTTGTGATGTTTATAAAGTTCAAAAGTTTGTTTTGCTTGTTCTTCTTTACTCGCCCCATTATCTTTTATTTTTTTAAGTTCCGGAGCAAGTAAGTTCATCTTAATTTGACTTTCAATAGAACGTTGAGAAAGAGGGAATAACACAGTTTTAACAAAAAGAGTAAGTATAATAACAGCAATACCAACGTCTCCGCCTGGAATAATGGAAACTAAAAAGGCCAATGCGTTCAATAGTGGCCCATATAAAACAGTATCCCAAATATTTGATAACATCTTTTCATTCTATACGAAAATAAACAAAAATCCAAATTATAAAACTTGTCGCAGGTGTACTTTTAAAAAAGCATTGCGCAGGCTGACGAGCCGAGCATAGCAAAAAATCAACAGATTTTTATGTGCGGTTTTTAAAAAGTATACCAAGTAAGAGTTTTTATAATTTGGATTTTTATCTTACCGGATCAATATGATTTTTTTGCCAAGGATGACAGCGAAGGATTCGTAAAAAACCAAGGAGCGAACCTTTTAAGATGCCATACTTTTTTATGGCTTCTTTTGTATATTCCGAGCAGGTGGGATAAAAGACGCAACTTCGCTTTTTAAAAATAGAAATATATTTTTGGTAAAAATTAATTAATTTTACTAAGAATGTTTTTAATTTCATTTTCAATTATTAAAATGTTATCTTGATACTTTTTAAAAATAAAAACACCTAAAAAGCCAGCAGGAAACTTATTAAAATACTTCTCCAAAACGGCATATCCACGTCGACGCAATAAATTCCTTTTTACTGCTTTTTTTGATACTATTTTGGGTGTAATAAAAGAAATCTGATTTTTGTCTCTATTGGTAATCAAAAATTTCAAAGTTAAATTAGGAGAACCAACAAACTTACCTTCTTTGAAGATTTTTTCTATTGTTTTTTTGTCAACTCTATTCTTTTTTGGAAGCATTTTATATAGATAGGAAAAGTATCTTTATACAGAAAGTTTGGCGCGTCCTTTTCTTCTCCTTCTTAAAAGCACTTTTTGACCAGTTTTACTCTTAGATCTGACTAAAAATCCATGAACTTTGGCTCTTTTTCTCTTCTTTGGCTGATATGTTTGCGACATAAAAAGAGTATATAACATTATCAACAGTTTATCAACATGGTTAATAAGTTTTTTGAAATTGCATTTTGAAATAGTATAGTATAATCTTTTCCAATGGACACAAAACAACTTTGGAAAAATTGTCTAATTGAGATTGAGGCAGGTGTTTCTAAGGCAAATTTTAGCACCTGGTTCAAAAATACCTGTATTCTAAAAGAAGAAATAGGCATTGTTTATGTTGGTGTGCCAAATGAATTTGTTCGTGATTGGCTTAAAAATAAATATCATAAACTTATCACCAAAACCATAGCCGGCGCATATGAAAATATGAGGGCAGTGGAATATATCATTACCAAAATGGAAGTCAGCAAGCAGGAATTACCTAAAACAAACGATATTTTTGTAAATAAAGAACTGCCTTTAAAAGATTTATATATAAATCCGGACGATAATTTAAATCCACGTTATCGTTTTGATTCTTTTATTGTGGGATCTTTTAATGAGCTTGCTTATGCCGCATCCCAGGCAATAATAGAGAACCCGGGAACTAAATATAATCCATTTTTTGTTTATGGTGGCACCGGACTTGGTAAAACACATCTGATTCAAGCAATAGGAAATTCAATAAAAGATAAATACCCAAATAAAAAGGTATATTATTTAACATTAGAAAAATTTGCCACTGATTTTATAAATTCATTGCAAAATAATAAAGCAAATTCTTTCAAAGAAAAATATCGCAAATATGACCTCTTAATCATAGATGATATACAGTTTATCGGTAAAATGGAAAAAATTCAAGAAGAGCTCTTCCATACATTTAATACTTTTTATGAAAACAACAAACAAATCATATTTTCGTCTGATAAACATCCTAATTATATCCCAGAGTTGGCAGACCGACTCAAATCTCGTTTTGCAGCTGGAATGATAGTAGATATTTCTGAACCGGAATATGAATCTCGTCTTGCAATCTTAAAAATAAAATTAAGAGAGGTTAACGTTAATTTAGAACAAGAAATAATAGAATATGTGGCTGGGGCTATACAGGGGAATATCCGTGAACTTGAAGGAAGTTTAAACACTATAGTTTGTCAGTATCATTTAAAAAATAAACCTCTTTCAGTCTCTGAAGTCAAAAATCTATTAAAAAACAATATAAAACCTAAAAAGAATGTGGCAATAAAAGATGTCGTAAAAATAGTAAGTGATTACTACTCATTGGAGGAGTCATCGGTTTATGAAAAAACCAGAAGAAAGGAAATAGTAAAAGCAAGACAAATAGTAATGTATTTGCTTCGAGAAGATTTCAATGTGTCATATCCTTTAATAGGGCAAAAGCTGGGTGGCAAAGATCACACAACAGTAATACATTCATATTTAAAAATTAAAACAGATTTAAAGAACAATCCGCAATTATTACAAGAATTGGATCAAATACGAATCCTGTTTAAATAGTTGTTGAAAAGAAGTTAAAAGGCATAATGTTAATCTAAGCAGAAACTGTTAACAAAAATATATAAAATATAAAAAAATATATTTTAAAAAATAAAAGAGTAAATAATAAAAAATTGTTATAATTATAAATAAAACCGAATTACCAAAATAATCATATAAAATAACATTCATTCCATTTATCCACTTATCAACAGTATTAATAGTATTAATAGATTAAATATACAATATATAAACATATGAGACTAGAATGTGGAATCGAAAAAATTAAAGAAGGAATATTGCAAGTAGAGAAGATCACAGGTAAAAACTTGACATTACCCATTTTAAGTTCAATTCTCCTTATTGCAGAAGGAAAATCTTTAAAACTTCGTGCTACTAATTTAAGTCTTGGTGTTGAGATTGAAATTCCTGCAAAAATTGAAAAGGAGGGTGTTGTTGCTATCTCTGGAACAATCTTAGCTGGTATTTTTTCCAATATTTTTCAAAACGAGAGTATTTATCTTGAAAGTGAAGGTGGAAACTTACTGATTAAGACAAAGAAAAGCAGAATAAAGTTAAAAGGCCAAGTATATGATGATTTCCCTACGATACCGACAGTTGACGGAAAGACTTTTGAGATAGAGTCAAAAAAATTAATAGACGGAATAAAATCCGTATATTACAGTTCATCCCCATCTGACATAAAACCTGAAATTTCAAGTGTTTATATCTATTCCGATGAAGATAGTTTGGTTTTCGTTTCAACGGATTCTTTTAGGCTGGCAGAGAAAAAAATTAAAGTCAAGGAAATTGAGGAAATCCCCGGAATTCTCATACCTTTTAAAAATGTACCTGAAATATTAAGAATTTTCGGAGAAGTACAAGATATCGTAAAAGTATGTTTTAATAAAAATCAGATTTCTTTTTCTTCCGATAATATTTATTTAACGTCAAGAATTATAGATGGAGTTTTTCCCGACTACCGTCAAATTATTCCAAAAGAGTTTAAAGTTGAAGCTGTGGTATTAAAGCAAGATTTATTAAATGCGCTTAAACTCTCAAATATTTTTTCAGATAAGTTTAATCAAATAAATCTCTCAATTAAGCCAAAAGAAAAAGTCTTTGAACTTTCATCTCAGAATAATGATATCGGCGAAAATAAAACATATTTAGATGCTGCCATAAAAGGGGAAGATGCTTTGCTTGGTTTTAATTATAAATATTTTCTTGATTGTTTTCAGTCCATAAATACGGATAGTATTTCTATCAGGTTAAATCAGTCTTCAAAACCCATAGTGATATCAGGTAATTCTGATGATTCGTTTACTTACCTTATAATGCCAATGAATAGGTAAGGGTAGTAGAAAGTTATAAAGTTCATAAAGTATAAAGTAATATATGATAGAGATTAAAGAATTGCTTCTAAAATTTAATAATCTTTTATTTTCAGAAGAAGTTAAAAAAAATTCAATTATAGATGTTTTATATAGAACTATTGGAGTACAAATAAAATCTGAAAACATAAAGATAAAAAATAATGTAATTTATTTAAACATAAAACCTATTTACAAAAATGAAATTTTCCTTAAAAAAGATGAAATTTTCTTAAAGCTAAAAGAAAGTTTAGGAAAAAAAGCTCCACAAAAAATTGTGTAATTATTGTTTTATTTTGAAAATTAAAACATTTTCCGCACGATTATAAACTGTGTCGTAAGAAATTATTTTTAATTCATTTTCTGATTTTAAATTGTCTAATTCTTCCGGAATAAAAGAGAAATTAAAAGGCGCCCTGATAGTATCTATGAAGATATTATTTATGAATATATCTATTTTTTGAAGAGGAAAATAACCAGAATTTGAAACCTTTAACTGTATTTTTTGATCAGAAGGATAAATCGATGTTATATTAGGTTCAATTATTGAAATATTTGGTTGAGATGTATTGGTGTGTATATTGTCTATTTCCGTTGGTTTCTCGGCCCATGTTATTTTTTCATATTTCCAACCATTTTGCGCCCACCAATTTTGTACAGGAAACTCCCAGTGATTAAATTGTGAGTCATTACTTGGATTTAGTGGAGGTGTTCCCAGAATATTATCTTTATCTACCCAATAGAGAATAGAGTGGACATTTGTTATTATTTTTTCTTGAGTTGTTTCTTTCGGTGTAAACTCACTCGCCAATTTCCCAGAAATTTTATCTATAAAAAAGTTTTCATTTCCTTGCCAATATCCGCGAAGCACGGGTTTTGTTGTTTTTGAATCAATTTCTAAATTTGGTTTTTCAAATTTTTCATTTGGCAACATTTTTAATGTTTCATTCATGAATTTATTCCAGATAGGTCCCGCCACGGATACCCCTCCTTTTTTCATTTGTTTATTATCATTATTACCTGCCCAAACACCGACAACAATAGAGGAAGTATAACCGATGGTCCAAGCATCTTTATTATTATTTGTCGTTCCTGTTTTTACGGCCACATCTTTTCCGGGAATAAAAAGCGCAGATAATAAACCAAAAGTCGGAGCACGGGCTATATTATCGGAAAGAATATCTGAAATAGTTAAAGCAGTATTTTTAGGTAAAACTTCTTTAGTGTTAGGGGTGTATTCTTCTAAAACCTTTCCATTCATATCTTCAATTTTTAAAATTCCAGTATATTGATTTCTTACGCCATTATTTGCAAAAACTCCATAAGCGGAAGTCATATCAAGAAGAGAAACTTCACCGCCTCCGATAACAAGGGTAAGTCCATAACGGCTTATGTCAGTTAAAGTGCTGATACCCATATCTTCGGCCGTTTTAAGTGAATCACTAAGTCCTGCCAGATAAAAAAGTTTTACTGCCGGAATGTTTATAGACTGAGCGAGAGCGTCCCTTAATTTCATTGGTCCGCGATATTTACTATCATAATTGTCCGGCATATAACAGTCATCTTGATTATGTCCCGGCAATGCCTTTCCATAAACGTCGCAGGTCGTTTGAAACTCCGTAGGCAGATCAAAGAGCACTGTGTCGGGAGTAAGGCCCTTATTGAAGGCTGTAGCGTAAATAAAGGGCTTGAAAGATGAACCTGGCTGTCTGGAAGCAGTAGCCACATTATAATTTCCATCTATATTTTTATCAAAATAGTCTCTTGAGCCTATCATTGTCAAAATCTGTCCGGTTTTAGGATCTATAGCCACAAGCGCGGCATTTTTACCGTTCCAATTTTTTTCATTTTCCAGAGCGCCTTCTTTCACTATTTCTTCTCCTTTTTCTTGTAGATTATAATCAAGAGTCGTAGTAACTTTGAGCCCGCCTCCTTCCACTGATTCGCTTCCATATTTTTGTTCAAGATAATCTTTGATAAAAAAAACAAAATGAGGAGCTTTAATACCGACAGTTGCCTGTGGAACAAAAGTTGTAATCTCATTTTTAGCAATATTATATTCCTCTTGAGAAATAAATTTAAGTTCTAACATTCTGGAAAGTACTAGATTTTTTCTAACATCTAATTTGTCCTTATTTTTTCCATAAGGAGAAAGAAAAGTTGGAGATTGCGGAATTGATGCCAAATATGCCGCTTCTGCAAGTGTTAAACTTTGCGCGTTTTTATTAAAATAAGTTTTAGATGCTTCTTCTATTCCATAAATATTTCCACCATAAGGATTTTCGTTTAAATAATATTCCAAAATTTTTTCCTTTGGCATTGAACCGTCTATCTTAATTGCCAGTACCCATTCTTTTATTTTTCTGACGATTGTTTTTTTAGAAGTAAGCAGAGTATTTTTTACTAACTGTTGCGTAATAGTCGATCCACCTTGAGTCTTGCCTATACTACTGAATAAATTAGATAACACAGCTCGAATAATTGATGTAATTTTTATTCCACCGTGATTATAAAATTCAGAATCTTCGATAGCAACAGTCGCATTCTTAATATTTGCGCTCATTTTTTCAAAAGGTATATTTGTCCTTTTTATATCTTGATGTATGTCATAAAGCAATATTTCTCCCGTACGGTCATATATTTTAGTAGAGTTTATAACTTTTCTGCCTTCAAAAGAATGAAAATCAGGAATCTTTAAAGAGGAAACCCAAATAACCGCTATTCCGGTGAATAAAATAAAAATACCAGCCACAAACATTATTAAATTTTTAGGAATTTTTATTTTCCTAAATTCTTTTTTCATTCTTCTAATCATAACATGAAATATGCTATAATTTGAGCTATGAAAGTCATTACAGACGAGAAAAAAATAGATGAAGTTTTGAGTCGTGGCGTTGAGGATATTTTTATAAAAGAAGATTTAAAAAAGAAACTTTTATCTGGAAAACAATTACGGGTTAAACTTGGTTTTGATCCAACTGGCTCGAAAATTCATATTGGAAGAGCTATTGTTCTCAGAAAACTAAAAGCTTTTCAAGACCTTGGTCATACGATTGTTTTTATTGTAGGTGATTTTACCGCTCAAATTGGAGATCCTTCAGATAAACTTGAAAAAAGGCCAATGTTGACTAAGGAAACTATAAAAAATAATTTAGAAACATATAAAGAACAGGTAGGTAAAATTATTAACTTATCTAAAGCGGAATTTTATTACAATAGTAAATGGCTTTCAAAATTAGGCTTTCAAGAAATTTCAGAATTAGCTGAAAGTTTTTCCATTCAACAAATGTCCGCTCGCAGAAATTTTAAAGATAGATTTGAAAAAGGAGAAGAAATTTCCTTGCGTGAGTTTTTATATCCTTTAATGCAAGGTTATGATTCTGTAAAGGTTAAGGCCGATGTGGAGATTGGGGGTTTTGATCAACTTTTTAATTTGAAAGCCGGCAAAATTATACAGAAACATTATGGTTTACCAGAGCAAGATATTTTAACGACTGTAATGCTTGAAGGAACTGATGGAAGAAAAATGTCTACATCTTGGAATAATGTTATTACAATAATTGATGAACCAAATGATATGTTCGGTAAAGTAATGGCACTAAAAGATGATCTGATTATTAAATATTTTAAATTTTGTACCGATTTATCCTTATCGGAAATACTGGAAATGGATAATAAATTAAAATTAGAAACAGTTAACCCTCGTGATATAAAAATGAAATTAGCTTATGAAATAGTACGAATATATCACGGCGAAGGCAAAGCTAAGAAAGCTGAGGAAAATTTTGTCAGTACTTTTCAGAAAAGGGAAATTCCGGAAGAGATAGAAGAAATAAAAGGGTCAGGTAGTCTTGGTGTTGTTTTGGTGTTAAAAAAGATTGTAGCTTCTATGAGTGAATGGCGTAGGTTAGTTGACGAAGGAGCAGTTAAAAAACTTAGTGAAAAAGGAGAAGATAAAATTACTGATTTTAAAATTTTTGCAACACCAGGAGTCTATAAAATAGGAAAGAGAAGATTTATAAAGATTATATAAAAAAACCGCCAGCGAGGCGGTTTTTTTTATTTAGTGATCTTTATCCGGATCTTCTTCTTCATAACCAGAATCAAACTCATTTGATTCTTCTAATGGATCCATTATTTCTTCTACATTTTCTTCATCTACAGGAAGGCTACTTTCTTCATCGTAACTCATATATTAAGATACTAATTTTATTTTTAAAACTTAAAAACGACCAACTAATAAATAAAACCCTTTATTTTCTTTAGTTTTATCAAAAACATAATCGTTTAGCAAGACCCAAAAATCGAATATGTGGATAACTTAGAAATGATTTTTATCCTTATAAAACAAGGTCTAAAATCGTATATGCGCAAAAGCGGTTAAAGCTATGGCGATGGCATCCAGTTCATCATCCGATTTCTTTAGATTGTCTATTTCAACCAATATTTTTACCATTTTCATTACTTGTTCTTTATTTGCTTTTCCATAGCCAGTCGTGGCTATTTTTATTTGAGGAGGTGAGGCCTCAAAGATTTTAAGTCCAGCAATAGAAGCCTCATAAATTACAACTCCACGTACTTCCGCTACGTGCATTACTGTTTTTTGATTAGTAGTAAAAAATAAAGTTTCAACAGATAAAATTTCCGGTTTAAATTTTTTTATTATATTTTTTATTTCTTTTCCAATTAGAAGTAGTCTTTCGGAAAACTCCAATTGAGCAGAAGTTTTAAAACATTCTGAAAATAATACTTTTTCTTTTTTGTCCCCCTTATTTTTCTCAAGGATTGCGACACCTAATCTTTCAAATCCCGGATCTATTCCTAAAATTCTCATAATTTTTTATTCTGCGTTAGTAAATATTTCTTGTATATCATCTAATTCTTCGAGTTCTTCTACAAGTTTATCTAATAATTCTAAATCAGCATCGGAAAGAGAAATTGTTGTTGTTGGTTTCCAAATTGATCCTTCCGGAGAATTTTCCCCGCTTGACTGAACGGCGTCAGTCGTTCGGGCGGGTTTAACAAATGCCCAAGAAACGGATCCAATACTGGCTAACGCAAAACCATTTTTAGATAAAATATGTTTTATATCTTGGACAGTTCTATTCTTGCTGTCTGTCAGAGTTTCAATGATTATACCCACGCCTCCTGGTCCATATGTTTCATACATTATTTTTTCCATATGAGTTCCTGACTCGCTGGCTTTTTTTACAGCTCTTTCAATAACATCTCCGGGCATGTTTATTTTTTTTGCTTTTTCAATTGATGCCCTCAATCCCGGCGAATCTTTTCCACCCGATAATTTTGCTTCCACGCTAATATAACGAACCAATTTTGAAAAAATCTTGCTCTTTTTAGCGTCGGTTATACCCTTTTTATGTTTGATTTGTGTCCAACGATTATGACCTGACATATCTGAATTTTAGGTCTTTTTAGACAAAAGGGCAAATTAGTCAATTTGGAAATATTTAAACAAAAAGAGTATAATTAAGTTATTATTTTTTTGCAATAGTTATATCCATTATATGTTTAACCCTTATAGCATTTTGGGCAAATAAAAAATTTAAAAAATAGATTTTTGGATTTTTTCAAACTCAAAAAGTTCTGAGTTTCTTATCAAAATTGTTCGATTTGTTGTATACGAAAGTCCTTTGTTTGGTTGTGCTTCTAAACCCAAATATACACAGCTTATATTTCTATCTCTAACTTCTTTAACAGCAGGTTGTAAATCTGAATCGGAACTTCCAAGTATTATTTCTTTTACTTTTTTGTCACAAGACCAACTGACCATATCAACCGCTATTTTAACATCCACACCTTTTTCTTTAAAAACTAAAATTTTCTTTCCATTTTGTCCATCTTCTAACTGCCCTCGTACTCTACCACTTAAAATAACTTCAAACCCCTGATTTTCAAGATGAGTTTTTAGTAATCGTTGTTCTTCAATTAATTGCTTAGATTTTTCTTTACTATCTTTGTGTTCTTTTACACGAGCAAAATAAAAAATTTTTCTATCTATTTTTATTTCAGCAAGCACTTTTTCAAAGAGACCCATGAAATTAAACTCATGCCATATAGGCCTATCCTTTTTGGCTTCTTTGAAAACAGCCTTTATTTTTCCTTTTAAATTTTCTCCATCAATAAGCAAAACAGTATCCATTGAATTTATTTTAGCATTAAGAAAAGAAAAACCCCAGCGGACCTTTCGGCTAGCTGGGGCGTGTATGTACTCAATATATCAAAATTCAGACAAAAGTCAATAGTTATCCACACCCTTGATTTATAGTTAAATTAATTTATTTTGCTTTTCTTCTTTATTATAATCAAAACCTAAATGTTCGTAGGCTTTTTTTGTGGCAACACGTCCGCGAAATGTACGCTCCAAAAGACCGAGTTGTATTAAATAAGGTTCTATTACTTCTTCTACTGTAGCTTCTTCTTCGGACATCGCGGCTCCCATTGTTTTTAATCCTACTGGTCCGCCATCAAATTTTTCGATTAGTATTTCTAAAAACTTTCTATCGGAGGAATTTAGACCGATATCATCGATTGCGAGCATATTAAGCGCTTCTTTGACTGTTTTTTCATCTAAATCTTTTTTGTTTACCTGCGCAAAATCACGGACTCTTTTTAAAAAATAATTTGCAGTGCGGGGAGTAAACCTGCTTCGTTTGGCAATTTCACTTAAAGCTCCTTCATCCAGTTTTGTTTTAAGCAATTTGCTTGACCTGCGCACGATTTCCGCTATTTCTTTGTTTGAATAAAATTCCAATCTGAAAACTCCGCCTGAAAAACGTGAACGAAGAGGGGAAGAGACAAGCGCGACGCGAGTAGTTGCCGCGATTAATGTAAACGGTGGAAGATCCAGTTGAATAGTTCTAGCTGAAGGTCCTTTGCCGATGATTATATCCAAAACGCCGGATTCCATGGCTGGATAGAGTATCTCTTCCACTATTTTGTTAAGTCTATGGATTTCATCTATAAAAAGAATATCACCGGAAGAAAGATTTGTAAGAATAGACGCCAAATCACCAACTTTTTCTATGGCGGGTCCCGACGTAATCTTCATTTGTTTGCCTGTTTCTTTAGCTATGAGATGTGCAAGAGTGGTTTTTCCCAAACCAGGAGGTCCGTAAAAAAGTATATGTTCCGGTATATGTCCTCTTTCTTCTGCGGCTTGTAATAGGATTTTAATGTTGTCTTTTATGTGTTTTTGACCAATATATTCATCCCAACGAGTAGGTCGAAGAGTTTGGTCTAAGAAAGAATCCTCAGCATCAGGTATCTTTTCTAAAGGTATTTTCTTTTTTTCTTTGTCTTTTTCGCTTGACATTTTTATTGTAGTATGCTATACTCCATAAGTAGTACATTTATCAACACAGTATCAACATAACTATCCACATTATAGCATTTGCTTGATATTCTATATAGTATAATTATTCTACAGAGATTTTAAAATCTCTTTTGTTTTTTAAAAAGAAGACACTAATCTCTAAGCAATCAGCCCTAGGTTATACAAGTTTGCATAGGACGTTTTGGCACTTTTATTAGTTACGGGGACTATCCTTTAATGATTTGTTACTTTCGGAGCTTAGCTTTGAAAGGATTGTTTAGAGATTAGTGTTTTTTTACTAAATACCAAAAATATAAAAGTTTTCGCCTGCGGGCACTGGCTTCGTTTTGTCTACCAGAAAATTTTTATATTTTTGGTATTTTTATTCTTCTAACAAATCTACTACGCTTTGCACTTCTTCAAATGAAGTAACGCCATTTAAAATTTTTACTATGCCGTCTTGACGCATAGAGAGTATTCCTTGCGTTCGCGCCACTTTTTTTATTTCACGTTCGCTAGGATTTTGAGGCATTATCTTTTCTATGGCCTCATCGGTTTTTATCGCTTCAAAAATTCCTATTCGTCCTTTATATCCGATCATATTGCATTTTTCACAACCGACAGGGGAGAAAAGTTTAATCGGCGCACTAGGGTCTATTTTATAGTTTAAAAGATTTTTGCCTTCTTCTTTTATTCCATCCATTATTAATTTCATTACTTTTGCTTCTTCTTCAGTAGGAGTTTTTTCAACTTTACAAGACGGACAAAGCTTGCGAACCAATCGTTGAGCGATGGAAAGAGATAATGCTGAAACCATAATTTTCGGATTTGCATCAAGGTCTATTAAGCGAGGAATAACTCCGGCCGCATTGTTGGTGTGAAGCGTAGAAAAAACCATATGTCCGGTTAGCGCTGATTCTATGGCAGTTTTGGCAGTTTCTGCGTCTCGTATTTCTCCAATCATTACCACATCCGGATCTTGACGCAGAGCTGAACGCAAACCTTCTAAAAATGTGTAACCCTTTTCATCATTTACTTGAGTTTGAGTTATGCCGGTTAAATGATATTCAACCGGGTCTTCAATGGTTATTATTTTTATTTCCGGAGAATAAATTTTTCTTAAAAATGCATAAAGAGTCGTTGTTTTTCCGGAACCAGTCGGACCTGTAACTAAAATTAAACCGTTCGGTTTTGCAATTTCTTGTTCTATCACGGAAAAAAGAAAAGGTTCTATACCTATGTCTTCAAGCTTTACTTGGATAGATTTAGGATCCAGAATACGCATGACTATTGATTCACCATATGCTCCGGGAATAAGAGAACTACGAATGCTTATTTCTTCAATTCCTTCCGCAATGCTAAAACGGCCGTCTTGCGCGATTTTTGAAGTCAGTTTCATTCCGGAAAGAAGTTTGATTCGTGAATTAAGCAGATGATAAATATTATTTTCAAAAAATAACACATCATGGAGTACACCGTCTAGTCGGAGTCTTAATCTGCTTTTGTCTTGTTGGGGTTCTATATGAATGTCAGAAGCTTTTATGGCTATTGCTCCAGCTAATATTATCTCAAGTATATGAGAAATTTTATGTATTGAACTTCCTCCTGTTGTATCTGTAATTAATTTTTCTATATCTTTTATTATTTTAATATCTTTTGCAACTTCTTTTAAAACATCTCCGGATATATCTACACCTCCGATTTTTGAACTTTCCGCCAGTGAGATTTCTTTATATCTACCCCAAACTTTTTCCAGACTTGCCATTGATACCATATAAAAAGTTGGAATTAAATTCTCTCTTTCTATTTGATCTTTGAGTTTTGCTAAAAGGTCATCTGAAGGAGAACGTACAGCTATAAAAATATTTTTTCCAAAGAGCTTAAAAGGCGCGATTTTTAATTCACGAGCATCTTTTTCAGATATTGCCCGAAGCGCTTCATTATCTACACCCAAACGAGACAAGTCAACATAAGGGAGCTTATATTTTGATTCCGCTAAAACAGCTACCAGCTCTTCCTCTTCTTGTCTGTGCAAGTCACTTAATTGTTTATTTTGTTTTTCTTCGTCAAAAATTGCCATTTACCTTTTAATAATACAACATTTTATTATGAATAACCAATTATAAAAATGCTATAATTTACACAATGTCTAAGGATAATAAAACGCTAGTGTTATTAGATGCTCATGCGATAATCCATCGCGCTTATCATGCCTTGCCTGAATTTTTATCGTCCAAGGGTGAGCCGACAGGGGCATTATATGGGCTTTCCAGTATGCTGATGAAAATAATTACTGATTTAAAACCGGATTATATTGTAGCTTGTTATGATTTACCGCAAAAAACTTTCAGACATGAAGCATATGAAGGATATAAAGCGGGTAGGGCAAAAACCGAAGATGCGCTTATTTTGCAATTGAAAAATTCCAGGCAAATTTTTGAAGCATTTGATATTCCTATTTATGATGCTCCGGGTTTTGAAGCGGATGATGTGCTAGGCACAATAGTACAAGAATTAAAAAAAGATAAAAATATAAATATAATTATTGCGTCAGGCGATATGGATACAATGCAGTTAATAGATGGAGAAAAAGTGGAAGTTTATACGTTAAAAAAAGGAATTAATGACACTATTTTATATAATGAAGATAAAGTAATTGATAGATTTGGATTTAGACCGAACCTTTTACCAGACTATAAAGGATTGCGAGGCGATCCGTCTGATAATATTATTGGGATTAAAGGTATTGGTGAAAAAACTGCGACTAATTTGATTGTAAATTTTGGGACTATAGAAGAAATTTATAAAAAGATAAAAAAAGACGAGAGTGTGTTTATTAAAAACGGTATTTCTTCTAGAGTGTTAGAACTTATAAAAAATAATGAAGAAGAAGCCTTATTTTCAAAAACTTTAGCAAAAATTAGAACTGATGCGCCGATAAAATTCTCACTGCCTAAAAATACTTTCTGGGAAAATGCAGATTTGAAAAAAGTTGAAAATGTTTTTTCTTTGTTTGAATTTAGAAGTTTATTCGCGCGGTTAAAAAGTTTTTTTGGGAATAGTCAGAAAGTAAATCCAGCAGAATTTGCTCGGGTCCTCGGGTCACCCGCGCAAAATTCCATAAAAGAGCGGGCTCAACCAGACCAGCTCGCAAACTCTCTGGATTCACTTTCTGTAGATAAAACGCAACTACAAGAAACCTCAATCGCCCTTTGGCTTATCAATTCAGATATAGCCAATCCGTCTTTGGATGATATTTTACTTTTTGCCAAGACTAGTTCCTTTGAAACAGCACGTAAATATATTTTTGAACAACTGAAAGAAAAAAAATTGGATAAAGTGTATGAAGAAATAGAAAAACCTATAATACATATGGTAAAAAATATGCAAAATCGTGGCATACTCATAGATAAAAAATATTTTAAAAATTTATCAGAAGAATATCATAAAGAATTAGATAAACTGACCGCTAAAATATACAAAATGACTGGTACGGAATTCAATATTAATTCGCCCAAACAGCTCGGTGAAGTAATTTTTGACAAAATGGGCATGAAGTCCGGTAAGAAAAAAAGCGCCAGTGGATCTTTTTCCACTAAAGTTTCAGTTTTAGAAGGATTAGAAGAAGATAATCCGATAATAAAAGAAATATTATCTTATAGAGAATTACAAAAGTTACTCTCTACTTATATTGATGTAATTCCAAAAATGATTGGTGAAGACGGCCGTTTGCATGCTAAATTTTTACAAAATGGCACAACAACAGGCAGATTTTCTTCGCAAGATCCGAATTTGCAAAATTTACCGATAAAAACAGAGTTGGGAAAAAAAATAAGAAATGGTTTTATAGCGGAAAAAAATTATAAACTTTTGGCTTTTGATTATGGTCAAATTGAACTTCGCGTGGCAGCAATGCTTTCGGGGGATAAAAAAATGACACAGATATTCCGCGAAGGTAAAGATATTCATGCGGGAGTAGCATCATTTGTTTTTGGCATACCCATAGAAAAAGTAGATAATGAAATGCGTCGCAAGGCGAAGGTAATAAATTTTGGTATTATTTATGGTATGGGAGTTTCATCTTTGCGTAAGAGCTTGGGAGGTACTCGCCCGGAAGCGCAGAAATTTTATGATAATTATTTTAATCAGTTTTCCGGCATACGGGATTATCTGGAGGGAGTAAAAGTTTCTGCTATGAAAAATTATTATACGGAAACATTATTTGGCAGACGCAGATACTTCCCAAATATAAACTCCAGAATTCCATTTTTAAAAAATATGGCTGAGCGTACTGCGATTAATGCGCCGGTTCAAGGTACGGCTACGGCTGACATAATAAAACTTGCCATAAGGTACGCAGAAGAAGATTTAAAAAAAGCAAACTTATTGAATAAAACGCATCTTGTGCTTCAAATACACGATGAATTGGTTTATGAAGTGGAGGAAGAAGCGCTTTTGGAAGCTGAAAAAATAATAAAAAATGCCATGCAGACGGTATTAGAACGGTCATATTTGCACTATAAAACAGACATTCCTCTGGTAGTACATTCCGGCTCAGGGAATAATTTCGGGGAAGTTAAATAGTGTATTTCGTGGTATAATAAAAAAATGGAACCGGAAAAAAAAACAGAACAATCTGAGAAAGAAAATCCTCATAAAAATAAGGTTCACAGAATTTTAGCGCATTCATATCTCTTCTATTTTATTTCATTTTTGTTTGGCCTTTTATTGGATTTTATCTTCCCGCTTAAAATTTTTGGAAATTATGCTATATCTTCAATTGGCACCATATTTTTGATTTTTGGCACATTTTTAATACTTTGGGCGCAAAAATCTTCTCTTGATTTAAAGAAGGAAAATATAAATAAAGAAACATTTAATCATGGACCTTATCGTTATACTCGGAGTCCGACGCATTTTGGGCTTTTTCTTTTAATGTTAGGTTTTGGAATTATAGCTGATGCTTTATTTGTAGTTATTTTTTCAATAATTTCGTTTATTGTCACCAAGTTTACATTTATCAAAAAGGAAGAAAAAATTCTTGCTGAAAAATATGGTGCACCATATTTAGAATACAAAAAGTCAGTCAGATTTTAATATGATTTATCTTTTCTATGGTGATGATGTAAAAAATAAATATTTTAGCTATGAAAAGTTTATAAAATCTATACCGGCTGGTACAGAAACTTTTTTTGTCGGTAAAAATGATTTTGACATAACCCAGACAGAAAATTTTTATTCAGGGTCTGGTCTTTTTTTTACAAAATGCGTGATAGTTTTTATAAATATTTTTGAAAAGGAAGAGACATTGGATTTTATTTTAAGTAAATTAAATTTTATAAGTGAGTCAAAGAACAGTTTTGTTTTTTTAGAAGGGAAACTGAATAAACCAGTATTAGATGCCTTCAAAAAATCCAGAGCCGAGATAAATGTTTTTGAATTACCCAAAGAAAGAAAAGAAAAATTCAATAGTTTTTTGTTAGCCAATGCATTTGGAGAGAGAAATAGGTTTAATTTATGGATTTATTTCAGACAAGCTATAAATAATGGAGTAGTAATGGAAGAACTTGTAGGTGTTCTTTTTTGGAAAATTAAGGATATGCTTTTAAAAAAGAATTTTAGTAAGTTTTCTGAATCTGAACTTAAAAATTTCGCAGGTAAACTTTCTTATCTTCTACCAGAAACCCGCAAAAATGGACTTGATACTGAAGCTATGCTTGAACGGTTTTTACTTGACGTGTTTTAATTTTATAATGTCCGCCCGCTCGGGATCGAACCGAGGACCTTATCCTTAAAAGGGATCTGCTCTACCAACTGAGCTACGGGCGGTTATTGTGATAATATAGAAAATATGACTAAAAATCAACCCGCCTGTCGGCGAGGCAGGGAAAATATACTAATTATTCATGATATTAGAAGTGTAACGAATGTTGGCGCTATGTTTCGAACTACTGATGCCGCGGGTATAGATAAAATCTATTTAACCGGTTATACACCCACACCACTTGATCGTTTTGGTAGAATTCGCAAAGATATGGCTAAGTCCGCTCTTGGGGCGGAAAAATTCGTACCTTGGGAGTATAAAAAAAATTTATCTGTATTGCTTGATAAATTAAAACAAGAGAAATATCTAATTATTGGTATTGAACAAGCAAAAAATTCTATTGATTATAAAAAAGTATCCTCCAGAGGCGGACCAGCCTTTGGCTGGAAAGGAGGATTGGTTTTTATTGTCGGTGCTGAAATTACTGGTATTTCTAAAAATATACTTAAAAAATGCGATATAATTGCCGAGATATCCATGCTAGGGAAAAAAGAATCTCTGAATGTGTCTGTCGCCTGTGGGATTGCTCTTTTTAGAATTTTAGAAGTTTAAAAAACAAAGAATAAAATTTTCTAGGGTACAGATTTTTTGAAGCTTAAAAAATCCTGAAGTTTTCGCGCCGTCGCGCTCAAAACCCCCTAAAAACTTTATTTTTTGTTTTTTATTTCTGGTGTATAGAACAAAAATGCGCGCTTCTGCCATTTATCATTTTTCTCTTTATAATTCCTTTGCAATTATTTTTTCTGCATTTTTCTCCAGTTCGTCTATAGGCTTCATGATGAAGCTGAAATCTTCCTTTTTCTCCAAATAAATTTCTATAATCAGACATTGAATCCCCACCAAAATTTATGCCTTTAATTAAAGTTTTTTGCATTACTTTAAACATTTTTTTGAATTCAATTTCTTTTATTTTTGAAATTCTTCTTTCTGGGTGTACGTTAGTTCTCCAAAGTATTTCGTCAGAATAAATATTACCTATACCAGCTATTATTGTTTGATCCATCAAAACTGTTTTTATTTTCCCGCTTAATTTTCTTTTGAGTCTTTCTTCAAACTCTTTAAGAGTAAAGTTTTTACTTAATGGGTCTGGACCTATATTTTTTAAATGTCTGGAATCGTGCATTGTTTTTGTATCAAGCAGAGTTATCTTGCCAAATTTGCGCGCATCCGAAAAAGCTAGGTATTTATTATTGGAGAGAATAAAAATTACATGCACGAATTTATCTTTATTATTAAAGAGCAAATGCCCGGTCATTTTCATGTGAATCAGGATTGTTTTACCATTGGAAATATTTATCAAAATATTTTTTGCTTGTCTTTCTATAGATAAAATTTTTTTATCTAAAACTTCTTTTTTAAAAAACATAAAATATTTTGGATTTGCGACAGTATCACGTTGACGTTTATCTTTAGTTGCAAGATCTGTCCAAATATCTTTTATAGTAAGACCTATTGTCATTTTTCTTAGGCCTCTTGTTGTTGTTTCTACTTCTGGTAATTCAGGCATGGTATGATTATACAATGATAATGAAAAAAGTATTGTTTTCTCTATTTTTTCTTTTTTTCTCTTTTCTCATTTTTTTTCCTCCTTTTTATATTTTTGCAACTGACTTTTCGCCAAATGAGCCAATCAAAATCTTATTAGTTCCTGGGCATGATAATGAAATGTGGGGAGCGCAATATGGAAATATAAGAGAAGCTGATATGAACTTAGTGTTAGCAACGCGTATATATAATCTTATTAAAGAAGACAAAAGATTTAAGATTTGGATTACCCGTGACAGTATGGGTTATACTCCGGAATTTGCCGATTACTTTTCTTTACATAGGCAAGACATAGTTTCTTTTAAGAAGGATTCCAAGAAAAGATTACAGGATGAAATCAATAACGGAAGTTTCATCAAAAAAACAAATGTCCGGCATAACTTAGCCACTGAAGATACGACTATTAAGCTTTATGGTTTAAATAAATGGGCAAATGAAAATAAGATAGATGCGGTAATTCATATTCATTTCAATGATTATCCTCGCAAAGATAAATGGACAATGGGGAGGTATAAAGGTTTTACTATTTATATACCCGAAAAACAGATGTCCAATTCCAAAGAAAGCACTCAACTTGCAAAAGATATATTTTCGGAGCTTTTAAAAAAATATACTCCGAGTAATTACAATAAAGAACTGGAAGGACTTGTTCCTGACCAAAATTTGATCGCTTTAGGTTCCTATGACACTCTTTCTAAAAATGTTCGCTCCATATTAATAGAATATGGCTATATTTATAGATTTGGAAATAATATTATACGCCATAAAGCGTATGTCAGTATGGCTGACTTAACCTTCAAGGGAATAGAGAATTACTTTTTCGGTAAATAAAAAAATATTTTTTTTATTTACCACTTAATATTTTTAGTGCTTCACGAATTTTTGTATTGGTATCTGTGTTGGAAGAAACTTTCTTTAATGCTTCACGTGCCTCGCCCTGAGAATAACCGAGAGATTTGAGTGCTTCCAGAGTATCAAGTTCTCCTTGGAGAGAAGTACCTGTCTTATTTTCTCCCATTTTATCTCGAAGTTCTATAATTATTTTTTCTGCAGTTTTTCTACCAATGCCGGATATTTTTGTAAGATATGCCGTGTCTCCGGTACCTATGGCTTTTTTTAATGTTTCGATTGGAGCAATGCCTAAAATACTAAGGGCTCCTTTTGGTCCGATACCGGAAACATTTATAAGCATTTCAAAAAATTCCAATTCTTGGCGGTCCAAAAATCCGTAAAGATCCAACATATCTTCGCGCACATGAGTATGAATCCACAATAAAATTTCCTCATTCGTTTCCCGCCCGACCGAACGGTCGTTCGAGCGGGTTTTTAACTTAGACAATGTGTCTGGCGACACGCTTATTTTGTAACCAACTCCGGCTGTTTCAACGATCAAAAATTTATCAGTTTTTAAAATTATTTTTCCTTTTATACTTCCAATCATAGCTTAATTATAGCATAGAACAATAATTTTATATGAATAATAAATTTGTCCGTTAATAAAGCAGTTGCATTTTATAAAATTTTCTGCTAAATTACATATATGCCTATTATAAAATCAGCTAAAAAAGCAATTCGTGGTTCTCTTCGCAAGAAGGCTTTTAATGACCGTCAAAAGCACGCGATGAAAGATATAATTAAAAAGATAGAGAAGACTGTTAAAACAGACAAAAAAGAAGCAGGGAAATTATTGAATTCTGCTTTTGCCATTATAGATAAAACAGCTAAAAAGGGAATTATAAAAAAGAATAATGCTGCTCGCAAGAAATCTCGTTTGTCTAAATTAGTAAAATAAAAAGACGAACGCCAGGCGTCCGTCTTTTTATTAAAGTTAAATGTTACGCACGTTGTACGTTTGTAGCATTCAATCCCTTTGGGGATTCCTCTGTTTCAAAAGAAACAGCATCGCCTTCATGCAATTCGTCGAAAGCTACACCGACAAGAGAATTACTATGAAAGAATAAATCTTTCTGTAGACCTTCTCCAGTGATGAAACCGAAACCTTTTTCAGTTACGAGTCTTTTTATTGTACCAGTCATTGATTTTTTAGTTAAGTTGTTAAATACAAATAAGTTATGTTTAAGAAATCGACTCTTTTCGCACCTACTTTGTCTGTCAAGCATAGTATATAGTAATCAGTTTGTCAACCTTATTTAAATTAAATTTAGTGCTCCTTTTAAGAAAATAGACAATTCTTCTCCTTTTATTTCTCGAAAAGCGTTAGGTTTCAAACTACCTAATTTTATATTCATAATTCTTTCGCGTTTCAAATCGGAAACTTCTTGGAAGAGCGCTGAACACATTCTCCTAATTTGATGTTTTTTACCTTCAGTTAAGATTATTCTAAAAGTAAAATCATTTATTATGTTTACTTTACATTTTTTAGTAATATATCCTTCAATATTTACCCCAGTTTCCATTTTTTGTTTAAAATTTGAACGTAATTTATTTGAAGTTTTGACAACATATTCTTTTTCATGAAAATATTTTGGATTTAACAATTGATCAGTAATACGTCCATCATTTGTCAGTATTATAAGTCCGTGAGAATTTTTATCAAGCCGGCCGATAGGAAAAACACCTTTTGGTATTCCTGTATTTTTTATATTTTGTTTTATGTCATGTTCTTCGCCTTGTGGTGAGTGTGTAATAGTATCTATTGGTTTATTGTAAACAAAATATAAATACTCTTTAGGTTTTACGCCTTTTATTTCAACAATATCAGATTCATTTACCTTGCTACCAAGAACGGCTAATTTGCCATTAATAAAAATTTTCTTTTTTTCTACTAAATCATCAGCTCCTCTTCTGGTGGAGATTTTTTTCCAAGCTAAATATTTGTTTATCCGCATTGGATATGAATTTTCCATTTAGCTATGTTTTTTTTCTGTCTTTTCCGAGGCGACGACTGTTCTAGATTCATAATATGCTTTTTTTACAGCAAGAATAAGCAAAATAATTACTAAGATAAGTAAAAGCCATCCCAATAAAGTATTTGGGAAGAAATCATTACCCCCAAACAAAAATGCTAATGCTCCTTGCTGTATTTGTGTTGTTCCTTCATCTTTGACAGTGTTTTTTATATTAGTAATTGTTGTTGTATTTCTATTGGCAGTAATTGTTTTTATATTTGTATCAACATAGACTGTTGGGATACTGGTTCTGAAACTCACAATATTACCGCGAGAAGTTCCATATTGGTTTGTAACTACTGCTTGATAATAATATGTTGTACCAGATGCGAGATTGAATAAACTTTCATAAAAAGGATTTAATTGTGCGTTACTTATACTCTTAATAGAAGTTGTATTTCCGAATGTTTGGGTTGTTCCATATTCAAAGTATCCAGTAGTATAAGCGCCATTATTTACCAAACCGACACCATTTAATCTAGCGCTTGATTGACCAATATTTGTGGCGATAGATGTGATGGCTGTTGGATTTGAAACAGAACATGCATAAGTACTAAAAGATTTTGTATATCCAGTTGTAATTCCGTAATTATTTGAACTCATTATTCTATAATAATAAGTTGTATTTTCAGTAAGACCGCTGATCAGCTGACTAAAATTTGAGTTTGAATAAAAAATTTGGCGTGGTGTTGAATTACCGAAATATTGAGTAGAACCCCATTCAAACCAAGCATTAGTTGAAATACCATTCGGTGTGACATAGTCATTGATCACGGCACTATTACAAGTTGTATAAGTAACCTGAGCAGAGGCTATATTTATACTCGCAAAAATCTCAAGAAGGATTATTACACCAGTTATAAACAATTTTGTCTTTATATTCATTGCATTTTAGTATAGCACCTTATACAAAAAAGTCAAGAGAACGTAAGTTGACATCAAAAAACATTAAAAACAGAATTCTTAATGTTTTTTGAACTGTGAAGTATATTTTATTGGCGACGTAGAACGAATGAAATGAGAAAACTTTGTTTTCTCATTTCCGAGTCGAGGAGCCAAAAAGGTTTAATAACTTTTATTCAACTTTATACACGACTGATCCTTCTTTTACTTTTTGCGAAAGCTTTACGGCAACTTCATCTCCTTTTTTTCCTTTTTCAACATCTACGCGGTCAATCTGGAGAGAATCAACGGATTCTTCAATTTCTTCCGCTCCCTTTTTAATTTTTATCCGATCTTTCTTTTTTAATACGTCAGTGAGTTTTATAACTGCAACGCTTATTTTGTCGTACCAATGAGTAATTTTACCTATTTCTTTTTCCATAATATTATTATGCAAATAAATATAGTGAATAATTTAACCTATTCGACTTCCATAGGCTGTTTCTTAAATTATACCACATTCTTTTCAAGAAAGTTAAGATTCTTAGTTTATAGTTATTTGTAACATTTTACCACGGTAATGCATTATACTTAGTGTAGTCGCGATTAATCCTTAATTAAACCAATGCCGTTAAATAAAGACAATATTGATGCGCTGTGGGATACCACAACCCCCAGACTATATGGTTATCTTATCCATGTTCTGCACGATAAAAACTTAGCTGAAGATATTTTGCAGACTACTTGGCTCAAAGCTATCCAGGCGCTTCCCAATTTCAAAAAGCGTGCCGGTGCCAGTTTTTCCTCATGGTTATTTTCAATCGCCCGAAATGAATGTAAACAACATTGGCGCAAATCTGGCAGAGAAATTTCCTTTGATTCCACAATACATGATAAAGAGGAGGTTGATTCCAAACAGGAAGATAAAATTTTTATAGATCAAATCATGGCGCAGTTTTCTGAAAGCGATCGAGAACTTATTCGTTTGCATTATATTGCCGACTTACCCCTAAATGATATTGCAAAACTTCTTAAGATTAATCCTATAACAATTAGAGTCAGAATGCATCGTGCTTTAGCGTTCGCAAAAATTATACTTAAAAATCAAAACTATGAATAATCACAAAACAATTCACGACATATTTGAATCTTGGGGTAGAAATAAACGAAAAATACCTACAAACAATGACATATTAAAAAGAGAAATTTTGTCAAAAATTCCATTTGATTTTGATAGAGAAGTTTCTTTTAAACGCAGTCCTTTAATTTGGTTACCATTTGCTTTTTCTGCTTTAGCTGTGCTTGTTCTTTTGGTCAATATTACTGGTTATTCAAATAGTGTAAGCAAACAGAACACGATTCAAACTGAAATACAAACGGGGTTTTTACCAACTTCAGATGTTTATAAGCCGAATGCATCGAGTGCACTGCCTTATAGTGGCGGAGAATTATCTGTTTCTGATAAAAGAGAATTTTTGAAAGTTAATTATAATGCCACACTTCGCACTAGGTATATTACTGATACAAAAAACAGAATAGAAACAATTGTTCGTGGCTCGGGTGGGCGTGTAGATTCTTCAACCGGTGGAGATAAAAATGGATATGTTAATTTCGCTATACCGAAAGATAATCTAGAATCTTTCAAAATAGAAATAAAAGATTTGGTTGGAACAAGGTTTTATAGTGAACAGATAAATTCTCAAAATCTTTTGCCGGCTAAACAGACAATTGAGGAAAATCAGAGAAAAACCGAAAAAAGTCTAAGTAATTTGCAAACTGAACGTGGGAAGATTGTAAAAGATCATAACCAAAATATTTCTTCCTATCAATATGAGATTAGTTCTATAAATGCGGAAGTGAATACACTTAATATTGAATATCAATATACTACTGCTGTACGCAAAGCAGAAATCACAAACAAAATTAGTCAATTACAGACGAAAATAGGCACAATCCAGTCTCAAATCGTAAATGAGAATAAAGATTATCAAACAAGAATCGGTGGAATTGATGTACAAATCAAAAATGTGCAAGAAAACCTTAAAACAATTCAAAAACAAAACAGCGATCTCCTTGATAATGTTGCTACAGTAAACGGCTCAATTTCTTTGAATTGGATTAATCTATGGGAGATTGCAGATGCTTACCTACCGGGACCTATACTTGCATGGATTTTCTCCCTAGCCGCACTTGCAACTTTTCTATGGTATCGCTATTCCATGAGAATATCTTACGATTCTTTTGACTTTTCTTAATTGTCCTCTCGGCAGGAATCGAACCTGCATCATAACTTCCGCAAAGTTACGTCCTATCCATTGAACGACGAGAGGATGCTCTTAGATTAACAATTTTAAGTTCAAAAATCTACTGGAGTTTTTAGAAACCCAAAGAATCCATTATTTTTTCGGATGGATGTTCTTTCATTTCCTCCTCGAAGACATTGCCTGATAACATAAAATCCTTTATTTTTTCTGCAAGATTTTGTTCTATAGGCATTGAGATTATCGGCATAAACAATCTTTCTGATTTTATAAAAAGCAAAGATTTTTCTTCACTTTTTTTTACCCAGAAAGATTTTATATTTTCATAAGGAAAAAGACGGTTTTTGATTTTTAGTCCTTTTTCATTTAATTCATAAAAAACCAAGTCTGGTTTTTTGATAGCAAAACCTCCGAGCAATATTCCGCCTATGATTAGAAGCAAACCAAAAAAATAATTGCTATAAATAAATGATGCAATTGAACCTGCCACAACGATAACACCGAGCGCCCAGAACCAATCATTGCCTCGTTCTTTTTCTTCGTATTCCAACGCCGTCCATTCCAATTTTTTGTCTGAATCCATTAGTATAATTATACTCTAACACTTATTTTAAATCTACACCTAAAATAAGTGTGTGAGTATGCTAACCTTTAGTATTTAAAGCAAAATGATTATTGAGAACGGTTCTTGTTAGCCATTTTTTCTAACATATCTTTTGCATTTTTTACTCCAAACATATTTGCAACATAAGCATGAAATTCTTTTTGACTTGGGTTACCAGTTTTTGTTACTTTATCCAAATGTTTTGTCAGCTTTTCAGCAGTAAGATTACCTAACAAAAAAATGTTATAGAATTCTTCATCTTCCTCTTCTAATTCAGTTGGATTAATTTTTTCAAGACGAATGTTATTTTTACTTTCTTCCAGTTTTAATGCAGTTATCAGGGTTTGAAAATCTGTTAGGCCCTCTTGTTTTTTTGTGAGTGATCCTTCCATATATATAGTATATCAAATATTAAAAAAACAGTTAATGCGGAGGGTAGAGGACTCGAACCTCTAAGGGCTTTCGCCCGCTTGTTTTCAAGACAAGTGCCTTACCATTCGGCGCAACCCTCCTTTTCATATGCTAATCCAGTATATCTTTTTTTATTTCTTTTTCAATCTCCTTTTTTAACCAACTGTTTTTCAAAAAGTGTTCCTCATAATGACAATTAGGGCAGATGAGTTCTAGATTATCCAGTTCATTATTATTTCTATCTCTATTTTTATGGTGGACTTGCAATATCTCGTATTTATCATAACTACACCTCTCGCATTTTTTTCCTCTTTGTTCTATTAATCTTAATTTAACAGCTTGTTGAGATTTTACTTTACTTCTTGGGCTTCCAATTTTGTATTTTATACCTGCTCTATGTATATTTGCGCAACTTCTACTGCAAGTCTTTTTATTAAATTTTGACATAATCATCTTTCCACAAACTACACATGGTTTTTCTTTTCTCTGATGAATACCATAGCAAATCATACTACAAAAAACCTGCCCTTTATTTCTTTTTATTTGGCTTGGTTTTCTATAAATTGGTTTATTACATACAATACAATTAATATTTGGGTTTCTTTTATACTCTTCCACTAATCTAGTATACCACAAATAATTTAATTTTAATACTAAAATACCCCAATTAAGAGGTATTTAAATTTATTCTTTCTTTGATGAAGCTTTTCTAGGTAAAAGCTCTTTTATGTCGCCCCACCTCTTTTTTGCAACATAAAAAATATAAATGATTTCTAAAATTCCAAAAGTATTTAAGATAAGAAGCGCTATGAACCACCATTTCTGATTGTTTTTAGCAGCTATCCATAATGAACAACCCTTCCAAAACAAAACCCATAATAAAAAAGGAACAAATACCCAACCATTGCTTATTAAAAACGGGTTTAATTGATTCATATAAAATATTATACCAGAAATAAATTTTTTGTGCTAGTATTTTGTTATGAGATTTCTAGGCATTGATTATGGGACAAAAAGAATAGGTGTAGCTACTTCAGATGAAGAAGGTGTATTGGCTTTTCCTAAAGAGATTGTGTTAAATGATTTAAATAGTTTTAAAAAGCTTGGTGAGATTATAAAAACAGAGAATATTTCAGAAATTGTGGTTGGAGAATCGGTAGATTTTTCCGGTAAACTGAATATTCTGTCAGCAAGGATAGAAATTTTTATTTCAGAACTTAAAAATAAATTTAAATTACCAGTTTATAAACAAAAAGAATTTTTGACATCGGTTGAAGCCCGTAAGGCAGGAAGTATTAAAAAAAATTTGAATCAATCGCAAGTGCATAGTAAAATAAAACAAATTAAAAGCGGACGCATAGATGCTTCTGCCGCGGCTTTGATATTACAGCGATATTTAGATAAGATTAACAACACAGGCGCTAAGCACTAGCGAAAATGCTAAAGCCTAGAGCCTAAGGCCCAAAGCCTGATTTATGATAAATTTGGAAGATTTCAAAAAAGTTGATATTGTAGTGGGTAAAATTTTATCGGCAGAAAAAATTCCCGATACTGATAAATTATTAAAATTATCTGTTGATTTAGCTGAGGAAAAACCAAGACAAATAGTTTCGGGTATTTCATTATATTTTCCAGACTGTAATGTTTTAGTTGGTAAAAAATATATGTTTATTGCTAATTTAGAAACGAGAGTAATTCGTGGAATTGAAAGTCAAGGGATGATATTGGCAGTTTCCACCGAAGACGGTGGGTTTTCTTTGCTTGAACCAAATAATGAAATTCCTGCCGGTACACGAGCAAAGTAAGTGTATGGGTAAAAATAATAGCGAGATGGGTGAGAATATTGTATAATATTACTATGTTTATGGATTCATTTAATAGATTTTTCCCAACACCAAAATTTCTTGAGTTGCCTTCTTTTGGTTTGGATATTTCAGATGAATCTATAAAATTTATAGAGCTTGTTAAGACAAAAAAAGGTATTAAAGTAAATCGTTACGGAGAAAAAAAAATTCCGGCAGGAATTATTGAATCAGGTAAAATTAAAGATCCAAAACAAATGGAAGAAGTTTTAGTATCGCTTAGAAAAGAAGAAGGATTAAAATCTGTTCGTGTTTCTTTGCCAGAAGAGCAGGTGTATATTTTTAATCTTAAATTAGAAAAGTCAGGTTTAGAAAATGTTAGAGAGGGTATAGAACTTTCTCTTGAAGAATATATACCAGTATTAGCACAAGATGTGATATTTGATTATGAGTTATTAAGTGAAGATGAACAAAGTTTAAAACTGCAAGTTGCCGCTATACCAAAAAATGTAGTAGAAGAATATCTTTCTGTTTTTAAAAATTCTATGATATCTGTTAAGTCGTTTGAACTTGAAGCGCAAGCAATTTCCAGGTCTGTTATCAAGAAGGGTGATTTAGAGACTTATATGATAGTAGATTTTGGAAAAAAACGCACAGGTATTTTTATCATATCCCGTGGGATTGTAGTATTTACTTCTACGCTAGACATAGGTGGAACTATGCTTTCTAAAATGATTAAAAAAAACTTCAAAATAAGTTTTGAGGAAGCAGAAAAAAAGAAAAAAGAGTTTGGTTTAAAACGTAATGCCACAAACACAGAAGTATTTTCCGTACTTTTAAATGGTGTTTCTATCTTGCGTGATGAAATAGTTAAACACTTTTTATACTGGCACACGCATAAAGATGAAGAAGGTAAAGATAGACCGCCAATAAAAAAAGTAATTCTTAGTGGTGGTGATTCTAATTTAATAGGACTTTCTGAATATCTTTCTGTTAGTATAAAAAGTAATGTGGAAATAGCTAATGTTTGGGTTAATATAACAGAGTCAGGAATAGAGACAGAAAAATATATTCCAGAGATAAGTTTAGATGAATCGTTAACATTTGCATCTGCTTTAGGGCTTGCATTGGGAGATTTTGAACATGATTAATTTAATTCCAAATGAAGAGAAGAAAAAAATGTCTAAAGATTTTTACTTTAGACTTGCGACTGTATTTTTTATGATGCTAAGTGTGTCTTTGTTAATTGCCTCTATCTTAATTTTACCATCTTATTTTCTTTCTTCGATAGAAGAAGATATTTTTAATACAAAGTTAAAATCACAAGAAAAATCTATTTCTCTGCCTGATCAAGATACATTGATGGTTGTAAAGGATTTAAAAAATAAGTTAAGTTTAATTGAAAATGATGAAAAAAATAAATCTATTTTTTCTACAAAAGTAATAAATGAAATTATACTAAAAAAAATACCCAATATTAAAATTACAGAAATTTTTTATCAGAATGATAAAACAGGCAAAAAAATAACTGTCAGTGGCAGAGCGTCAAGTCGTAAAATTTTACTTTTATTCCGTCGAGCACTTGAAGATGATGTGGCTTTTTCAAAAGTCGATTTGCCAATTTCTAATTTTGTAAAAGGGTCTGATATTAAATTTTATTTGAGTTTAATTCCTTTATAATATGCAATTTTTCCTTCAAAAAAAATTATTATTTCTTTCCATAATATTTTTTATATTTTCTTGTTTTGTCTTTTTATTTTTATACAGAAATATAAATAACAATAAAGAAATGCTACAACTGGCGCAAAAAAAATGGCGGACAGAAGTTACACGTATAGAAAATGCAAGATTCCTTACTAATTCAATTAAAGTAATAGAGCCTGAAAGATCTTTACTTGAAACACATTTTATACAAAGTTCTAATATTGTGCCATTTTTAAATATGATTGAAAAATTATCTATAGAAGTGGGAGCTAAAGCTGAAATTGTTTCTGTCAATATTGAAAAAGACAGTCCATCACTTATGGTTGAAATGAAAACGTTAGGAAGTTTTGAAACTATTTATAAATTAGTGATGCTTCTAGAAAATTCTCCATACAGTCTTGAGTTTGTTTTGGTAGATATTCAAAATTCAAATTCGCAAAATATATCTATTGGTAAAAGTAATAAAAATCAACAATGGATGGCCACTTTTAAAATAAAACTTTTAAGTTTTGTAAATTAATGAGCGAAACGATATGGAAATAAAATTTTTAAAAAAGAAAAAAAAGTTTATAAAAGGAGGTTTAAGTATTAAACCGGATCTTTACTGGAGGTACATTCTTTATATGACATTTACATTAATTTTTATCTCTTGCGCTTTTGGTTTATATCTCTTTATAAAAATAAACAGGGAATTAACTTCACCAATTACAAATATCAATGAACAAGAAATAATAAAAAAAGAAAGACTGGATGAAGTATTAAAATATTTTAAAAAACGTGAAAATAAATCTATTGAAATCTTAAATTCTCCTTCACCAATTATTGACCCATCTATGTAAAAATTTGTGCCCCTGGTAGGAATCGAACCTACATCGACGGCTTAGAAGTCCGCAGTTCTGTCCATTGAACTACAGGGGCGAGGTGCGCGCTGAGGGACTTGAACCCCCGACCTTCTCAGTGTAAATGAGTTGCTCTACCAACTGAGCTAAGCGCGCAAACTACACAAAGGAAGTGTATAGCATTTTTGTGTTTATTTCAATAGTTTTTTATTAAACCTTGATATAATACCGTATATACGGTATACTCTATATATGAAAGTTGATGAAAAAAAGCAATCTATAATTTTACGTAAACAAGGAAAATCAATAAACGAAATAAGAAATACCCTTAATATCTCAAAAGCAAGTGCAAGCTTGTGGGTACGAGATATTATTTTAACTAAAAAACAAAAAAGTTTATTGTCTCAAAATGGACGTAGTGTGGCTTCCATTGAAAAAAGAAGAATAAGCAGAATTTCAAATACTAAAAAGAGAAGTGATATAATTATTGAAGCTGCTAAAAAAGAAATTATTAATATTTCTCAAAATGATTTGAAAATTACAGGAATCGTTTTATATTTAGGAGAAGGGGGTAAAACAAAAAGAGGAATTGCACGTCTTACAAATAGTGATCCTGATATAATTAAAATTATGATGAAATTTTTTAGGGAAATATGTTTAGTCCCTGAACATAAATTTCGCGGGCATATACATACATTTTCTCAGATTAATGTAAAGAAAGCGGAAAAATATTGGTCTGAAGTATCTAAAATTCCAACGAATCAATTTTATAAAACATACATAAAACTAAGTAGTGCTAGTAAAAACAAAAGAAAAACCTTACCATATGGTACATTTGATGTATCGGTTAATGATACACAATTATTTCTTAAAATTTTTGGGTGGATGGAAAAACTTAAAGAATTAATTATATGAAAATAAAAATTCTATATGAAGATTCTGATATTTTGGCCATAGATAAACCCTCTGGTATTTCTGTGCATTCTGACGGACGCAGTAAACCTGCCCGTAATGCTTCGCATAGCGATGCAGGCGGGGAAAAAACAATTGCAGATTGGATTATAAAAAATTATCCAAAATTAAAGGGGATAGGAGAGCCAGTTACTTTTAACAAACAAGAAATTGATCGTCCCGGTATAGTACATCGGCTGGATAAAGAAACATCTGGTGTTCTTATTATTGTAAAAACAAAAGAAGCCTTTGCTTATTTTAAAAAACAATTTATGGACAGGGAAATCAAGAAAACTTATTATGCGATTGTTTCCGGTTGGGTTAAAAATGATCATGCCACAATAAACAAACCAATCGGCAGAAGTCCGAGAGATTTTCGTCGCCATCTTGCCGGTCGTGGCGTACGTGGGGAGCTTCGTGAAGCCATTACTGAATATAGAGTTTTGAAAAGATTTAAAGTTTCATCTAATAAATTTACTTATTTGGAAATACATCCAAAAACAGGCCGGACACATCAGATTCGTGTTCATATGAAATTTATAAATCATCCGGTGGCCTGTGATTCTCTTTATAATCCCGACAAACCTTGTCCAAAAGGTTTAAACAGATTGGCTTTACACGCAAAATCAATAGAGTTTAAAAATCAAAAAGGTAAAGTCATAAAAATAGAGTCACCTTTGCCTAAAGAATTTGAAAAACTTGTCAACGTGGCAGGTTGACAAGTTTTTAAGATTTATCAGATCTTGTTATACTTATTCATATGCAAGCCGAAACAAAATCCTGTCAAAACTGTAAAAAAGACTTCACAATAGAGCCAGAAGATTTTTCTTTTTATGAGAAAATGAAAGTTCCTCCGCCGACTTGGTGTCCGGAATGCAGAATGATTAGACGATTTTCCTTTCAAAATACTTGGAACTTAAATTGGCGCAATTGCGAAAAATGCGGAGACAGAATGCTTTCAGTTTATGAACCTGAAGCAAAAATGATAGTTTGGTGTTTGGATTGTTGGTGGAGTGATGCTTGGGATGGTTCAGAGTATGCAATGGATTATGATCCTTCGCATTCCTTTTTAGAGCAAGTGAAAGAATTGACTAGTAAAACTCCTTTTTCTACACTTCAAAGCGAACATACAACACTAAAGAATTCGGGTTATTCTAATGATATAGCTTGGAGCAAAGACTGCTATTTAGTTTTTTGGGCAGATTATTGTGATAACGTTTTTTATTCTTCTATACTGAATAATTTGAAATATAGCGCCGATTGCTTAAGAGCCCAAGAATCAGAACTTTGTTATGAAGCAGTAGGAATAAATAAATGTTATCAAACTTTTTTTTCTGAAGAATGTGATGCTTGTGTTGATGTATGGTTTTCACGTAATTGTTACGGTTGCACTGATTGCATAGGATGTGCAAATTTGCGGGGAGTTTCTAATTGTATTTTTAATGTTAAATATTCAAAAGAAGAATATATAGAAAAGTTAAAGGAATTTGGTTTAGATTCTTGGAATAAATTATGTAAACTTAAAAAAAGCGCGCGAGAGTTTTGGCTTACAAAGCCAAAACGAGAATACAATGGGAATTCTTTGAATAAAAATATTACAGGTGAATATGTGTTTAACTCAAAAAACTCAAAAGAAATGTATATTTGTGTTGGCACTGAAGATTGCAAATGGACTCAATTTATAACTGTAAAAACAGCCAAAGATTGTATGGATTATTCTGGATGGGGTAATAATTCTTCTCGTATCTACGAATGCATCAACGTCGGTGAAAATTCCGACTCAGTTTATTTTTCTTGCTATTGTTGGCTTAATTGTATAGATACGCAATACAGTTATTGGAGTATGTCTGGCAAAAATAATTTTGGCTGTGTTAATTTAAAAAGAAAGAAGTATTGCATTTTAAATAAAGAGTACTCCAAAGAAGAGTATGAAAAACTTAAAGATAAAATTATAGAAGACATGAAAAAAAATCCATATATAGATAAACTCGGTCGTGAATTTTATTATGGAGAATTTTTTCCGCTTGAATTTAGTAAGTTCTCTTATAATAAATCAAATGCTATGCGTTTTTTCCCAAAAACAAAAGAAGAAGCACTAAAAGAAGGGTATGATTGGAGTGATAAAATAGATTCAGTATATCAAATCACTATAAAAACAGATTCTCTGCTAGATACGATAAAAAATGTTAATGAGAATATTTTGAACGAGGTCATAGAGTGTGAAAACTGCAAGAGAGGATACAAGATTGCTAAAGGAGAATTAAGTTTATTACATAAAATAAACTTACCCTTACCCCATGAGTGTCCTAAATGCAGGGAAAATAAAAGATTTTCCAGACAAAACTCACCGAAGCTATATAAGAGAATTTGCGCGAAATGTGAAAAGGAAATTAATACGGCTTTTTCTCCAGATCGTCCTGAAATAGTTTATTGTGTGAAATGTTACCAAGCTGAATTTTTGTAATTTATTTTATACTTTTATTTTTTGAACTAATTTTTTACTACATTCTATGCGATAACAGAAAGTGTAGCAGTTGAAAATAGAAATTGCAAAAATAAAGTCTTTATGTTAGATTTGAACTTACGATGACGATAGATAAAACAAAACTTACTTCAGTTGATGTTGAAGAAAGAAAAAAACTTGATTTTAATGCTGGGGATATGGTGCGTGTTTGGTCCAAAGTTTTGGATGAAAAAAGTAAAATACGTTTGCAGGCATTTGAAGGTATAGTACTTGCCAGAAAACACGGCACAGAAATAGGCGCGACTTTTACGGTCAGAAGAATTGCTTCAGGTGTTGGGGTGGAAAGGATTTTTCCTCTTTATTCCCCGGCAATTGATAAAATTGAAATAACTAAAAAATCTCGCGCTCGCAAATCAAAACTTTACTATGTTCGCGCTAAAGCGATAAAAGATGTTCGCCGAAAACTGCGTTCTTTTGCAGCAGATACTGAAAGTGAAGCAGAAGGAGTAAAACTAGCAAAATAATTTTGCTATAATTCTATTATGCCCAGGTGGAGAAATTGGTAGACTTACTACCTTGAGGTGGTAGCGCCGCAAGGCATGGGGGTTCGAGTCCCCCCCTGGGCACCAGTAGTGTGGTATAATTTTAGTGAGGAAAATTAGTCAGCTTTCCTTTTCTATTAAAAATTTTAGATTTATAATTTATGAAACAATTAAATCCAAAAGCAGTGTGGTTGTTTTTTGTTAGATTTATTATTGGCTCACTTTTACCACTTATATTTTTAGGAGGGTATTTTATTGCCGTTTTATCTAGCGATCGATATAATACCAGTAATATATCTACATCTCTCGGATTTCTTAACTGGCTTTGGGTTATTATTCCGGTTTTTATAATCTTGTGCTTTATCTGGGCTAAACTTTCATATAAGTTTTATAAATATGAACTTACAGATCTTGGATTTCGTAAAGAATCCGGAGTTATCTATAAAAAATATGTGAC
>Ga0265292_1000166_pt1 | contig 122736 bp, 67 predicted proteins | sample Munlanlewell296A_FD_189080 | JGI IMG/M metagenome (GOLD analysis project Ga0265292, IMG submission 189080) | Leachate microbial communities from a municipal landfill in Southern Ontario, Canada - Leachate well 296A | ecosystem: Engineered > Solid waste > Landfill > Unclassified | place: Canada... | reverse complement strand
TTTCATGTGCTGTATTCATTGTAACTTCATAGTTCCCGGCTGTCTTTGTTCCGCTTACCAGAACTTTTACTAATTCACCGGTTACTTTGTAAATTGAGATCTTCACATTACTATCGAACGGCAACGCGACCTTCTCTGCGATCAAGTATCAGAGGCAGATCACCGAAAGCGGATTCATCAACTCCGGTTTGTTGCCTTAACTGTTCAACGCGATATCTTTCGGCTTTTTCATCAACCGGAACATTAATATGCCAATACACGCCATATATAAAAAATCCTGCCGTCGGAAGAATAAAAAATAAGCTGTTAAAAGAAATTTGATATTTGGTTTGTATCTTTTTCTCATTCTAAATTTTTCTGTTTTATGATCTCAAAGTCGTCCGGCGAGTTCATGTTGAAGAAAATATCTTTTTTATAAAATGGAAGAGAACGGGTTTCGATAATTTCCGCGCCAACTTTCGAAATCAACTTTTTAACGCTTGCAGCACTTTTTCCGTTTTCTTTCTTCCAATGAATTGAATTACTCAAAATATTCTCAATAACCGAGACTAATAATTTTCGGTAAATTCCGCAAAGGTGCTGCATTCTTTCATTCGCTGATGGAATCGATATCTGCCTTAGTGATTTATATCCAATTATATACCGAATCATTTCTTCCTCCATCAGCGGCAGATCGCATGAAAGAAAGAAATTTTTGTCTGTCGCTGAGGCAACCAGTGCGGCATGGATTCCAGATAGAGGACCATGATTTTTGTAAATATCCTCTACCATAGGTAATCCTAGAAACCGATAGCTTTCAAAATCATTAGTGCTAAGTAAAACATTTTCAAATATATTCAACATTAGATTACGTGTTCTTTCGATGATGGTTTTGTCGCCAATCTTCAGTAACGCTTTGTCAGTTCCCATCCGGATGCTCAGTCCGCCCGAGAGAATTATTCCTGTTATATGCGAATTTTTTTCTTTCAATCAATAACTCAAAAAGTGCAATAGAAAATAAGCGAAGAAATTTATCAAAACAAAACTTATTTCAACAAAATGGGCGTTTGAAACGCCCCTTCGTTATACTGTATTATTGTGTAGTAAGTTCTTGCGCTATAGAATTGTAGATTAATTCAGAAACTGTTCCAAGAATAATGGATTGAATTAAATATTTAGCAAAAATATTCTGTTCAAAACGGTAAGAATATTTATGCGACGAAAAACTTGACAGCATGAATGAATGGGTGAATGATTGAATGTTCACATTTCCCGAAAGCTTTCGTGACAACTGCTGACTGAAGACTGTGGACTGCTTACTGCCAACTGCTGACTATTTGGTTCCGGCTTTGTCGGGTTATAATATTGGAAACAATATTTTTGTTTTTTATGTCAAGCCTGTCCCGCATCTGCGGGGATATTTCAAACGTATTATTTTTACTTTTTACTTGCAACTTGTTGCGCTAAGTATTCCTTTTTAGAAATTAACTTTTCCTGAAAGAATTCCCACTAAAGCAGAATAATCTTTATCCGCTCCCTTAATGCTTGTTGTAATATTTCCGATCTCAAGTGCGATTGAAAATTCCTTTGTTATCGGGAAAATGAGATCACCGTAGATAACAAAATTCTGCTCAATATCTTTATTAACAAGATTATCAGTTTGGTTTTTATCCAAACCTCCACCAATTACCAAATGAAAGTGTTCATTTATCTTGGAATTTATGTTAGCCCAGATACCGAGGTTTTTCCTGCTGTCATTTTTTTTGCCGTTACCAGCAATTGTAAAAAGATTGGCATTATTCAGGTTCGTTCCCATGTTTACTTCGCCACACAGTTCAAAATATTTATTAAAAGGTAATGTGAAGTCAGCGCCGAAACCTGAACAATCATAATCCAAATCAGAAGAATCAGGTACAGGAGAGAATTTTGCGTAAACGAAATACACACCAATAGTTTTGTTTTCCAAAAACTTTGTTGATAAGCGACCCTGAACCATCGGGAGAACCGCCTTGTTATCATCTCCCAAACCTGGTCCAGTTTCACGAGAAGCTTCGGCAAGCGCTAATTGAATGGTTGGCTGAAATTCCTTTGCGGGAATTTTATAGATCATCTGTATCTGGCTACGTCGGAAACCTAAATTACCTCCGAACCAAAGATTGCCGTTGGTGTTATTTGTTATTGCATTCAATGGTGAGAAGATGTCCCATTGCTGTCCAAATCTTAACTCAAGATTATCCCATGCAACCGAAGCATAAGCAAGACGGATACGGGGATTAACATTAGAATCAAATCCGTTCGCACTGAAAAAATCCAGTTCAACAACTCCGCCTACCTTAACTTCATCACCGAACAATCCTTTCAAACCAAACCGCGTATGCTTGGCAGTAAAACCTACTGCTGCCTCATCAACACCGTTAGCAATTTGCGGAGAAGAAAGATTGGGATTACCAAAAGAGTTAACGCCTTTGGATGAGTAAACCGCATCGCCTTTTATAAACCCATATGGTTTTAATTCCAATCCCTGGGCAAATAATGAAGAACTGATTACTAAACTGAATAGTATAGAAAATAAAGGTTTCATTTTTAGTCTCCTGAAAAATAATTGAAGTATTTATAAGAATGTGTCATTTAGAGTAATTAATTCTTGTTGAGCTAATTCCGGAATTTTGGATTCATCAAACTGTTTATTAAACAAAATACGTTTCGGATGAGTATAAATATTCAAGCGTCTACCCCTTGCAAAACCAATAAGCGTAATGTTCAATTCATCGGCGATATCAACCGCAAGACTGGTAGGCGCCGCTCTTGATGCTACAATGGGGATACCGGCTCGTCCGGCTTTTAATATCATATCTGATGAAATTCTACCCGAACAGCATAAAATGTATTTTGAGAAATCCACCTCAATCCTTAAGGCAGCGCCTAAGATTTTATCGATTGCATTATGCCTTCCAATATCTTCCCGTACAATAGATGGACCCCCTTCTTTAATAAGAGCAGCAAGATGGATACAGCCGGTATTTTTATAACTTTGTGAAATGTTTCTTAGATCGGAAAACAACTCACATATATAATCCGGGCTGACTTGAAGTGAACCGGTGATTTTGGGAATGTTATTCTTCAGCGTCTGAATATTAAAAGATTTTCCTTGTCCGCAGCCGGAAGTAATAGTTTGGCGTTTCTGCCAGAACTTATTGTTGAAAAAAATATTATCCTTTAATAAGAAGCTAACCTTATTGCTGGCAGAGCAAAGTTTTAGCATTTCAATTTCATTAAGGCTGGATATAATACCGCTTGAAAAAATAAAACCGACAGCCATTTCTTCAAGATTAGCCGGGCTGCATGAGAAACTTATAAGTTCTTCGTTGTTAACGGTGATAGTAAGTATAGATTCGTTAGCAACGCAATCAGATTCCGAATTTGGCAATAGGCTATCGGGTTTATTCTTTAAAGACTGCCATTTAATAATTTTTATAATATTTTCTAACATTTTATTTAATAGCGGCTATAATCCATAATAAAATTGTTGCGGTTAAATAAATTCCGGGAAATAGTTTTAGCGGAAATGAAGCATAATATTCTTTGAGTTTAGAACCTGCAAGTAAGCCGAGTGGCGCACTTATTAAACCGCTGATAATAGCAGCCGGTAAAGCTGTATAAAGAGCATATTTGATAACTCTCTCCATTCCTCCTGAAACCCAGTTTGGCTCACTGAAAATAAATGTTACAGTTATGACAAATACAAAAAATGCAGTTACATTAGTCAGCGCTCCTATAAGAACCGGGTTGAATCGTTTGAACCAACTTTCTTTAAATACTATACTTACGAAAAGATCAAACGAACCGGCAAGCGCCATAACGCCTGCCCACTGACAGATAAAAAAATGATCGCTATAAGATTTGTAGAAACAAACTATCAGACCAATAATTATGCTGCTCCCGGGAAAATCAATCACACGTCTTCCAAGTACAATGAGGAATAAACCAATTGCACATAGAGCAAAAACGGGTAATGCAAGCATTTCGAAAAAACCCCACAATGAACCAATCACTAATAGTAATAGAAAAAGTTCAACTCTTTTCATAAGTTTTCTCTCCATTTCTTAATAAAGAATTTTTTAGTTGTTATTTTATGCCCGAATGAATACACACAAACTTTATTACTCTTCAAAAGCTGTTTACAAAATGCTTTGGGTCCAATAAAGTTTTTCATCTTTAATAAAAACACTTCCTTATTTTTTAAGGGTGGGATGAACCACCCTTTTGTTTTGGGAACGTATCCGCAAGTGAGTGCATCATCCATTTTCTTTTTCCTTTACCTGTTCATGTCTCACTGTCTTCAGATAACCTATTGCAAGCCCAACAGCAGCAGCAGTGAGTGTAAATACACTATAAGGTTTAAGAAGGTCATTGAGTAAGCCAATATCCTTAGGAACCTCGGGGCTTTTCGGAAGGTCATATAAATCAAGCCCTTCCGGCAGTATATAAATATTGTTCAACCCTTTCAGTTCTTTTATACCATAGATATAAGGTCTCTTCCCGGCAATCTCAAGTTCTTTTGCCCTTGCCTTAGCCTTTATAACCAGTTCTTCTCTATTTCCAAATTCAAGCGCCTCAGTTAGGCAGGCTTTCACACAGGCAGGTTCGAGCCCATCATTGATTCTGTCAATACAGGAAGTGCATTTCTTTGACTTCTCTTCATTCTCGTCCACATGAGGGACTCCGAAAGGACAGTATTCTTGACATGCGCCGCATCCAATACAGAGTTTTTCATTAACATAAACAATGTCTGTTTTCTCATCCCTTGTCATTGCCTTAACAGGGCAGACAGTAATGCAAGCAGCATCAGAACATTGCATACATTGATGCTTTCTAAATGCCCAGATAATATTACCATTGACCTTCTTTTCAAAAAACTTTACAACTGTCCAAGTCTTCGGAGAAAGGTCTTTAGGGTTTTGGTAACCAGTACCCTCAAAAAAAGTAGTCTTCTCCGCGGCGAGGTTGTTCCACTGTTTGCAAGCTACCTGACAACTTCTACAAGCAATACATTTGGAAAGGTCAAAAAGCACTGCTTTCTTAATCATTTTGCACCTCCTTAAGTCTTCTTATATCGCAGAGAAATGCCTTATACTCTGGAATCATAGTATTGGCATCTCCAATGTGAGGAGTTAAACAATTGGCGCTGTCTCCTGTAGCAAGACCACTATAGCCAAAGTGCCACACAATTCCTACTTGTTCGTAGGTTGAACCGTTGAGGTTTAATGCCTTGATCCTGTCAGTTACCACGGCATAAGCAATCATCTTGCCCCGTGCAGAGCTAACTTCAACCTTACTACCATGTGTAATCCCTTTTTTAGCCGCCAGGGATTTGCTTATTTCCACAAACGTATCCGGCACAAGCTCACATAACCACGGCAGGTTTCGGGTCATAGCCCCTGCCTGCCAATGTTCTGTCATACGGAAGGTAGTGGCAATAATTGGGAATTTGTCTTGTGTGCCCCAAAGGTCAACACCCAACGTATTCCAGACCTTTGTGCAGGGATTACTCTGCTGATTGGAGATAATATTTTTAACCGGGCTTTCCTGCGGCTCATAATGTTCAGGGAATGGTCCCTCCACAAGACCTTGAGCAAATAGCCTCGCATGTCCCTCAACATTCATAATAAATGGGTATTTATCCTGTGGTGCCCAGGGACCATCCGGCACATCACCTGCCCATTTTTTGGACACATCATCCCATTTGACCACCCATTTATTGGGATCCCATGGATTACCAGTGGGGTCGCAAGAGGCACGATTGTAGATAATCCGCCGATTTACAGGCCAACACCAGGACCACTGCGGATACAATCCAATGTTATTGGGTGCATCCTGAGGGTTTCTGCGGGCAGACATATTCCCATCCTCAGTGTAGCTTGCACAGTATAACCAGTTGCCACACGCTGTTGAGCCATCATCTTTCAGGTCACCAAACTTTGCAATCTGTTTTTTTGTATTGACATCATAGCCATTTATCTCTTTGGCTACCTTATGCACATCCGGTTCATCACCATAATCCCAGTTTAAATCAACAACCGGACCGGGAAATGCCCCATTATCTTTAGCATAGAGTTCCTTCACTGCCTTGCAAAGCCTATTTATAATCCACAGATCATCCTTTGCCTCTCCTGGAGGATTGACTGCTTTATATCTCCACTGCATCCACCTGCCTGAATTGCTAATACTTCCTTCCTTTTCAACTGAGGCAGCCGCAGGAAGCAGAAATACCTCGGTATTAATCTTTGTCGGGTCAACACCCGGTCTTTTCCAAAATTCTGCTGTCTCTGTTTCCCAGAGTTCCATAACCACCATCCAATCAAGTTTTTCCAATGCCTTCCGTTCCATATTGAGGTTTGGACCAGCGACCGCCGGATTCTGCCCCATAGCAAACAATCCCTTAATTGTACCGGCATACATTGCCTCAAATAAGGAAATAAATGAATAATCCCCGCTTCGTTTAGGAAGGTAGGAATAGCAAAAATCATTTTCCTTAGTTGCCTTGTCTCCCCACCATGCCTTTAGAAGTGAAGTTGCATATTTTGGTGTATTCTGCCACCAATTGGCACTCTTGGGGTCTTTAGATGTGGGTGTCCATTTGGTTAGATAATCGGATAGTGTCTTATTCTCCGGGATAGGGGATTTCAAATATCCTGGCAAAATATGGAAGAGTAACGCCATATCCGTTGAACCCTGAACATTTGACTCACCGCGCATGGCATTTATCCCACCGCCAGCTATACCCATATTACCCAACAACATCTGAATTATCGCATAGCTACGGATATACTGAACCCCAACAGTATGTTGAGTGGCACCCATAGCATAAAGGATTGTGCCTGATTTGTTTGGCGTGCCTGTCTGACAATAGGTGTTAGCCACAGTCAAAAACACATCTTTTGGTGTGCCGGTGATCTTGCAAACCGTGTCCACATCATACCTGCCAAAGTGTTTCTTCATCAGTTGAAAGACACAATTTGGATCTTCCAGCGTCTTATCCTTTTGGGGTATGTCATTTTCATCTAACTGATATGACCAACTTACCTTATCATAACTGCGTTTCTCCAGATTATACCCTGAGAAGAGGCCGGATGCATCTGACAGCTTAAAATCAGGGTTGATCAGATAGGAGGCATTAGTGTATTCCACTACATAATCCTTGTGAAAAAGGTTATTTAACAGGCAGTAGTTGATAATCCCACCAATAAAGGCTATGTCAGTCCCTGGTCGTAATTGGGCATAGACATGGGCCTTACTTGAGGTTCTGGTAAACCTTGGGTCAACATGAATGAGTTTTGCCCCTTTCTCCATAGCCTTTGTCACCCATTTGAATGCCATCGGGTGATTTTCTGCGGCATTTGAACCAATAATCATGATGCAATCACTGTTACCAATATCAATCCAGTGATTGGTCATCGCACCTCTGCCGAATGACTCGGCTAAAGCCGGCACAGAAGGGGAATGGCATAGTCTTGCCTGATGTTCTAAATATACTACCCCTAATGCTCTCATTAATTTTGACCACAGGTAGCACTCCTCATTATCATGAGCCGCACCACCTAAGGCGGCAATTGCCTCAGTGCGGTTTATGGTTAATCCCGCTGTGTCTGTCAATTTAAAACTTGCATCCCTTGTGGTTTTAACCCGCTTGGCAATCTCCTGTATTGCCCAATCCCATGTTTTTATTTCCCATTTGATACTATTTGGAGCCCGATATAATATTTTAGTTAGTCTCCGTTCATTATTAGCTACCTGATACAATGCACTACCTTTGCTACATAAAGCGCCTTGATTAATCGGGTGGTCCGGGTCACCTTCAATGTTGATAATCTTACCATCGCTTGCCGTAACAATTTGCCCACAGCCAACACCACAATATGGACAAATAGTGGTTGATTCTTTCCCATACTTTACCTTCAAGTTCTGGGCATAAGCGGACTTCGGTTTCATGAGGCAAAAACCCATATCTCCTAAGATTGCGCATGTAGCTGTAGCACCAGAAATCTTGAGAAAGGTTCTTCGGGAGAACTGCATCTTTAGACCCTCTTTCATTTTTTTATTTTGGTTATTAACTCTCATACGCTTCTTTTCCTTATATTTTTGCCAACTTTTTATAACCTTCATTTTGAGCAATATTATCCAAATAGAAAGTTTTTATATCTTCTATCTCAAAAATTGTTATTTCTTCTACATAAGGTTTGATCCCTGTTTTAGGGGTGCAGTATATACTCTTCTTTCTTTCATCAACTGTTTTTATATAACCCTTACATTCATCACATGCATCTACCCTGTAAGGACTATTATCTTCAACAGAGAAAAATCTAAGAAGTTGCTGATTATCATTTTCACAGAAAGGACATTTCGCCCTTCCATATACCCATTCAGTACTACATAGAGGACACCAGAGCTTCCTTTTACCAACCTCTTTCTCAAATTTTGCCATACGCGGATAGGTTCCGCAAAAAGGACATCTTCCATATTTCCACTTATAATCATTGAACAAACCCTTTGTCCCTTCAGCACAGAGTTCAAAAATCGGTTTGAATATACCCAGAGCAATCGAATAGAGAATCTCGCTATCTATTCCGAACTTGTCTGAAGGAATCTTGAAAGAAAAAGTATCACCAATTATCAGGTTCTTTTGCAACCTTAATAAATCGAAATCACCGTTTTCAATTGCCTTTTCCAACTCACTATCACATAGTCTTCTTATATTACAGATATTGCGGAATCCATCCAAAATCCACTTCTTATCTATCTTGATATTTGAAAAATCTGCTATGTGTTCACCATTTTCTAATTTTTCCTTAATGTTTTTTGCAAAAACAGAAGAGATATCAATCTTTTTCTTCATCTTTCTTTTGAAATCCAGTTCAAATCTCAAAAGTTTCTCCAGGTCAACCAGGGAAGAATCCTCAAATTGTTCTTGCCTCTTTAATTCTTCTATACCTTTTTTTATCTGCCCTAATGTTTTTATAGACATAACCTTTCCTATACTATTCGTTCGCTTGCCGAACAGGCATCGGCGACTATACTATGGGTACTAGCGTCGAGATCCATATCAATATATCTCGATAACATTCCGGCACCTCAAGTGTTATTTAACGACAAAAATTTTATTTCTAATTCTTTTTCAGCGGAAACAGTAGTGATGCTGAAAGAGGAATGGTAGAGAAATTTAAAGTCTTCTTCTAATAGAAAATATCGGATTGAAGAAAATAACAGATAAATAATTTTGGTGAACTTACAATGAGAATTACTTTTTGAACAATATTTTTTAAAAATTCTTTTCATAAATATTCTCATAATTTATAAAAATCAATTAAATAATTGCTTTAAGCAATTAATGTTCCATAAATAGAGTCTTATAACTGTTGATAATTTTTATAATTACTTGGAATACTATTGACTTCATTATCAACTTTAATAAAGTACTTCTCTAATAAAAGAATCATTGTTCTATGACAATTATCACGGTTGGTTTTCAATTATTAATTAGCAGTGATTATACGATATCAACCATCTATAGCTTGCAATTAAGGTTAATTGGTAACGAACTAAAATTGTTGATGGAATAAGTGATATGAGTTGTATCCGCAATTAAATATTTATGCTTTAGTCAAGATTTGAGAACAAGTTAAGAATGCAACCTCGAAGGTTAAGGAAGAAATTGAGCCGCAACCTTCGAGGTTACGTCGAGCATATCCGTGAGATTTTTTCCGGTAACCAAAAATCATGCAAATAACTAACATTCCCGGAAGGAATAAATGTTTCTCTCAGCCTTAATCCGTCACTATTTGCTACACTAGAATTTTGGTAATATTTTTTTGTCAAAATATTTGAAACGATTTTCCATCAAACATTATCCATCAAACCTTTTCCATTATGGCTTGCCGCGCTATAGATGAGTTCATCCGTTTAAAATAAAAAGAGCCGCACAAAGGCGGCTCTTTTTTTAGAAAGATTTTCTTTCTGATGAAATTACTTGAGAAGGATCATCTTCTTCGTCTGTTTGAAACTGTTCGATCCGTCAACCGCATTGGCTTCTATTGAGTAGAAATAAATGCCTGATGAGAATTCTACATTTTCATGTGCTGTATTCATTGTAACTTCATAGTTCCCGGCTGTCTTTGTTCCGCTTACCAGAACTTTTACTAATTCACCGGTTACTTTGTAAATTGAGATCTTCACATTACTATCGAACGGCAACGCATAACGAATGGTCGTTGATGGGTTGAACGGATTCGGATAGTTCTGTGATAAACTGAATGATTTAGGAGCTGAAGTATAACTTACATTTACTTCTTGTGTGAAAGTGGTTGTTCCGTCAAAATCAACCTGACGTAATCTGTAAGAAATATTCCCTGCTACAGTTAATTTTGATAAGTTATCTGAATAGCTGTATCTGTTAACATTGGTTGAAGTTCCTCTGCCGTTTACAAAACCAATGGTCTCCCATTTGGTCCCGATTTTACGTTGAACATCAAATCCTCTGTTGTTCTTTTCAGAAGCGGTCTGCCATTGCAAACTAACAATTCCGTTATTTAAAGAACCGGTAAATGAAGTTAACTCTACAGGAACAACTCCGGTCTTAACATACTGAATTGTATAATTCAATAATTGAACAGCATATCTTGCATTGTGAACCCCATGGCTCCAATCGTGAGCAACGTAGTAGTAATTCCAGATGCCCGGGAATACTCTTTCTCCATATTGAGATGTAGCAATAGCTGTTGAGTCAGCAACTCTTGTAGCCGTATTTGCTAATTCGACTACCGCACCAGTATTGTCTTTAGGTAAAAGATCAGCTAAAATTACCAACAAGCCATCAATTTCATGAATTGTAGATTCAACTGTTCCGTCGCCATCATAATCTGAACCGGCTTTAATATCATCAAATGAAGTGATATTGCCGTGACAGCTCTTGCATGCAGTAACAACATCTTGACCGTTTTTATCAACCATAGACATTGCATGGTTAGGAGCGATTCCTGAGCCGTTAATTCTTGTTGACATATGGCAGGTAACGCAGGCATCCTCAACTCCTTCATGCGTCATTACGCCCTTTAGAGTAGCAACATCGAAATCGTATGAGTTCTGTCCCAAGAACATATCGGCTTGAGGACTATAATGAGGATATATTCTTGAAGGATAAGATTTTCCTGCAACACCATAAACAGCCATATATCCATTAACAGTAGTTTTTGAATTAACACGAACTTTATGGCAAGTCATACAAAGAGCACCTTTTCCGCCTGTACCTAAAGGAGGTTTATAGCCATTTTTCAATGAATCAGCTTCAACAATTCTCAATTGATATTCATGATTTGCTGAATGAGGATCGTGGCAAGTAATACAAGAAATTGATGCAATATTATCAACCGTTTGATCATAACCCGGATTTGTTGGGTTATTAACATATTTAATTAAAGCTGAGCCACTATGACATGGGTAACAAGCAGATCTTCCAACCTGGCTGCCACTCAAAGGCATAGTTGCATGTAATGATTCTTTCCAAGCCAAGCCAATGCTGTGTTTTGTCGGAGAATCATGGCATTGCAAACAAATGCCAGCGTTAAAGCTTTTTGCAATCTTAGCTTTGTTTCCGGCTATAGCATGTTCAACACCTGCGCCATGGCAGCTTTCGCATCCGATAGTTGCCGTTGGCTTAACCGTAGCATATGGAGCCGTACCTAAAAGATTCCACCTTGTTTGATCTTCGTAGGGAATAAAAATTTCATTTCCTACTAATACATCAGGTTTATACCAGGTAGTATCCCAGCCAGTCGCTTTAGCTGTAAAACCAAAATTACCGTTATCTGCTGTGTTGTCCCAGCCTGTAGTATGGCATTTTGCGCAAGATGTACCATAAGCGCCTTTATATCCATTTGCAGCATCATTTTCCAACATACCGGTTAAGCCGCGTTTGTAAATTGAAGAATGTTTAGTAAGTGAATAATCAGCGCTGGTTGTTGGGTGACAAGTTCCGCATGTTAAACCGGTTGCGAGACTGCCCTTATAGGTACTTGCTAAAATTGTATCAACAGCAGTTTTTGCGCCGCCGTTTACAGATATTTGAACAACGTACTGCCCAACTACATCAGGTTTAAAATGAGCATCCATTCTGTTTGTTGTATCAAAAGCGGCAACAGAACCTGCCGGTTGAGCTAGGATTGACCATGCAAACGAAGTAACGACGGTGGCTCCAGAACCGGTTGTATCAGCAGCGAAATAGACTGTCGAATTTTTGCCGACAACTTTTAGACCTGTTGAAACATATCCCGCCCATGGTTTCAGTTTTTGATCCGCGGGGGAAACCGCTACTCTTTTAACTTTTACCACTTGCGGAAAAGCTAAACTTGCAGCAAAGAGAGCGAATAAGAAGAAACGTATATATCGTTTCATAAATGTCCTCTATGATTAATTTGTACTTAATTAGTTAATTACACTCTCGTTTTAGCAAATAATGTTCCACAAACAAAACTTCATTATTGTTGATTATTATTATAATATTACGAATGTCTATACGTTATTTTTCAACTTCAATAATAAAGTTCTCTTTTAAAAGAACACTTGATTTAAGCAAATATCGTTGTTTGTTTTCAGTTATTATTAAGCAGTAATTATAAAATGTCAATCATCTGCAATTTGCAATTAAGGTTATTTGGCAACGAACTAAGATGGTTGATTTTTGGTGGATGATAGTTGAAGGTTGATGGTAAAAAAATAAACAGCTTTGGATGGTTCGTTAAAGTCTTAGCAGAGGTTTGATAGAGTCTGGTTATGTGCTTGTTTGATTCTGATCCAAACTTTCGTGGTTTTAGGTTGTTTTTTTTACTTTTTTCTTCCCGCTAAAACCTAAAGGCTGGGTATATTTTTCGTAAAGTTCAAAAAGGAATTCCATACGTTTGGCTTCGGTTGTAAAGGATTGCGAGCGATAAGCCAGGTCAACGGCTTTGTCAAGTTCGTTGTGAGCTTTAACCAATATTGGCGGCATAGAAAGAGGATCGTACAAATCTGCTAACGAACTCTCTGGAAATTTTACCCGCACATCCAATACTTTTTGTGCCGCTGTTTCAATTGCTTTGGTTTGCTTGTCACTCGGATTTTCGGGCCAAGGAAAGTTGTTGTAAACTATTTCATTTGAATATCGAAAATCACTTTTCATTCTACCGCAAACATGACCAACCCATGCAATGTGCATTTGGGATTGTAATACGCCGAAATGAAATAATGTTGCTTTTGGTACTACGCTCCCTGTATTATTTGCAATGACGTCCTTCTTAAAAAAACCGAATGGGATATACTTTCTGTTTTCAGATGATGTTAAGGGAATAAAAATATATTTTGAATCAGGTTGACGTATTTCACCAAACAAAGACGGAAATGAAGCAAGTTTTTTAGTCGCTTCTCTTGAGCTTTCCTCTCTTAACTTTTTAACAGCAGCAATTCGTTTTGTTACTTCTTTAAATTCCCTTAGTTCGCTTGGTTCCGCATCCTTGAGCCATAAGCACCAACGATTTTCACCGTTTAAAAATTCTTGTGCACTTACTAACGGTTTAATGAATTTTTTCGCATTCGGTTCAATCTTTAATAAAACCTTTTTTTCTTCATCAGTAAAAAGAAAATTACCGCCATCGTTTGGCATACTTCCAAATGAGATTTCAGGAACGTTTGATATTGGTGTTCTTCTCTTTAAAATAACGAGGTCTTTTCCCTCTACTAAATAAGGATTGATGTTTTTTACTTTTAATAAATGTGGCTCCCCCTTTATGTCATCATATTCAAAAATTTTCTTATTGTTGGAATCGTAATTTGCGAAACCAATAATTACAACATGCACAGCGGCATTTCCGCGCGCTTCGTTGCTCCATTTAAAAGTTCTATGAGCAAAATGAATTTTTATGTTATAGACATTAAAAAGTAAATTCCATAATATCCCGGTCTGTTCTCCCTGTGCAATAGAATTTGTTGAAACAAAAGCTGCTTTTATTTTTGTGCCTTGTATGTATTGAGCTGCTTTAACATACCAGGCGGTCACATAATCCAAAACCCCTGCACCTTTAACGGATGAAAATATTTTATATAAATCTTCTTTTTGCACTGCGTTTTGCATTTGTTTGCCAATAAACGGTGGATTACCAAAAATGAAATCAAACTTAATTACTTCTTTAACTTGTGGATATTCCCCTTTATGTATCTCAAAAGTTTCCGTCTGAATATTTACAGTTTTGTACTTTACAGTCGGTTCTTCAACTAAAAAAATGTTCGTGTGTTTTGCATAAACATCTATTGAATTAACCGGATTTAACAAACTCTGCCAATCTGTTGTTAAAGCATTTCCATTAACAATAGTAGCCGCTTTTTTAAGAGGCAGTCGAACAAAGTATTGCCCAAACTCATTACTGATTATCATGTTCATCTGATGGTCAATAAGCCACATGGCAACTTCGGCAATACGCGCGGGGAATTCTTCACACTCAATTCCGTACATCATATCAACATCAAGCCAGATGATGTCCTTCACATCAAGAAATCGTTCACCGTATTTGTAAAGCATCCGAAGGATTTCTATTTCGAGGAAACGTAATTCACGGTAAGTAACTACAAGAAAATTTCCACAGCCGCAAGCCGGATCAAGAAATTTCAGTTTGCTGATCTTTTTATGGAGTTCGATCAACCTGTTCTTATTCCCTTTAACCGTTTCAAACTCAGACCATAATTCATCTAAGAATAACGGTTTGATAAGCTTTAAGATATTTTTTTCGCTTGTGTAATGTGCACCGAGATTCCTGCGTTCAATAGGATTCTTAACGCTCTGAAACATAGAACCGAAAATTGCCGGAGAGATTTTACTCCAATCCAAATTACAACATTCTAAAAGGATGCGGCGCATCTCACTGCCAAATGAAGCCGGCGGCAAGTTTTCCTCGAACAATTTTCCGTTTACGTACGGAAATGTGTTTAGTTGTTCATCAAGATTTTTAAGCCTTTTTTCGTGCGATGTATTAAGCACATAGAATAATTCACTTAGGTGCGGGGCAAGGTCGCTTCCGTCTTCATTTGTCCGTTGGGAAATAAAATCTAAGAAAATATCTTTTTCAAAAATAGTAGTATCATCGGCAAAGAGACAAAAGAGCAAACGGACTAAATAGAGTTCCAACTGGTGTCCATCATAACCAACTGATTTCAGTTTATCGTGCAGCCTCCCCATCAATTCAGCGGCTTTAATATTTACCGGGTCTTCTTCTTTAAAAGTATGTTTCTGATATCCGGCGATGAAACCGAAATGTTGTACATTATTTACAAATTCAGAAAACTTGAATTCCGAAAGAGTATTCTCTTCAAGATCATAAAGACGGAATAATTCAAAGTCGGAAACAAGAATGTATCTGGGCAGTTCGTGTTGCGGCAGTTTTTGGAGATAATCCATTGCTTGTTTGTATGCTTTAGATAAATCTTTCCCCCGGCTTTTCATTTCAACTAACATTGTACCTTTCCAGAGAAGGTCAATGTAGCCGTCATGCTCGTCAAGTTTCTTAACGCGGTACTCAAATGTTGCAACCTTTTTTCTACTGATTCCGAAGACATTAAAAAAAGCTTCGAGAAAAGGTTTTGCATTTGCATCTTCGTTAGTAGTATCCGCCCATTCTCTTGAGAACTTTAGTGCGCGGTCTTTTATTTCGTTCCAGCTTAAAGCCATAGAAAATAATTACGAATTAGGAATTCAGAATTAGGAATTAAAAACAAAATCTTACCTGACTATAATTTATCAATTGAGTAAAATTGTCTATGAGAAAATAAGGAAAAATAGATTAAGTCAAGAATGGTGTTCTTTGTGATTTCCATTGTGAACTCTGTGGTAAAAAACTTAACTATGAAAAGGCACGAAGATTTTCACAAGGCTCACAAACCAGAAGTGATTAAATAAAAAGAGCCGCACAAACGCGGCTCTATTATTTAGAAAGATTTTTTCTTGTTTCTGAAATTAACTGCCAGATTTCATTTCCCAGTTCAAAATAAATAACTTCTTCTGCAACTGTTGATTAAAATTGCGCTGACAAACCTAAAATTGGCAAAATACCAAAATCAAGCCGCGGCGTTGTAGTTATAATTCCTGTTGCGTCAACTTTTGAAGAATAAGAGAGAATGTTTTGTTGGTTGTAAACATTCCATAAATCAAGGTATGCAGTTAATGTCCAATTTTCAAAAATGAATTTTTTATCAATACGAATATCAAGCTTATGATAATCAGGCAGCCGTGCAGAATTATAATCTCCATCAACAACATAATTAATTCCATTTTTTGTTGCCACTCCGGTGGCGGGAGTATAAGGATTACCGGAAGCGTACTGAAACTTAAATCCAACTTGCCACGTTTTAGAAAGTTCAACTCCCCCAAGGAAATTTAAAATATGAGTGCGGTCATATTCAAAATAGTATTCGGGAAGGGCTGAAGCGTCTTTTCTTTTTGAAGTAGCATACGAGTATGAAGCGCTTCCCACAATTCCATCTGTAAATTTTTTCTGGAGTGAAAATTCTATTCCCTGTGCAAATCCATCACCTGCATTCGTTAAAACATCGGTAGTATCGTTAGCCACAAAAACGTTCGTTAAATCTTTATAATATAACTCTACGGTAAATTTTGTGTCTTCTGCAAAAAGGTGATCAACACCCACAATGTAGTGCGTTGCAAGACTGCTTTTCAATGAAACGTTAAGCGGGTCAAGAGCAATTTGATAAGAAGCAGGCGTTTGATAAAATTTTCCGAAAGAAGTGTTGAAAGATGTTTTGTCCGTCAGGTAATATGAAAATGAAATCCGCGGGCTAACATTTCCTTCTTTGGTAAAAGAAAAATAATCATAGCGAACTCCGGAAGTAAGTGAGAATCTGGCAAAGGGTCTCCACGTATTTTGTAAAAAGATAGAGACTTTGTTACTCATTTCAGGCAAAAAAGAAATAGAAGAGGCGGGAATAATTTGTCCGTTTCGCGTAGTATCGGCCGGTTTCCAAGCTGTATGTTTCGAATCAATAAACCGAAGATATCCGCCTGCTTTAAGTTCTAAATTAGCTAAAACAGTAAACGTTACTTCATTTTTAATATCAAAACTATTTTCGCGAATTTCCTCACCGCTTAAAGACCGGTCTGTTTCAGTTCCTTGAAGTGTATTCCATCCGTTGCCGGAGAAAGATAAGGTAGTAAGAGAAAATGCTTTTGGAGAAAAAAGATACCGCCAATTTGTTCCGAACGCAGTTCCATAATCATCGCGTGTTAGATAATCATATTTAAAATTTGTCGGTTCGGAAGCCGTTTTTTTTGTAGTGGAAGTTCCTTCGCGTAAGATTTGATCGAGATAATAAAATCCCACAATACTAATTCTGTTTTTTTCATCAAGATCATAAGTAAGTTTTGCAACTGCATCATAGTATTGAGGAGCTGCAGGCTTGTTCAATAGGTTTGTCAATATATCAAAAAAACCACGGCGCGCAGAGAAAATCATAGTACCGTTTCCGGGCACGGGTCCATCAACCATTGCGCCAAATCCTCCCAGATTTACATTGATATCAGTATTATACATTTCTTTATTTCCGTCAACGAGAGACATTTCAAACACCGAAGACATCTTATCGCCATACTTCGCAGGAAAACCGCCGGTCATAAAATCTACTCCTTTTAATAAGGAAGGATTTATGATGCTGACTATTCCCATTGATTCGCCGGTACGGGCAAAGTGAATAGGGTTATAAATTTCTATGTTATCAAGCAGCGTTAGATTTTCGTCGGGACTTCCGCCCCTGACGATAAGTTGTGCGCTTTTACCTCCCGCACTTGCTACACCGGGTAATGATTGCATGACACGAAAAATGTCCTCAGCAGAACCTGGTGAACGACGAATTTCCTGTTGTGTAAGCGAACGAATACTTATTGATTGATCAATCGGTTTTTGAAAATATCCTCCTGTAACGCTAACTTCATTCATTTCAATTTGTGAGGGTCTAAGCTCTATAGATACTGAGGTATTGCGTGAATGAATAACCGTAATATCTTCTTTAATTGTTGAAATGTATCCGATATAAGAAATTTTTAATTGATAAATTTCAGGAACAATATTTTTGATGACAAAATAGCCCTTTTCGTCCGTTACTGTTCCTAATTGTGTTCCAACAATTGAAATGTTTGCATAAAGAAGCGGTTGTTTAGTTACTGCATCACGGACTTCCCCGGAGATAGTCCCCGTCTTGTTTTGCGCTATCAAGCTTGCATTTAGCAGAGCTGTAATTGATAAAACAAATAGCGCCGCTTTCATAAAAATTCTATTACGGGGATGTTCCATTGCTGTTCCTTTTTATTTGTTTGGATGAGATTGATTGTGAATAGATTCAAAAGAAATTTTTAATTATCGTACCATTTTGATGGAGAAAAATAATCGCCATCCGTATCATCAGGAAAATCTTCATGCCCAACACAGATTACATTTTTATGATTATTAAAATTAAAATCGCTTAATGAATTTTCTCTATCCGTTTTACATCTTGCAAGAGGTGATTTAGCTTTTGACTTTGAAAAGAGAGCGGTTATCATTGCCTGAATCTTAAAATATTTCTGCTCCATTAAAGTTTTCATTGTATTATCTCAAATTCCAATTATGTGTTTCAATTTTAAAACTTCAAAAAAAATGGGCGGCTTTTCAGCCACCCAATTCGAAGAATTTATTTTCTTCCTCTGCCTTTTCCGCTTGAGCCGCTTCCGGTACCGTCACACACTCCGGTTCCGTTGCCGGTCCCTGAACCAAGTCCGGTGCCGTCGCAAACTCCGGTTCCATTACCAGTTCCGAGACCTTTTTTGCCGGAACCTTTTCCGAACATATTTTTACTTCCTGTACCGTCTTGTGGTCGGACGAAATCAGCATCTTGTCCGTTAGGGATACCGTCACCATCAGCGTCTAACGCATTATCATTGATGCCGTCGCCATTCACATCAACAAATCCTTTATTGGCTTTTTTACCGCCGCCGTATTGCTGAGCGCTAGCTTCTGAAGTGAAAAAAATAGTGATGAAAAGAACAAGTGCGAAAACCGACGAAATTTTTGCTAAGGTTTTCATGAGATAACTCCTTTTGTTTTGGTTTATAATTATTAGTTCGATAGTGATTAGGCAACCACCGTGCCAAAACAAAACACTGTCTTTTCCCTTTAGAATGAAGTGTTTTCTAATAGGTTGAAATGAAGTTCGACTATCTTGACGCTTCCGTACGACACGAATGTCGAAGAGAACAAGAATCTATAACCAAAGTATGGAATCAAACATTTGTACTTATTTTACAAAGTCTTATTTTAAGTTTACTTATGAAAAATAAATTTAGATTGCACCCTAAAATAATTATCATCATTTCTTTGATAATCGGAATGGTGATGATAGCATCTGCATATTTTGAACTGAGCGAAAGTAAAAAAGAAATCTACCGACTGCTTGAGAGACAATCGGCATCACTTATTGAAACCATCCGCCTAACCAGTATTAATACTCTACACGCTTCAGATGAAATAGAAAACCTGCTTACCGAACGCTTATTGAACAATGCAAGATTTATCAGAAACCTAGATAGCTCAGGCAGATTAACCAACGAAGACCTAATTACTTTTAGTAAAATGAACGCTCTCTTTAGAATAAATATTTTGAACGAAAAAGGAGTTCGTATTTTATCTAATGGAATTCCCGTGCCAGGGCATTTACATACAGAAAAGAATATGAACCGCCCACCTGAAATAGAACGACTTCTTGCCGGCAAAGCCGATGAAGTTATTATTGGTTTAAAGGAGGCTCGTTTTAATAAGGGTTTGCGCTATGCGGTTGCTGTCTCACGTGCAAACCGGAAGGGAGCGATCATTATTAATTTTGACGCCGCTTCTTTTTTAGAGTTTAGAAAAAAAATCGGGATCGGGAAAATTGTCCAGGATATCGCTTCCAATCCGGGCATCGTTTATATTGTTTTACAAGACTCAGGCGGCATCCTGGCTGCAAGCAAAGGGATATCAAAAATTAATTCCATTCATGAAGATGCACTGCTGCAACAAGCATTAAACAACGATAAACCTTTTACACGCGAATTTTCTTATAAAGGAAATATGGTCTATGAAGTTATTCAACAACTTCGGTATAATGATGAAATTGTAGGAGTATTTCGCATTGGACTGGCGATGGACGAAATCCGCAATTTAGAGACGAGAATGGTTCGCAGAGTAGTGATTATTTCTTTTTTGCTTGCGGCAATTTCAATTATCGTTTTAAGTATTGTTTTTACGATGCAAAACCTCAAATCAGTATCGAGTGAATTAAGCAAATTTAAATCATTTACCGGCGCAGTATTAGAAAATATGGGGGAAGCGGTAATTGTAGTAGATAGAAATTTTCATATTTCACTTTTTAATAAACAAGCGGAAAAACTTTTTCAAAAGTCCTCAGATAAGGTTCTTAATTTTTCTCTTTCTTCCTGTTCCAAAGAATTGTTTGAAGCTTTAAAATTATTTAATACCCAAGCGAATAAATCCGCATCTGAATTTTCAACTGAAATATCTACTGATTCCGGAGTTAAATATCTTTCAATCACTGTTTCACAAAACGATGATGAAGAGCGCAACACAACTTTAGTTATCAAAGATTTAACCGAAGCCAGGCAATTGGAAGAGCAAAAAAAACGGAATGAAAAACTTTCGGCAATGGGCGAGTTAGCTTCAGGCGTTGCGCATGAAATCCGTAACCCGATAAATGCAATTGGAATGATCGCACAACGGTTGAACAGAGAATTTATTCCCGTTGAAGGAAGCGCCGAATATCTTGATATTACAAAAGTGCTAAAAACCGAAGTTGACAGAATCAATAAAATAATTACGCAGTTTCTGAATTACGCAAAACCAATTGACTTGCAGAAAAAGAACATCAACTCCGCTGAATTCTTCAATGAAATAGCGCTCCTCTTCAACGAACAGGCAAAGCAGCGCGGCATTTATTTCCAGGTAGATGATAAAAATGAATTTGAGATGGCTATTGACCCGGAACTGATGAAACAAACGATGATGAATCTCCTGCAAAATGCATTTGATGCTGTAAGAGAAAATGGATCCGTTGTTCTTACCTATGATAAAAAAGATCAGAATATTTTTATCAAAATAACAGACGATGGAAAAGGAATTTCCGAAGAGAATCTTTCAAAGATTTTCAATTTGTATTTCACTACAAAAAAAGAAGGCAACGGTTTAGGGTTAAGCATTGCACAGAAAATTGTGAATCAACATAATGGCACAATTAATGTTGCAAGCAAAGTAAATAACGGAACAACTTTCACTATTATGATTCCAGACTATGAAACACTTTAACTTATTACTTATTGATGATGAACAGGGGCAGCGGGATATTCTTAGCGGGTATTTAAAGAAAAAAGGATTCACCGTTTACACGGCAGGCTCAGGAGAAGAGGGCATCCGCCTTGCGCAATGCAACCCGATAGATATTATTATTTCGGATTTCAAAATGCCCGACAAAACCGGCATAGAAGTTCTGGAAGCCGTTAAAATTATTAATCCTGAGATCAGTTTTGTTATGGTTACCGCATTCGGCACCGTTGAAAATGCTGTAAAAGCCATGCGGCTTGGCGCATATGATTATCTTGCAAAGCCAATTGATCTTGATGAACTTGATCTTCTGCTTGAAAGAATAATTGAAAATAAAAACCTTAAATCTGAAAATCAATATTTAAAACAACAGCTCGAAGAACGGTTCAAAATATCTTCAATTATTTCCCAATCACCGCGCATGGAAGAAGCAATAAGTCTTGCTGCGCGCGTTGCAGAAAGCAAAGCTACGGTTTTAATCACCGGTGAAAACGGAACGGGAAAAGAAGTGTTAGCCAAAGCAATTCACTTTATAAGTCCGAGAAAAAACAATGCTTTTATTGCAGTTAATATTCCGGCTCTCTCGGAAAATTTAATGGAAAGTGAATTGTTCGGACATGAGCGGGGCGCTTTTACCGGTGCAGATAAAATGAAAAAAGGACGTTTTGAATTAGCCGATAAAGGGACAATTTTTCTTGATGAAATTGGCGATGTTCCTTTGCCGATGCAAGTAAAATTACTACGCGTTCTGCAGGAACAGCAAATCGAACGGGTTGGCAGCACAGAAACAATTCCTATTGATGTACGCATTATTGCTGCGACAAATCAAAATTTGGAAAAGAAAATAAAAGAGGGAACCTTCCGAGAAGACTTATTTTACCGGCTCAATATTGTTGCAATTAAAATCCCTCCGCTTCGCGAACGAAAAGAAGATATTCTTCCTTTAATAGAATTTTTTCTCACCAAATATGCGGAAGAAAATAACAAAGAATCCTTTTCCATTTCGAAAGAAGCGGTTGATCTATTGATGAAATACGCTTATCCGGGGAATGTCCGCGAACTCGAAAACAGTATTGAACGCGCTGTTGTTTTAGCGAGAGGAAATACGCTTACCCAACATGATTTACCACTGTCAATAAAAGGTTTTGTAGCTGAACAAACAAAGGAACTACAAGAAGGAACTCTCATCGAAATAGTTGAAACCCTTGAAAAGAAATTAATTGTTAATGCTCTATCGAAAAGCAATGGCAACCAAACACAGGCGGGGAAATTGTTAGGGCTTACAGAAAGAAATTTGCGGTATAAACTTCAGAAGTATGGAATAAGAAATTAAATCCCTCGCTGATTATAAATAGAACGAATCACCATACACCGTCTTTGTCATAATCTTCACATGCTTTAACTACTTAAAAACGATTACGATTAAGAGCACGATCAGGATTAAGAACACAATCACGATGCGTTTTTAACATCTCGTGGTTAGAAAGCGTAGTCAAGTCCAATTGAAAAGAGTTGATTATCGTATTTGTAAAAGCGGTCATTCGAAGTATTAAAAAGGTAGTTCCAGTTAGCTTGAACAGAAACGCCCCGCAGATAACTTGAAATATCTTTTTGCAATTCTATTCCAAAAGCAACCTGATTATCAATCCGTGAAGAAGCGATAATGTTCCCTTCAAAGTCTAACACAGGAAGAGTAGAATATTCCCGTTTAGCATAAACAAATTCGGCTTTCACTCCAAAAGTTGAAGAGAATATTTTAGTTAAGGACATCCCGGTTTCAAAACCTTCGTTTGAAAAAACATCATTAAAAAGTTCATCTTGATAAAAGAGTGTATTGTCGTAATAAAAAGTGCGGGCTACTTGTGACAGATTACTTCGCAACTTAAAATATGCGCTTAAGCCGGTGTTATTTGTTAACGCTTGTCCAACTTGCGCAAATAAATTGAGTTGATATGCTTCGCTTCCAGGAGTTCCTTCATTTTCCGGATATAATTTTGCGCTTACATCGCCGCCGAGAATAAGAGAGGTTTCTGTTTCAAACGAACTATTAAATCTAAGAAAAATTTTATGAACAGCGTGCGAGAATAAAGAAAAATTAGTAAAGCTGTTGTTGTAATAAGCATATCCGCCGGTAAGAAAATCTGATTCGGAAAAAGAATATCTTAGATTTCCATAAGCAGAGATTTGAGAAAAATCGAGAAGAGTAAAAACATCCCGGTTATTCTTTATGCTGTAATTAATTCCAAGATTAAGTTGAGATATTTCAGAAAGTTTTACATTATCTGCAGCGCCGAATTTTCTTAAAAACGACGAAGTTCCAATATTTTCCTGGTAATAACTCAATGTATTTTGATTATACAACTGCAACGTGTTTTTTCCGCTGCTGAAGTTATAAGCTCCGTTAAAAGAAGTATTGTAAATATTATCCGAAACTTTTGCCGAACTGTTATAAATATTGTCGTCGGAATACCGGTAAAATTCGGAATAGACCTCAAGCTGTGCATGCAATGTATGCGAAAATAAAAAAGCTGTAAATAAGAAGATTATCGTTTTCAATTTTTTCCCTTTCCTTTCCCTTGTCCAAGACCCTGGTGGTTCCGTTTACGAAATTTTTCAAAACTCATTCCTTTAGCACGGAAATCGCAGATACCGTCTCCGTCTTTATCTATGAACACATCATTCTTCTTCTTATCAAAAGAAGAATTCTCGTTTTTATCGGCTTCCAAAACGGTTTTTTCTTTCTTCTCTTTTACTCCGGTTGAATCTTGTGCGGCAACCGGGTAACAGAATAACAGTAATACAAACAATATTAACAAGGTTTTCATCTTAATTTCTCTTTTTGATCAATTAGTCGTTTCATATAATTCAATATTTAATCCTTTATACCAATCAGTGTGCCAGGTAAAAAAGAAGAAGAAAACGCCAAGTTTGGGAAATGAAGACGAAATGATTCGACTATTTAGGCGACGAGACGACAGAATAGGCGAGTGGATATTATTCCCATTACGGTCAAGTCCGCTTCAAAGAAGCTTAATTGTTGGTGTTTTTTTTTAAAGTACGCGCGCCATGAGTAGGTTAAAAACAAAAAGAGCCGCACAAAGGCGGCTCTTTTTTTAGAAAGATTTTCTTTCTGATGAAATTACTTGAGAAGGATCATCTTCTTCGTCTGTTTGAAACTGTTCGATCCGTCAACTGCATTGGCTTCTATTGAGTAGAAGTAGATGCCTGATGAGAATTCTGCATTTTCATGTGCTGTGTTCATTGTAATTTCATAGTTCCCGGCTGTCTTTGTTCCGCTTACCAGAACTTTTACTAATTCACCGGTTACTTTGTAAATTGAGATCTTCACATTACTATCGAATGGTAACGCATAACGAATTGTCGTTGATGGGTTGAACGGATTTGGATAGTTCTGTGATAAACTGAATGATTTAGGAGCTGAAGTATAACTTACATTTACTTCTTTTGTTAAGATAGCAGTTCCGTCAAAATCAACTTGACGCAATCTGTAAGAAATGTTCCCTGATACAGATAATTTTGATAAGTTATCTGAATAGCTGTATCTGTTAACTTCGGTTGAAGTTCCTTTACCGTTTACAAAACCAATGGTTTCCCATTTGGTTCCAACTTTACGTTGAACTTCAAATCCTTTGTTATTCTTCTCGGTAGCTGTCTGCCATTGCAAACTAACAATTCCGTTATTAACTGAACCGGCAAATGACGTTAGTTCTACAGGGATATCTCCAAATTTAATGTATTGGATAGTGTACGTGAGTAAATTAATAGCAAGTCTCATATTATGAACGCCATGTCCCAAATCATTCTCTAACCAACGATAATTGTAAATACCGTCAAGATTTCTTGGGAAGTTTGCATTCGCAACAATTCTTGCTGAATCTGCTTTAGAGTTGGAAACAGTGTAAAGCCCGGTAGTAGCTGAGTAAGTAGTATCAAGCAATGATTTTAAGTTAGCCATCAAACCGTCAAATTCAGTCATTGAAGCTTCAACTTTTCCATCACCGTCATAATCTGAATTGGCTTTAATGTCTTCAAATGAATTGATATTACCATGGCAAGATCTACAAGCAGTAACTTTGTCATTACCGTTAGTGTCAACCATCTTCATTGAGTGGTCTGCTGTTGCATCTGTGCTGCCAACCGGTTGAGCCATGTGGCAAGTAACGCAAGCGTCAGCAACGCCATCATGAGTCATAGTTCCAGCCAGAAATGCAATTTTTCCTTCTAAATTATTGAAATTAAGACCTAAGTATACATCGCCCTGGAAACCTTCGTGTGTGCTGAATGAAGGGAATGCACCTGCAATTTTTTTTGTTAAGATGTCTTTAGCCAATTGAAGTTTAGCGGTATTATCATAACGGCTATGATGGCAATTCATACAAAGCAAACCTTTACCACCGATACCAACCGGAGGTTTAGCACCGTTTGTAAGAGAATCAAGAACCTGAGCTCTTAATTTCAATGAGTGCGTTCCATCAGCGTTAGTTGTTGATTCATGCGGATCGTGGCAGGTTGCGCAAGAAACTGATGGGAAGAAATCAGTAAGAGCATAATTAGGAGTAGTTTTGTTGTTAGTAAATTTAACAAAAGCCACACCACTATGGCATGGGAAACATCCTGTAGAGGTCTTTGAAGCGCCTTTACTTATAAGCATATTAGAATGTGTAGATTGTGCCCATGTAGCGAATGGACCTTTTGTGGTTGATTTTTCATGACATTGACCACAAACGCCAGCGTCAACACTTTTACCGATTTTGGCTTTGTCGCCCAAGTGGTCTTTACCAGCGCCATGGCAAGATTCGCAAGTAATCATAGCAGATTTTTTAACTGTAGAATATTTAGCGTCGGTATTCAAAGTATTCCAGCGGCTTGTGTTATAAGGTCTGAAATAAGCTGTCGTTTTTGTTGAATTTAAAGAATCTACTTCAATTGCATACCAGGCAGTATCCCAACCTGTTGTATAAGCTAAATTGCCAAAGTTACCGTTAGCAACATTTTTTTCCCAGCCGGTTGTGTGGCATTTAACACAGTATGTTCCATAGGAAGTTACGCCGGTTGCGCTTGCAGTGGATAAAGTTCCGCTGATTCCTTTTTGATAAATTGATGCGTGATTTGTTTGAAGGTAAGTAGCCTTATCAGTATGACAAGCTGACAAACATCCAGGGAAGTTTGAGGTCATATCGCCCAAATAAGTACTAACAAAAATAGTATCGGCAGAAGTTTTAGCTCCGCCGTTAACACTTACAGTGACAATGTATTGTCCGATAAGATCAACAACAAGCTTAGTAGTTTGTTTATCAACCGTATCTAATGCGGCGGCAGAACCACCAGGTTTAGAAGTTAAAGTCCATGCAAAAGAAGTAACCGTTGTAGCACCCGAACCGGTTGTATCGGCTTTGAAATAAACTGTTTGTCCTTTTGCAACAACACGAAGCCCGCTTGAGACAGGCCATGTGGTTGCAGTTGAAGAACTGAGACCAAGTTGAAAAGCAGATTTTGCTAACCGTTGTACTTTTACCGCCTGTGGAAAAGCTAACGTAGCAATGAAGAGTGTAAGAAAAATAAACCGTAAATATCGTTTCATATATGTCCTCTTTTAAGAATATGAAATATTTGTTAATTACGTATCAAATGTAGCAAATAATGTTCCATAAATAAAATTGCCAAATAAGTAGTATTTAACTAAAAAAATAGGGGAACTTTATTTTTTGTCCGATTTTAGGAAAGTTTTCTATAAATAAAGAATGATGAATGTTGGCAATTGATGACTGTGTACGTTGATTTTTTCTCCGTAAACTGCCATGCAGAACAAAGTTAAACCGCCAAATAAAAAAATCCCCGCAAATTTCTTGGCGGGGATTTTTATTACAAAAGAAGAGTATCTTTTATAAAACTGATAAAAAAATTAGAACATAACTCTTGTATTGACATAAAATCTATCAACTAAATCTAATTTCTTTCCAGCTGCATCAAATCTATCAGCAGTAAGATTTTTTTCATAGTATGCTGAAATTCTTACGTTCTCATTGATGATGTAAGTTGCAACAGGAACAACTCTCATAAATTCAAAAACCGGTTTGTCTTTATTTGTCCCGCTTGTTAAATTGTCTTTAGAAGAGTATTGATCAAAGTGAACTGCAAAATGCATAGTTTCGTTTGGCATATACCCGGCTTGAAGAGCAATACCGCTAAATTTGAAATCTGTATTTCCTGAAGTTTTGAAACTTCTGTTCTCGTCTGTTCCTAAAATGTAAGCAGCTTGAATATCAATTTTATCTTTGTAACGAATGTTGATTTGAGGAGAGAAACGAGTATAATTGTTCTCAACTTGTTTTAAGTCTGGAACAGAAATTCCGGTATTTTTTGTGTCTGTACCTTTGTAGTAATGCAACGTAAAAGTACTTCCGCCAAAACCTGATAAAAGTTCTTCTGGTAATTTATAAATTATACCTGCCCAATAATCCATGAATTGATCTTTTGAAGCTGGATCAGTTCCGGGAGTAAGACCGGCATACCAAGTTAGCAAATCAGTTCTGCCAAAATACTGCGCACCTGGTCTAACTGAAGAAAGATCAGTTGACTGTTCGCCTGTACCATCTGAAGATTTAAGTAACATAGCTTCACTTTTGATAGCAGGTAATTGAGGAAGTCTGTTTGGAAAAGATGTAAATTCTAAAGGGGTAATTCTACCAACTTGAAAGTTTACTAATTTACTTCCGAACAAGTTCGTGAAATTAAAATAGAACCAAGCCATTTTAAAACCTGATGGAGCATATTCTAATTCAGTGAAAAAAGAAATGTCTTTATAAATAGGACCGGCGATAAACATTTGAGCCCAGTTAGCTTCGCCGATAGTAATTTTTGAACCTTTTACTGCGCCAGAATCTTTTTGAAATGAATTTGTTTCAAGCTTAAATGGAGTAAGATTTAATCTGAAACCGAAAATATTATCAACATTATCTAACTTAACACCGCCTGCATCAATCGGAAAAGCTTCTTCCCAATTTTTCGTATAAGTAGTTTCTAGCTGATACCCGTTCTTTAAGAACTCCTCGCCGAAAGAGGTCAACCTTGGAAAAACTGTGTGACAAGTAGAACATGGAATACCTGTCTTTTTTGCCCATTGACTTGTTGCGTTACTTGTTGGAGCCATGAAAAAGGATATTACCAGAAATAACATCCAGAAACCGAAAGAAAATTTTAACATTTTCATTGATCTAACCTTTTGTTTTGTGAAATAAGATTTAATAAAACGATTGGATTTTAATCTTGGAGGATAAGAATAAAATCTCTCTCAAAAATTAGCAAAATATGCCGTAAGTCGAAAGTTAATAATTGTGAAATATTTTTCATTTTTACACAAGAGCTTTTTTTGCCAATTTTAGGATAAAAAATGAAAAAAATAGAGAAGTACTAATTGCCGAAAATGAACAATCAAGACCGTTTCGGATAAAGTTAATTGTTTTTTGGTTTTAGTAGTTACGTTACCAATTGTTAGAGTTAATTAAAGTGAGTAAGTCACCTTACGCATACAAATGACTCAAACCTTGAAGGTTTCGCTAATCAAGATTAAAATATTGAATTCTTTGCGATTCCTCTTAACAAAACCTTCAAGGTTTTTAATACATGCGTAACGTGAGTGAGTAATTTAAAAATAAAAAGAGCCGCACAAAGGCGGCTCTTCATAAAGAAAGTTTTTCTTTCTGATGAACTTACTTGAGAAGGATCATCTTCTTCGTTTGTTTGAAACTGTTCGATCCGTCAACCGCATTGGCTTCTATTGAGTAGAAGTAGATGCCTGACGAGAACTCTACATTTTCACGCGCTGTATTCATTGTAATTTCATAACTTCCCGCTGATTTCGTTCCATTTACGAGGACTTTTACTAATTCACCGGTCACTTTGTAAATTGAGATCTTCACATTACTATCAAATGGTAACGCATAACGAATTGTTGTAGATGGGTTGAATGGATTCGGATGGTTTTGTGAAAGCTCAAATGATTTTGGAGCTGATGTAAAGGTTACATTCACTTCTGCCGAATAGCTTGACGCTCCATCAAGATCCAATTGGTGTAATCGGTAAGTAACAAATCCCGATGATAATATTATTTTTGTTAAATTATCCGCAAAATTGTACCTGGTGACTTCGGTTGAAGTTCCTTTGCCATTAACAAAACCGACGGTTTCCCATTGGGCACTAATCCTTCTTTGAATTTCAAATCCCTGGTTATTTTTCTCTGTCGCTGTTTGCCATAACAAAGAAACTATGCCGTTGTTGATTGAACCTGTAAATGATGTTAATTCAACCGGGACAACAAATGTTTGTACACCGAGTAGATTCCCGTTATAATGGCATTTGGTTCCGCACGATGTTACTATATCCGGCTTTTCTATGTTGTGCGGATACCAGCTTACTGCTTCATTATACTTCATGGCAAGAGGGCGAACCCTTCCATCCGGTTTATTATCTACACGCCATACATCATGACCGTTTTGTCCTGAAGTTTTAACAAATCCTCTGAAGTGACAAGATATGCAATCAACCGTTGTGTGTTTTGAATAATTTGCAAAGCCCGCATGGGCAGGGTTAACATGACATTTCTGACAAATAACATCACCTTCTGTTTGCCAATCAGCTTTCCTGGTTCCCGGAAAGGAATGTACACCTGTATGGCAGTCTGCACACTTGAAACTTTTATGAACGGAACTCTGAATACTTTCCTGAATTTGAGGATGCCTTTTGATGTTTGTGCCATAAGCTTTTGGGTAAGGCGCTTCAAGAGATAAAAAACCATTCATAGGTGGTTTGTAAAATCCAATGTGGCATGTCTGACATACATCATTGTTGGCACGCAGACTGTCTCCCGTTAAAAATGTATGCGATGCAACATTTGTAGTCCAGTCCATTTGATATTGCGTAAGGTTATTTGCCTGGGTTTTTAATGGTTCAGTTCCATCACCGGAAGCCTGAAGTTGAGCCCAGATGTCAAGGATGTCACCTGTTTGGAACTGTTTTATATTTGATTTAAAATGGCACGTTGAACAAGTCGAATGGCAACGGTTGCAATCATTATTAACGTATGCTTCCCCAACGCTTTCACCATTTACCGTGCGTACCGAAGCGTGCTTCTGCTTAAACGTGAGAAAATGTGCAGAAGAATCAAATGCTGCTTTTGTTAGATGACATCCGTTTTGATTACATGATTTAGAAGCTACAGTAGTATAGTTCCGGGTTTTCTCTTGCCCCGCAGTAACGGTGTCATTCTTTGCAGAGAAACGTGCCCAACCGCCATAAGATTTGGTTAATTTGTGATTGAACTGATTTTCCGTAGTAATATCAGTATGACAATTCACACAATTCAGCGAGGCATGTTTACTAAATTTGAATTTGGTCGAATCAACATAAAGCGGTACGATTTCTGTACTGCTTGTTAAGGTGATTGTTTTTTGAAGAGAAGAGTTCGAATGGCATACATAACATTGCTCTTTGGTAATTTGTGCAAATATCACCGAAGAAAAGATACCACTCAACAAAACGATAGTAAAAATTCGTTTCATAAATATCCTTATTGTTATTTTTAAATAATATTTAAAATTTACATTTAAAATGTAGCGAAACTAAAGTGATCCCATAGATTAACAATAATGAAATGTTTTTCATTTTTACATAAGTAGTTTTTTTTCCTATTTTAGAACAATAAAAAATGAAAGTAATATGGAAGTGCTTATCGCCGAGGATGAACAGTCCATCGCCAACACATTGCTGAAAAGTTTTGCAGCAACAGGTAATCACGCGGTTATTGTTGGTAATGGAGAAGAAGTTCTGGATGCCGTAAAAAAAATAAGATTTGATGTAATTCTCTTGGATTGGCGTATGCCAAAGATGACCGGATTGCAGGTCTGTAAACGGTTACGAGAACTTCAAGATCAAACCCCGATCATTCTTCTTACTGCTCTTACAGAAATTGCAAACAAAGTTGAAGCATTAAACGCTGGCGCTGATGATTATATAACCAAACCATTTTCTTTTGAGGAAGTTTTGGCAAGAATTAATGCAGTGTTAAGAAGATTTCAATCAAACACCAACTCCCTACCGTTTGGTAATTTCATCTTGAATTTAATTACGCATTCTGTTGAAATGGAAACAGAAACTGTAAAATTATCTGAAAAAGAGTTCGAGTTACTCAAATTTTTTCTTCTAAATAAAGGAACAATTATTTCGAAAGAAGTACTTTGTGAAAAAATATGGGATATTCATTATCCAACGACAACAAACTTTGTTGAAGTGACTGTGAAAAATTTGAGGAAAAAGCTTGAGGATTTTACCTCGCAAAAATTTATCAGAACTGTTTATGGAGAAGGGTATATATTTTTTGCAGATTAAGTTTTTTAATATCGTCCTTACGAAGAGTGTTATTAAGAATGCGGTAATGTTTGCCTTATTTCTCATTGTCCTCTATGTTGGTTTTAACATCTATTCCTATTCGCTTATAAAGTTTTATCTCAACAAAAATCTTGATTTTAAAATCAGACACGAAATAGATCACATTTCTTATGCTTTTCAATATGAAAAGGACTCGTTAAAACTAATTAATCCAGCAGAATTTGAAGAAACTGATTTAGTTCATATTACAGAAGATCCCTTTTTTTTACAAATCTACTCTCTCGATGGAAAATTATTATTGCAGAGTATGAATGTTGATAAGTTCGGAGGAATTGATTTACAATATCCGGAATTCAATGGTTCAAATTACTTTACCGATGGTGAAAGCAAAGGAAGGTCATTAAGAAGAGGATATAATAAGATATATAATGAGAGAGGAGAATATGTAGCGCTGCTTCAATTATCTTCATTAAAAACCACTTTTGATTCTATAATTCAGAATATTGTTTTTATTAATTTTATTACACTTCCGCCCGTAATTATCATAATAATAGTTTTGAGCATTATTTTTTCGAGGAGTACATTCGCCCCGATCAACAAGATTATTAAACTTGCCAATAACATCTCCACAACCAAACTAAGTGAAAGATTAAATTATAAAGCGGATGCAGATGATGAACTGGGTAAGTTAAGGGATACTCTTAACAATCTATTCAACAGGTTGGAAGAACAAATAAAACGAATATCATCTTTTACAGACAATGCCTCCCACCAATTAATGACTCCGATTACAGCAATAAACACTGAACTTGAATACATTATTCGTAATAAAAAAAATGGTGCCGATTGTGAGCAATCACTTCCCGTATTAAAAGAACAAACGGAGAGATTGATAAGCATTATCCAATCACTATTACTTCTTTCAAAATCTGAAAAAGATGTTTTAATGCAGAATAGTGTTTTTAATCTTTCTTCGCTTATAAACAATCAAATAAGAAAAAGATTTGAACACGAGCAAATAGATTATTTCATTGAAGACGAAATTTATGTTAGGGGTAAAGAAGATTATTTCTTACATGCTTTAAATAATGTTGTAGATAATGCAATAAAATATTCTCCACGAAATGAAAAAGTTGAGATAAGAGCGAACAGAAGCCTTGATCGAATCACCATTACCGTTGCTGACAAAGGTTTGGGAATAAGTGATTCGGAAAAGGAGAAGATTTTCGAGCGGTTTTATCGAAGCGGTGAAATAGAAAAACTCGGAATAAAAGGACATGGTTTAGGTTTAAGTTTAGCGCAAGCCATAGTTAATGTTATGAATGGTTCTATTGCCGCGAAGAACAATACGCCCAAAGGCTCAGTGTTTATTATTTCCCTCCCACCAATTGATATTACATAACAAATCTAAAAATAAATTCATTATTGTTAATTATGAATTAATAAAATGCAGTCCTAATTTGTCTTAAAGTTATTAATTATTAACAAGAGATTATCTTCATTAAAGCAACCAGCTAAAAATGGAATGGTCTTAACTAATTTATACTAGAGGAGAAAATGAATACATATAAAGCATTAGAAATATGGACAGCGCAGACCTTGTTAAATCTGGGAATTCTCTTTTCCATCATCTCAGCATCGCTGCATATTGGGAGACCATATTTCGAACGAATTTTATCAAGAATGACATTAAGAGTTGCTGCCGATATGTGGTGGTTAATTTATATTATACTAAGAGATGGGTTACTGTTTTTCTCTGTCCTGTTTATCTTCTTAAATGTGAACCTTGACTTGATGGCTGATATAAAAGTCGGGTTGCCGTTCGTCCCATTCGGAATGGTACTATTGGTAATTGCATTGATTATAAAAGTCTTTAGGAATACCGAAGATTTTAACAGACTCGCGAGAAACAATAATTATATAATTGCTTTAGGCGCTTTTCTAAATTTTCTTGGTTACTTGTTAGTTATGGAAGCGCCGGGAGATGAATATTCGGCGGCAAAAGAACCATTCTGGATATTTATGAAATCTTTGCGGTCAAATCTAAATCCTTGGCTTTCAACAGTTGTTTTTTACATCACTTATGGATTGCTAATAGTAACCTTTGCTCTTGTCCTCTACTATTTTTCAAAACAATTCAAGCTTAAGGAAAAAGAAAATGTACAAACTTAAGTTAACTGCAAAAGAATGTATCTCTTGCGGGATATGCATGGATGTTTGTCTTCCCAAAGCAATTGATATGAGAGTACATAGAGGCAATAATATTGAAGGCAATACTCTATTCTATCTTGCCTTAAATGGAAATTCAAACCAAGTGCAAGTATCGGAACAAATGATGACTTTTCCTTTTATGGTTAATGCAAAATTGTGCAACGGCTGTATGGAATGCGTAGAAGAATGCCCTACATCAGCCATTGTTATTAACTCTTAGAAATGTTGGTCGTTAGTGTTTTGAATATTGGGATCAAAATAACATTTCCAGAAGAACAGGGACTTACAAAACAATTCTTTTGGCAAGCTGCCTATTTTTGCTCAATGCTATCGGATTTTAATTGGAAGGTACTATATTTACAAAATCAAATAATCGAGTAAAAAAACATGAATTCTTCCCCAAAGAGTGATCCCCAAAATTCCGGAAGTTGGAATTTTCCTAAAGCATTTTGGACTGCCAATGTTGTTGAACTTTTTGAAAGAGCTGCATACTATGCTGTCTTTATCGCTATTACACTTTATCTAACAAATGTTGTAGGATTCGATGATATCTGGGCAGCGTGGGTTGGAGGATTTTTTTCCGCCGGGCTTTATTTTCTTCCTCCATTCACCGGGGCTTTAGCTGATAAAATTGGTTTTAGAAAAGCGATCATCCTGGCTTTTTCTCTCTTAACCATCGGATACTTTACGCTTGGCGCTTTGCCCTATAAGCCAATCGTCATTCCGGCTATTGTTGTTTTGATGATCGGTGGTTCGTTTATTAAATCGATTATTACCGGTACCGTCGCTAAAACTTCTACCGAACTGACAAGGGCAAAAGCTTTTTCCATTTTTTATGGAATTGTGAATGTTGGTGCTTTTACCGGGAAAACTGTTGCCTATCCGCTTCGTTTAAATTTAGGTCTGGAATCTATTAATTTTTTTTCTGCCGCGATGACTTTCATCGCCCTGATCGCTGTCTATTTCTTTTACAAGAACGTAGATGCAAATGGTGAAGGAAAAACCCTTAAGGAGGTTTGGCACAGTTTCATTAAAGTTTCGACTAATATCCGCTTACTTACTTTAATTTTTATTGTCACCGGATTTTGGATCATTCAGCATCAAATGTATGCAACTATGCCGAAGTACGTTTTGCGATTGGTCGGCAAAAACGCTTCACCGGAGTGGATCGCGAATGTTAATCCATTTGTTGTGATGACTTCCGTTGTTCTTATCACGCATCTTATGAGAAAAGTAAAAGCGATAACGTCTATGAGCGTTGGTATGTTGTTAATGCCTTTATCAGCAACAACGATGGCGTTAAGTACAGTTTTGATTTCTATTACGGGAGAATCTATTTCCGTATTCGGATTATTTTCTATCCACCCGATAACAGTTATGTTGATTGCCGGAATAGCCATACAAGGCTTAGCAGAGTGTTTTATTTCTCCCCGTTATTTAGAATTTTTTTCGTTGCAGGCTCCAAAAGGAGAGGAAGGTTTGTATCTCGGATTCTCACATCTGCATTCGTTTCTTGCTTCTCTTTTAGGATTCGGGATTTCGGGTTATTTATTAACTGCCTATTGCCCCGATCCGACAACATTATCAACCGGACAGATGCAAACCGCCTATCAGCATGCGCATTACATTTGGTATTATTTTACCGCTATCGGATCAACTTCAGCAATTGCTTTGTTGCTTTACGGATTTATTACAAAAAGAATTGATGCTAGAAAGAGTGTGGGACTTTAAGTCTATAAGAACAGAAAGATTTGCACTTTTAATGTAGAAATTTAAAACGAAGTGATTTTTAGCTGCTGCACTTTCATTTCAAGAGAACAAGTTTTTTTGCTTCAGATTTTTCATCCCCTTTTATTCGATAAAGATAGATCCCGGAAGATAACGGACTTTTAAAATTATCTTCCGCACTCCAATTGAAATGATGCGAACCTTTTTCCATTTCGCCTAAATCTTTGGCAAAAATATTTTCACCTAAAAGATTAAAAACATGAAATTCCACTTTTTCATTTTTCGGCAAATAAAATTTTATTGTTGTCATCCCGTTGAAAGGATTTGGATAATTTTGTTCCATCTGGAATTTTTCCGGAAATATAAATCCTTCTTGCTTGATACCAACGGTCAACTGCTCAACGATCAATCCATTAATAACATTTGTTCCAACTTCGGTTTGAAAATAAAGGTCAAGCATCTCATCCAACACATCTGTGGTGACGGTAATTATATACGCTGAATTGGCTCCAACTTTTGCAATAAGATCAAGATTCTCCTCAATCATTTTATTTTCAACGAGCACATCAAATACTCTTTTACCGGCAAGTGTATGAGCATTTTCGGCAAACATCATCGTCACTTTATAGGTGCCGTTAGTAACTCTAACCCTGTATGTCGGGAAATCGTTTCGTTCTGATGTATAAACAGAATCCCCGTTGGAGTTGGCTACAACTAAATCGGGAGAATAAGTTCTTACCGTGCCGGAAAGAAATCCATATTCAACTTTTTCGCTCCATTCTTGATCGGGAAGAAAATCACCAACAGCTCCCCCGCCAATATTTACTTTTAATGGAAATTGCAATGGTTTGGCATTCTGCATCGTTCTCGCTTGTGCGGAACCTATATTCCCATAATTATCTTTTTGATTTAGTATAATTAAATTGTTACTCAATAATAAATTTATATCTGTTGTTGTTAGTTCAACGGTGCGTTTATCATCAAACAGCTTTGCTGATTGAACTGCAATCCCCGGTATAGAATAATTGTTTTTGTTAGCAGCGTTCACCGCATTAATTTCTTCAGAAAAAAATACAGTCACTTTGTTCTTTTCTGCTCTTGCCCATACTGCCACGGGACCTTTTGCATCAATATACCCGAGATTTACATTATCGGTTAGAGCAAGGATCATTTTCCCGTTCTCGAAGATGACATTTTCTTTAATAAAATCGCAATTGTTTCCGGAGAAAGTATGCGTTGCTTTTTCCCAGCGGGTTGAATCAAAAAAATCCAATTCGTCAGTCCAGAGAACCGTAAAATTATTGTCTGTTCCGTAATTTCCAGTTCCTGGAGTATAGGCGGAATATTTAATCCAGTCGTAATATGAAAAAGCAGGAAGAACATTATCGTTCCAGACACCGACCCAATCCGGGTAATCGGGATTCCATACATTCATCATCAATTTTTGCGGCAGGTCAAGAGTTTTAATATGATCGCCGGTTTGACGGTGTACTTCTTTCCCGTCTATAAACCATGCGACATAGTCAGGAGTCCACTCAAATCCATAATCATGATAATCTAATGCGGGATTAAAAGATGTCAATTCATGACGAACGTGGTTAACCTGCCCTTTAGTGATCGGGTTAAACTGAACATCGTTTGGATATCTTCCTAATATTTCAATATCAATTTCATTCCAATAACTTCCGTCTCCCAATTCATGGTAAGTAAAAAATGATGCGAGCATTCCCTCCTTCCCGGCAGGTTTCATTCTTGTTTCAAATTTTCCGTAAGTAAAAGCTTCTATAGTCCGGTATTCAGCTCCTTTATAAAGTTTAGCAGAGAGAGGAAGAGTAAAAAGCAGAATAAAAAAGAAAATGATTTGTTTCATATTGTCTATACGAATTAATTGAAAAAAGACGCACTTTATCAGAGTAGTCAGTAACTAAAAATAAATGAACGTTTTCCTAGTGAACATGACTATTCCGGTGCACTTCATTAGTCTTGCTTAAAAAACAATACCGATAGTAAATTTCTGAATATTGTTTAATCTCCCAAAATCTTGATAAGCATAATCCAGTTTGATTGCGAGATTGTTCAACAGCGCCTGTTTAACTCCGAAACCAAGTGCAAAAGATTCTTCAGTATCAGCAAGGAATAAAGACTTGTATCCGCCTCGCAGGAAAAGGAAATCATTATAACTATACTCAGCGCCGGCATTGACGCTTTCGTAATTATCACTTGGATGTAACGCATCAACGGCAAGAGTTAATTTTTGTTCGTCTAAAAAGTGGAAGCTGTAGCCAAGCCCAACTCTAAAATTAAGGGGGAGCGCCCAATCTTCTGTTTGCAAATATGCGGGAATATTTCCATTGTTCCCGGTACTGGTCAAATCCAAATCATGTAATACTAGATTTGAGTTGCCGCTAAGTTTCATCTTCGTACCGAAATTTGAAATAGACATCGCTAAAATAATTCCGTCAAAAGGTGTAACATATTGAACGCCAAGATCAATCGCTACGGCAATGGCATTCATTTTCCAGATGGATTGATAAATGAATTTAGGGGTAAACCCGATAGCAAAATTATCGGTTAAGTTCATTGCATAAGATAGGGCAAATACTGCATCAGTCGCCGAGAAAAGTTCCCCAGTTCCATCGGGCGCCTCAATCGTGGTAACTTTCATATCACCATATTCGGAAGAAGTAAAGCTTAATCCGATTGTTCCCATATCTCCCAAATTGAAATAGCCGGAAACGAAGTTATAATTTACATCTGCAAACCATGTGGTTCTGTCGAACATAGCGCCGGCGCCTTGTAGTTTTGCTAAACCGGCAGGGTTCCAATAAATGGCGCTCGCATCATTTGCGATAGAAACAAAAGCGCTGCCCATTGCAGTGGCTTTCGCTCCTTGACTAATAGAAAGGAAAGGTGCGGCTGCCGTCCCTTTTTTTGAAACATCTTTAACTGATTGAGAAAAGGTGTTTCCAACAACAATGAAGAAAAGAAGTGTTAGTTTTATTAGCGTTTTCATAGTTAGTTCCACCTTTATTTAATTACCGCAAATTTACCGATATGTTCGCCGATACCTTCAGCTTTAACGTGATAGACGTAGATACCATAAGCAATATCCATCCCGTCTTCCGAGACCAAGTTCCAGGTAAGAGAACCATCCCCGGGTTGAGTATCTTTTTGTAAAGTTTTTACGAGATACCCTGCCATGGTGTAAATTCTTATTTCACATTTTGACGGAAGATTAATGAAATCAATTTTCCGTTCGCCGCGTCCCGAAGAATTCAAATTTCTCTTTTCCCATGATGCGGCTCCCAGATAAGGATTAGGAACTACAGAAATTTTCTCCAAATCAGTCTTTGCTTTTTCGCTATTAACAGACGCAACTTTTGTTGTAAAAGTGAATGCATCTTTATTAAAGAACGGACGGGTAGTAACGATTCTAAATTTATCCCCCGGTACCGGATCAACCGGAGTTGCAGTTGGATCAAAAGGAAGAGAATAAAATATTGACCAAACCGTGAATGCATTTGAAGGAGTAATAGGAGAGACCTTAGATTCAAGAATTCTTATTTCATCACCAGCAGATATCGTTTCCGATTTATCAGGATCAGCCATCGCAATTTTAACATATCGCCCTTCAGTAATATTCTTAATCCTAAAATTAACCGGGATCACTACATAAGCCCCTCCCTTGATAAACGTTGTGTCCACTATGTGATCATAAAATTCAATTTCATAATCGGCGGGCCATTTAATGCCTTTTGTGGTGATATCTTGTTGGACAAGTATCCCTGCGTTGCTTTTGCCAATAACCCAACCGGATTTGATAAAATCGAGAGTTATACTGGTATCATTTATCACCGAAAGTGAAAGACCGTCAAAAGGCTGGCTCATTTTTGTTTCGCCAAAGGATGAACTATCAACTCCCGCAATTAGGGTTGAGTCAACTCCTTGATATGAACGAATAACATCATACGATTTTGTTGCATATTTGTAAAGAAGGGAGTCTGAATTAAACTTGACCGAATAAGCGGCTCCGTTTACAATTTCTCCAGGATTTAACACATTCACAATAAGGGAGCCGGTTCCTATTCCCGAAGAGAGATGTTCAACATTTCCTACTACTTCGGGAGGGATATATCCTGCAACCGGGGCATTTGGAACTACAACCGCACAGTTAACATCAATGAACTGTATATTGCCGGCAAAATCTTGTGAAATAATTTTTGTACATTCAGAAGGCTGCAATCCGGTGGTTCCAAAATTCGGGTCTCCCATATCGTAAGAAACAAGGGCATAGAAATATTTCTGTCCGTTTTTTACATCAGTATCAACATAGGAATTCTGCAATCCGGTTTCAGAGCCTCTCCAAAATCTTGCACCGTTAATACCAACAGGATCCGGACCGAAAAGGCTATCAACTTTATCAAACTGAGCAATTGGTTTAGAGTATTTCGGATCGCCTTTAGAATCGGTAATGATCTTTATATCATTAAACTCAGGTTCCATGCTTTTATAAACAAGGTACCCTTCAAAATCTTTTTTAAAGCCCATACGGTTACCGTCTTTGTCATATTCAAATCCTAAAAACGGATCTCTTGAATCTTCGGCTTTTTTATCCCAATAAAGGAAGACTTTTTTATCACCGGCAACAGCCGTTAATTTAGGTGTGATCGGAGGTTTTGAGAAATTATAATTGGCGTTATAAATCTGCTGAACTGTAATTTTATTGAAGATCAAGTCATCTTTATTAGCGCCGAAAAGCAACGCCATTGAATAACGCTCTCTTAATCCTTTCTTTAATGGAAAAGGACCTGATGAGAAGACCATGTTTACGTTTGCTATTGTGATCGAAGTATCTTTAAAACCCCCCGTCATTGTTTCCCAAACAACCTCATCATTCTTTGGCCATGGATTTGTCGGAGTGTCATTAAGTATTACCAACGAAACTGCGTTTAACCCGATTTGGTCCGATTCATCCTTATCTGTTTTATCAAAATTCGGTTCGCCATCAGTCGGTTTTCCGTCTCCTTCACCTTCATCAGCATCCGTATATTGAGGATCATAAGGTCCTACGCCGTCTTTACCAACATCATTATTCAGCGGTTCACTTTGAGGGTCCCAAAGTCCGTTATTGTTCAAATCGAGAAAGGAGACCCAATCATTATCGTTATCTACTCCATCATCGCGCCGTTCATCAATCATTCCATCTTCATCATCATCAATACTATTTGTTGCGTTTCCCGGACTTTCGAGGTAAGCATAACCGTAATAACCGGTAGTCCAATTCCCGGGAACTCCCTTACCGTTGTCATCCCATGCATACGTTAAATCTAAATATTTATCATAACGAACAATATCATCACCGCTATCATTAGTACCGCCAACGCCCGGATCAGAATAAAAACCGAAACAGGTGCTGTCATAATCCACATCAGAAATATTAACAATATCATAATGCCAGAAAATAATATCTTCTGCTAATACATGAGACCATTGAAATCCCCGTGTTTCAACCCGCACACCGAGTCCGCCCAAAGTGGTATCAGATTTAATCGGGAAATAGCTGTAGGGCGCTCTTCTGAATTCACCGTCTCTATTGTCATCAACAACAAAAAAAGTTTCAAAGTCTGCGTTTTTTTGGTCAAGCCCGAAATAACCGTACCAATGTCCGTTCCATTTTTCTGCATCGGCCGGCGGGTAATCATATCGAAACGTAGCTGTAGGCCAAACTGTGGGCCATGAGTTTTTATCTATACTCATTGCCGGTTTGGTAGATGAGGGATTAGAGTAACCGGAAAGAGGTTCAAGTCCCCAAATTTCACCGGATACAGGGTCTCTATCCATGTGTTCGCGGTAACTCGCTTCAACAGGATGAATAACCTGCCCGTTTCCCGGAGCAGTAACTTGAGCAGCGATTAAAACGGTAACACCATCAAGGTAAGAATGCCCGGTTCCCTTTGGCCATTCACCTGATGGCTGAAAGGGCCATTCAGCTACTTCAGTAGTATTTCTAAAAAGCGTACGAACTAAATTTCCGTCCATAACGCTTTGTCTCCGATTTTTAAAATTTCCTTTTGCATCTGATCTGTACAATTCAACTTGCGGGTCAACCTGGGCGTAAAGGGTTAAACCGGCAAGCAGAAAGAAAAGAAGAAGAAATGTTCTGTTTTTCATAAGAGTCTCCTGTAAATACTATATTCCGAATTGCATACCAAGTCTTATTTGACGAGGCGATGAAAAGGAGGTTGGGTTATTCAAATATTCCTGGATTGTGTTGAGACCGATGATAGGACCTGCTCTATCGGTAAAGATATCTATGTTTGCACGCCCGGAAGCAGCATCTACACCATATTCATTCTTTATGTCAAGTAGATTATAGATCAGTACAAAGGTATTGAGCCTTATACCATAAACGTCAAAGGTTTTATCTGCCCGAAGATCAACATTGTATGTAGGAGGTTTAATTCCACCATTTTCAAAACGAACACCGTTTGAAATCAAGTCGCTTTCTGTATAAGGAAACCCTGAGCCGTAGCCAAGGATGAAACCGGCGCTCCAATCACCGGGATTGCCAAAAGTAAGAGAAAGGTTTAAGGTTGAGCGCTGATCCCAATTTAAAGGAACAACTTTTTTGTTCGCTTCGATCGGCGGGTCGGTTTGGTTGTTGTTGAAAACCGACATAGGATCAGAAGCGTTACCTTCGGCTATTTGATAGGTATAATCGAGTTTAGCGCCGAAGAAATCAACGAATCTTCTTTCGAGTGTTACAATAAAACCTCGCACATTCCCGTAATCCCTGTTTATGAAGCGGGCATATTTAACACCTTCGTAAGTATTAATAATCTCCATTCCGAGCAGATTACGTATATCGCGGTAATAGAGCGAAGTGTTCAAAGAAATATTCGGGAAAAGAACTTGCTGCAACCCGATTTCATACATAATTGTTTTTTGAGGTTTCAAATCGGGGTTGCCGGTAAGTTGAGAAAGTGATGCCGACGGAGTAATTAAATAATCGGAGTTGATAAAAAGATTTTCAAAACTCGGGATTTGAAAAAAATGCCCGTAAGAAAAGTGAATAATTCCTTGATCGGTAATCGGGAAAGAAACGCCGAGTCTTGGACTTAATTGATATTTGTTTGTGGTTTTCACCTTTAACCAGGCGCCCGGGAAATCAGTATTGTTCGATGGATTTCTTATATCCGCCGGTAAATTTGAGTTAGGATTAAAGTAATCAAGACGCACACCGGCATTAATGATCATAATGTCGTATTCCATTTTGTCCTGAATGTACGCGGCAAATTCTTTTGGATACTTGGTATATTCCTGATTGCCGGGCGCGCCGAGATCACGATACCATGGAGTAAAAACCGAATCGTTCTCATCTTTATCAATTAAATCGGTTCCATGGTTATAAATTTTATGGAACCGGGCTTCAAGACCGGCGCCAATTTTATGTTCTTTAGATACCTGAGAGTTTATAGACCACTGAATAATATTTGTAAGGGTTTGCCGCGCATATCTTCCCCCCTGGTTTCCTCCTTGCTGAAACGTATAGCCCGATTTCGGCGAGCCTTGAGTAACAGCAACGTACCGGGGATCATACGGATCAGCATAAAGATACCCTTTGTAATTGAAATAGTTAGAATTAAATTTCAAAGATTGGAATGTACTTTGAGATGGTACATGAGTAATTTGAAGACTATTCATGTGGCTAAAGCCATAATGCTTCATTGTTCCGTCCGGAGTCCATGACCAATGATGATTATAACCCCTACTATAATTATCATCACCAAAATAACTGAAACTGAATTTAAATTGTTTCATCGTGTAAGAGATTTTTCCGTTAAGCGATTTCTTCTCGTAAGGATTCATCGCTACATCTTCTCCGTTACCGGAATGGAGGTCAAAAAACTGCGTGGCGTCTGACGGATTATTTATCGGTGCGTCATCTGTAACGAGATAAACGCGTTTGCCGAACAAGTTACCGTCATCTTTATAATAGCGTGCGGTAATAAAGTAGGATAAATTATCTAAAATTTCAGTAGGACCGCTTAAACTTAATTGAAAATCTTTTGATTTAATTGAAGTAAATTTATCTAAGTTTCTAAAAACGTCGGTGTGGGTTGTATAAGAATTACCGGCATAAGCGGAGGCATTCATATTGAATTTTGAAGAACCGTCTTGTGTAACAATATTTACGATACCTGACATCGCCTGCCCGTATTCCGCATTAAATGTACCGCTGATTACTTCCATTTCGCGGATTGAACTATTTTCAAGTTGAATACCAAACCCGCCATTGAATGCGTCGGTAACAGAAACTCCGTCAACCAAAAAAGCAACTTCACCCATACGCCCGCCGCGGAAATGCCCGTCAACTACTCCGGCTTGTAAGTTAATAACCTGGCTGATATTTTCAACCGGCATCATTTTAATATCGCTGGCTGAAACAGTAACAGAAGATGAAGTTAAATCTTTTTGTACAAGAGGACGTTCAGCAGTGATAATGACAACTTTATCAATATTTATTGCCGTTGAAGAAAGTTTAATATCTATTTTTGTCGTTAGATCGATTTTAACCACAACCTTTTGGATAATAACTTTTTGATAGCCAACAGCGCTTGCAACTAACCGATACTCACCGGGAGAAATATTATTAATAAAATAATAGCCGTCAAAATCGGCGGCAGCGCCTAAAAAAGTTCCCTCAACAACTATATTTGCCCCGATGATCGCTTCACCGGTCTCGGCATCAACAACTTTCCCGGAAATTTTTCCGGTTTGTCCGGCAAATAGAGTGGCTGAAAAAACGAAAAGGAAAAGCGAAAAAAGAAAACTCTTTCTTGCTGTTTCGTTCACGCTGAAAAGAAACTTCTCCTTTAGTGAATATGTAGTTTGCATACGTCTTTCTTCCTAAAAAAATGGATAACTAATATTTTGCAGAATGAATATTTTTCTTAGTGTTTCTTTGTGCCCTTAGTGCCTTAGTAGTGAGAAAACCTATACCACTAAGGCACGTAGAACACTTAGTTTCACTAAGTAAAGACGGGGCATGTCGCCAAAGCGCCACAAGTTGCCCCGTCTCTACGATGAAATTATTTAAGCAGCATCATTTTTTTGATACTTTGGAATGAACCTGCTTCTAATTTATAGAAATACATTCCGCTGGCAAGGCTGCTTGCATTAAAGCTAACCGTATGGCTGCCTGCTGTTTGATATTGATTTACTAAGGTTGAAACCTCACGTCCAAGAACATCAAATATTCTTAACGAAACCAGTTCAGGATTCTGAAGTGAATAAGTGATCTTCGTTGAAGGGTTGAATGGGTTCGGATAATTTTGTGCTAAGTTGTAATTATCAACAACCATATTTGGATCTTCAACATCCACAGTTTCTCTGTTCCCGATCCATGTCCATGTCCAAAGTGAAGGATTATTCCACGACTGGTCATTATTAAACGGAGAATAGCATAAAACTAACTCTCTATCACCGGTTGCATCAGCATCGTTTAGTGAGAAATCAAAAGGAATTTTCATTCCTTCGGCAGGATGCAAAACACTATCTTTATCACCGGCATAACCCCAATTACGTTTTTGGGCTATGTCAAACAATGGAATTTTGGCTTCAAATATATATCCCGGTGTAAACTTCTGTCCGAAATAATAATTAGCGCCCGGTAACAACAAACTGTCGCTGCTGCCTGTTGTAACTTTTTCTTCGTCAAAACGAATTTCATAATGAGGAGTAGCGCCTCGTTTATAACCAGAGAAATTAGTGCTATGAGAATCGAACATTCCGATGTATAAATTGATTGCATCATTCATCCAGGGGTCGCCTCTTTTTTTCCAGCTATAAATGTCATCGGTAACATCTGCAGCAAAGTAAAAATTATCTTGATCCATGGCTAAATAAGCTATCACGCTGAAATCTTGATCTCCGTCAAGTTTTCCGCTTCCTGCCGGGAAACCGGTTCCCTCAGACTGAATAATTCTAATTTGTGGAACACCTGCCCAGTCTGTCAAATCTCCGTCAGCTTTAAAATTAACCGGAGCGGTCTTTGCAATAGTAGGAACTCCTTTTGCTAAATTTACTGCCGGAGTAGTTAAGAAACCGGGGAGAGAAAAATTCCCGGCAGCGTCTTTACAAACAACAGCATAATAATAAGCAACATTCACATCGGTATTTGGCGCTCTCAGTATTTGTTCTATGATTTGTGTGTTTTCTGCAACACTTAATTTAAGTACTTCGGCTTTAGTAATATCGGTTATCGGTTGATCTGAATAATAAAGATCATACGCTTCACCGGCTTCACCGGGAACATCTAACCAGGTAACTAAGTTTTGATAACTTCCCTGAACTACACTTATTCCGGTTACTGCTTTTGGAGCGACGAGATCAATCTTAGGAGTACCGGTCCAAATTTCACTCATATAAATAACTTTTCCGGCAATTGCTGAAGCTTCAGCCATGAATCCGAAAACGCCGACATGTGCAGTATCAAAACCTGTTGTGCCGTCTTGTAAAACAAAGTCATTTAAAGCTAAAACATATTGATGCCATTGGTCATCGGCAGTAGGTTGAAAAACTTTACCGACTTTACCGCCACCGCCTTCAAATTGCATACGAAGCGCCCCTGTTCCTTCCTGAACTTTCATTTTGAATTTTAGAGAGTCTATGCTCCAGGACCATGACATGTCATAAGCAGGGGAAATGTTAAAGCCGCCTCCTGTCCATCCGTTACCCCATTCATTTCCTTGAACCCATTTAAGAGCATTTAATTCAGGAATGGGTCCTGCACCTTCTACCAATTCAATGGTTGACTGCCCCCAACCCCAAGGAGCTCCAAGAGCGGTGGGTAAAGTTTTCCCATTAAAAAATATAGTGGCAACAGATCTTCTTCCTTCAAGCGTTAAATTATCCCATAATAAAGATCCGGTTGACTTTATAGCGGAATCTCCGCCTGTGGTTCCATATACCATTGCAAATTCAAAACCTTTAATATTTTCAAGCTGAAGTTCTTTATCTCCATCTCCAAATTGAAGAGTGAAACCCTTTGTATTATCAGTATTTCGTTCAAGCGGAATGTCAACTTCTAACCATTCACTTGATGCATCTTTAAAATCAATATTAATTTTATGTAACCAAAGGTCTCTCATACCTGCAGCATCAATCTCAGCCATTTTAAATTCGATAGTTGTCGCACCCGCTACAGTCATAAGAGCAGGACTAAGAACTTTATAGCGGAGTTTTAGATGAGTACCGCCAGAGAGATCCATATAAGGTACTGAGTCGGTCTGACCAGGTTTATAAGTTGTTCTTACAACATATCCGCCCCAACCGTCTTGGGCTTGAATTTTGTAATCAATCCTCATAGAGCCGGTACCTTCAACATGAGCGGTATCAGTTGTTAAGTTGCAAAATGAGCCAGGTCCATTTGTAAAAAAGTTATCATTCAGTACGGGGGGATCGAGAAAAAATGGTCCAACCGCATTGTCGAAACTTTGAATTAACTTTTGAGCTTGAGTTACTTGAATAAGGCTCAAAAGAAAAATGAAAATGAAAAGTTTTTTCATGACTTTTCTCCTTTGTTAGTTAGTTGTTATGTGTTTAGTACCAAAATATTAATTAGGAATTAGGAATTAGGAATTTTCTTTCCACTTTTTGTTTTCTCAATTCCAAAGGCTCCAGAGACCGAGAATAATTAACAAAATAAAAGCTGACATTACAAGGTTTGATCTGTCTCTGCTGACCGAACCTAAATGATTTAAATTGAATTTAATTTCTCTAAACGTATCGGGGAATAAAAAAGATACGCGTGAAATTTCTTTCCTTTCCGGTTTAAGAGCAAAACTTAACACAAGAATCAGCGCCGAACAAAATAAAAACAGTAGTATGGCAAAATGCAAAAAATTGATTGAAACAAAATTGATAAGTAACGATGAACTCGTCATATTCATTTGCACAAGAAGCTGCGCTGATAAACGTAATATCCCGATTATTTCACCAATAATCAATGTCCAAATTGCGGCTCTTCCTGTAATTTGTTTAAAGAGCAGACCGAAAATAAAAACTGCAGTAATCGGAGGACTGATAAAAGCCTGCACATTTTGCAAAAACAAATAAACTTGAGAACTGATCAGCTTAACAAAAGAAACCATTAAAATAGCTCCGACTACCGTTACCATTGTAGCTAATCTACCAATAAGAACCAATTTTCTTTCGGAAGATTCGGGGTTTCTCGGTTTATAATAATCATTTGTAAAAATTGCTGAGGAACTGTTAAAGGCACTTGCCAGTGAGGACATTACCGCTGCAAGTAACCCTGCTACAACAAATCCTTTTACGCCGACAGGCAACAAATTGCCGGATATTAAAGCCGGATACGCATCATCCCCTTTTGCTTCGGGATAGAGAACTGCGGAAATTAATCCTGGTAAAACTAAAATAAATATCGGACTGATTTTAAGGAAAGCGGCAAGTAAAGAACCGCGCCGCGCATTTTCAATGTTTTTTGCGCTCAACAATCTTTGCACAATAAATTGATCTGTACACCAATACCAAAAAGCAATTATCGGCGCACCAAAAATAATTCCCGTCCAAGGATAATCAGGGTCGGAAATCCCTTTAAACATTGAAAAGTAATCTGCCGGCAATTTCGCTTGCAGCGCAGAAAATCCTCCAACTTCATGTAAGCCGAAAAGTGTTAGGGTTAACGCACCCAAGATCATTAAAATTGCCTGCATGTAATGAGTTTTAACTATAGCTGTAGCGCCTCCGGTAACGCTGTATATTCCTGTAATTAACACAATAATAATTGCCGATGTATAAATGTTTATTCCGAATATTTTTGTAAATAGAAGACCGCCTGCAAAAAGTGTAACGGTTATTTTTGTAAAAAGATACGTTGCAATAGAAATTACTGCAAAAAGTTTTCTGCTTCTTCTATCAAATCTTTTTTCAAGAAATTCGGGCATAGTTTGTACACCGCTTTTTAATAAGATCGGGGCAATAAACCATCCCAAGAGAATTAAGATAAATATTGCCATAAGTTCAAACTGCGCAACTGCAAAACCTCTTGAAGCGCCAGCACCGGCTAATCCAACAAAATGCTCACTGGAAATGTTGGTTGCAAAAATTGATAACCCAACTGCAACCCAGCCGCTGTTCCGTCCTGCTAAAAAAAAATCTTCGGTAGTTTTTTCTTTCTTCCGTGAATAGTAAAACCCAATGCTGAGCACAACCGCTAAGTAGGCTACAAGAATTAAACTATCGAAAATTGAAAAAGACGCTGCCAAAATTTTCCTTTTATAAAATAAATATTTAATACACAAAAGATGCCAAGAGTTTTCTTTGCGCAAAGAATGAAAATTCTTCCTTTTTACAATGTTTAAATCTTATTTAGCCCCCTTGATTTATTAGAATAATAAGCCGCCCTTATTAATTTGATAAATTTCTTTAAGTAAGTCAATGAACTTCTTTGAAAATGGCGCTCTGTTTTTATTGAATTAGTGTCCATGTTCTGAACAATTATCCACCTCAGCGGATTGCCACAGGGTTGCAAAGACGATAAGAAATCACATAAATACGTAAAGTGATCTAATAAGTTATGTTATGCAGTCAATACGCAAAACTCTTAATCTTAATCTTTTTCTTAATCTGAATTAGCTGTCAAAAAACGAGTAAGATTATGATTAAGATGATTTTCATCACCAACAGTCTAACGAGACTTATTAACACGGCTTAGGCAACAAACTATTTGTCAACCACTTTTAGCGGTAACCAAACTTTTAATGGTCCACCGGTTTGGCTTGCATCTGCAAAAGGAACCAATATTAATTTATGTTTTACATTCTTCTTTTTATTATTAACTGCGATTATTGTGTAAGCCTGTTTCCCGATCCATTGCTTAGGCAATAACCTTGCGCTACTTTTATCGTTAAGTGATTTTATGAGCAGCCTTAGTTCTGATTTTTGAAGAGAGTCTTTAAACAATTCATGATTTAGTGAATTATCAAATGCCAAAACCTGAGGACCTCTTTCAACCGCAATTTGACCAGGATAGCTTTTACCACCTGTCTTCATTTTAATAGGAATTTTAAAAGATACTTTAATTTTTTCACCCGACTTCCACACACGCTCAATCATTAAATATTGATTTGGTGCGCCTCTGTATTCTTTGCCTCCAACTTTTGCTTTAAAAGATGTTGACCACGATGGGACTCTTAGAGCAACGGAAAACGATGCAGTTTGAGAAGTGTTAATTTTTATGATAACATCCCCGCTTTCCGGAAAATTACTTTCAACTTGTAATGCCACTTCAATTTCTTTTTTATCAGCTGTAGTAATTTTTCCTTTGTAGGTTGCCGGTTCATAGAGCATCAACGTTGGAATATTTTTTACATTACCAAAAGTAAAATATGGAATCATTGCTATTCCGCGGGGAATGCTTGATGTGCAGCAACTTATATAACAGATGAAAGGTTTTTTATCCATCAGCGGAGTGTAATAACTGATGCATCCGGTCTCAGGATTTTCTGCACCCAACAAATGGTTATAAATTGATTTTTCAATTTGTTCAAGATATTTCAAGTCTCCGGTAACCGATAAGAGATTTTGATTCAGTTGAACCCACGTGGTTGTAACGCATCCTTCGCCAATATGATCTTTATCGGCTGCAGGCAGTACTTCATCGTCCTGGAAATGTTCCCACGAACTAGTCGTTCCGGTAATATAAAGTCTTTTGGATACAATATCATTCCAAGCGATCAACACCGGCTTCAATAGATGCACATCGCCTGTTACACAATACAATTTCATTAATCCAACCAGATTTGAAAGCATTTCATACGCTTTACCGTTTGCCACTTTATTTACTTTGCCGGTTGATACTAATGCACTGATAATTTTGGGACCATTGTTTTGCTCCCATGCATCAAGAATATAATAACAAAAATCCAAATACTTTTTTTCGCCGGTATATTTATATAGTTCAACCATCGGGTCCAAGACGCTTGTTGCTGCCATTCCAACATGTTCTCCGGCAAGAATTATATCACGCTGCCCGGATTTATTTCCAAAAGTAGTATACAACAAATCCCCAATTCTTTTACAAGCATCAAGTGCGGGTTGATAACCGGTTGTAGTATAATAAGCGAGCAAGCCATACAAATTATATTTATGCGACCATACATCCCAGCTTGTCCAATAAGTATCCGGTGTGTAAGTTCCCAAATAACCATCTTCTAATTGCGAGTTAACAAGCTCGTACATCATTCGATCCATTTGCTGTTTCAGTCTGGCATCGTGTGTGTTTTTCCAGACATTACAAGCGGCTTCCAAATATTTTCCGACATGCTCGCCACCCCATGCATGATTACCCGGTCTATGTAAATAGGCGTCTATCATTCCATCTTCATCAACTTTTAAAAGCCGCTCTTCCAGATTTTGTGTAAGGCGTTTGCCAAGATACCCTTGCAATTGTTGATCCTGAAAAGGAATTGAAGTAAAAACATCCTGAATTTTATTCTCTACAACTACCTTTGGTTCCTCGGCAACTTCAATTTCAATGTGTCTATCAGCTAAATAAAACTGCTCGCTTTTCACAATAACAGAACTTTCATCTTCTTCAACCTGATAACCGACTTTGAGAAACACTTGTCCTTTTCCAGGCTGGTAATTTGAAAACGTGATTACCGTTTCAGAATCTTTTTCTTGTGGAGTTTGGACAGGCTTTGCTTCAGTAAACAATTCTTTCCCGGATTTATCTTGAACCCGATATTTAATTTTTCCTTTAAGAGAAGCATTTCCCCGATTAACAAATTTTATACTGGTTACAAATCCATAATTATCAGTTTCTGTTATGGTCTGCTGAACTGAAATAAAATCCGACCAGTTTATAGGTCCGATTGTATAAGGACCCAGGTACATCCCAATCCCTCCAATATCAGGGCTAAAAACTCTAACTGCAATTACATTTTCCTTATCCCACTGAACTTCGTTTTCTGAAATAATATAAACGCGATTTGTATCCCATTTGGTTTCATAATTAGGAGGCAATGAACCTGTTTGTCCAATTAGTTTGCCGTTAAAAAAAGTTTGATCAACATCGTCGATCTTGCCGAGACATAGTTTAACTCCTTTACTTTTTTCGGCGGAGTTTTTCATGCTCGAAGGAATTACAATTTTTACACGATACCAGGAATAAACGTCCGCTTCTACTCCAGCAGCGGACCAGCTTGTACTAACTTGTTTAGTTCCCCAATCAGCGTCATTAAAAGAGAGACTTGCCCATTCCGGATCGTCTCCTAATTTAAATTTCCATTCGTTTGGTAATTGAAATACTTGCGCTTGCGTGGCATTGAAAATGATTATCGAAAAAAACAAATAATGCCGAATTAACAGTTTGGGAAAAATTGATTTCATATCACTTACTATTTTAGATTGCAGTTTGAATGATTCGTGTTCAAAAGAAAGTACTGCTAATAACCTATGAAAAAGTTATAAGAGGGACAAAAACTTAATTATTTATTATTACGACATTTGTCGCCAGACATTTTTTCGATACTTTGAAATGAACCTGCCAACCAAATTTTTTAGTCTCCGAATTTTCTGTCCCTTTGATTTGATAAAAATAGAATCCGGAACTTAGCGGACTTCTAAAATTGTTTAATACAATCCAATCGAAATGTGCGGATTTTTTTCCGGTTTCCCTAATTCTGTAAAAGATATTTTCATCTAAAAGATTATAAACTTAAAAAGCAGTTTTTCATTATTCGGCAAAGAGAATGATATGGTCGTCATTATGTTAAACGGAAGTGACTAAATAAAATGATTGCCCGAAAGCAGCTTCATTTTTTCTTCCATAAAACAAGCCTCCCAAAAGGGAGGCTTGAGGTACAATACACAATACATAACAACAACAGAACAGGAAATTATTTGAGCAACATCATTTTTTTGATACTTTGGAATGACCCGGCTTCCAATTTATAAAAGTACATTCCGCTGGCAAGGCTGCTTGCATTAAAGCTAACCGTATGATTGCCTGCTGTTTGATATTGATTTACTAAGGTTGCAACTTCACGCCCAAGAACATCAAATATTCTCAACGTTACCAATTCAGGATTTTGAAGAGAATAATTAATCTTTGTTGACGGGTTAAACGGGTTCGGATAGTTTTGAGCTAAGTTGTAATTATCTACAACGTAAGCATCTTCAACTCCGTTAGGATCCACAAACATTTTGTTCCCGATCCAAGTCCATAACCATAGTGAAGGGTTGCCCCATGACAGGTCATTGTTATATGGTGAGTAGCAAAGAATGCCTTCACGACCACCGTCAGTAGCCGTACTTCCACCGTCATTATCATTTATTGAGAAATCGATCGGGATTTTCATTCCTTCCGCAGGAACGAAAACACTGTCTAAAGCTCCACTATCACGACGATGAGCTAAATCAGCAAAAGGAATTTTTGCTTCGATCATGTAACCAGGTGTGAATTTTGCTCCGAAATAATAATTAGGGTCGCCATTGATGGCCAAACTATCTGCATTGGCTCCACCTTCCATTCGAATTTGTTTTTCGTCAAATCTAAAATGGTAATGTGGGATGGCGCCTCTCTGATATGTCGCGAAAGAAGTGTTGTGAGAATCGAATAAACCAAGGAAAAGATCAACACAATCGTTCTGGTAGGAAGAAACAGAAGTCAACCAGGTGTATATATCATCGGTTATATCGGCGGCAAAATAGAGATTGTCTTTATCCATCGCAATATATGCGATCAGACTTAAATCAGCGTCACTAGTGATGGGTTTGTTGGCAACGGCGAAACCGGTACCGTCAGATGTAAAAATTCTAATCGGTGCAATGCTTGTCCATTCAGTTAAATCTCCATCAGCTTTAAAGTTGGCAGGTGCAGTTTTAGAAATAGTTGGAACACCTTTTCCGGTATTTGTAGTCGAAGTATTTAAGAAAGCAGGATCAGAAGAATTTCCCGCTGCGTCTTTACAAACAATTGCATAATACTTTGTAACATCCTGATCTGTATTCGGTGCACGAAGAATTTGTTCAACAATTTGTGTGCCATGTGCAACACCCAATTTAACAACTTCAGCTTTTGTAACATCGGTTATCTGCTCATCTGAAGAATAAACATTATACGTTTCACCTGTTTCACCGGGAACGTCCGTCCATGTAACTAAATTTTGGTAAGTTCCATTTGTCGTCCCAAGGTTTGCCGGAGGAGGAGGAGCAATTACATCAAATACAGGATTGCCTGACCACATTTCAGTTAAGTAAATTACTTTTCCGCCAATGCCAGCACCATTAGCCATTACTCCCAGCAAATTTACCTTGGATGGGTCAAAGCCCGTTGTTCCGTCTTGATTGGCAAAATCTTTTAACGCCATAACATATTTATGCCATTGGTTATCAGCGATAGGCTGAAAAACTGTACCAACTTTCCCATCGGCGCCGCTTTCAAATTGGATACGAACTGGGGTTACTCCCTCTGCTGCCTTCATTTTGAATTGAAGAGAATCAGTTGCCCAGGAACTTGACATGTTGAAAGTTGGAGAAATATTCCATCCGAAACCATCCCAAGCATCGCCTTGAGTCCATTTAAATGCACTTAATCCAGTAACTGGTCCAGCATTTTCTTCTAATGAAAGTGAACAGCCCCAAGCCCAGTAATTTCCAAGTGCTGCAGGAGTCGCTTTTCCATTAAAGAAAACGAAAGGAATTGGTACGTTTCCGGATCTTACAAACCCGTCAAGTTTTAATTCGAGAGAGTCTGCAGGAATATTGGCGTTAGGATCCCAACCGGATGTTATGAACCCGATATTCCAACCAATCAATTTATCATAATTCAATTTATGATCGTTCCAGGTAAATCCACCCCAGCCATAAGGAACCATAACAAAACCGCTGTCTCCTGGGGCAAGGGTGCCGTTTTTAGAATCGATTTCATGAAGGGGAATCTTAAGTTGATACCAGTCTGTAACCGCATCAATGGCAACAAAATTATCCATAACATAGGATTCAGTAGTGTTGCTCGGGGCATCCCGATCAAGAAGTGTAACCCTAAAAAGCATATTTTCCGGATGAGTAGGAGCTTTAACAACTTTAATCCAAATTTTTAAAGTATCGTTTGCGCTCCAATCCGCTGTTTGACCTTCCGGAAGTCTGTATAGTAATTGCGAATAACTTCCCCATTGATGAAGAGCACCAATAGATGTTACTACATCTATAGAGGCTGTACCTTCCACCTTATCAGCCGAATCTGTTGTAACTGTTTGATAGCTTGTGGCATTCTCAACATTTCCCGTCCACACAAAATTAGTATCTGCAGAAATGTTGTCGAAGCTTTCAATCATGGTCTGCGCGTTAGCTATAAAAGACCAAGAAAGAAAAAGAAAAACGAAAAGTTTTTTCATGACTTTTCTCCTTTGTTAGTTAGTTGTTAGTTGTTTAGTTCAATGAAACAATTCAATTAATTAAAATAAACAAATCTATAAAATGCTTTTTCAACTTATTTCCAAAGACTCCAGAGACCAACAATACATAATAAAATAGATGCCGACATTACAAGGGATGATCTGTCTCTGCTGACCAAACCTAAATGATTCAACTGAAAATGTTGGTTGTAAAAATTGATAACCCAACTGCATCCTAACCACTATTTCTTCTAGCTAAAAAATAACCTTCGGTAGTTTTTCTTACTTCCGCGAATAGAGAAACTCTATGCTTAGCCCTACCTCTAAGTAGACTACTAAGATTAAACTATCGAAAATCGAAAAAGACATCGCCAAAACTTTTCTTTATAAGGCAGGTATTTGAAACATAAAAGATGCCATGCATTTTTTTATAAAAGAATGAAAATTTCCAATTTTTCGATGATTAAATCTTTTTAAAGTGTTCTCTATTTATTAAAATAATAAGACGCGCTTATTAATTTAATAACTACACTGCGCCGTTTGGTGAAAAGAGATTTGCTTAAACCTTCTGGCAGTTCACTAAAAGAATTCTTTTTATTTAGAATCTTAAAACAGGTTAAGAGAAAAACGAGAAACAAGCAGAAGACACGTTATATCGGACAATTGACCAAACGAAACTTATTAAACGGCATAGATAATGCTATATGCATGCTGTATTTGTTCAGCGCAGAAGTAAAAACAAATTAAGAGAACTCAATCCGGTTAGAAGGAAATGACTTTTCATCAAAACTCTCTATCGTAAATGGAATCAATTATGAAAACCAAAATAAAAATTATTGGATCAGTCCTAATTTTGTTGACGATGAACTTATTTGCAGGTCCGGTGCTTCTAAACAAAGCAGGTTATTTAGTTAACTCAACAAAAATTGTTTTTCTAACAGCATCATCCGATAGTTTTTTTGTTGCCGATGCATCAAGTGGCGCAATTGTTTTTCGCGGTAAAACGGAATTTGTAAAGTCCAACGACCCCGCAACCGGGTTAGCGATAAATAAAGGAGATTTTAGTTCGTACGTACAATCAGGAAAATATTATATCATCGATAAGCTTGGAAATAAATCTTCGCAGTTTCTCATTGCCGATACCGTTTTTAATTCTGTTTACAAAAAATCTCTTAAAGGATTCTATTTTCAGCGATGCGGCGCGCCATTACTTCAACAGCAGGCGAGTATTTATGCGCATGTGCAATGTCATACCTCCGATGGAACATTTCATTCCAGCACAGACACAACCGGAAACCTTGGCGCAACCGGCGGTTGGCATGATGCCGGTGATTATGGAAAATATATTGTGAACGCCGGTATTTCTGCCGGAACATTATTAATGGCTTACGAAATGTTCCCCGATAAATTCACGTACGACGATCTTAACATTCCGGAAAGTGGAAATTCTGTGCCGGATATTTTAGATGAAATCCGCTTTGAACTGGATTGGTTTTTCAAAATGCAGCGTGCTAACGGCGCGGTATTTACCAAGTGTACCCGTGAACAATTTGAAAGTTTTGTAATGCCACAGTTCGATACCGGTAAAAGATATATTTATACTCCCAGCAGTACCGCAACGGCAGATTTTACAGCGGTTATGGCAAGGGCTTACCGTGTTTTCAAAAAGTATGATGCTGCTTTTGCGGATAAATGCTTGGACGCAGCAAAAAAAGCATGGACTTATCTTGAAGTCCATCCTCAAATTTTTCCAACCGGAGGTTTCAAAAATCCAACAGGTACCGCAACAGGAGAATATGGTGATTCAAATGATGGTGATGAAAGGCTCTGGGCTTCCGCAGAATTATTTATCAGCACAACAGAAAATATGTATCACACTTATTATTTAGCGAACTATAAAACGAACGGTTTATTTACTAGAAGCATGTCGTGGCCATCAATGGCGCCTATGGCAAATCTAACTTACTTATTCGGAACAATTCCACAGATCGATCAATCAGTTCAGACAGAACACAAAACTGCATTGAACAATTATTGCGCTACACTTGTTGCCCGGGGAAAGCTTGATGGATTAGGTGTTGTTCTCCAAACAAGTGAATACTATTGGGGAAGCAACTCCGAAGTGTTAAACAAAGCAATATTACTTATTGCCGGTTATCAACTTACCAACACAACGGAGTATTACGAAGCTGCATTAACTCAGTTCAACTATATTTTAGGCGCTAACGGAAATGATATTTCATTTATTACCGGAATTGGTGATAAGCGAATGATGCATCCACATCATCGCCCTTCACAATCGGATCCCGTTACCGAACCCGTCCCCGGTTTAATGGCGGGTGGACCAAATAAAAATCGTGATGATGATTATATGAAGCTGAATATTCCTAGTTCAACTCCACCGGCACTTTGTTATGTTGATAACTGGCAGAGTTATGCTTCTAACGAAATATGTATCAACTGGAACGCCCCGCTAGTTTTTGTTGCCGGATATTTTAACAACGGTTCTTTAGCTGTTGAAGTAGAAAAAGATATGGGAAAACTTCCAACTGAATTTCATCTCGATCAAAACTATCCAAATCCGTTTAACCCAAGTACGATTATTGGGTATCAGGTATCGGTAAACAGTTATGTTACGTTTAAAGTTTATGATACTCTTGGAAAGGAGGTAGCGACATTGGTAAATGAAGAAAAACAACCTGGCAGTTATGAAGTTTCTTTCAGCCCACAACAAACAACGAGCAACAAACAAATTGCAAGTGGAGTATACTTCTATCAACTTCGAACAGGTGATTTTGTGCAAACAAAAAAAATGATAGTTTTGAAATAGGCCTATAGCTTTGAGCTTCAGTAGAAGGTTTAAATGATACCGCATACTTTTCTAAAAACAACGATTCAACGGAACCAATTACAATTCACTCAATCCTTGTCATTTTGCAATCTGTTTTTAATGCGATTTGATTACGTCTTACATGCGGTCCAAAAGACATATTGAGTTGTGACTAAATCGATACCACCAGAATCAAAAACCCATTCATCCATTCGTCCTACGACAGAGATGTCATTCTTTATTTGAGCAAAATCATCTTTTTAATTTTAACGTAATTCCCGGATTGGAATTTGTAAAAATACGCTCCGCTAGCAAAGGCTTTACCACTAAAAGAAACATCATATGTTCCCGCCTCTTTTACCTCATCAACCAATGTAGCAACTTCCCTTCCAAGTATATCAAACACTTTAAGAGAAACTCTGCCACTTACGGGTAGCTGATAGCTTAATTTTGTTTCCGGATTGAACGGATTCGGATAATTTTGGTTTAAATTAAATTCCCTCAGATTAATATCTTCATCCTCTACCGCAGTAATGTTTACAGCTGTTTTAGTATTTGCATACAAATCGCTGACTTCCTGATAAGTTAAAGCTTTTTTGAAAATTTGCACGTTATCTATTTTTCCGCTAAAAAAAGAAGTCCCACTTTTGCCAAGTGTTGCAACCTGCCCTTTGTTCACAGTTCCGGTAAGCGGTAAAGTGCTTTTTAAAATTCCATTCATATAAATCTTCGCGTTTGTTCCATCATAAACACCAACGATATGCAGCCATTCGCCGGTTTTAAGATCTGCAGCATTGATTCCCGGTCTTGCGGCTCCACCAGATGTAGCCGCTTTAAATCGCAATTGATTATTTCCTTTATCTTCATAGATAACATAATTATCAGTTTCAGAATCGAAGATAGGACCAAAAGTTGCGGGAAGATCAGCAGGTAAATAATTTAAAACTGTCCAAACGGAAAGAGAAACTACTCCGCCCGGGAGATCAAATGAAGAAGATACTTGAAATTGCACATAATCATCAACTCCATCAAATTTCAGCGCGTTGCCAAGATATCCTTCTGAAATGGCAGGACCATTTTTAGCAACACCGTTATTGGCATTTGCAGAGGCATCCACTATAAGGGAATCGGTCCCAACTACTTTTATCTCTTCCAAACTGTAAGAGGCAACGATGTTTGCAGAAAGATTTTGGTGCCGGAAGATTGGTGAACTCTCCAAAATTGTATTTGGAGTTATTGCTTTGTCCTTAACATTCTTAACAGTTAACGTATAAGTTGTATCAACCAGTGGTGAAGTTGTAAGTATAACTTGTCTTTGATCCAGAGCCAATTTTGCGCTTACTACCTCAACTGATTTATCAACGGCATAATTTGCCATTGTCTCAGCAGTTGTCTTGTCTACTCTTTCACTAAATTCAACAAATACCGTTGAGGAATCATTGCCGGATGAGACGTAGGAAACTTCCGGCTTGTTTACATCAGCTCCGGTGGAGGCAGAAACTTCGTTACTGTAATTGACGCTTAAAATTCCGGCGGTGTTCCTTGCTTTTACTCTATAGAAGAATGTTTGATTTTCCGAATAAGTTTCTTCCACATATTCCGTAATCTTCCCTACTGTTGCAAGCAGTGTTGTTGGAGAAGAAACTCCATCACGATAGATAAGATAATTAGTGACACCGCTCTGTTCATCAATTGCTGCCTGCCAGGTAAGGGTTACTTTAGTAACTGAAATCACTGGAACATTTAAGACAACATCAGTGGGTGGCGTGTCATCCGCCAGGGCAATTAACACATCGGGTGCGTCAGTTGTAATACCATCGACAATAGTAGTTTTAATCAACGGGAACATTGCGTTCGCACTATTAATAGTCCATGCATTGTAAAGAACGTTTTTTGAATGTGCATAATCAATGATCGCTTGGGTAGTAGTTCCGCCGCTTCCAACCCATTCACCGCCAATATTTGCAACTTGATCAATATTAAAATTGGTGATTGTACCAAAAAGTTGAACTTTCATTGTAGGGTCCAGGGTCTTTACTTGAGATAATTGGGAAAGATTAAAACTTGAAACAATAACCCTCGTTTGCATACCATAGTCTTGAATCATTTTAACTACTTTTGCTACAGCAGTGGCATTTGTAGATTTAATTTCTGCAACTATTCCAATATTGTTGGGATCAGTTTTAGCGATGTATAATGCTTCAGAAAAAGTTGGGATTTTTTCTCCGGCAAAACTGGTGTTAAATTTACTTCCGGCATCCAATGCACGTAGTTGCGCGTAGGTCATAGCGCTTACAGTTCCCGATCCGTTCGTGGTCCGGTTAACTGTATCATCATGCATGATCATTAACGAGTCATCGCTCGAAAGCAGAATATCTAATTCAAAAAAATCAGCCTTTAATGCAACAGCCTTCTTCCATGCCGCTGCCGTATTTTCCGGAGCGAGATAAGAGCCGCCGCGATGAGCGATAACTTTTACACCGGCGAAACTGTTAGTGCTGAAAACTAAGGTGCAAACAGTTAAACTTAATTGAATCCATTTTTTCATGTGTATTCTCCTTTTATTTTTAAATTAAAAAGCTATATAAGAGTTGACAGAATTTCAAAATTCGTAGAACTTTTACTTAAGCAATATGAGCAAATTATATTATTGTTTTAAGAATGGCAATAGCGCGTTCGTGGTATCTTAAACGAAAATTTAAGGAAAAGACAACTGACTTATGTTAAGTGTAAGAAATGTAGAGTTATCCGCTTAAGCGGACCGCACAATCAATTCGCTTCAAACAACTGCTGTATTCTGCTTTTTATTTTGGTTGGTTTAAGATGCTGAAAACATTAAGTTTGAGAAGAATGAAAAATATATTTAGAAATAGCGCAATAAAAATTACAGCTCTCCTGCTTTTGGGATTTTTCATATTCTCGTTTTTACACTCAGAGTTAGGATTTTTAGATTACGACGGAGATAATCATGGCGCGCATGATTACTGTGAAATTGTCAAGAATACAAACACTCATTCAAATATCTTACGGGTAGAACTCCCGAAACTTGAAATTAACAAGGATATTTGTTTCCATTGTTTTGAAGAAATTGAAGCTACTGCCATACAGACTTCTTTTGAAATAACTGATCATCATCTTACAACAAAACCATTCCCCGAACTCTATTTATTAAATAGAACTTTTCTGATTTAACAAATCTCTATTCTTTTCATTGATCCCTTTACGGGATAACTCTATTTCCGCCATCAGCGGATAAGTTAATTTTATATAATATGGAGAAAGTATGTTGAGTTTTGCGAAATCCCGCATTGCGGGAAACAAACCTTTTGTTTTGTTCGCGGCTTTAGTGTTATCACTAAACCTTTTCGGACAGACGGAAATTAAAAAACTTAGTTTGAATGAAGCCATTGAAACAGGATTGAAAAATAATCCGGAAGTAAAAGGGGCAAAGGAAAATATTTCAGCTTCTAAAGGAAGGTTTTGGAGTGGAATATCATTACCTCAGCCGGAAGTTGGCGTTAGTTATGAATACGCGCCGGTGAACAGCAGTTTACGTAACTATAGCGAACGAACTTTTGAAGTTAGTCAATCTTTTGAATTTCCTTCAAATTACTTTTTGAAAGGAAGCAAATTAAACCAAGAAGAAGAGATTGCTGTTTATAAACTAAACTTGGCATTGAGAAGCGTTATCAATCAAGTGAAAACCAGCTACTACAAAATTCTGGCTAAACAATTCCATGTAAAATTTGCTGAGGAAAATTTATTAATATCGGAAGATTTTTTTAAGAAAGCGGAGATAAGACAGAATGTTGGGGAAGGGACGAATCTTGAAAGATTAACTGCAAAAGTTCAATACACAGAGGCGCGGAACAATCTGGAAGTTGTAAAGAACGAACTTACAACAGCATTTGCGGAACTGAATTACTCACTTGGATATGGGAAACAAAGTTATGAATCGAATTTCAGTTTAACAGATTCGCTTGTATTTGTCGATCATAAAATTATTTTAGAACAAATATACAAATCTGTGGAGGCGACAAATCCTGAGATTAAGATTGCAGAATTAAATCATGGAATAGCATCGGTAGATCAAGGGCTTGCTGGGTCTTCACTACTGCCGAATATTAACCTGGCATATTTCAAGCAACAAGTCAATCGCAATAATGGCTTTTATGGAGCTTCGTTTGGCATTTCTGTTCCTCTTTGGTTTATGTTCGAGCAAAGAGGGAAAATTCAAGAAGCCGATGCAAATCAATCTATCGCGGAATCAGATCTACAATTAACAAAGAATGAGATCGCCTTAAAATTAAAAAGCGCTTTCACAGATCACGAGAATAATTTACAACAAGTAAAGCTATATGTAAATGACATTCTTCCGCAAGTCGAAGAGATTTACAGAACCGCAATAAAAAGTTACGATGCCGGAGAATTGACCTACCTTGAATACCTGCTGGCAAAACAGACTTTGATAAGCTCGCGGAATAATTACATCAATGCTTTATTCAATCATTATCAATCGGTATTTCGGATTGAAGAAATAGTCGGGCAAAATATTATTGACAAATCAGAATTGGAGAAATAAATGAAAGCAAGTATCAAATTATTAATAACTGCAAATGTATTAGCGTTTGCACTTTTGGGATGCGGCAGTAAAGAAGAATCTAAAAATGAAGAAAGCCAAAAAGAGCAGAGTGAAGTTGTGAAGCTTACCGCTGAATCAATGAAGCAAATAAAATTGGAAACCGTGACGGTAACATTTCAACCGTTTACCGGATATCTAACAATCCCGGCAAAGGTAATCACTAACCAGGATAACGAAGCGCAGATCGGTTCGCTTGTTCAAGGAAGAGTGCATAAAGTATTTGTTAGGGTTGGAGATTATGTCAAATCAGGACAAATATTAATGACGGTTGAAGGTCTGGACATTGGGCAGATTAAAGCCGGTTTCATGATAGCAAAAGCCGCACTTGATTATACAAAAGCAAATTCTGAAAGACAGAAAAAATTATTCGATGAGAAAATAGGATCACAAAAAACACTGCTGGAAAGCCAGGCTGAATATGAAAAAGCGCTTGCAGAATATAAAGCTGAAGATAAAAAGATTCACTCTGTTGGACTTAGTGATGAAGATGTAACTGACGGAAAGGCGAGTGAAGAACATACATCAGGTACATTGCCAATCAAATCATCAATCAACGGTGTTGTGGTCGAAAGGAATGTTGTTATCGGGCAGGTAGTTGACGCAACTACAAATGCTTTCAAAGTGATTAATACAACTACAGTTTGGGTTGATGGGCAGATTTATGAAAAGGATATAACTAAGATAAGTCAGAAAACAAATGCATTATTCACATCGGCAACTTATCAGAACGAGAAATTTAACGGAAGAATAATATACATCGGTCAAACTGTTGACGAACAGTCAAGAACAATTACAATACGTGGTGAGTTTAACAACGCGAACAATAAATTGAAGCCGCAAATGTTTGGTGAATTAAAGATACCGGTTGGTTCAAATGCCAAAGCAATTATGATCCCGGCTGAAGCCGTTGTAAAAGAAGCAGAACAAGAATATGTTTTTGTTCAAACAAGTGATCTCAGCTTTACTCAAAGAATTGTAATTACCGGATCAAACCTTGATAACCGCATTGAAATTAAAGAAGGATTAAAGGAAGGCGAAAAAGTAGTGTCGAAGGGTGTCTTCTATTTGAAGAGCGAACTGAAAAAAGATGAATTGGCGGGAGACTAAACTAATGTTAGAAAAAATAATTTCATTAACGCTGAAGCAGAGAGGAATGATAATATTTCTTTCACTGCTGATAGTTGTGTTCGGATTGTATTCATATCTGACTTTGCCGATTGATGCTTTCCCGGATGTAACAAACATACAAGTTGAAGTAGTAAGCCACGCGGATGGACTTTCCGCAATAGAGATTGAACGGAATGTAACTTACCCGATTGAAATGGCAATGCGTGGTTTGCCGGATGTCGAACAAATGCGGTCGGTAACTAAGTTCGGTCTTTCAATAGTAACCATAGTATTTAAGGATAATGTTGATATTTATTTTGCACGTCAGTTAGTTTTTGAGCGATTGGGTGAAGCAAAAGAAAGTGTTCCCATAGGCGTTGAAGTTGCTATGGGACCAATTGCTACCGCAATGGGAGAAATTTATCAATACACACTCGTAGGGAAGATGCCAAGCGATTCTCTTGCAAAGATTGCTTACTTAACAAACTTGAGAACAATTCAAGAGTGGATCATAACACCGCAATTAAAAAGCATTGCCGGAGTAAATGAAATAAATTCTTTCGGCGGTTACTTCAAAGAGTATCAAGTAATTGTATCGCCGGAAAAACTGTTAAAGTATGCTATAACAGCGGATGATGTCTATTCAGCGGTTGAGAACAATAATCAAAATGTAGGCGGAAATATTCTTGAAAGGAATTCCGATCAATATATCGTTCGCGGAGTCGGTTTGATTAAGAACATTAGCGATATAGAAAACATTGTTCTGAAATCTCACGGAGGAACACCAACTTACGTAAGAGACGTTGCTGAGGTTAAGATTGGCGAAGCTGTGCGAATGGGAGCTGCGATGATTAACGGGAAAGATGAAGCTGTAGGCGGAATTGCAATGATGCTGCGCGGTGAGAATAGCCGTGAAGTTGTTAAACGTGTAGTAGAAAAAGTTAGAGAAATAAATGAGAATAACATCCTACCGGATGGAATTAAAATGGTTCCTTATTACGATAGAAGCGATATTGTAAACGCAAGCGTTAATACTGTAAATAAAGCGTTAATTGAAGGAGCGATACTTGTCTTAATAATCTTGTATTTATTGTTAAGAAGTTTTAGAGGAGCTGCTGTTGTATTGATTGCATTACCTCTTTCACTGCTTGTTACATTTGTTGTTATGAAGCTTGTAGGACTCAGTGCAAACTTAATGTCGCTCGGCGGACTTGCGATCTCAATTGGAATGATAATAGACGCAACAATAATTCAGGTGGAAAATGTGCAGAGGCATTTAAGCGAAAGTGGAAATGAACATCCAAAATTATTAACTGTTCTTAAAGCAGTGCTGGAAGTTAGAAAGCCAAGCATCTTCGGTGAATTGATCATTGCAATTACATTTATCCCAATTCTTTCATTGGAAGGGATTGAAGGAAAGATGTTCGGTCCGCTTGCCAAGACAGTTGCAATTGCTCTTCTATCCTCATTGTTCCTTTCAATCTTTGTTATACCGGTTCTCTGCTCAATGCTCTTAAAGTCGCAGCCGGAAAAAGAAAGTATAATAATGAAGTATGCAACGAAAATTTATCTGCCGCTTTTAGAATACGTAATGAAGAAAAAAATAATGATCTTAAGCGTTGCGGGAGTTTTCCTGGTAGCCGCTTTGTTGCTCTTTACAAGATTAGGAACGGAGTTTATTCCAACAATGGATGAGGGCGCATTCGATATGGATGTTGCTTTACTTCCGGGTGTATCACTTTCAAAAGCAATGGAAGTAAATCAACTTGCTGCACAGAAGATGAAAGAGTTTGATGAACTGGACGTGGTAGTATCAAAAACCGGACAAACCGGAGTCGCTATGGACACCAGAGGCGCAGATAAGACCGGTTATACCGGAATATTAAAACCGAAGAGCGAGTGGAAACGAAATATTACCAGAGAAGAATTGACAAATGAAATGCGTGCATCTTTGGAACAGATACCGGGGATTGGTTTTGGATTCAGCCAGCCGATACAATGCAGAATTGATGAACTTGTAGCCGGAACAAAAGCGCAATTGATTCTAAAACTTTTTGGCGACGATATTGATCTACTAAAAAGCAAATCGGATGAAATTGCAAAGGTTCTTTCTACAGTTAAAGGTGGAACAGATTTGATGACAGAAAAGGTTTCCGGGCAGCCATACTTAACTGTTAACATTGATAGAAATAAAATTGCGCGTTATGGTTTGAATATCAGTGATGTTCAGAATGTAATTGAAATAGCAGTTGCCGGAAAATCTGCTTCTAAATTTTATGAAGAGAATAGGAATTTTGATATAACTGTTCGTCTGCCGGAAGAGAAAAGAAATTCCATTGAAGCGATTGAAAATATATTAGTCCCTACAAAAACGGGAATGAATATTCCGCTTGCACAATTGGCTGATGTAACAATGATCGAAGGACCGGTACAGATTAGCCGCCAAGATGGAATTAGAAGAATAGGCATCGAGATGAACATAAGCGGAAGGGACATAGGCAGTTTTGTTGCTGAGGCAAAACAAAAGATAAAAGAGAATGTTCAACTACCGGCGGGTTATTATTTAGCGTGGGGTGGGCAATTTGAAAATCAGCAAAGGGCAATGAACAAACTGATGATAATCGGACCAATTGCAATCGGATTAATTCTGCTTCTCTTATTCGTTACTTTCAGATCCGTTCGCTTGGCATTATTGGTAATTTCCAACTTACCATTTGCTTTAATTGGTGGAATTTTCTCGCTCTACATCTCCGGATTGTATTTATCTGTTCCGGCTTCGGTTGGATTTATTGTTCTCTTTGGTGTTGCTGTGCTAAACGGTGTTGTGTTGGTATCGCAAATTTCGCAATTGCGTGAAGAGGGAATGGAATTGCAGGAAGCCATTAGGAAAGGAAGTCTTAACAGATTGCGTCCTGTGTTAATGACCGCATCAATTGCAATATTCAGTTTAATGCCGATGTTATTTGCCGGTGGAGCCGGATCGGAAATTCAAAAGCCGCTTGCAACTGTTGTTGTCGGCGGATTGATCACTTCAACTTTGCTTACGCTTTTAATTATTCCATCAGTTTATAGTTGGTTTGAAAAAAGAACGGTTGAAGGAGAAATGTAAATAATATTCTGCGGCTTATTACTTATGTAGTAAGCCGATCTTTTAAAATAATATGAGGAAAATAAAATGAAAGAGATAAAAGCAATAATAAGACCGTTCAAATTATTGGAAGTAACGGAAGCGCTTCTGAAGATTGAAGGACTTCCGGGTGTAACCGTATCTGAAATAAAAGGATTTGGGAAAAGCAGAGCTAAGAATGCAAAAGATAAAGTTACTTATGAACTGGTGGAATTTATTCCTAGAGTAAAATTAGAAGTAGTTGTTGTTGATGAAATGGCTGATGAAGTTGTAAATGTAATTCAAAAATATTCACATACCGGAAATACCGGCGATGGGAAAATAATCATTATTAATGTTGAAGACGTAGTAAAGATTAGAACGAATGAAAGAGGAACAGAGGCAATTTAATGAAGGATCAGAAAGAGAGTAGCAGTTTATAAACGAGAATAAATTTAATAATAAGATTGAACATAGTATAAAAACATCACAAAAAAGGAATGACAAAATGAAACAAATAAGTGTAAAATATTTTATGACAATTGCATTTGCGATCTTTATTTTGAGTGGATCACTCGAAGCAAAAAAAGAGAACAGCGGAGGAAATAATTCTACAGAAAAATGGTCGTACAATGCTTCCGATTGGTGCAATAAAAATGTGCCGACAACATATTACCTAACCTCAAAACAGATATCAAGTATTTTATATTTGAGATCAAAGTACAATGAAATTATACTACCGGAAATAGCGAAATTGGATCAATTACAAAAAGATATTGATAATAAATCTACCGGTTCGGTAAATAATGGTTCTAATGAAATTCAAAAATTAGAAGAAAAACTTTTTGAACTTCGTCTTGAAGCAAGAATCCAAATAAGAAGCCATCTCAGTCCAAAACAAATTACCTACTTCGATGATTTCGTTTTCAGCCATTGGTGGGAATGGAAACAACAATAAAAATATTTTACCAAAATATTTCGTTTTTCACGAATAATGGTTTTTGTTTTTGTCTTCCTATTTTGGTTAGGGAAAATTTTATTATTAAATAACGTTTAGAAGATGGGTTGGACAAAAAGGATAAAACAAGAAAAGAGTAATTAGTTCAATGAGAGAGAATATATGAATGGCTTAATTCACATAATTGCGGGTGCATTTTTACTGAGCATAGTTCATGCATCAATACCAAATCACTGGATTCCATTGGTAGCGTTATCAAAATCAGAGAAGTGGAGTGAAAAGTTTACAATGAGCGCAACAGCTATTGCCGGCTTTTCGCATACACTCAGCACAATAATAATTGGAATCATCGTAGGATTTTTCGGTTATAAACTATCATCTTCTTATGCTTTTATTGTCGGCGTAATTGCCCCGACAATTCTGATTCTCATGGGATTGGTTTATTTAATTATGAGCTTTAGGCAAAACAAACATCATCATCACCACGAAATTCATATTGACGATACAAGAAAGAAAACTACCTTTACGATACTGCTCACATTAATTGTCTCAATGTTTTTTTCTCCTTGTTTGGAAATTGAAGCCTACTTCTTTGTTGCAAGCAAACTCGGATGGGAAGGAATAATAGCTGTATCCATAGTTTACACATTTATCACAATTGCGGGAATGGTTCTGCTGGTTTGGCTTGGATTGAAAGGCGTTCAAAAAATCAAATCTCATTTTCTCGAACATCACGAAAAAACAATTACCGGGTTTCTATTGGTTTTCTTAGGAATGGCCGGATATTTTATCAGATAAATAAATTTAAATAGTTATATGAAACACAATCATAACCACTCACATGTACAGTTTGATTATAATAAAGCATTTGCTTTCGGAATCATTTTAAATACAATCTACATTATAGTTGAGTTTGTTTTTGGTTTGAGAATAAATTCAATGGCGCTGATTGCCGATGCCGGTCACAATTTAAGTGATGTCTTAGGCTTGCTGCTTGCGTGGGGAGCTTCTTACCTTGCAAGAACTTCTACTACGCATAGAAGAACGTACGGGCTAAGGAAATCAACTATTCTTGCTGCATTTTTTAATGCGATAGTTCTATTAATCGCAGTAGGGGCAATTTCAATTGAAGCCGTTAGAAAATTTATTACACCGGAACAGGTTGGAGGAACAACCATGATGATTGTTGCCGGAATCGGTGTTTTGATAAACGCTCTTACAGCACTTCTCTTCTTAAAGGGAAAAGAGAAAGATTTAAACATTAAAGGTGCATTCATGCATATGGCTGCCGATGCCGGAGTTTCGCTTGGAGTGGTTGTAGCCGGTTTGATTATCACTTATACAAATTGGTTGTGGCTCGATCCGGCAATGAGTTTAGTTATTGTTCTTGTAATTACAATCGGGACTTGGGGACTTTTGAAAGATTCATTTATGCTATCAATGGATGCAGTACCGGATAAAATCAATGTACCCAAAGTGAAACAATATCTAACTTCTTTACCGAATGTGAAAGATCTTCACGACTTACACATTTGGGGAATGAGCACAACCGAAACCGCACTAACCGCTCATTTAGTTGTGGAAAAATTCCCGGAAAATAATCAGTTGGTTGAAACGATAAATTCAAAATTGCACGACGAATTCGGAATTGAACATCCGACAATTCAATTAGAGTTGACCTCAGAGACAAATAACTGCGAGAAGTGCGGGTAATACTTTTGTTAAAATACGCACGTTATCCGAATTTACTGCCCCAACCTCCGGCTCAACCATATTACTAATTTGAGCACGAAGGATTTTTTTCCTAATGAAAAAATTTGTCAGCTTGATGTTTTGCTGATAATGAATTCATCATTGATTTTAATGTACTGAATAATGTTGTTGCTTCGTTATAAAGTTCTTGATTTGAACTTACTGCATTAAGCATAATTTCCATATTCATTGTTGAAATAACAGTTTTATCGTCTTGTTCATAAATTGCCAATTTGCAAGGCATGAAAATGGAAAAATCGGGATGTTCAGTTAGCATAAGCGATGCAGTTTTAGCTTGGCAAATTTCATAAATAAAAACCTTTCTTTTTATTGGGAAGCCTTTGTTCTCAACTATTTCGTGATAATTATAAGTGGTAAGTAACGAAAATTTATAATTGTCACATTCGGTTTGAACCTTTTTTGCTATTATGTCTATTGGTTGATCGCTTATTACTTTTAAAGTAAACATATCAATCATTTTTTGTGATGGCATTACTGCCTGCATGATCTTTTGGAACATACTATCTCCTTTATTAAAATGTTATTACTTTATCAGCTTCAACTGTCCATTTTGTTAACTCTATCATTGTACTCATTTCAACACCTTCGATCATTTGTAAGTTTTTCAAACCTCGTGCATCTGCGCAGGTGCCGCAAGCTTTTACCTTGGTCCCGTAGTTAATAGCAGCTTTCATCATCCTTTCGATATTATAATATCCAGATGGTGTAACTTGATTAGGCATTCCACCGGAAACTGCATCTGCCATAAGAAATAGATTTACCTTTACATCCGGATGCTCTTTCCCAAGTGTCATTGCAAGTCTAAGAGCGTTATACATTTTTTCAGTTCCGTAAGGACCGTCATTAACAAGAATTAAAATGTTCATTAGATATTTTTCCTTTTTTTAATGTGAATTTATTATTTGTGATTTTTTTATGTTTTTAAACCAAGAATTCCATAATGGTATGGGTGAAATAATAAAACAGGTTTTGCAATTAAAAAACCGGCTGATTCCGCCCATTGTATGCATTGTTCGGGTTTCGGACGAATATTCATAGATGGTCCACGAGGTGTGGTTTCAGAATATATCCAGTGTATAATTCCCAATTTGCCATTAGATTTTAAGATCCGGTATGATTCTTCCAGCAAACTGATCGGATTTTCTGCATGAAGAATATTAAAGAGCATAACATAGTCAACAGAGTTTTCTTTTAGTCCGGTTTCTTCTTTCACAAAATCGCGATTGATAACTTTTATATTAAACAGTTTTGTTTCATCTATTCTTTGATTCAATCGCTCAATCATTGCTGGGTCAATATCGAGTGCAAATAAAGTTCCTTTAATAATTTTAGCTGCGGGAATTGTGAACGTGCCGTAACCGGAACCGAATTCTACAGCATCGTTAATTTTACTATCCAGTTGCAATTGAGAAAAAATATATTGAGTATCGAAAAAAGATTCCCAATATGTCTCTTCCGGCATTCCGCTTTCACGTATTTTCATAATTGATGTTCTTGCTTAAAGTTTTACCGGAATTTTAAGAACAGAGGAACCAATTTTCAGTAATGATTGAAGAATTTTTTTTCTAAATCCGATTGGGGCTAACCACCATTTTTCAAACAATACTTTGCCCAAATGCCAAATCTTACCCAGACGTTTTAATTTAACATCGGGATGAGGTGAGCCATAGAAATCGCCGTAAGCAAAACCGGCTAAATCTTCGCCGACTTCAAGCATGCAAAATCCGTCACCGCAAAAGATTTCTTTTGATTCTTTGCCTTGGATTTTTGCAGCAATAATTTCCGAAACTGTAAAAGCCTGAGAATGTGCAAACACTCCGGCTTTCGGAAGTTTCATCGGTTTATCGGGCTGCCATCTGCCGGGTATTGTAATAGAAGTTACATCACCGATTGCAAAAACATTATTATGTTTTGTTTCAAGTGTATCCTTGTTTACAGTTATCCAGCCGGATTCATCAACAAGCCCGGATTTTAAAACTACTTCCGGCGATTTATGCTGTGGTATTACAACTAATAAATCGTAGTTAACGGAATTGCCGGAAGCGAATTCAATTTTCTTTTCATTGTAATTAATAGAAGTCAATTGATTTTGCGGGTAGAAGCCGATTCCTTTGGAAACCAAAACGTCTTTAACAGAATTTCCCAATTCAGGTCCGGCAACAGGCAGCGGTAGTGGTTCAGGGGTGTAAAGATTTATAGTTACATTGTTTTGTAATTTTTTATTCTTCAGAAAATCTGCAATCAGCATAGCGCCTTCATATGGGGCACCGGGACATTTATACGGAAGGGATGAAATAACTATAGAAACACTACCGCCTCTGAAGTTTTGCAGATCATTATTAAGTTTTGCAGCTCCTTCATAAGTGAAAAAGTTATGAACGCCGTATTGCTGCTTATCAAGGTGCGTCTTATCCAACTCAGCGCCAAGAGCAATAACCAGGTAATCAAAATTTATTTTTGATTTCTCGGTTGAGATTATATTGCTTTCAGCATCTATTTGTTTTACTTCTTCAAATAAAATATTAACACGCTTATCAACAAGTTTCCGCAAGGGTGAAGTGATCTGTTGAGGTGTTCTTTTATTAACCATCAGCCACAAGTAAGAGGCGGCGAATGAGTGGTCTTTATTTTTTTCGATTAAAACTATTTCATTCTCTTGCGGAAGCAGTTTGGCGAGATGATTTGCGGTTACAATTCCTCCAACACCGCCACCGAGAATAACAACTTTTTTTTTATGCATATAAATAATCCTTTTCTAAAATTAAGTTTGAACCGGCAGCCCTTCAGCCCGCCATGAATTTACATCTTCCTTTAGAATAACAACATTGAAACCTTTCTTCGTTAAAAATTTAGCGGCTTCGGCTGCAAGCACACAATATGGACCACGGCAATAAGCTACTATCTCTTTTCCTGAAGGTAATTCAATTGATTTTTCTTTGAGTTCTTTTAGCGGGATCGAAATTGCCTCCGGAAGATGTCCGCTTAAATATTCTTCTTTCGGTCTCACATCAATTAAGATAATTTCATCTTTGTTAAGTTTGTCCCACAATTCCTTAGAAGAAATTGGAACAAGAGCGGATCTTTCTTCAAAAAAGAGACGGGCAGTTTCTCTAATTTCAGATGCACTTTTTTCAGCCAATGTTTGCAAACCTCTCCAGCATTTAACTACTTCCTCGTTTGCCAAACTGTAAACAACTCTAACTCCTTCTTTTCTGTTCATTACAATTTTTGAGTTCTTCAATATTTGCAGATGACGCGAAGTATTTGCGAAGTTCATATTGGTTTCAGTAGAAAGAGTATCAACATCTCTTTCGCCTTGAGAGAGGATATCAATTAACTCAAGGCGTTTGGGGCTCGCAAAAGCGGTAGCAATGTTAGCAAACTGTTGGAATGTTAAATCCTTAAATTCTCTTCCTGTCATAGCATCTCTTGATAAATTATTCAATTGATTAATTGAATATATGGGTTTCAATTAAAAAAAACAAGAAAGAGGAGAAAAATCAAATCATATTTATGGCTTTATTCAAATTTTGCTGCCGGTTTGATAATCATTTTTGTAATTACAACCGGTACTGGGGGATTTTTGAAAGATTCGTTTATGCTTTCAATATAAATAATGAATTTAAAAAATAATTTCTGCAAGAACCGGATAATGATCCGAAGGAAGAAAACCATCAAAAGAATCTGAAAGAGTCCCATGCGATAAAACCGATATCCCCTTTTTCACAAAAATAAAATCAATCGGTTCTTTCGGTTTTGCTTTGAAGTTGAAACCTGTAAATGTTCCGCTTGGTCCATGATGCTTAGTTTGTGAAATGAACTGAGAATCAAAAAGTTCTATGATAGAATTTGAATCCGGTTTTGCTGTAATAACTTTGTAAGGAGGTGAATCGGGATTTGAATTAAAATCCCCGGTAAAGATTACCGGAAAATTCCCACAGATAGTTTCCATTTTTTGTTTGATGAGCTTTGCACTTTCAATTCTTGCAATTTTCCCTTCATTATCCAAATGGGTATTAAAAAAATAAAATGTCTTTTCGGTCTGTTTATCTCTAAATTTCCCAAAAGTAGTTATCCTTTGATATGCTGCATCCCACCCCAAACCAGGATGTTCCGGCGTTTCCGAGCACCAGAAAGTTGACGTTTCCAGGGTATCAAACCTATCTTTCCGGTAAAAAATAGCGGTGAATTCTCCCTGTTCTTTCCCGTCATCACGCCCAACTCCAAACCAAACATACCCGGGTAAAGATTTCTGGATAAAATCAATTTGATGTTTTTGCGCCTCTTGAAGACCAACGATATCCGCTTTATGAAACTTTATCATGCTGACGAGATTAGCTTTCCGGTTCTTCCAAACATTTACCCCATCGCCGGAACTGTCGAGTCTTATATTAAAGGTCATTACTCTGATGGACTGCGGCAAGGCGCTTGAAGTGATTACGAAGAGTAAGAACAATACTCCGCCAAACGCTTTAATACTTTTTTTCATGAATGAGCAAACTCCTATTAACGTTACAAGTCTTTGAACTAATGATTATGAACATTACTATAACAAATGCTCTTCATATATGTTTTAACAAAATGAAAACTAACGGACAATCTATCCACAATTTATGTTTCATCACATCATGCTGAATTTCTATTTGCGCAAATCAACCCGCGCCATTGATTTGCAATACCGAAGATTATCTTCAATCAGCCAAATATTTGTTACTTGCTTATTCGTTTTTTTTTCTTTTTTCAGTAGAAGATACCCATCAAATTAATTTATAGAATTCAGTTTAACTATACCGCGTTCGTGGCATTTCTCTTTTCACTTATCTTACGTTGTTATTATGGAAAAAGAGTTTGATCATAATCGTTTTCCTAATCCCTCTTTTTCGGGAATAGCTAATGCAGATTAAGATTAAGACCAAGATTAAGAATATTTTTCTTGTTTTCAACCTATGGTATTGACATGGATCCCGACAAGTCGGGAATGTTTTTTGTAATCAAATATTTGTCTGCACTTTTATTGAATCTTTATTTGAGCTTGGCATAGTGAACATAAAACAACTTCCTTTTCCTTCTTCACTCTCAACCCATATTTTTCCGCCATGTTTTTCTACAAAATTTTTACATAAGAGCAATCCCAAGCCTGTTCCGGTTTCTCCTGATGTTCCTTTTGTTGAGGAAGTACATTCGACCTTAAATAAATTTTCAATTTGATCGGGATTCATTCCAATCCCGTCATCGGATATGGATACCTCAAGTTGGTGTTCCAGCGACTGCACACCAATTTCTATGTTCCCGCCAACGGGTGAAAACTTTATGGCGTTGGAAACCAGATTCTGCAAGAGCGAAAAAACCATTTTTTTATCTGCATTAATTAATAAAGGTGTGTTTGTTCGGGAAATGATTTGAATGTTTTTATTTGAAATATTCGCAGCCAGAACGGAAATAACCTCCTTTATTATTTCTGAAAAATCCATTGGTTTTGGTTCAAAGGACATTATCCCTCTTTCAAGCAGCGACCATTCAAGTAAATTTTCAAGTAATTTTAAAGTTGAACGGGAAGAGTCGTTAATCATCTGTATAAAATCTAGTACTTCCTTCTTATCAAGATGGTCATAATCTGTAAGAAGGATTTCTGCGAATCCCAATATTCCGGTGAACGGACCTTTTAGATCGTGAGAGATAATCGAAAATAATTTATCTTTACTTGCATTTATCTCTCTTAATTGATTTGAAAATTCTGCCAGTTTTTGAACAGCGAGACGTAATTCCAATTGACCTATGGTCTGTTTTGCAAGTACGCTGAGAGCATGTGTTTGTTTCTCGTTTAATTGTCGCGGAACCACATCGATTGCGCATAATGTACCGAGTGCAAATCCGTCATTTGTAATTAATGGTGCGCCAGCGTAGAACCGAATATTAGGGTTTTGTATTACCAATGGATTATCAACGAAACGTTCGTCTTGCAAAGCATCATTTATGATGAAGATATTATCATGTAAAATTGCGTGTGAGCAGAAAGCAATGTCTCGCGGAGTTTCTCTTGAAGCAAGACCAACAACAGATTTGAACCACTGCCTATCTCTATCAATTAAACTTATAAGAGCGATTGGAGTTTCACATATGTAGGATGCCAGTGCGGTAAGTTCATCGTAAACTTTTTCAAAATTGGAATCTAAAATATTATAGCTCAATAAAGCTTCAAGGCGCTGACTTTCGTTTTTCGGTTTAGGGGCAATTTTCATCTTTCCATTTCCTTACGAAAAATTAGACAAATTGTTTTCCAAGTATCCAATACGAACGATTTTCGAGAATAAAGTTAGTTGTTTGGAACTAATAATACAATATTACTTTTCCGATACGGATTGTCCAAGATGATAAAATTTTTTTTTAAGAAGACTCATTTACTAATTATCTAATTTTTACCGGCTATCGTAACATGAAAAATACTTCCTTTTCCTTCTTCACTCTCCACCCAGATTTTTCCGCCATGTTTTTCAACAAATTCTTTGCAAAGCAATAACCCTAAACCGGTGCTGGTTTCTCCATCCGTTCCTTTTTGCCCAACTTTTTCGTCTATTTTGAAGAGTTTATTTAGAGTGCGTTCAGACATTCCAACTCCTGAATCTTCCACAGCAATTTCCACTATCCCATTACCAACCGTTTTTGATTTGATAGTAACTTTCCCTTCATTTCTTGTGAACTTAACTGCATTCGAAAGAAGATTGCCAAGAACACTATTGAACATCCTTTCATCAACAAATATTTTTTGATTTTCAGAAACTTCATTGACTATCGATATTCCTTTTTGTATCGCTCTTTTATTTATTTGCTCAATATTTGCAGAAACGGTTGCTGATAGGGAAAACTCAGCCGGAGTAAAATCAAATGAACCCTTTTTCAACTGTGCCCAGTCCAATAGATTTTGAAGCAGCTTATAAAGATTCCGTGCTGATTTATTTAATTCACCGATAAACTTTACTATGTCTTCATTTGAAAATTCACTAATATTTTCAGCTATCATTTCTGTCATTGATAAAAAACCCTGGAACGGACTTCTTAAATCGTGAGCAATGATGGAGAAGAATTTATCTTTTGTAGCATTGAGTTCTTCTAGTTGTTCATTCTGTTTTTTAATTTCTACTTCCGCACGCTTCCGTTCAGCAATGTCCCGCCAAATAGTATAAAGTATCTGCTTCCCTTTTAATTGAATTGGTGTCAACATTACTTCAACCGGGACATCACTTCCATCTAATTTTGTATGTATCCACTCAAATCGATTATACCCTTCTGCTATCGCTTTGTCTATCATCATTTTTGCTTTTAAGGAAGAGAGCTGCCCGTCAGGCTGTTTTTCCGGAGAAAGTTCCCACGGTTTTTTATTAAGAAATTCTTCTTTGGAAGTATATCCGAGAAGTGAAACTGTTGATGGATTACAGTCGAAGAAGCCAGTTTCATCAAGGAGTAAAATTGGATCGTTTGATTCGTCAAACAATCTACGGAACATTTCTTCGCTCTCTTTCAACTCATCTTCCGCTCGTTTTCGTTCAATAGCCAGAGCAATTTGGCTTCCAACTGATTCGAGAAATTTAACATCTTGTTCCGAATAGACATTCTCCTCTTCGTAGTGTTGAAGTATTAAAACACCGATTGTCATTGAAGGTGTTTGTAACGGTATACCGATCCAAGACGGTGAATTTGTGCCGACTAACTCAACTTCATTTCGTTTTTCGAGCTGATCAAATAATTCTTGTGTTAAGAGTAATGGTTTACCCATGCGGAAAACATAAGCAGTACAGCTTTTACTCATTGCAACCGGTTCAGGAGTTGGATCGAACTTATCTACAAAATAGGGGAAGCTAAAGAGTCCGGTATTTGGATCATGAAGCGCTATGAAAATATTCTCTGCATAAAGTACTTGCTTAAGAGATTGATGAATCAATTTCAACAATTCGTCGAGATTTGAAGTGGTGGTAACACCCTTTGTAATCTCATGCATTACTTGTCGTTCCAAATCCTCTCGCTTCCGTTCGGTAATATCTTCTACTATTCCTACAACGGCAATTTGTTCTCCCGCATCATTTTTAATTACCGAAGTTGAAAGGTAAATCGGGAACTCCGTTCCATCTTTTCTTTTGTTGAATAATTCTCCTTTCCATCCTCCATTTAAAGTTGCCGGTAAGATTTGTTCCACAACTTCTTTCGGATTACGTTCCGACCAAAATAAACTGCTGTTTTTCCCGATAAGTTCTGCTTCGGTATATCCGTAAGTTTTACAAAACGCCGGGTTTACAAAAACAATAGCATCGTTCAAATCGGCAACATTAATAACATCATTAATGCTGTTAAAAACTTGTTCATACATTCTTAGTTTTTCTTCCGCCCGCTTCCGCTCAGTAATGTCGCGGTGAAAAGCCACAATAAGATTTTCTTCCCCAAAGTTAACCATGCTTGTTACAACTTCAAGATCAATGATATGTCCTTCCTTATGAAAGTGTTGCACCTCGAATCGAATATCTTCGCCATTCACTATCCTCTTCGTCCTTTCGGGCATCAATTTTGACAGATCCTCAACATCAAGATCCTGCAATGTTATATTGTTCATCTCGTCAACAGTGTAGCCGTGCATCTTTGCAAACGAATTATTTGTTTTGACGATTTGATTTTTTGATGAAAGATAAATTATTCCGTCACTGGCGTTTTCAAAAAGCGCCCGAAATTGTTTCTCACTCTTACTCAATGATTCTTCCGCTTGCATTCGCTTGTTGATCTGACGCTGGATGATCACAAAGGAATATCCGAACATTCCCATGATGGTTAAGATGAGCACGCCTAATGACCAGAGCAAATTCATTGCATGCCGTTCGTAAATTCTAACGTCTCCCGTTGTTCTTTCATCGAACATAGCATAGAATTCATCGATCGGTTTCATGATTTCAGCTTTGATTTTATGGTATGCTTCATCATTCATTATTCTTATCGCCATCTCGCGGTCCGGTTTTTTCTTTAGTGTAAAATTACCTGAGCCATCATCAAACAGCCCTTTTACAGCATTCATAGCGATCATTTCTGTTTTAACCAGTCCATCCGAATTCTTCTGCGCTAAGGCTAATTTCTCAAACTCGGCTTTTGTAAATCCTTCTTTGAGCATCAAATCATGAAGTGATAATGCCTCACTATCGGTGCGCGGTTTCTGCCCTGTTGCTATAACAAAATCCCAGTAAATACGGTTGTAATTAACGGGGCGGGGACTTTTGCCGTTACGGATAGCAAGGATTTCCCAGTATTTCTTTTCGAACTCAACGTCGCCGGTAATAGCATAAGCTCTTGCCATACGTGTAAGATCATCCGAACTCTGTCGCAGTTCATCCGCCAGTAGATACGATTGGAAATGAACATGCTGGCTCTCGCTCAGGTCTTTCTGTGTGAGAAACAATAAGAGAGTAAGAATCACCAAACCAATTCCCAACACGAATTGAATTCCTAAAAGAAAACGAAACAATTTCTTTAGCGGCATATAATCCTCACTCTATAAAATGAAGCGGCTATTTTGGGAAAATGGCATGAGCGGTTCTTCAGTGCGCCTTCCGCCTGCATGCTTGCTTCTTCCGGCTGCTTCCGTTTGGTGGTGCCTTTTTCAAACTGAGCTTCCATAGATTCGCTCTCACGTTTCAGTTCTTTTATTGTCTTAGAATGAATTATCATAACGATTTTCCCGTAACCTTGTTTAGCACAAATATAACAGAGTTAAGCCCATTAAAAAGACTCCGTAGAGTTTAACAATGCTTAGTCACTCTTTTTTTTTAGCTTATTGTAATATCAAAAGTTGTAGAAGTTTTTTGTGGGTTCAGTAGTATTTCTTAAACAGCTTTTCAAAGTAACTTATCACTTAGTCATTTTAATTTGTTTAATCAGTTTATTAAAACTATAACTCTTTATTCTTATTCCCAAGAAATAAAAAGTAATTTATAGTATTGACATGTATCCCGACACGTCAGGATTGATTTTTGTGTCAAGATATTTGTAGCGATTTGCGGTGATTACATCAACCATCAAAAATCAGCCATCAAACATTTCAGCTTGCTGAGCTAGGCAATTAACGTGTGTATCATTTCCAGCAATGATTCTTTTGTAAATGGTTTCGCCAAATATTCATCACAGCCTGCAGCTAAGGCGTTCTGCCGGTCTTTATCAAATGCGTGTGCCGTTACTGCAATTACCGGAATATGCTGGTATTCCTTTGATGCCTTTAATTCTTTGGTTAATTCCAATCCGTTTTTTGACCCACTGATCGAAATATCCATTAAGATCATATCAACTTTATTCTTTTTTAGGACGTCGAGCGCTTCATCGGAGGAACTTACAATCAGTGTATTATAAAGGTTTTTTAGCAATCTGTTTATCGTTACCTGGTTTATGACGTCATCTTCAACTATCAGCACTAAGCATGCCTGCGACGGTATGCGGTTTTGTGCTCTATCCAACGGTTCAACTTTGGTGATATTTTTTTCTCGTAACGTAGTTTCTTTTTTCGGTTTCATCGCTTTGGTGAACGTTACCGCAAAGGTTGTCCCCTCTCCTTTTTTACTTACTACGGAGATGTGCGCATTGTTCAAATCTAAGAACTTTTTAACCAACGAAAGTCCGAGCCCAAGACCTTCATACGATCTTCCGTATCCCATTTCCTCTTGTCTGTAAGGTTCAAAAAGATGTTCTAAATATTCTTCGCTTATACCAATACCGCTGTCTTTTATTTCAAGGATCAACTCGTCGTCACTTTTGTTTAGAAGACTAACGCTTACAAATCCTTTTTGAGTATATTTTACAGCGTTGTCTATCAAATTGGAAACAGCCTGGGTTATCGAATAGTCATCACCAATTATTATTCCTTCCTCGCTACTGTTATTAAATATCAATCCAAGGTTTTTCTTATCCGCGATATCTTTGTTCTGATTGATTATGCGTTCACATATTTCAAGAAGATTTATTTCTTTTGGGATGACCGTAAACTCGCCGGTTTGCAAGCGTGAATAATTTAAGATCATATCTACGGTTCTAATAATCCGTTGTGCCGCGCTATCAATTCCCGTAAATAAGGATTCGTCGTCTTCTACCATATACTGTGAATAGTTTTCTTTGATGAGGCCTGACATTCCTAATATCCCGTTCAAAGGTGTTCGGATTTCGTGCGACATATTATTTATAAATGCGTCTTTTAGTTTATTTGCTAACTCAGCTAATTCTTTTGCCGTTCTCATTTTTTCTTCGGCTTCTTTTCTTTGGGTCATATCCACATACATACCGTAAATACCAACCGTCTTATCATTTACTGTTACAGGTACGCCAATGATTTGAACATAAGCAAGTGATCCATCCTTTTTCTTACGGTAACTTTCTTTATTTACTTGATTACCCACTCGTGTTTGTTCCGAATAGCTCTTAGCTTCCTCTTTCAATCCGGGTGGAACTATTAAGTCGTTAATAAACTTTCCTTTAATTTCTTCAAGATAATAACCGAACAGTGCTGAAAATGATTCGTTGATATGAACGATTTTATCCTGATCGTCTAATAAAGCAATTGCAATCGGCGAGTTGTCAAACAATTGTGCAAATCTATTTTTTTGAGAAACAATTTCTTGCTCGGCACGTTTGCGCTCGGTAATATCAATCGCTATTCCAATAAGATAATTTGGTCCCCCATCTTTTTTCTCAATAACTGTTGTAGAAAGGTAAATGGGAAATTCACTTCCGTCTTTTCGTTTATTAAATAGCTCTCCATTCCACCCGCCTTGTAAAGTAGCGGGAAGAACTTCTTCAACGGCTTTCTGCGGACTTTTTAATGAACTGACAATCGTTATATTTTTACCTAACACTTCTTCTTCGCTATACCCATACGTCTTTAGGAATGCTTCGTTTACAAAAAGGATAGTATTTTCAACATCGGTAATGCTGACACATTCATTTATTCTTTTAAGAGAAGCGGCAAGCATTCTTATTTCTTCTTCTGAATGTCTTTTTGTCTCAAGAAGGCGAATTTTTTCCAATGAAATGTTAACCTGGTGGCTTAAGGAATTAAGAAAATCAACTTCTTCTTTTGTCCATTCCCTTTTTTGGTGCGTCTCGTTAAGCACTAAGAGGTGGTATCCATCAGGATAAAAAGCGAATGGATACCAGAGACCACTTCTAATACTCATTTGCTCGTGTAATATTTTATCGGAATTATCTTTTAACAAAATGGGATTTATGTTATCAAAGTGGCTAGCTAAATACTGTTTGGTTTTTCTCATTTCAGTTATACCGCTGATGAAAACATCAACCGGATAAACTCCTTTGGTCGGTTGGATATCAGAATAGTTCGGATTTAACCATTCGCTAAAAGCGGTTAGTTGATTGCTGGGGAAATTAACATCATAAATTAAACAACGGTCAACATCAAGAGTTTCTCCTAAAATATCAGTAGTTTTTTCTAAGATAATGTTGCTGTCCTCTGATGAAATAATAACGTCTGCTATTTCATTAAGCGCATTGGCAAATCCGAGTTGCTGTTTAATTGCTTCTTGTGACATTTTCCGTTCGGTTATATCGCGGAATATTACAACTGCCCCAACAACTTTTCCATTTTCTAAAATTGGTGTCGTACTAAAATCAACCGGGAAGCCTGTCCTATCTTTCCGCCAAAAATATTCCTCACCGGAATGAGAAGTTCCATCGTGAAGAGTTGCATAAATATGGCAATCTTCGCAAGGATAAGGTTCTCCGGTGGGAAGAGCATAGTGCCATATAGAATGACTATACTTTCCAACCAATTCCTCTATTTTATAGCCAAGTAAATCCGCCGCCGCCGGATTGACAAAAGTATGGTAGCCGTCAAGGTCAAGTCCAAAGATGCCTTCGCCTGCATTCTCTAATATCAAACTAAATGTTCGTTTTGAACGGAACTTCTCCAGTTCGGTTTCTATCTTTGACTTTTGCAGGTTACTCCGGACAATCAGTAAAGTTCCTCCCATAAATGCAAAAGCTATTAGACTAATAAGCAGCAAAGTGCTTCTGTTATGATTGTCTAAAAACCCTGTTACTTCTTCGGAGGGCAGATTAAGAACAAGCGTCCAGGAAATGTTTTTAAATGCTAACGTTGTAAAACTTGCTAATTTTTTCGGTTTATCTTTAAGTTCATATTCGAAGCTTCCATTTTTTGAAGAAAGAATTCTTTCAACATAATCAAAGGAAGTATGGCAGCGGTTACAAGATTCATCAACCTTCTTTATATTTCGTAGAACCATTTCCGGATGCTCGGATTGAAACAACACTGTTCCGTCTTTATCCAAAATCCAGACGTTCTCTTTAACCACGGATGGACTAACCAAAGGTAAAAAAGCGGACAGCACTTCCTTCAAGTCGATCGTTTCTGTTACAATTCCTACAAATTTATTTGATTTAACTTGATAGATAGGTGAAACAATAAGAAAGCGAAAATAAGGAAGAGGCTCGGTTTTGTTCTCTGTTTTTTGAATCAGTGAAGAAATAAATTGCTTCCCCTTGTTTTCTTTTTTCATTGCCCATTGGAAGTAATCCAATTGCCCGTAGTTGCGCCCGATGGCTGCTTTAGCGGTTGAGTAGATGATCGTTCCTTTATCATCATAAACGCTAATCACTTTGACACTATTTTCCTTTACATGTCCAAAGAAATTTTGTACCTCCGAAACAAGGGGTTTTATATCCTGATGTTGGAGCGAGGCTAATGATACTAAAATTTCTATACCTTGAGCACGTTTGCATAAAAAAGATTTTATCTCTCTTGCTATTTGATTTGTGGCAGTAATCTGCTGAGCATTAAATCTTTTGATTATTTCGTCATCAGTTGAGTTATGAAGATCGAAGAGCAGAAACGTAATTATCGTTAAAACAATCACCGTAGATGCAACAATAACAATATTTGATTTCATAAGAGTAACCTTTTTATTTCTAATACTTTCATTCAGAGGATCTCAACCAAGATTCTTCGTGTAACTTCGTGCCTTCTTCGTGTAAGAACAAAAATCCTTTCACGAAGAACCACGAAGAAATTTTCACGAAGAACCACGAAGGAACGACTAAATATTTTTGTTATTGCACTCCGGAACTGTAAAATAAAATATTGAGCCTTCTCCCTTTGTGCTTTCCGCCCAAACTTTTCCGCCATTTTTTTCAACAAATTCTTTACAGAGCAGTAAACCCAACCCGGTGCTTGGTTCACCCTCCGTTCCTTGTGTCCCGACAAGTCGGGATTCTTCCATCTTGAACAGCCGTATTACATCCTTTTCCGCCATTCCAACACCGGTATCCTGCACAGAAACTTCTATCATTTTATCGTCAAGCTTTTTAGTGCGTACAATAATTTTCCCATCCTGTTTTGTAAATTTTACTGCATTAGATAAAAAATTTCTGAGTACAGTATTAATCATTTTTTCATCAGCATAAACTTTTTGAGTTTCATCAACTTCATTTATAATGGTAATGCCTTTTTGTAAGGCTCTTTGATTTAATATTTCAATATTTTGTGTAACCTCGGTCGATATATTCAATTCTTCAGGTGAAAAAGTTATTGAACCTTTTTGTATCTGCGCCCATTCCAATAAATTTTCTAATAACTTATAAACGGATGAAGCAGATTTGTGCAATGACTTGCTGTAATCCAACAATTCATCTTTAGAAATATCTTCATCTTCTGATGCCATTATTTCTGTTAAACCCAACAAACCATTGAAAGGACTTTTTAAATCATGTGCGATAATTGAAAAAAATTTATCCTTCTCCGAATTTGTTTTTTGCAGTTGTTGGTTCTTAGATTTGATTTCATTTTCAGCATGTTTGCGGATAATAACAGCGGAGAATACATCCGCTGCGGATTGTAAAAAACTCACTTCAAGAGGATTAGAAATATGTCCAACGGGTAAATAAACAACAATTACTCCGACCACTTCTCCATCAGAAAAGATGGGGATATTGTAATGCCCATGCGCTATTATTCCAGGATAAAGGTTATCGTGCTTTTCATCCACGCAATCAGCGAATTGAATTTTGCCCGAACTTGCGGCTCTGCCACAAAGGCAGTGTCCAAAAGGAACATGTGCACACATGGTTTGCAATGCTTCCGGTAAATTAATGCTGCACTTCAGAACTAATTCTTTTTTCCCATTCTCGGCAAGAAACAGACCGCCAATTTGTTCCAAACGTAAAAAAGAAGTCGAAAGGATTATTTGCAATCCTTTTTCAAGGCTCTGCTCAAGTGTCATATCTTCTGCCAGGAGACCTGAGAGATCATATAACTTTTCTAAAATTTCTCTCTGTTTTTCCTGTTCTTCCTCTGCTTTTTTGCCTTCGGATATATCACGAATAATCCCGGTATAAAAAGTTTCATTAGAGGTTTTCCATTCAGAAAGTGATAATTCTACAGGAATTACATTCCCGCTTTTATGTAACCCTTGAAGTTCCATTGTTTTCCCAATGATATGACGTTCGCTTTCAGAACCGAGTCGTTCTATACCTGTATGGTGTTTCTTCCTGTAATCAAGAGGGACTATCAACTCAAGAGATTTCCCAATAATCTCTGCATCCGCAAAACCAAATATTTTTTCCGCCCCTTTGTTCCACCCTAAAATTGTTCCTACTCTGTTAGCAATAATTATCGCATCGTTAGCAGATTGAGTGACTGAACGAAATCGCTCTTCACTTGCCCGGAGCGCTTCTTCAGCAAACTTACGTTTTGTAATATCTCGAAACGTAACGACAGCACCAACAACTTTACCCGATTCTAAAATTGGTGTAGTACTAAAATCAACTTGAAATCCCGAACCGTCTTTCCGCCAGAAAAATTCCTCCCCGGAATGTGAAACCCCTTCATGTAGAGTTGCATAAATATGGCAATCTTTTCCTGGATATGGATCACCGTTGGGGCGGGTATGGTGCCACAAAGTATGGCTATGCTTTCCTATCAATTCCTCGATTTTATACCCAAGTAATTTCGCAGCCATAGGATTAATAAACGTGTGGTTGCCGTTAAGGTCAAGACCAAAGATACCTTCACCGGCGCTCTCTAAAATCAAATTAAATGCTTGTTGCCCGCGCAGTTTTTCTGCATCTATTTCATCCTTCGCTTTCAACCTGGTACTGCGTGAAAGAGAAAAGGAAAAACCTATGAGTATAAGTGAGATGACGGCAATAAGCGCTAACGTTTGGTTACTATTTTTATCGACAAAATCAGTAATCTCATCAAGTGGAGTATTTACAACAACTTTCCAAGAAATATTTCTAAAGTTGAGTGTAACAAAACTCGATAACTTTTGAGGACTTTCTTTTAGCTGATATTCTGTTGAGCCTGTGGTTTGGGAAAGAATTGATTCAACATATTTAAACGAATCGTGGCATTCAAGACAAGATTCATCCTGCTGATGTACATTAAACATAATCATTTCCGGATGCTCGGCTTGATATAATACGGTTCCGTCTTTGTCTAAAAGCCATGCATCCTGTTTGCTTTTATGAGAACTATCTGCACGAAAAAATGATGTCAGAATTTCATCTAAATCCACAGTAACAGATACTATTCCGACAAATTTATCAGAAAATTCTTTATGGAGTGGATTTATTGAACTTGATACAACCGGGGTAGATTCTCCATAGATTGGAGCAACAATCATTACTTGAAAAGTAGAATTTTTACTCGACTTAGAAAACATGAACGGTACTTCAGCAGTTATAAACAGCTCTCCTTTGTTTTTCCTTTGAACTGCCCAAGCAAAAAATTTCGTATCACTATGGTCGAAAGAAACAGCGTCTCTTAGTGTCGAGTATATGATTGTCCCTTTTTCATCATGTATGTTGATTGATTTCACATGATCTTTTTTCAAATACTCAAAATATTCTTGAACAACATCTACAACGGCATCAATTTTTTTATTTTGTAAAGCTGGTAATGAGGAAAGGATCTCAACTGCAAGGGATTCGTCTCGGAGGCATGATTCAAGTTCTTTAGATAACTGCCGGGCGGTAAAAAGCTGCCGGGATTGAAATCTCTGGACTACCTCCTTCTTAGCAGAATTATGGAGTCCAACAAGTAGAAATATTGTACCTGTTAGAATAATAACCGTGAAAACAATGATAAGTTTTGATTTCATAATATTCTCTTATAACTCGGTACAAATATATTAAAATACTAACAATAATTGTGGAATGATGAATTTTTTCGATGAGTGTGGGGGTATTAGGTGTAGGACTTAATAGCTCTAAAGTCTTTACTGTATTGTTAAAAATGTTTTTGCTTATGAGGTTAAAAAATTTATTTCATAAGCACCAGTTTTTTCGTTTCAACATAATCTCCGGCTTGAATTTTATAAAAGTAAATACTGCTGCTCAAATATCTTCCATTAAAAACAACCTGGTATCTACCGGCTGCTTTCTCTTCATTCACTAATGTCGCTATTTCATTCCCAAGCACATCATAAACTTTCAGTATTACGAAACTGTTCTTTGGCAACTGATAATTAATTCTTGTTTCCGGATTAAAGGGATTCGGATAATTTTGAATCAACTTAAAAGTTAGCGTGGCTTCACTTCTTTTCTCTTCAACTTCAGTTACGGTTCCTCCTAAATTATAGTATGGTTTATAAGCATTCTTCAACGTCTCCCCAACGGGCTTTAGGGTTGTTCTGTTCATAGGATACAAACCCATACTTTGAAATCCGTTTCTTTGTCCCGCGGTGTACCAATCAAAAATACACCACCAGGTAATACCGTTTAAGAATCCGTTTGCATTGTACTTCCCGAATTCATTGATGGTAGCAAAAAGTTTAAATGCTTTGTACGTTTCGTTAAATACGGTAACTTGTTTTGCGGAAGAAGACCCGTCTTCAGTTGACCAATATCCGAATTCCGAATCCATAATCGGTTTGCCGGGATTATTGATTTTTGCTTGCGCTAAAAAAGAGCTGGTTCCGGTATAATAAGTCCCACCGTGAAAAATTCCGAAGTACATCGTCCAACTTGCAACATCGCACGGTTGTTGGGAAACATCCATAGCTCCGGGTCTATCTGCGGCGGGTGATTGTGTAATCAATCTCCCATCATTGAAGTGAAGAAGATGATCATCTTTGATAGTTTGAATATACGTCTTACGTTCCTGTTCAATCAAACTTTCATTCTGTGTGCTCCAAAAGAAAATCGAAGGGCGGTTGAAATCCTTTAGCACCATTTCTCTAAACATTTGTTGATGAATATGCCGCACATTGTTTTGAATATCCCAGCCCTGTACATCATCAAACCAAAAGACGGGAATTTCTTCCCAAACAGCAATCCCCAAACGATCAGCAATTAAATAAGTGTATGGGTGATTTGGATAATGGGCAGAACGAAGAAAAAGAGCGTTTACACCTCTCACTTTTTGCAAGTCGGTAAAAATAGTGTCCTTTGGAACGCTGCGTCCATATAGAGGATGATCTTCGTGGCGCGCAACTCCCGCTAGAAAAACCGGGTTGCCATTTAATAAAATTTTGTCGGCATTTCTTTCAATTTTTCTCACTCCGAATTGTGTATAAAATTCATCCGAAAGTTTCCCGTTTTCTTCAACGGTGATCTTAGCGATGTAAAGATTTGGATTTTGCATTGACCACAATTTAAATTCATGCAAAGGAAATTCACCGGAAAAAGGAGTTACCGAATCTTGCAGCGTTAAATTATAAATTAAACTTGTACCCGGAGTTCCGAGAAGTTGATATGTTTTTTCGTTTGACATATTAGCGCTGTCAATATTAGCAGAAAAAACTTGCACCGTTGCAGTAACATTTTTAGAAATGCCGGTCTTGTTAAAAATGATTCCATTAAACTTTACATTATTGCTTGCACCATCGGTCTTAAAATCTGCACGTGAAACGGAAATGTTTTCGGAAGCCTCCAAATAAACGTCGTGAATAATTCCCGTATAGTTGAACCAATCACATTGATTATAAGGAACAATATCTTTGCGTGTGCCCCATACCGGATTATCAACACGAACAACAAGCGAATTATTTACAGCGCCGAAATTCAATTTTGAACTTACATCAAAAGCAAAAGGAGTGTAGCCGCCTTCGTGGTATCCGCAATATTGCCCATTCACCCAAACATCGGCAACGTAGTTAACGGAATAAAAAATCAGTTTAATAAATTTTCCTTGAAGAGAATCGGCGGTATTAAAATTATATCTGTACCAAACTCCGTTTTGATAAAATTCCGGAGTTCTGATTGTATCGGGGTACAATTCATTTTCAACCGAAGGGATTTGTTTGGTCTGCCAGCCGGTATCGTCAAAACCGGGAAGTTCTTTTCCTCCGGCTTCGGTTAAAAGATTTGCTAACCCGGCTTCGTCTCTTTTTGCAAGAGAGATATTGTCATCAGCGGCTACTCTTAATTTTTTCCAGGTTCCGGCTAAATTAACGACCGCTCTTTTTTGTTTTTCAAATGAAGGAACAGGAATTCCATTTTGAAAAGGGATTTCAACACCGTTTATTGATCTAAAACTTAATGTCGCCTCAAGTGAAGCATTGGTTTGGGCGGAAATTTTTAAGGAGGAAATCCCCAAAAGCATAACTGCCGGAAGGATCATGTTTGTAAATGTATGTTTCATACTAGTTTATTTTTTTTTATGATAATTGTCGCAAGAATGATACCATTAAATTTACCAACTTTTCTGAAAAAAAAACACTTTAATGGAAGGAGACTTGTTGCGGGATTATTACTCTAATAAAAAGGAACTTATTAGAGTGATAAGAGAAATTTCTGCACCTTTAAAAACAATGGGACGCAGATTTGTTAGGATTAGTTATGATTGATTAAGATTATCATAAAAAATCATAGTGATCTTAATACATCCGCATCCAATTGGTTAACTTTACTTCATCCCTAATTCTTTTGCCATGCGGAAGTAGTTTGGTGGCGCGAGTCCTAATTTTTTTGCGGCATCGGTATCAGAGTTTGAGTTATCTCTTACAAACTCAAAATATTTTTCACGCACTAAAAGTTCTAAATCACGCAGAGGAAGAATATTTTCTTTGTCGAAGTTGATGCTGTTTTGTTCGTCTCTCTCTTCCGAAAAACCGTACCTCCCAATTGCAAGTTTTGCATCTTTTAACGTACTGATCTTTTCATCGTTAAAAAGAAGCCGCTGCACAACATTTTTCAATTCGCGTACATTGCCGGGCCAATCATAATTAATTAACACTTTCATTGCATCGTCCTCAAACGTTGGTTTTTCACGGATCATATCAATGCTCATCGTCGTCATAAAATAATCGAGAAGAATTGAAATATCTGTCTTTCTGTATTTCAGATCGGGGACGTGAATGGGCAAAACATTTAAGCGGTAATATAAATCTTCTCTAAAGCGTTTAGCTTTTACTTCTTCTTCAATATTTCTGTTTGTAGCTGCAAGAATGCGGACATCCACTTTAACTTTTTCAGTTCTCCCGATTTTTTCAATTTCACCGTCTTGAATAACACGAAGCAATTTTACTTGTGCGGCAAGTGGGAGTTCAGTTACTTCATCGAGAAAAATTGTTCCGTTGTTAGCAACTTCAAAAAGTCCGAGTTTCTTTTTATCAGCCCCGGTGAACGCTCCTTTTTCATATCCGAATAATTCACTTTCAACTAAATCATGCGGCAGACTTCCGCAATTGATAATAACAAAATTTTCAAGTTTGCGTGCACTAGTGTAATGGATGTTGTATGCAACAAGTTCTTTTCCCGTGCCGGAAGCGCCGCGGATAAGAACGTTAATGGTACTTTGCGAACATTTTGTTATCTGTTCTTTCAGTTTAAATATTTCGGGAGATTCGCCAACCATTCTTTTTTGTTCTAAAGTTTCTTCTGCATTGCGCACCAATTTTTGATTTACGCGGAGCCGTTCAAGTTCTAATTTTCTTTTTTCGAAAGCGTTGAAAATACTGATGATGAAATCGGTAGGTTGATAAATAAATTCTTCAATATCGCCGGGATATTTAGTGCAATACCAAAAAGCTCCGGCTTTCATCAATTTATTTGCAAATGTATAATCGGAAATATTGATGGTCATTTTTGTTACCACAATAATTTGCAAAGCGGAATCAACTTCTTTTATTTTATGAATTAACTCTTCGCCCATTAATCCGCCGGCAATTTGAAAATCCATAATTACCAGATCAAAACGTTCTTTTTTATCTTTGAGAAGTTCGAGCGCGCCTTTACCATCGGAAACAATTTTACCGATTTTGATTTGCTCGGAAAAAGGTTTAATAGTGTTTTGCACACGTCTAACATCAAATTCTTCGTCTTCAATTAAGAGAACGTTGATAATTCCTTCTGAAAACATGTAAGCTCCTTAAGTTAATTTAACTATAGCGCAGCAGCATGCTGCAAGTATAAAGTAGAAAGTAGAAAACATAAACTTACAGTCAAATACGATAGTTAGCCATTAAAAAATTCCTAATTCCTAATTGATACAACAAACTTGCATCCGGTGACTGGTAAATTTTCAACTTCAAGCTGCCAGCCGCAGCGTTTAGAAATTTCATAAGCAATATAACATCCGTAACCAATGGTTGGTGAATCGGAGTTTTTAGTTGAGATATTTTCGTGGAAAAGATATTTTATTCCGTCTTCTTCAATTTTCAAGAGTTCGGGCGAAATTCCTTTTCCATTATCGGAGATAGTAATCCGTGATTTTTTATTTTCATCATCATATTTCGTGTCAACGGTGATTTGCAGGTTCTGTTCTCCGCCATGGTCAATACTGTTCTGGATGAGCGGTTCAATAATTTCCCAGATAACAAATTCGTTTATAGGAACTTTGGGAAGGTTCTCATCAAGCGTCAAATGGATAGTGAACGCATTTGTTTTTTTTGCAATCCTTAAGAAAATATTGTTTACAAGAAAGTTTATTACCTCGTTAAGATTTGTCTGGAACAACTGGTTTCGGATCGTTTGGATCGGTGGATCATACCACTTCATATCATAAATTACACGCGAAATAAAATTTGAATACTTTGCAACCCGGTATTTTATTTCATCAATATTTTCAGAAGAAAGCTGGCGCAAATCTTCTTTAATGAATCCCATGATTTTTTCAGCTTTGTGGTGTGTGTGATAAATCCTCTTTGTAAAAACAAGTTCTTTCTGGTAGTTAATTTGTTTCTTCAAATTTTCTTCATGCTCATCAAATAATAGTTTTTGTGCCTCATCTCTTTCTTTTACCGTATAGGAAGAAATAAAATACATCGTCAAAAGGCCGAGTAAAATTAATGAAAGATAGATAACCGAAGTTTCGTCATACCCGGAAATAATTTGATCGGTAATAAAAGAAAAATCGGGAGAGTTCTTCATGTACAGCGCGCCGATCAATTCTCCCCGCAATACAAACGGAACAAAAATATTGTACGACTCTTTGTTTGTTAAAATCGTATGAATTTGTTCGGTCGATTCGAGTTTGCTTTTTATCGGCATATAAAGTGCGATGGCTTTTTTATAAGATTTTTTTATGGCATGGGGATATAAATTTTCCTGCACTAAAAATGTAAAGAGCGCTTTCCCATCATCTATGGCAACAACGCTATCTCCTTTGTTTACAAGTATGCAAAGCTCTTCAATGTTATGTTGAAGAATTTGCTGACTAAATATTATATCGAAAGACTGCGACATTCTTCTTGATTCTTCATCGCTTAATTTCTTTTTGGGATTTACTGTTTCAAGTAAAAGTTCGAGTGATGTAGTTGTTAAATTTGCAAGCCGTTCGGCGGAATCTTTCTGATACCATTCCTGAGTTGAACTTAAAAAATTAGTAATCGAAACTTTGTTGATTATCGAAATAATTAATTGGAAAGCAAAAATGACAATAAACAGTACGGTGAGGTGTTTAAACTCAAAATGATATTCGCGGAATTTGTCTAATAATTTTTTCTGTGCCATAATAATTTTTTAGTCTGCTTTTTGAACAATAATTCCCGACCTGCGAATTTTTTCATACGCAGTTTTTACTGCGGTATCAACAGTAACTTCCTTTTTTAATGCTGAGTGAATTGCATTGGCAAGTATATCTGAAACGATGGTGTATTTCTGAAAAAACGGACGATGGATTCCCTGTTTCATCAGGTTTTTATAAAAATATAAATCGGGATTTTTTTCAAAAAACTCTTTATCATCATATAAAAAATTAAGAACAGGCAAATATCCTCCTTCGTTGTACATTAATTTTTGGGATTCCTCGCTTGTAAAAAAATTAATAAATTTTACCGCTTCACCTACATTAGTTGAATATTTTGAGATCATCAAATTCCATCCGCCAAAAACAGATGCAGGTCTTTCACCTGCAAAATGCGGCGTTGGAGCCCGTTCCAAGTTTTTCAATACCGCAGCATACTCCTGACTTGTTCCTCTTTCTTTTAAACTAGACCAAGCACGGACAGAAAAACCTTCCTCTTTAAGAAAGTAATCAGCGCTTTCATTCTCTTTAAGTTCAACTACCTTTTGGGGTGATACTTTATCTGTATAAATCATTTTTACAAGTTGATTCAATACTTTTTTAAAACCCGTTTCATTTAAATAAAGAGTATCGTTTCTATAGTATGAACGGTTGCTGTTTGCCAGCATTTCAAAAAAACTGCAGATCAGTCCTTCATAATTATCAGCTTGAAAAACATAGAGAGGATTTTTGTTACCTGATAGTTTTTGTGACAAATTCGTTAAGTCTTCCCAGGTAATTGATGAGCTGATCTTCTTTTGAAGTTCATAATAATTGGAGAGTTTTCGTAATACATCATCTCGAAAATATAAGTGTGCAATATCAAGATAAAGAGGATATGCCATTAATGCATCATTAAAAATACAAGTCTCAAGCGCATATTGAAGTAGCCGCTGTTGCTCTTTTGCCGAATAATAGGGAGTAAGCGGAACTGCCCATTTAGCAAATCGCGGCACCCAAATTTGATCTACTGCAAAAACATCGATCCGATCGCTTTTGTTGCGCAGATAACGGGCAAGTAATTCTTTTCTTTCATTTGTACTGAATTTATCAAACGAAAGATCGATCGCTTCAACTTGAATTTGTCCTTCGTACTTTTTATTAAAAGCATCAATAACTTTTTGATGCGCGTTAGAAATATGATCAACGTAATAAATTTTTTTTGTAAGAGAATTGTTTCTCTCTAAACCGGAGCCGGTTGGAAAGAGATATGTGATCAGAAGAAACGCGGTGATCAAAATTCCGCTAAGAATTACATAAAAAGTTTTTTCAAATTTCATTGCATAACAGCGTTTACTATTTTCAAATTGAGTACGTGCAAATTATATATAAATCCAAGGTACCGTTTTCTATCAAGTAAGTCATATTTCACAACTATTATAGAAGAAGAATCTCATAATCATAATCGCAATCATAATCTTAATCCTTTTTATTTATAGGTTTTAAAACAGATTAAGATTATGATTAAGAAAAAATAATCCTGGTCCATTACGTATATAACGAAGTAACCTACGGCAGTAATTTTTTCTGTTTCTGCCAGGTTTTCATCCACTCAAAATTTGGTGTAGTGTAGGGAACTCCGGTGATCCTTCCGCCAAAACCGATAAAGCGGTAAACAAACATATTTACTTCAGTAACAGAGAGCTGTTTCAATGATTGATCATACAGCAAAACTCCAAATTTTTGTGCAAACTTTGCGGTTCCCCCATTTATATTTTCATAAAGACGTTTGTTAAAAAGTTCTTCTTTAACTTGATCTTTACTTGCCTGAAAACTTTGTTTAACAGAATCCTGCGCCTCTTTTTTCCCTAGCAATTTAAATATTGAATATCCCCCTTCAGTTTTCAACGGTCCATAAACATCCCCTTCCTTCATAGATTCCGCAATCTTTCCGATCTCTCCAAACTGAAAAGTGTATTGCCATCCGAATTCACCTTTTTGTGCTTGCGTTGATTTTCGCCGGTTATATCTTTCAGCTAAGACTTTAAAATCTATTCCTTCGTTTATTTTTTTCAAGATTGTCTGTACGGAATCTAAATTGTCCGAAAATATTTCAATAAGATTAACTTTGATACCAGCTGCCTGGTTACCGGTTTTGTGCAGATAAAATTGATAGACTTCATCGTCTGAGACACGCGAAGAATCTACGAAGACCCTTTTCATAAACTGTGATAAATAATTATCCCGCCACATTTGAAGATCCTTTTTTACTTCGGGAAGATTTTGCAAGCCTCTCCGGGAACCTTCGCGCGCAATCAATTCATACTGCACAAACTCATTCAGTTTTTTCTGCAGCAAACCGACTACATTTTGTTTTGAAACCCGTTTAATATTAAAATCTTCAACAAGCAAAAAATAGAAAAAGTCGTTCAACGTTGGTGGATTGGGGTCAAAGAGCGCGATAGGTTTGGCAAGCATTTCTCCACCATAGATTGATGATAAATATGCTAAGTCAAATTCAGTAAAGTGAAGATTTGCAGAATCAGCAGGATTATTTTGCTTCCTTCTTTGAAATGATTCGAGCATTTTATCCGGGAGATCTTTTACAATAGTTGCATTAAACGGAACTTGCTTGCCTGAAAGAAGGTTGTTTAAAAATTCCATTCCAAACTGCTTGCTTCTTCTTGCCCGGATAATATTTTTAACATTATTGGAAAAACCCGTTGACTTATCCAGCGTTCCGGTAATTTTATCAACGAGTTTGAAAATAAACCAACCGTTTTTATTTTTCATCGGTTTAGAAAAAGTGGGCGGCTTCATTCTGTAAAGCGAATCTTCCATCCATTCATCATCCATATTCCCGAAAGTAATGGGAACGGGTTCTTTCTGCAGAGCATAATCGGGACGCATTTTCAATAACGAATCGAATGCCGCTCCTTTTTTTAGTTGGTTATAAATCTCATAACTTTCTGAAGAATCAACCGCACTGATAATCAATACATTCAAAGTAATCTGAGCTCTTGCTTTTGCGCGGATCAGATCGGTATCGGTAATTTTAATTCTGCTATCAACTTCTTGTTTAAATAATGCATCGCGGAGAAACATTTTTTCCAGCGGCTTAAGCAAGTTTTGGTAAAGGTCTAATGTATCAAAGTGCATCTCTTTTGCTTCCAAAGCCCATAATTTTTCTGCTATGAGTGAGGCAAGAAATTCTTTTTTAAGCGAATCGGCATTTTTATGCGTCGTACTTGGGTGAGGTAAAAATTCGTAACGGGTTTTAAACTCTTCCGCAGTGATAACATTGGCACCGATTCTAGCAACCGACTCTTCTTTTTTTTGCGCCTCGCAAAAATGAATTTGTAAAAGAAATAGAAGTAAGAATAATAAAATATTTTGCTTCATTACTGGTGGATCCTGTACGTATTGTTTGTAAAGAATATTTTTTTTATTGCAATATACGGTTCTGCAATTAATTTGGAGGGTAAATTCCGATAGACAATCTAAAATTATTTGAACATAAATGGATGTTGAAACTTGATCATCTTTTCATTTTTCTTATCCTATCAATTCACTTATTTTAATGGATCAAGAACTCAACAAAAGTAAAATGATAACTCCACTTGAAGTTTTAAATAAGCAATTCGGATTTGACGAATTTCGATTTCACCAGCAACAAATTATTGAATCCGTATTAGCTAAAAAAGATACCGCCGTTTTAATGCCTACCGGAGGCGGTAAATCACTTTGCTATCAAATTCCCGCGCTGCTTTTTGACGGACTGACAATCGTCATTTCTCCATTAATTGCGCTAATGAAAGACCAGGTGGATGGACTGCGATTAAACGGAGTAGCTGCCGCGTTTCTTAATTCCACTCTTTCTGCAAATGAGCAAGCGCAAGTGATGAACGATATCCGCAATCAACAAATAAAACTTCTCTTTATTGCCCCGGAAAAAATTTTCATCAACGAACAACAATTTCTCAATTTCCTTAAACCGTTAAATATTTCTTTGTTCGCTATAGACGAAGCGCACTGCATTTCTCAATGGGGACACGATTTCCGTCCCGAATATTTACAGTTAGCGGTATTGAAAAAACATTTTCCCGGTGTTCCTATTATCGCGTTAACAGCAACTGCAGACGAACTGACGCGAAAAGATATTCTTGAAAAGCTAAATCTGCAATCACCCAAAACATTCATTTCCAGTTTTAACCGCGCCAATATTTATTATTACATCGAACCAAAACGAAATTGGTTTGCGTATCTGTTGAACTATTTAAAGAAGCATAAAGAAGATTCGGGTATTATCTATTGCCTTTCCCGCGCATCAACTGAATCGCTTGCCAACGATTTGACGGAGAATGGATTTTCGGCAAAACCGTATCATGCCGGATTAGAAAAACAACTTCGAGATCAACATCAAGATTTATTCATCAAAGACAAAGTGAAAATTATTGTTGCAACGATCGCTTTTGGTTTGGGAATTGACAAATCCAACGTCCGGTTTGTCTTTCATGTTGATCTGCCGAAAAATATTGAAAGCTATTACCAGGAAACCGGTAGAGCGGGGCGTGATGGAATAAAAAGCGACGCGATCTTATTTTACGGAAGAGGCGATCTTGTAAAACTTAAAAAGTTTTGTGAGATCGAAAATAATCCGGCGCAAAGCAAAATCATGTTGGAGAAGCTGAACAAGATGGCGCGGTTATGCGAAACGCAAACGTGCAGAAGAAAATTCATGATGAATTATTTTGGCGAAGAGTATCCAAACTATTGTGGAAGCTGCGATGTCTGTTTGAGCAAGTATGAAAAATTCGATGGAACGATCGTGGCGCAGAAAGCTCTCTCAGCCGTTGCGCGGTTAGACCAAAGGTACGGAGTAAATTTTGTAATTGATTTTCTGCGCGGTTCTAAATCGGAAAAAATTATGGACTGGCAAATGCAGTTAAAAACTTACGGTGTTGGTTCCGATTATAGTAAAGAAGAATGGCGGCAATATCTCAATGATTTGATCGTGATGGGTTATCTGCATCAGGAAGAAGGACAGTATCCCATTTTGAAATTAACTGAAAAGAGTAAAGCGGTTTTAAAAGGGGAAGAAAAAGTTATGCTAATAAAAACCGTTGTGAGGAAAGAAGTTGAACACAAAGAACTGCATTATGAAGTGGAATTATTGTCTCTGCTGAAAAATCTTCGTAACCGGTTTGCTGAAAGCGCGCACGTGCCGGCTTATCTTATTTTTTCAGATACAACTTTGATAGAGTTGGCAATGTACCTTCCTCAAAATTTTTCCGAGTTGAAAAAAATATCCGGCTTTGGAGAAATTAAATTACAGCGGTATGGAAAAACGTTTCTGGATGTGGTGCTGAATTATTGCAAGAAAAATAATTTACAATCACGCATACAGGACAAAACACCTAAGAGACAAAGGAAAACCGGGTCTGTGCGTTCGTCTGAAAAATCCGACACCAAAATGGAGAGCTTTGAATTATTCAAAAGCGGAAAGTCCGTTACTGAAATTGCGGCTTTTCGAAATCTTACTGCGTCAACGATTGAAAATCATTTAGCTTTTTTTGTTGAAATAGGAAAGATCAAAGTAAATGAATTAGTTACACCGGAAAAAATGGGGCAGATTGAAAAAGCAATTCACCTGCATGGAGATTTATCGCTTGGGGTATTAAAAAACGAATTAGGCGAAGATATTAGTTACGGAGAGATCAGAGCAGTGATCAACTATTTAAAATTAGGATTTGGAAATTAGCACTTGGAAGAACAGTTGTTGACAGAATAAATAATATTGAACGAATGAATAAAATCAAGAATAACTATCAATCCAAAGGATACCGTACACAATTTTTAATTTGTGATATGGTCGGAACGATCCATCGGATTTGAAAAATTGTAATCCTAAACACAAATCCGGATGTCCATGCTTTTATTGTTGACATTTATATCGGTTATCACTAATTATCAAAGTGAAAACTGATATTTTTTGTACGATTCTTTTTTCAAAGTGTTTAATCTGTAAGGCATTGATCTTAAGGTTGAAATTTATGGAACAAATTAATATTTAATCGATAATTACTTATGAGAGATTTCTCCGCATTTTTCTTTTTCGATCTCCATACAAAGTTTTTTTAAGAAATAATTTTCTATAATTAAGTTAAAAAATAACTTCAATAATTCCGAAAGGAACCAAGTCATGAAAAAACTGTTAATGTTAGTTTCTGTTTTGTTGTTCTCTCAAAATCTGTTTTCACAGGTTACACTCCAATCACCCAATGGCGGAGAAATTTGGAAGATTGATTCGCAACAAAATATTACATGGACAAGCCTTAGCACAACCAATGTTAAAATTGAATTAAGTACAGATAACGGAATAGTCTGGAGTTTGATCTTAGACAATTACCCTGCTTCATCCGGAAGTTATCCGTGGACTGTACGTTCGATTCCCTCAACCATGTGCAAAATAAAAATAAGTGATGCGGCAAATAATTTTATTTTTGATGAATCCGATGCAGTTTTTACAATTGAAATCAGCCCTTTGGGGGGCGGTGTTACACTCTTGTCTCCCAACGGTGGGGAAGTTTGGCTTGCAGGCTCAACACAAACTGTTTCATGGACTGACGCGAATCCTACCGGATTTGTAAATCTCGATTACTCAAGCGATAATGGCGGCACATGGAACCGATTTGTAAATAGCGCAAACTCCATGTATCCAACCTATCAGTGGGGGGTTCCATCCCTTACAGGTACGTTTTATAAAGTGAGAGTAACAGATGTAAATAATTCCTTGTTTTCTGATGAAAGCGATGCACCCTTTACAATTACCGATAAACTTCCCTCCACAATAACACTTACCTATCCCATTGGTGGAGAAATTTTTTATAATGGTTCCCAACAAACCATTACATGGACCAGCAGCAACGTTGGAGCGGTTAATCTACATTTTTCACCTGATAACGGTGTAACGTGGAATTCAATTGCTTCCAGCCTTCCTGCTTATATGGGAAGTTATTCGAGCATCGTTACTTCAACTCCAACAACAACTGCCTTGATCCGAATAAGCGATGCAGCCGACGCTACAACATTTGACGAAAGTGACGGTGTATTTACAATTTTGGATACTACTACGTATAAAATAACTCTTTCATTACCGAATGGTGGAGAAAATTGGCAAGTTGGTTCAAATCAGTATCTCGCTTGGACAAACACAAACATGACGGGTTCTGTAAATATTGATTACTCAACCGATAATGGTACGACATGGTTTGCGGTTGCAACTAATATCTCATCAATGTATCCGACTTTTATGTGGACAGTGCCGAATACTCCATCAACTGCATGTAAAATAAAAGTGTATGATGCGAGTGATGCTTCGGTTTTTGATGAAAGCGATGCCGTGTTTACAATCCAGCAGTTAGAGCAATTTACCGAGCAAACCTCCATTTCTCTTATCGGATTAGGATTAAGTTCCGTTGCTTGGGGTGATTATGATAATGACGGATATTTGGATATTTTGTTAACAGGTCGTAATGATGCCAGTCATCCCTTCACTATAATATACAAAAACAATGGAGACGGAACATTTACAGAACAGACAAACGCTACGCTTACATCAGCCTCAAGCGGTTCTGCAGCGTGGGGTGATTATGACAATGACGGATATCTGGATATTTTATTAACGGGTTATACTCTGTCCGGTCCGGTCTCCCAAATTTACAAGAATAATGGAGATGGAACATTTACCTTGCTGACCTCAGTTTCACTTCCCGGGGTTGGTAATAGTTCTGTGGCTTGGGGAGACTACGATAACGACGGGAAACTTGATATTTTGCTAACGGGTAATTCCTTTGGCACTCGTATCTCCAAAATCTACAAGAATAACGGAAACGGAATATTTACAGAGCAAACATCTGTTTCGCTTAAAGGAGTATCTAATAGTTCAGTTGCATGGGGAGATTATGATAATGACGGGAACCTCGACATTTTGTTAACGGGTTTAAATGATCTCAGTGGTCAAGTCTCCATAATTTACAAAAATAACGGAGATGGAACATTTACAGAACAGACTTCTGTTTTTTTAGCCGGAGTAGAACAAGGTTCCGTGGCTTGGGGCGATTATGATAACGATGGATATCTCGATATTTTGTTAACAGGTATGAATGGGACGAACCAAATATCCAAAATCTACAAAAATAATTGGGACGGTACGTTTACCGAACAAACCTCTGCCTCTCTTACGGGAGTCTCAAATAGCTCTGTAGCATGGGGCGATTATAATAATGATGGATTGCTTGATATTCTGTTGACGGGTTATGAAATGAATAATAATCCTATCTCCAAAATTTACAAAAATATGGGAGAAGGAAATTTTTATGAGCAGACCTCTGCCTCGCTGATAGGTGTAGCTAATAGTTCTGCGGTTTGGGGTGACTATGATAATGACGGAGCCCTCGATATTTTATTAACGGGTTATACAACCGGTAGCGGGTATGTCTCCAAAATTTACAAAAACATTAATGCAGTATTTAACACAGCTTCAACAGCGCCAACCAATTTAACTTCATCTGTTAGTGGAAATGATGTTTCCTTTAACTGGAATAAAAGTTATGACCAAGAAACACCGCAAAACGGGTTGAGTTATAACCTGCTGATAGGTACAACACTTGAAAGCGTAGATGTACTTTCGCCAATGGCAAATAAAACAAACGGTTTTAGAAGAATAGTTAAATTTGGAAACAATCAAACTAATAGTTGGACAATAAAAAATTTGCCTGGTGGAACATATTTATGGAGCGTTCAAGCTATTGATGCGGCATTTACAGGTTCTCCTTTCGCTTCGCAGGAAGTTTTTACAGTTGGCGGAATTACTAACACACTTTTACTTCTGTCCCCGAACGGCGGAGAAAATCTTGTCTCCGGAACCGTTGATACCATCCATTGGTCTGCAAATTATTTAACACAAGTAAAGTTGGATTACACAACAGATTACGGTACAACATGGACAAACATCGTAGGCAGTATGCCTGCAGAATATCCATCCGGTTACGCTTGGGTTGTTCCAAACACTCCATCAACTATGTGTAAAGTAAGGGTAACTGATATTAACAATAATGGAATATTTGATGAAAGTGACGGGTTGTTTACGATTTCCGGAAATTCTCTGCAAACCGGACTTGTAGCCTACTATCCATTTAACGGTAACGCAAATGATGAAAGTGGAAACGGACTAAACGGTACTAACAATGGTGCGACACCTACGACCGATAGGTTTGGGAATGCAGGAAAAGCTTATGCTTTTGATGGAATAAGCTCCTACATCGATATTGGAGATCAAGGTGATATCAATGATTTCACTATTTCCATATGGTTCAATTGTCTTGACAATAGTAAAACGCCATTCCTCGTTGGTGCAGGCAATTCAAACAATGAAATTCTAGATTTGAGAGTAGAAAATACGGGGACGCTCCACTATCTAGTAAGCCGCTTTACAGCCAATAGCCAAGAAGGATATTTAGATTTTCAGGTTCCATTACAGAGATGGAATCATGCAGTTATCACAAGGGTAGGTGGTACAGTAAAGCTATATTTTAATGGTCAAACAGGGACAATAGTATTGACTATGAACGAAGGAAGTCTGGACGGTGCTATTAATTTGCACAAAAGCCTTGTGATAGGTGCAAACAATTATTTGCCAAATAAAACTGATTTCTTCCCTGGTTCACTCGATGACATCCGTATTTACAACCGTGCTTTAACACAAGCGGAAATAAATTTACTGTTTAACGAAATACCTCAGCAAACAAGTAATCTTACAGTTGCTTCCCCGAACGGTGGAGAAAATCTTGTTACCGGTACCGTTGACACCATTCATTGGTCTGCAAATTATTTAACACAAGTTCAACTTGATTACTCAACCGATTATGGAGACACCTGGATAAACATTGTAGGAAGCATGCCCGCAGATTATCCGAGCGGCTATGCATGGTTGGTTCCCAACACACCATCGCAAGGTTGTAAAATAAGAGTAACTGATATTAACAATAATGGAATATTTGATGAAAGTGACGGCATATTTTCAATTCAACTTTTCAAGAGTGGAGAGTATTTACCGGACGCCAATACTGTTATGTTAGATCACTTTAACGGTACTACTGACGCAAGCATTTTAGCTTATACTCAAACAGGACAAACTTGCGGTTCTGAATTACCTCCTGCAACCCCAAGTTTTTATTTTAGTCAGGGATTGAACGAATTTTATCAAGCGCTTACACTAAATCCGCCAATTGAAACAGCCCAGGGCTCAGCTACTTATCTCAAATATCCGGGGGGACAGTTGCTAAGTCGGTCAAATGGTACAATCGAATTTTGGATTCGTCTTTCATCCTACGGCAAAGGATTAAGTTTTGTGAATCAAGGTCAATTTTATGGCGCATGCTCTGGATGGACGTTTAATCTTGATATGGATTCAACCGGCATGTTAAATTCATCAGCATGGGCGGCATTCAGTTTAAATTCAGGTTCAAATAAAGTTCCAATCGGCAGATGGACTCATGTTGCGGTTTCATGGGGAAGCATGGGAGCGAAGCTCTATATAGATGGAAATCTAGTGGGAAGCGATGCAAATACCGGAATGCCGGCAGACGGTTACGGAGGTAATGTTCTCATCACTCTTGGCACTGGTGCAGGCGTTAGCTCTGCAATTGATGAACTTCGCATATCTGATATTCAAAGAACTGAATTTAATATTATTCCACAGCAGGTACTTACACTTGCTACTCCTAACGGTGGAGAATATTTTATCGCGGGAATGGTTGATACCATCCGCTGGACAAGCAGTAATGCAACTACGTTAAATATAGATTACTCCACCGATAACGGGGCAACCTGGATGAATATTTATTCCGCTATGCCTGCGGGAATTGGAAGCACACCTTGGTTAATTCCGAATACTCCTTCAATAAATTGTAAAGTAAGAATAGTTGATGCGAACAATGCTAATATGTTAGATGAAAGTGACGGACTTTTTACAATCGAATACTATAATAACTCCCAAATCACACTAGCTTCTCCTAACGGCGGAGAATATTTTGTCTCAGGAACTGTTGATACTATTAGATGGTCAGCCACAAGCACAACACAAATAAAGATAGATTACACAACCGATAACGGGGCAACGTGGTTAAATATTGCAGGTGGTGTATCATCAATGTATCCGGTTTATATTTGGACAGTTCCCAACACACCATCAACAACATGCAAAGTAAGAGTAACTGATAATAACAACCCGACAACGTTTGATGAAAGCGACGGCTTATTCACCATAACTTCATTAAGACATTTCACTCCGATATGGTACGGTAATCCTTACCAGGCAATGAATATCTTTGTTCAGTATGCAGCGTTAAACGGAGAAGGATTATTTCCTGATGATGAAATTGGCATCTTTGACGGAGAAAATTGTGTTGGCGCAATTACATTAAACGGAGGGATGGAGATCAAAGCATCGGCTGATGACCCATTAACTGAGGGGATTGATGGATTCAATTCAGGAGCATCTATAACTTACCGTTTGTGGAAAGCAAATATCGGTAAGGAGATAACGAAAGTTGTTGTAACTTATACTCCGGCAGAACCTGTTCCGGTGTTTGAACCAATAGGAACAGCATTTGTGTATTTAGCTTTTGACGAAAACACTACGCAAGCAGTGCAAATACCGGCAAACACTTGGTATCTCGCCTCTCTTTATGTTCATCCAATTGATAACTCAATGCAAACAGTCGTTGACCCGATACTGCCAAACTTAGTTAAGATGCAGGATGAAGCAGGAAATGCCGTTGTTAAATTCCCCGATGGGAATTGGTATTTTGGAATACATGATTGGAGGTTGAGCGAAGGATATTATCTCTATGTAAACGCCGCATCAGAACTTTCGGTTACCGGAAGGCTGGTTTCTTTACCATTTACTATCCCGTTAATGAAGAAATGGAATATCATTGGTTATCCTAAAGAATTTGAAGAAGATGCCATTACCGCAGTTGATAGTTTAATTCAGAGAAATATTTTGGTGAAAGTTCAGGATTATCAAGGGAACTCGATAGTACAATTCCCAACCGGCGGATGGAATAACAGTATCGGAACTTTGAAACCTGGACAAGGATATTATGTGAATGTTACCGAGAATAATCATCTTACTTTTAATAATCAAAACTATGAAATAAAGGGAGCTAAAAAATCGCCAGCTAAAAAATCACTCCCGAAATATTTTGCAACCAACGAATCAACAAACAGTTATATGGCAATGACTATATTTGTTCTTGGACTTGATGAAACAGTTAAAGAAATAGCTGCGCTTAATAGTGAGGGAAAAATTGAAGGTATCGGTGTAGCAAAAACCGACAGCTCTTTAGGTGGAAGATATTGCGAAATAGTTATAGGAAAGGATAATCCTTTAACAGCAATAAAAGACGGAATGAAAGAAGGAGAAGCGATTACCTTAAAAGGCTGGAGTGGTGAAATAGAAGTAAAACTCACAACTCAACTTGTCAGCGGAGGAATGGTTTTTTCCTCTCTCGGAACAACCTTTACGGAATTCAAAAAGATAACAGATGTGAATGAAGGAGAAGTTGTTTCTGATTATCTGTTGATCCGGAATTACCCGAATCCGTTTAATCCAAGCACAACTATTCAGGTCAATGTTCCAAAAGATGAAATGATTACAATAACCTTGTTTAATACACTTGGCGAAGAAGTAGAAAAATTAGTTACTAACGAAATGAAACACCGCGGAAGTTATACTTATGTTTGGAATGCTAACGGGAAACCGAGCGGAGTTTATTTCTGTGAATTGAAAACACCGTCACAGAAACTTTACACTAAAATGTTATTAACAAAATAAGAAGCATTTTACAACCCGCTTCACTTTCTATTTTTCAGTGAAGCGGGGATTTGTTTATCGCTTAGTATTTTAACCTTTGGAAAATTTTCACCTCTGAAGTGTTGAAGACTAGCTTCATTATCTGTGATTTAGATTTTTATATTTTCTTTCTCACAAAAAACGTGGGAAGGAAACTGTATAATTGTAAAAGTATTAAAGAATTGTTACAAAAAACTCGGTTCAGGTTTTGAAGAGCGCTTGCTCATCTCTAAAAAGGAAAATACTATGAAAAAATTTTTACTGTTTCTGATTACTCTGTTAAATATCGGAACTGCCTATTCACAAACAGTTCCTGTTGCCTACTATCCTTTTAACGGTAATGCAAATGATGAAAGTGGGAATGGGAATAATGGGACGAACTACGGCGCAACGCTTACAATGGATAGATTTGGGAATGCAAATAGTGCATATAGTTTCAATGGAACATCAAGTTATGTGAAAGTTCCAAATTCATCTACTTTACTTCCAATGCAGGCCTCATACACCTTCACAGGTTGGTTTCGATTAATTTCAAAGAGAAATGGAAATTCAATTTATCTGTTTAGCATGGAGGATGGCGGAAGCGATTATTCTGGTGTTTCAATGTTTTATGACACGACTGCTCAAAGTCTGAGGTTTTATTATCATTACGATGATGTCTGGTCTCATGCGACTATTGCCTATGCCCCATTAGTGTTGAATGAATGGCATCAAATCACAACAACTTTAGATAGGGCAGCCTTAACAGCAAAAATTTATGTTGATGGGGTATTGATTAACACGTATTCAACTGATAATAACAATATTACGGCGAATAGTGATCTGTGTTTTGGAAAACGATTAAGCAATTATCATCCAACCGATGCATTGTTCACCGGAGATCAAGACGACATCCGAATTTACAACCGTGCATTAACACAAGGGGAAATTGATTCACTTTACCACGAAAATGGCTGGGACCAAATTAATAATAATGACGGTCTCGTTGCCTATTATCCTTTCAATGGCGATGCAAATGACCTTAGTGGCAACAAAAGCCACGGAACAATTAATGGTGCAACATTAACTACAGATAGGTTTGGAAATTCAAACAGTGCTTTTTATTTTGACGGCTCAAGCAGTATCACGGCAACATCTTCTTTATTGCCAAATTACAATCGTACAATATCGCTTTGGTTTAATGCCGATCAAACCAACTACCGCCCACTCTTATTTGCATACGGAGGCAATAATGCTTGTGGAGGTTCTTTTATGATGAACCTGAACGTTATAACAAGAGGTAATAGTTATAATGTTTTAGGTCATTATAGTTGCGATGTAACCTATCCAAACTCCGTTAATCCTTTTGGTAATTGGAACCATTGGGTTGTTACACAAAGCGATTCCGGAACAACTTTCTTTATAAATGGTAGAATAGTTTACCGCGATCCAAGTGGAATAACAACTTATACAATTCCGGGTAAATTAGTGCTGGGAACAGGAATTTCTCTTGATGGTTTGTCTCCCTATTCTGATGGAAATGCTGACGCACTAAAAGGTTCTTTGGATGATATCCGAATTTACGACCGCGCGTTAACTCAAGCGGGAGTTGATTCACTTTATCATGAAGGCTATTACAATCCTATATCCATTGCACTTACTTACCCCAACGGGGGGGAAACATTTATTGCCGGAACTACAGATACAATAAAATGGACCGGCAGCAGCGTTGATTTTGTTAAACTCGAATACACAACCGATGACGGTGCAACATGGGATTTCATTGATTCAAATGTTCCCGCTCCGGCAGGTAATGGTATTTATCTTTGGACAGTCCCTTTCACTCCTACTACTCAAGCAAAAGTTAGAGTTACGAATCTAACCGATAACCGTTTTGTTACAAGCGCAGCTCCATTCAGAATTATTGATCTCCGTCATTTCGTTCCGGTATGGAGCGGTAATCCATATCAAGCGATGAACATTTTTATTACAGACGCATCCTTGAATGGTCTTCCTTTAGAATATGGCGACGAGATAGGAATATTCGACGATACTGTTTGTGTCGGCTCAGTTACTATGCATGAAACCGGCAAGCTAATTGAAATTAAAGCAGCTTCAGATGATCCGTTAACACCCGAAATTGATGGATTTGTCACGGGTGATCCTCTAGTTTATAAATTGTGGGAAAGCAGCAATTCAAGTGAAATAAGCCGCGTAATTGCTGCCTATAACCCTGTCTCGCCGGTTCCGGTCTTTTCACCGTTAGGAACAGCTTTTGTTAGTCTTGCTTTTCAAAATCTTTTACTTCTTTCACCTAACGGAGGAGAAACATTTATTGCCGGGAAAAATGATACGATTAAATGGATTAGCGAAGGATTGACTAATGTTGATCTCAAATATTCCACCGACAACGGCACTACTTGGATATCCATTCTTGAAACACCCGTTACAGCCAATACCGGAAGTTATGTCTGGACGATCCCGAAGACGCCTTCAACAAATTGTAAAGTAAGGGTTTCTGATGGTACGGACAGGTTATTTGCTGATACAAGCGATAATGTTTTTTCGATTATTCTTCCTCAAATTACCGTTCTTAAACCAAACGGTGGAGAAAGTTTTGTAGTCGGAAAAACCGATACAATAAAATGGACAAGTTCAAACGTTGCGAATGTTAAACTTGAGTACACAAATAACGGTTCAAACTGGATTTCCATTCTAAATTCAACTCCAGCAAATGCTGGAAGTTTTGTGTGGACAATTCCAAATACACCTTCTACAAATTGTAGAGTGAGAATTTCTGATGTAACAGATAATTCTTTTTCCGATGTAAGTGATAATATTTTCTCGATCATTCTTCCTCAAATTACCGTTCTTAAACCAAATGGCGGGGAAAATTTTATAGTTGGAAAAACAGACACCATAAAATGGACGAGTTCAAATGTTGCAAATGTTAAACTTGAATACTCGACCGATAACGGTTCAAACTGGATTTCTATACTTGCATCAACTCCGGCAAGTGCAGGTAGTTTTGTTTGGACTATTCCAAATACTCCTACAGTTTCTTGTAAAGTTAAAATTTCTGATGCTGCCAACAGTTTTTTCGCAGATACGAGCGATAATGTTTTTTCGATTATTAAACCAACGGTAACAATACTTAAACCAAACGGCGGTGAACAATGGAGAATCGGAACAACGCAAAAAATTACTTGGACAAGCAGTGATGTCGGCAAAGTTAAAATTCAGTACTCAACCGATGATGGAACTAATTGGATCGTTCTTGCAGATTCTGCCTCAGCTTCGTTGGGGAGTTTTGACTGGTTAATCCCTTCTCCTCCAACGACCCAAGCCAAAATCAGAATAGCTGATTACAAAGATGGCAGTGTAGCATCTCAGAGTGCCTCACCTTTTACAATTTATTTCCCTACGGTAACGCTTATCTCCCCAAACGGCGGTGAGTTCTGGCAAATAGGTTCGCAACAAACTATTACTTGGAATTCCACCCATCTCACTAAAGTAAAACTTGAGTACACTACCGACGGAACAACATGGAAATTGATTGCCGATCAACTTGAGGCGAATTTAAATAGCCACACTTTAACAGTCCCGAATGATTCATCCCAAAAAGCAAGAGTCCGTATTACTGATGCGGTAGAAAATTTAGTTAGTGATACGAGCAATGGAACATTCAACATTTATAAACAAGCGATAACAATAACCTCTCCTGCCGGTGGCGAACGCTATAAGTTGGGAACGCAACAAACCATCACGTGGAAAAGAGATTGGGTAAACAAAGTAAAAATTGAATTTTCAAATGATAATGCTTCAACTTGGTCTGTTCTTTCCGGAGCTGATTCTGTTCTTGCTTCTCTCGGAACATTTAATTGGACTCCAAATGTTGAAACTAAACAAGCTCGGATCAGGTTAAGCGATTCAAAAGATCCTTCATTACTAAGAATGAGTAACGCATTTGAAATATTTGTTCCAAAGGTTACTGTTATAGCGCCAAATGGTGGTGAACTATGGCAAATAGGTTCACAGAAAACTATTACATGGAATTCAACCGATCTTACGAAAGTAAAACTTGAATACACACCCGACGGAACAACGTGGAAACCGATTGCCGATCAACTTGATGCAAATTTAAATAGTTACTTATGGACAATCCCGAATGATCCTTCCACAATTGCGAAAGTGCGAATCAGCGATGCGTTAGAAAATTTGGGTAATGATGTTAGCGACGGAACGTTTACAATTTATCAACAGAAGTTAACATTAACTTCACCAATCGGAGAAGAGCGGTATCGTTTAGGGTCCACACAAAATATTACATGGACAAGCGAGTTTGTCAACAAAGTAAAGATTGAGTTCTCTTCAAATAATGGTACATCTTGGGGTGTTCTCTCCGATTCACTTCTATCATCTATCGGCTCATTTCCTTGGGTACCAAATGTTGAAACCAAACAAGCAAAAATTAAAATAAGCGATTCAAAAAATTCTCTGTTGGAAAGAGTGGGCGGCGCATTTGAGATTTTTGTTCCGAAGGTTACGATTTTAAAACCAAATGGCGGGGAAAATTTTATAGTTGGAAAAACAGATACCATAAAATGGTTTAGCTCAGACATTGTTGATGTTAAACTTGACTACTCAACCGATAACGGTGCAAATTGGATTTCAATTCTAAACTCGACTCCGGCGAACACGGGTAGTTATCTTTGGACAATTCCGAGTACACCTTCAACAACATGCAAAGTAAAAATAAGTGATGTTTCAAATTCAGAAATTAGTGCGGTAAGCTCTTCTTTTAATATTATTAAACCGGTTATTACACTTTCGTCTCCCAACGGCGGCGAGAATTGGTTGATGCAATCCGACAAACAAGTTACTTGGACCAACACAAATGTTGATTCAGTTAAGATTGAATTCTCTTCCGACAACGGTGTTTCTTGGAATGTTATCGCACTGAAAGTTTTTGCCGCAAATGCTTCTTACACTTGGAATGTTACTTCTCTTCCAACAACGCAAGCATTGGTTCGTGTTTCACAAGTTAGTGATGCTTCCGTTCAAGATGTAAGCGATCAGGTTTTTACCATTTATAAAGAAGCCTTGACCGTAACTTCCCCCAATGGTGGTGAACGGTTAAGAACAAAATCAATTGTACAAATCACGTGGAATATTTTGGATATTGTAAATCCAAAAGCGCGGAAAATTAATTCCGGAGAAGATCTGTCGGTTGCAAACGGTCCCATCCAAAATGTAAAGATTGAGTACACTTCCGATAACGGTAGCAGTTGGAACGGTATTATCAATTCAATCAATGCAAGTGCAAAAAGTTACGAATGGAATGTACCTTTTATCGAATCGAAAAATTGTAAAATTAGGGTTGTTGATGTTGATGATGTTACTCACGCCGATACAAGCGATGGAGTATTCGAAATTTACAATCCAAACCTAACGATAACTTCCCCCAACGGCGGAGAGATCTGGCAAGCAAATACAAATAAACAAATTAGTTGGAGCAGTTCCAATATCAATGATGTTAGAATTGATTATTCTGTTAATAACGGCTTAACATGGGAAACGATTTCCTTTGGAATTCAAAGTAGTCTTGGGAATTTTGAATGGATAGTCCCGGCGACAAGAACACCTGAAGCAAAAGTAAGAATACTTGATATTTCAGACACAACGGTCGGAGACACAAGTGACAATGTTTTCCGCATAGTTACTCCTTCGCTATCTCTAACTTCTCCTATCGGTGGAGAGGTTTGGAAAACAAATTCTATTCAGCAAATTAAGTGGAATAGTCTTGATGTTGAAAACATTAAAATTGAATATTCAACCGACAATGGGAATGCTTGGTCTTTCGTCAACAATCTAATTCCTGCTGCTCAAGGATTGTATGATTGGACAGTTCCTGACACCCCTTCAAAAAATTGCATACTCAGAATTAGTGATGAGGTAAATCCGGAGACTAAAGCAGTAAGTCCAATTTTTAGTATCATTAAACCGGTTGTTACGCTATTGTCTCCCAACGGTGGAGAGAAATGGTTGATGCAATTCGACAAACAAATTACCTGGACAAATACTGATGTTGATTCAATTAAAATTGAATTCTCTTCCGACAACGGAACTTCATGGAATATCATTGCTCCGAAAGTTTTTGCTTGGGATGCTTCTTATACATGGAATGTAAATACACTTCCAACATCACAAGCTATAATCCGTGTTTCGCAAATTAGTGACGCTTCTGTTCAAGATGTTAGCGATAACGTTTTCACCGTATATAAAGAAGCATTGGCAGTAATTTCTCCCAACGGCAGTGAACGGTTAAGAGCAAAGTCAACTGTACAAATCACTTGGAACATTTCGGATATTACAAATCCAAAAGCGCGAAGAATTAATTCCGGAGAAGACCTGTCGGTTGCAAATGCTCCCATCCAAAATGTAAAGATTGAATATACTTCCGATAACGGTACTAATTGGAATAACGTTATTAATACAATTGGTGCGGCAGTAAAAAGTTATAACTGGGAAATACCCGTGATCGAATCGAAAAATTGTAAAATTAGAATTGTTGATGTTGATGATAATGCTCACGCCGATACAAGCGACGGAGTTTTTGAAATATACAACCCGAAGCTAACCGTAACTTCTCCTAACGGTGGAGAAATTTGGCGCACTAATACCACAAACAAAATTACATGGACGAGCAGCGAAATAAATGAAGTTAAGATCGAATATTCTACTAATGATGGTTTTTCGTGGAAAGTTATTTCTAATTCTCTTGCAGCATCGCTTGGCAGTATAGATTGGATTATTCCTGCAGAAAGAACAAGCAGAGCAAAAGTAAGAGTTACGGATATCTCTTTTGCTTCAACTTCTGATACATGCGATAATACTTTTACCATTCTCTTCCCGGAAATATCCTTAACTGCTCCTGTTGGAGGAGAAAATTGGAAAACAAATACGGTTCAACAGATCAAATGGAGTAGTTCAGATATTGAAAATATTTCAATTGAATACTCAACCGATAATGGAACCTCATGGTTTTTAATTAACAATTCTATTCTTGCATCTTCAGGCATTTATAATTGGACAATTCCTAGAACTCCAACTGACCAGGCAAAGGTTAGAGTTTCCGATGTGAATTATAAAGAAATAAATGCCGTAAGCAATACTTTCACAATTATTAAACCATTGGCTCTTTTAACTCCACGCGGCGGAGAAAAATGGTTCTCGGGGAGTGTTCAGCAGGTTAATTGGAATTTTAATTTTGTTGATTCTGTTAAACTGGAATATTCACTTAATAACGGAGCGTCATGGCAGTTAATAGCAAACAGTTTGCCTGCAACTCTTCTTGTGTATGACTGGCATATTCCGCCAAATATAAATTCCACTCAATGCAGAGTAAAAATTACTGATCGAAATAATATTTTTACGGCTGATTCTTCAGGTGATGTTTTTACAATTATTGATCCGACCTTAACGGTGCTGACGCCGAACGGGGGAGAGAATTTAAAAGGAGATACTGAATATCAGATCACCTGGAAAAATCAAAATTCTGATTCTCTTGCAATAGATTATTCAACTAACAATGGAACCACTTGGACACTTATTACGAAAGCATGCAATGCTAAAGCTGAAAAATTTACGTGGGTTATTCCTAAAGTAACATCAACGCAATGTCTCATGCGTATTACAGATAAAAACTATCTTACAGTTAGCGATACGTCCGACGAAGTCTTTTCAATTTATACTCCTCAGATCACATTACTTTCTCCAAAAGGAGGAGAGATTTGGTACGTCGGTGAAACAAAACAAATTAAATGGCAAAGCAGTTTTGTTGAAAAAGTAAAAATTGAATTAACGACTACAAACGGAAATGTATGGAGCACTCTGGCGAGCGCTGTTAATGCGGCGGATTCCAGCTATACTTTGTTTATAGAAAATATTCCATCCGTTGCTTGCCGGATAAAAGTATCTGCAGATGAAGACTCAAAAATTGTTGATTCGAGCAGAAGTAATTTTTCAATAGTTATTCTTCCTCCGTCAATTCAAGTTTCAATCTATCAGAATCCGGTTCTCACTCAATATTGTAATGTTGTTTTGGTTTCCGATTCGTTATTAAGCGCTTTACCAACGACGGAGGTCTGGCGAATAGGAGATACTGAAATACCTGTTTATGAAATGAAGCCAATACCAAACTCGGTTTATGTTTACGAGTGTTCTATAAGATTTGATACTACCGGCATCTACAACGTTGCTTCTAAAATTATTTCAAGAATGGGAATTGAGAGAGACACCGTAAGACAGTTCTCGGTCGGAATGATTCTTCCAAATCTTTTTGCATCAATAAAAAGCAAAGATGGAGGATTAACGTTATCAATAAATCCAGGCGTTGTTGAGGAAATAACTTTTATCAGTGTAGAAGAAGAAAAAGTTAACAAAGAGATTATCTATCGTTTACAACCGGAAAAAACTTTTAAGAAAGCAATTAATCTCAAACTCTCGTTTGCCAACGCATCATTTGAAGAGACTTATAAACTTTCAATTTTTACATTTGTTGATGGAGAGTGGAGAGCAATTCCAAGCGAAGTAAATGTAAAAGAGAAAACAGTTTCTGCTTCACTCACAACTTTTGGAAAAGTTAAGTTGGGAATAGATGTCAACAAAAAAGAGAAAATCGATCTACCTCAAACTTTTGCTTTGATACAGAATTATCCGAATCCGTTTAATCCATCAACCGTAATTACGTTCCATCTTCCGGAAGACTGCGATGCATCCCTTGAAATTTATAATATGCTTGGCGCAAAAATATCTACTCTCCGTTCAGGTTTTGCATTAGCCGGTAGATATTCGGTAACGTGGGAAGGATTGAATGATGCGAAGATACAAGTTCCATCAGGCATATATCTTTATAGGCTTAAAACAAACAAGTTTGATCAAGTAAGAAAAATGATTTTCTTAAAGTAAATGAAAAGATTTTTGAAAAGGAGATTTATTATGAAAAATATTTTAACGCTTATGGTCAGTTCTTTAATACTGACTTTTGTCTTCGCAAACTGCAACGTTGAGCCGGAAGACCCTGTGCTCTTATACGAATCAGAAATGAACGGCGGCTGGATCGCATTTACACAGAATAGATTTGATGAGGCTTATTTTCGTTTTCATCAGGCGATTGATGTTGATTCGACCAAGGCGGAAGCCTTTTCCGGTTTGGGGTGGGTACTCTTTAAACAAGACAGCCTCTCCAAAGCGATAGAAATGTTTATGGCGGCGGAATTAATGATCACTCCTGACGCCTCGTTATTTGCAGGTCATGCTTTTGCCCTAAATGCAATAAAAAACTTTCCATCTTCAAATCAAATGGCTGATTTTGCCTTAGAAACTGATTCGCTATGGTACTTCCCTTTCATAACAAGCTTAGATTTTAATGACCTAATCGTTCTAAAAGCGGAAAACTTTTTCATGCTGGGCAGCTTTGCTCAAAGTTTAAGAGAAGTAAATAAGATAAATCCCGATTTTAAACCTTCGTTAACTACACCCACGGGAATAGCCGCCCTGGCAAATGAAATTGAAAAGTTGAAGAGGTATTAACGAAGTTATATTCAATTTGTTTTATCAGTCTTCATCCACTCACTCCATCCGCATAATCCGCGTGCCATTGTTTTAGTTGCAATAGCACACGGATTCAGCTGCCATTTCATCGACCTGGCTGATTTAATATATTTAATTTAAATTGAATTTTATCTTTCAATTCAATTTTCTGCGAAGAACTGCCGATAAGGATCTCAAATTCTCCAGGTTCTACAACAAACGATTTTGTAATTATAGTGTAGAAAGATAACGCTGACTTATCAATAGTAAACGTAACCGTTTTTGTTTCACCAGGTTTCAAATAGATTTTTGAAAATCCTTTTAATTCTTTTACCGGACGCTCAACACTCGATTTTACATCACGGATATAAAGCTGCGGAATTTCACTTCCTGCAACTTTACCTGTGTTCTTAATTTCAAACGTCAAAGTGAGTTTATCGTTTTGGCTCAACTCGTTCGCTGATAATTTCAATTTAGCATAAGTAAAATTTGTATATGATAATCCGAAACCAAATGGAAAAAGCGGCTCAATTTTATTGTGCTCAAAATGTCGGTAGCCGACAAAAATTCCATCCGAATATTCCGTAATGCCGCTTTCTTTTTTGTAAGAAGAAAATGCGGAACCGTCTTCCCATCGTTTTGGAAATGTTACGGGCAGTTTACCTGAAGGATTAAATTTACCGGAGAGAACATCAGAAATGGCGTAACTCATTTCCTGCCCGCCGAAAAATGCAAAGACAACACCTTGCACTTTGCCAAGCCATTTGCCCATCAATACCGGTGAGCCGGCGTTGACAACGACAATTACATTTTTATTTGCTTCAGTAACTTTTTCAATCAGTTCATCTTGATTTTTCGGAAGCACTAAATCCTGACGGTCAAAACCTTCCGATTCATACGCTGCGGAAGTTCCGGCAAAAAGCAGAACAACCTCTGATTGTTTTGCGGCTTTAATAGCAGCTATCATAGGGTCTTCGCCGGGGAGCGTCCAGCCCAATTTACAAACCGCGCCTCCGCCATTTTCATAATATTCAACTAAAATTTTGTATTCTTTGCCGGCAGTAAGATTAATTTGATATTCACGCGATTCTGGTGCGTGGTCTGTCCAATGATCAATTACTAACTTGTCATCAAGGAAAAGTCTCACTCCATCGTCACTTGTAATATCAAGAATAAATTCTCCGCTTACCGCAGGTTTTATTTTGCCTGTCCAGCGGACAGAAAAATTATCAGTTTTCCAACTTCTTTTGTCGAAAGGTGAGGCTCCGCCCCAATCAAAATTTATTTCTTTATCAACACGTGAGTATGTCGGTTTTCCTGTTAATTCCATATTATCAAAGTACTCACCAAACAATCCTTCTTCTCCCGTATTGGTCGAAAGATATTTAGAAGCGATGGGAATTGTTTCACCGTCAAGTTTTACTCCGGCAGCAAAATTTATTTTTACTTTTTTACCGAAATTTTTTTGTAAGATTTCTAACGGACTCGGCGCTTTGATCGGATCGACTTGCGAACTGCCTCCGCCGCCCGTTCTTGCTTTTGCAGCGTTTGGTCCAATCACTGCAACTGAATTCAATTTTGAAAAATCTAAAGGGAGAATGCTGTTTAGATTTTTTAAGAGAACTATTCCTTCACGAGCCGCAAGAAAAGCTGCTTCACGATTTTCTTTGGTACCGACTTTATAATTGTCTTTCAAACTTGGTTTCTCGAAGAGTCCGAGTTTAAAAATCGTCCGTAGAATTCTTCTAACTTTATCATCAATGGTCGAACGCATCACTTCCCCTTTTTGTATTGCGGGAAGTAAAGTTTTTTGATTTAGAAATTCTCCGAATGGCATTTCCAGATCCATCCCACCGTTTACCGTTGGAATTGAACTGTGAACTGCGCCCCAATCAGACATGACCATTCCGGCAAAATCCCATTCGTTTTTTAATTTATCTTTTAGAAGAAAATCATTTTCGCTGGCAAAGTGTCCGTTAATTTTGTTGTAAGCGTTCATGACGCAAAGTACATTTGCTTCTTGTACCGCAGCTTTAAATGCAGGGAGATAAATTTCATTTAAAGCTCTTTCACTAATTTGTGCATCAACGAACATGCGTTCGTGTTCCTGATTGTTCGCCGCAAAATGTTTTACCGTTGCGGCAACACCTTCACTTTGTAATCCTTTAATATAATTAACTGCCATTCGCGAAGCGAGAAAAGGGTCTTCACCGTAACTTTCAAAATTTCTTCCACCATTTGGAATGCGCGCGATATTAACGCAAGGAGCAAGCAGCACATGTGCGTCATGTGCTTTAACTTCGCGTCCTAACGCATGTCCGACTTTCTCAACAAGTGAAGGATTCCACGTTGCGGCTAAACTAATTCCCGAAGGAAACGCGGTAGATTTATCGATGCGAACTCCGAGAGGACCATCAGTCATTCGTAATTCCGGAATTCCGAGACGTGCATTCGGTTTTGTGGCAAACCCGGTTCCTCCGAGCATATCAATTTTTTCTTCGAGCGTCATCCGTTTCAACAAATCTTCAACTCTTTCATCAACCGGTAGTTTTGGATTTTTGTACGGCGGGTTATCGTTATCCTTGCTTCCCATGAGAGTAAATAGGAGAATTGATAATAATAAATATTGTAGAGAGCTTTTCATAACATTCCTTTATTTCTTTGTTTTCATTGTAATAAATGTATAACTCATTTTGTAATAATAGATTTTGCTTTGTCACGACCTAAAGAAGCTGTGTGAAAATCATGGTTTTTAAATATCCGAGATTTAAACCACGGTGGTATGACATAAAAATCGCTAACCGGAAACCGTTAAAACGGTTCAAATCTTGATTTATATTTCATTAACACCTCGATTAATCGAGGTGTTAATGAAAAAATGATAGGTATCTCAACCGTTTCAACGGTTTTATTTAAATAATCACACAACCTCCAAAGGACGTGGCTATTGAATCATAATTTCGGCAAACCTTCTTGATAATTGTTTATTTCAAAATTATTTTTTCTTTTCCGTTTTTAATGTTGAATCTTTTTGTTCCGAGCGTTGGATGAACAACACTTAGAGTGAAAGATCTATCGCTTTCAACATTTATTACAACCGGACTATTTACATTTTTTCTTTTTTCACATACGACCGAAGCAGTCACGTTTCCAAAGCGGAGATTTTTTATGCCGTGATTATCAATTCTATTTAATATCCATGTTAAACTGTTATCAATTCCGTTCGGACGCAAACCAATAATGTTTTCGATGAGTAATTCAATTGGTCCGCAGCCGCTCCAACCGACAAAATCGGGTCTCGACCACAATCCACGCGTGTATGCGTCAGGTGCATAATTCTCCCAAATTGTTCCCGTTCGTTTATATACTTCGAACATTCCTTCGAGATATTTTTCTGTTGCTATCGTCGCAAATTCACTAAAGTATTTTGCGTTTTCACCAACAGCGAATTTATCCAATCCTTTAATAACCATAACATTAGTTGATGCCCAAACGCTCCCCAGCCAATAACTGCCGTCTGCTTTGTAATTTTTATCATCGGCAGCAAGAGAAGCAAAAGGAATTGTCCGCCAGAAAGTTTTTGTATCTTTTAAGTTTTCAAGCATTTTTCCAACTTGATGTTGGTTTGAAATTCCGGCAAGCATGGGCCAAAAGGAAGCAATCGTTTTGCATTTAATTTGATTTCCGTTATCATCAACATCGTAATACAAACCGTCTTCTTCATTCCACATAAATTGATTAATTTTTTCGCCGATTGCTTTTGCCTTTTCCTTAAAAAAAGATGCTTTCTCTTTCAAGTTGAGTTCATCGCTCATCAAAGCCATGTCGTTATACATCATCGCCATTTGTGCAGACATATCAATCCAACCGGAACCACTACGTGGGGTGTTATCCATACCCGAACCAAGTCCGGTCTGCCAGTACAAATTATGTTTTGTGTTTTCTTTTCTGCGAAATTGCTCAAGCCATCCGGTATATTTTTCTAACACGGGAAGCACCATAGCAAAGCGGGATTTATCTCCGGTGATCTTATAATTTTCAACTTCAGCCCAGCTAAACAGCGGCGGATTGATCGTATGTTCTCTTCCTTCAAAAACAAAATCTTCTCCGGTTGCTTCAACAATTTCGCGGCAGATATACCCGTTCTCATATTGGCGGCAGTAAAAATTATCAAGCGATTGTATCGAAGGGAAAATGTGGTTAGCGTAGCGGGCAAACATGATCATAAAAAAAGTATCCCACTGAAAAATATTCGGGGCGAACGCTTCATCAATATAATTAGAAACAAACGGCGAACCTTTCGGTGGTCTTTTAAAATGATCGAAAGCGAGTTCCCATGCAGTCCAATAAAGTTTTACTAACTCGGGATCGTTCTCCAGTATTGGCGAAGGAAGCAATTTAGCGCTTTCCGCAAAAGTAGGAATTGGCAAATCGGTGTAGTTCTTTTTCTCAAAATACAAACCACGTTTTCCGCTGTCTTCGTACTGAGCAAAAACCGACGCTGTAAAAAGAAAGATAATAATGAGTCTTTTCATTTGTGATAATTCGTGTCTATGGTTTTTTAACTCCCAATGCTTTTAAATAACCTTCATTAATTGTACAATTTTTGAATTTGATATTTTCAAGTAAATCATCCATCGCTTTTTTTACTACTACTTTTGATGGACGATGACTAGCGTCGTAATCAAAAGGTTTTCTCGGCGATTTTGTGTAAGCGATAATCGAATCCCACTCCGCCGTTCTTGCAAACGAAGCGATTCCACGCGGCGAATCCATTTTTTTGTAGGGCCAGAAACACCAGCCGATCTCATTTTTTTCAAGAACTACACGGAAAGAATCAATCCAAGAATCTTCATTCTCACCCGATTCCCCAAGCCACATCGGAACATTAAACTTTTTGCTGAAATCAACATGCCTCTGAATTTGTTCTTGCACCGGAGGCATCCAATAACCATGGAATGTGTATGCGAGTTTGTCTTCAAACGGTTTGCCAAACATGCTGAAATTTGTATTCCACTGCGCACCGCCGATAAAAATAATATGCTGTTTATCTACTTTCCTGATTTCGGCGGTTATTCTTTTGTAGAGCGGTTCGAGTTGTTTGTTCAGTTCCTCTTGATTTTCAAAATACGTCGCGATCGGTTCGTTCAGCAAGTCGTAGCCGATAACAATTTTTTCGTTTGCGTAACGCTTTGCTATTTGCTTCCAGAGAGTTACGGTTAAATCCTGCGCATCTTTATTTTCCATAAGATAAGGATAACCCCAACTGTCGTCAATGTTGGCGCCGGTCTGTCCGCCGGGAGCGGCATGCATATCAAGTACAACGTAAAGTTTTTCTTCGCGGCACCATTTGATCGCCTTGTCAAGATATTCAAATCCGGTCTTAAGAAAAACATCGGGATGATCTTCTACCACAAACAATTTGAAATTAAAAGGCAAACGGATATGATTAAGTCCGCTCTGTTTTAAAAAATGAATATCTTCTTTGGTGATATAATTATCGCGGAATTTATTCCAGAAAACACGGGCATCATCAACGCCGACAAGCTCGCAAAAAGCATCATTTATCAACCGGTAAGAACTCACATCTTCAAACCGGAACATGTACCCTTCGGGATTAAGCCAATTGCCGATGTTAGTTCCTTGAAGCAAAAACGGTTTTCCGTCGCCGTCAATAAATTGCGTTCCTTTTACCGTTACAAAGTTTTTTTGAGGAAAGATTGAAGTGACTGCTGCAAGAGCGAGGAAGAAAACGAAAGAAAGAAAAGTTTTAATCATAATTCCACCTTAAAAATTGAATTTTGAACAAAAGTAAAATTCCGATCACCCCGGGAAATGAATGTCTGCATGAATGAGTTGAAAACCTACAAAACTTTCAACATGTTCTCATTCAGTCATGCATTCATTCTTTATTCTAATTTATCCATCGCTACAATCTACCAAATTGCATGCCCAACGGTCTGTCAGCTTAAATTGCGTTTTTAGCGGATTTTGTTCATTTTTTGCAAAAAATGAAAGGTGGAGTTTATTACTGTGATAAAATGATTGTTATTAAAACGATAACGAAAATTTTTTATTGAAGTTTTTGGTATAAATAAGAATATCTCCTAATTTTACTCAAAGCATTGAGTAAATTAATATGAATTATCAAAGACCGCACCTTCAAGCCCTAAAAACAAGGATAAATGAGCCAAGAAAGAGGATTCAAGTTATTCTTGGACCGAGACAAGTTGGTAAAACAACAATAATCAATCAACTTGTCACCGAAATCAACATTCCGTTTCATTTCGTTTCAGCAGATAACCAGTCCGGTTCAAATTCTCTATGGATAGAGCAGCAATGGGAAGTTGCCCGGATCAGGTTGAAAACTTCAGGATCAGCAGAGTTTCTTCTTATCTTTGACGAGATTCAAAAAATAGATGATTGGAGCAATGCCGTTAAACGGAATTGGGACAAAGACACTAACGAAAACGTAAACATAAAAGTGATACTGCTCGGTTCGTCAACATTATTAATTCAAAAGGGATTGAGCGAGTCGTTAGCCGGAAGATTTGAACTGCTGAAGATGTATCACTGGTCGTTAACAGAAATGCAATCTGCTTTTGGCATAAGTGAAGAACAGTATGTCTGGTTCGGCGGTTATCCCGGTTCCGTAGATTTGATAAGAGACGAGAGAAGGTGGAAAGATTATATCAGGCATTCATTAATTGAAACAACCATTTCCAAAGATATTCTGCTTCAGACACGGATAGATAAGCCTTCTTTGCTCAAAAACCTTTTTGAAGTCGGGTGCAGTTACTCGGGACAAATCCTTTCTTACACAAAAATACTTGGGCAACTTCAGGATGCCGGTAATACTACCACCTTATCACATTATTTGAATCTGTTATCAAATGCCGGACTATTAGCGGGAATAGAAAAATATAGTCCCGATATTGCCCGGCAAAGAGCATCAAGTCCAAAGTTCCAGGTTTATAACTCTGCATTAATAAGTTCACTTTCCTCTTTAACTTTTGAAGAAGTAATTTTGAAACCGGAGAAATGGGGAAGAGTAATTGAATCGGCTGTAGGAGCGCATTTATTGAATTATTCAATTACCGAAGGATATGATATTTTTTATTGGCGGCACAATAATCATGAAATAGATTTTGTATTAAAGTATCATGAAAAAGTTGTTGGAATAGAAGTAAAAAGCACAGCAGCAAAAAAAGTAAAAGGAGCGGAAACTTTTAAGGATCAATTCAATCCACAAAAAATTCTGTTAATCGGATCGTCCGGGTTAGATTGGAAAGAATTTTTAAAGATAAATCCTATCGCTGTAGTTGATTAAGCGGCTTACTTTTCCATTCGAAAAAAACTCAAGGGAAAAATGACCCGCCGCCGCGGCGTACCAATTACGTTGCTTTTTAATTTCGGCAAAGGTTATGTTGGAGTTATTCAATCGGCAATTTGGGTTGGAGTGTTCGTCTTTGCAATTTCCCTTTACGCAGTTTTTAAATTGAATGAAACGTTTGATAAATCGTTGGATTTTGTGGAAGAGAATTAAAAATATTGAGAATGAGCTATCTTATCTTACATTGTAAATTCCATAAACCTAACGACGTGTTATGTTAAAATACAACACTGCCGTATTAATTATTTAAAGATTTCCATTCTCGTTTTACGTTAGCAAAACGAGTTACTAATTATCAAAAATCTCTACACCCAAAATGACGAAG